>RCMZ01000033.1_pt1 | contig 83694 bp, 78 predicted proteins | sample 2041141 | NCBI WGS metagenome assembly RCMZ01 (sample SAMN09708263, study PRJNA481090) | Wastewater metagenome, whole genome shotgun sequencing project. | biome: sewage; isolation source: Davis station wastewater (DW) | place: Antarctica: Davis Station | collected 2010-03-01 | reverse complement strand
GCGTTGATCCTGGTGCTGATGGCCGGGAGCGGGGCGGGCGCCTGGCAGGTGCAGGACTGGCGCTACGGTAAGCGGCTATCGGATCAGGCACTGGCCCACGAAAGCATCCTGGGCACCCTCAGCAATGCCGTAGCAACCCAGGCCCGCGCCGAGCAGGACAAACGCCTGACCCTGGAGCAGCGCCTGGCCGACAGCGACCAACTCCACTACCGGGAACTATCCGATGCCCAAGACTCGCCTGCGTGACCGTCTTGCTACTGCTGATCTGCGGCTGTCAGTCCTACTCGACACCACGGATTCAGCCAGTGGCTGCGCAGTGCCAACCGACCCCAGCGCCGGCGGCGTGGTTCATGGAGGAGCGCGCGCCCGACTTGACCCAGCGCATGCTCAACGAATTATCAACATCACCGATGCCGGCGACCAAGGATTGATCGCCCTGCGGGCCTGTCAGGCCTACGTCAACGCTATAACTGCTCCCTCTTCTCCTTGAGTAACCTCTGGTTTTCTCTAAATAAGTGATCCCGTTGGTCTGACACCCTCAGTAGGCCGCCAATCCTTCCGGTTAGCTCGGAGTTTTCTTTGTTAATCCGTGCCACGTTAGCGATGGTTTTTTTCAGCTCGGCTTCCAGTAAAGTCTTGCCCGCGGACAATTCGTCATTCATCTGCACCAGGTCGCGAACAACTTCACGGGCTCTGCGTAAGCTCAGTGTTAGCTCTTCGAATTCGTTCTCGTACATTCGAAGCTGGTGCTTGCAGGTCTGTAGCTCTGTGGGTGAGCCCAGCCAGTCGCCGGTGTCTTCGATTTCGTAGGGGGCCATGGGGTATCTCGCTAATACTGTTTTTATATACAGTAATCGAGGTGTAATGATTGAGCGAGGGTAGGGCGACGAGCAGTAGGGTTTTGGTTTGGTGTTCGTTCGGCAGGACACCGGGAGGAAGTGGTAAAATTTCAGGACGGATTCTGTATTGGATAATCCCAGCACCAATAAAATAGTACAGCGACTAGTACATCCTTATCTAAGAATTGGCCTTTTTGTCAATAAAGAATGGTGTTTTGTTCCTTAATTAGATTCCGGCTTCGGGCACCATGAATATCAAGGGCTTGCATGAGAAACCTCATGCAAGCCCTTTTGGTTTTCCCTCCCGCAACAGGCGTTGCCCTGCAATTCCCTCCTCCAGCTTTACGTCGCTCCAAGGCGGCGAAATCTTTGTGTGGCCCTAAAAGCGTCGGTTTGGGATGGGCTGAAGCATTTTCATTTTTTGATTGAAAGTGTTGGTGCATTCTGCGGGTTTTTATTGCCTGGCAAGAAGACGAGGATGATGCCCGTGTGATCGTTCAAATAATGTTGATTCGCGGGAGGTGTGTTCATGAGTTCATCCAATAAATCGCTGGTATCCCTGGCCGTGCTCAAGGCCAGGGCCGGTCGGCAGGAGGCGCTTAGAGAGGCGTTGTTGGCACTGGTTGAGCCAACACGGGCTGAACCGGGCAACCTTGACTACGTGTTGTTCGAGCTGCGCGATGAGCGTGGCACCTTCTATATGCGTGAGGCGTTCGAAGATCAGGCAGCCCTTGATGCGCACTTTACGATGCCCCACTTCCAGCGTTTTGCCGCCCTGGCCGAGGACTTGCTGGCTGCGCCGCTGCAACTGATCTTCCTTGAGCCCGTGTCGAACTAGCGCAACCTCACGCACCCCGGGGTGTTTCGCTGCGGGCCAGGCGCCCGATGAAGTTTTTGCCGCGCGCGCCTTGTAGGGCGAACGTGACCATGGCTTGGGAATCGGCGGCCGTCACGCCGTAGTCGGCGAATTCGGTCTTGACCCCCAGTTCATGGAGAAACTCACGCAACTGGCGCTGGGCCTGGTCCAGGTCCGGGCCGAACACCCGTTGCAGGGTGCGGTCCCGGGTCGCGTCATGGCCCCAGGCCAGGCCGAGCACCAGCGGTAGGGTGAACGAACAGGCGATGCCATGGGGCAGGCCATGGCGCAGGGTCATTTCATAGGAAATGGAATGGGCCAGGGCGGTTTTGGTGTTGGAGAACGCCAGCCCGGCCTTGAGCGCCGCCAGGGCCATGCGCGAACGCAGTTCCTGGTTGGCTAGGTCATGGCGTAGTAACGGCAGGCATTGGAGGATGTCCTCGATGGCCGCCACGGCAAAAGTGTCGGAGATTGGGTTGGCGTTGACGTTCCAGATCGACTCCAGGGCGTGGGACAGTGCGTCGAGCCCGGTGGAGACTGTGACCGAGGCCGGCACCGTGAGCATCAACTGCGGGTCGATGATGGCGATGCGGGGCCAGGTGCACTCTAGGTGCAGCGAGTATTTTTTCTGGCTCCGGGCGTCCCAAATGGTCGCCCAGGGTGTTACTTCGCTACCGGTGCCGGCGGTGGTGGGCACCGCGATCAGGGTTTTGCAACGGGCCGGCACAAAAGGCTGGCCGCTGGCCAACAGGGCCAGCAGTTCATCGAAATGACCGGATTCGGTACCCACAATCAGCGCTTTGGCGGTATCGATGGCGCTGCCACCGCCCACGGCGACGACCACGTCGCAGTCGCCCGCCTGCTGCCAGAACCGTTCATAGGTGGCGCGCAACTGCGCCACGTCCGGGTTGGGTTGCACATCCTCGATCACGTACACCAGGCGTTCGCCCAGCAGCTGCGCAAGGCGCTGCACCAGGCCCAGGGCGCGGGCTTCGGGGAAGGTCACGAGGGCCACGCATTGATGGGCGGTGATGTCGGCCAGTTCCAGCAGGCTACCCCAGCCGAAACGGGTATCAACCGGGTTGTGGAATCGAGCGGTCATGGCGGGTCCTTTATTGTTGTTGGCGCAAGTGGCCCCGCACTTGGGGGCCGACGACAACAGCTCACATCGATCATTGGCAGTCTTGAATCGGCCCGGCCGAAACGGCGCACGCCGGTTCAATGGCTGGCACCGCGCTGGATGGCGTTACGCAGCCGGCTAGAGAGCGCGTCGGCGAGGATCACCATTACGGTTATGACGAGGATGCAGGTGGCGGTCTCCTGGTATTTGAACAACTTGAGGCTGCTGACCAGCTCAAACCCCAGCCCGCCGGCACCGACCATGCCCAGCACGGTGGCCGACCGCAGGTTGACCTCGAAACGGTAGAGCACCACGGCGATCCACGCCGTGATGACTTGCGGCAAGACGCCGAACACGATCACTTGCAGGGGCCGCGCGCCGGTGGCCTGGAGCGCCTCGATGGGGCCCTGGTCGATTTCCTCGATGCTCTCGGCAAAAAATTTGCCGAGCATGCCCAGGCCGTGCAACGCCAGGGCCAATACGCCGGGAAAAGGCCCAAGACCGACGGCGGAGACGAAAATCAGCGCCAGGATCAACTCGTTGATGCTGCGGGTGAAGTTGAGAAACTGCCGCGTGGCATGGAACACCAGGCGATTACGGCTCAGGTTGCGTGCCGCCAGGAACGACAGCGGAATGGCCAGCAACACGCCGAGCAAGGTGCCCCAGATCGCGATTTGCAGGGTTTCCACCGCCGGGGCCAGCAACCTGGGCAGGATGCTCAGGTCCGGTGGCACGGTGCGCGCGAGAAAGTCACCGATCTGCGGCAGGCCCGAAGCCAGTTCCCCGACGCTGAGCTGCGCGCCCCGGGCACTCCAGTGCAGGATCATCACCACCGCGAGCACCAGTGCGCCGGTGCCCAGCCAGCCACGTGCGCCCTGGGGCAGCGCAACGGTCCAGAGATAGTTGTGCGGTTTCATATTCAGCCCCTCAGTTCGCGCAGTAGGTCATGGCAGGCAGTGGCGCCGCAGGCTGCATAGGCTGGCCTGGATAGATGCGTTGCAAATCGGCTTCGCCCAGGCCTTGGGGGCTGCCGTCGTACACCAGGCTGCCGTGGGCCAGGCCGACAATCCGGTCGCCGAACTCCCGGGCGTATTCGACCTGGTGCAGGTTACACACCACGGTGATGCCCAGTTCGCGACTGGCATCGCGCAGGTACTGCAACACCAGGCGCGCCGTCTTGGGGTCCAGGCTGGCCACCGGTTCGTCGGCGAGGATCACCTTCGGTCGTTGGGCCAGGGCGCGGGCGATGCCCACGCGCTGCATCTGCCCGCCGGACAGCGCATCGGTGCGTTGGTGGGCCTTGTGGTCCAGTTCGACCCGGGCCAGGCATTGCATGGCCAGCTCGATATCCTCGCGGCGAAACAGATGCAGCACCGAGGCCAGGGTCGAGACTGCGCCAAGGCGCCCGGTCAGTACGTTTTTCAACACGCTCAGGCGCGGCACCACGTTGTGGTGCTGGAAGATCATTGCCACCTGTTGGCGCAGCAGGCGCGGGTCGGCGCAGGCCAACGCATCGATGCCCGCCACCTGCAAGGTGCCGGAGTCGGCCCGGGCCAGGCGATTGATACAGCGCAGCAAGGTGGACTTACCGGCGCCGGACTGGCCCAGCACTACCACGAATTCGCCGGCATCCACCTGCAGGTCGATGCCGCGCAACACCGGGTTGCTGCCGAAGTGCTTGGTCAGTTGGCCGATGCGGATCATTTCATCCTCCGCAAATCGAGATCGAGCACCTTGGCGGTGTCGCGAACCACGTCATAGGCACCATCGTGGGTGGGCTGGAAACCGTCGAGCACACCCTGGTCGCCCCACGGCACGTCCTTGATCGCTGCCAGTGCAGCAGCGACCTTGAGTTTGAGGGCCGGGTCCAGGTCCTTGCGCCAGACCATGGGCGACTCGGGAATTGCCCGCGAACTCCACACCTGTTGGAAGTCGTCCTGCTTGACCACGCCTTTGGCCACGGCGCTGGCGAAAATCCGGTCGGCCACGGCGGCGGCGTCTACCTTGCGGTTCTCCACGGCGAGGATGCTGGCGTCATGGGAGCCAGAGAAAATCACCCGGGAAAACAGTTCGGCAGGGACAAAACCGGCCTGCTCCAACCCGGCCTTGGGAAACAGGTGCCCGGACGCGGAGCTAGGGTCCACAAAGGCAAAGGTTCGGCCCTTGAGGTCGGCCAGTTCACGGATGCCACTGTCCTTGCGCGCCAGGATCACGCTCTTGTAGGCGCTTTGCCCGGTTTTCTTGGTCACGGCCACGGCGAACGCCTCGACCTCGGCCACTGAGGTCGCCAGCACGTAGGAGAAAGGGCCTAGGTAGGCGACGTCGAGCTTGCCGGCGCGTAAGGCTTCGATGATGCCGTTGTAATCCGTGGCGACAAAGGGCACCACCGGCATGCCCAGTTGCTGTTCCAGGCTACTGAGCACTTGCTTGCTGGATTCGATCATCGCCTGGGAATCCTCGGAGGGAATCAGGCCGATGGTCAGTTGATCCTTGGCAGTCGCCACGCTGGCCGCACCCAGAGACAACAGGGCGAGGCTGACGACACGCAAAAAACGGGAGACAGGTTTCATGGCATTCCAGGAGGTTGTGGGCAGTGACCACAGGCTAGGAGTGTCACGTGACAGTCATAGGATCAATTCAATATGGGTTTGCTGGGTTAACTATTGATGGAGTCTATGGATGTCGAACGCCAAGCTGCGTGCCTTCCTCGCTGTGGCGCGTCACGGCAGTTTCAGTGCCGGGGCGCGTGCCCTGGGCCTGAGCCAGCCGACGCTGACCACTCAGGTGCAACACCTGGAGCACCAGCACGGCGTGGAGTTGTTCCACCGTCGTGGGCGGCGTATCGAGTTGTCTGATGTGGGGCGCCAGTTGCTACCCATTGCCCAGGCCCTGGAAGCGCTGGACCTGGAGGCCCAGCACCTGCTGCGCGACTCGGGGCGCCTGGACAGTGGCCAGCTCAAGTTGGGGGCCGTGGGGCCGTTCCACGTGATCGAGATGGTCGATGGCTACCGCCAGCGCTACCCGCGTATCGAGGTGTCGATCCGGGTGGGTAACTCGGCCCAGGTATTGGCGGATCTCAAAAACTACGCCACCGACATCGCGGTGCTGGCCGGCCGCCATGATGATCCGGCGCTGAGTTCGGTGCTCTACGCGCGCCACGCTGTGGTGCTGTTTGTCCATCACGAACACCCTCTGGCCCGGCGCGGCCAGGTGTCGTTGCAGGAACTGGAAGGCCAGCCCCTGCTGCAACGCGAGCGCGGTTCAACCACCCGTGCGGTGATGGAGCAGGCCTTGGCCGCTGCCGGGGTGGTGCCGCGGGTGGCTATGGAAATCGGCAGCCGTGAGGCCCTGCGTGAAGCGGTGGTGCGAGGCATGGGCCTGGGCACGGTGTCGGAGGCGGAGTTTATCGCCGACCCGCGCATCCGCATGGTCCGCCTCGAGGGCGACCCGGTGTACACCGAGACTTACCTCTATTGCCTGGCCGAGCGTCGTGCCAGTCGCCTGACGTCGTCGTTTTTCGAGGCCGTCCAAGGTTGATTGTGTTGCCCTATGGGTAGACCGTGCCGCCCTGGCGTTTCGCCGCTACAATGCGCGCCTCGACCGTGACAAGCCTGACTAAAAAAATATGTCCCTGCCCAAACATCATCTGGAACTGCTCAGCCCCGCCCGTGACGTGGCGATCGCCCGCGAAGCCATCCTCCATGGCGCCGACGCGGTGTACCTTGGGGGCCCCAGTTTTGGCGCCCGCCACAACGCCTGCAACGAGGTGAGCGATATCGCTGCCCTGGTGGAGTTCGCCCGGCGCTACCACGCCCGGGTGTTCACCACCCTCAACACCATCCTGCATGACAACGAATTGGAACCAGCGCGCAAGCTGATCCACCAGTTGTACGACGCGGGGGTGGATGCGTTGATCGTTCAGGACCTGGGGGTGATGGAGCTGGATATCCCGCCCATCGAGCTGCATGCCAGCACCCAGACCGACATCCGCACCCTGGAGCGGGCGAAGTTCCTCGATCAGGCCGGCTTCTCCCAATTGGTGCTGGCCCGCGAGCTCAATTTGCAAGAGATCCGCGCCATCGCCGAAGAGACTGACGCGGCGATCGAGTTCTTCATCCACGGCGCGCTGTGCGTGGCGTTTTCCGGGCAGTGCAATATTTCCCACGCACAGAATGGCCGCAGCGCCAACCGTGGCGACTGCTCCCAGGCCTGCCGCTTGCCCTACACCCTCAAGGACGACCAAGGCCGGGTGGTGGCGTTTGAAAAGCACCTGTTGTCGATGAAAGACAACAACCAGAGCGCCAACCTGCGCGAGTTGGTGGAGGCTGGCGTGCGCTCGTTCAAGATCGAGGGGCGCTACAAGGACATGGGCTATGTGAAAAACATCACCGCCTACTACCGCCAACGCCTGGACGGCATTCTCGAAGACCGCCCGGACCTGGCGCGGGCGTCCAGCGGCCGCACCGTGCACTTTTTCCTGCCGGACCCGGAAAAGACCTTCCACCGTGGCAGCACCGATTACTTCGTCAGCGAGCGCAAGATCGACATTGGCGCCTTCGATTCGCCCACGTTCACCGGGCTGCCGGTGGGTGTGGTGGAGAAGGTCGGCAAGCGTGATATGCAGGTGGTGACCTCTGAGCCGCTGTCCAACGGCGACGGCCTGAATGTGCTGGTCAAGCGTGAAGTCGTGGGTTTTCGCGCCAATATCGCCGAACCTAAAGGCGAGTTCGAGGAAGAAGGCCAGAAGCGCTATCGCTACCGCGTCGAGCCCAACGAAATGCCCGAGGGCCTGCACCGCTTGCGGCCCAGCCACCCGCTTAACCGCAACCTGGACCACAACTGGCAGCAGGCCTTGCTCAAGACCTCCGCCGAGCGCCGCATCGGTATAGCCTGGAGTGCCCGTTTACGCGAGGACAGCCTGCAGCTGATTGCCACCAGCGAGGAGGGCATCAGCGCCAGCGCCGCCCTGCAAGGCCCCTTCGGCGTGGCCAACAAGCCGGAACAGGCCCTGGAGCAACTCCATGACCTGCTGGGGCAACTGGGCACCACCGAATACCACGCCACCGCCATCCGCCTCGACGCGCCACAGGCGTTCTTCATCCCCAACTCCCAGCTCAAGGCCTTGCGCCGCGAAGCGATCGAGGCCCTGAGCGCCGCACGCGTCCAGGCCCACCCGCGCGGTGGCCGCAAGGCCGAGAGCACGCCGGCGCCGGTTTACCCGGAATCGCACCTGTCGTTCCTGGCCAACGTCTACAACCACAAGGCCCGTGAGTTCTACCACCGCCACGGGGTCAAGTTGATCGACGCGGCGTTCGAGGCCCATGAGGAAACCGGCGAAGTGCCGGTGATGATTACCAAACACTGCCTGCGTTTCTCCTTCAACCTGTGCCCCAAACAGGCCAAGGGTGTCACCGGGGTGCGCACCAAAGTGGCGCCGATGCAGTTGGTGCACGGCGATGAAGTGCTGACCCTGAAGTTCGACTGCAAACCCTGCGAAATGCACGTGATGGGCAAGATCAAGGGCCACATCCTCGACCTGCCGCTGCCGGGCAGCGGCGTGCAGCAAGTGGTGGGTCACTTCAATCCGGATGACGTGATCTTCCGCTCGCCGCACTGAGCCTCACGCTGACGGCGGTACACAGAGGTTGTCTGTACCGCCGTCATCGCGGGCAAGGCCCGCTCCCACAAGTGAATTGTGGTGTGGGCTGGATTTTCATTTTCCTCTGGGGGAGCGAGCCTGCTCGCGATGGCGGCACTGAGTTGCGGTGACGAATGGTAGAGGTAAGCCAGTTGCTCCCACAGGGGTTCATTGGCAAGTAGGCAACTAAGCCTTTATTGTCGGTCGCGCTCTCTTTAGTACTGTTTTGTAGTTGTCCCCGGGTCAAAGCCTTGAATATCTGCAACTATTCAGGGGCTGGCCAGCGCACACAATAAAAACAAGGAGAGAGCAGATGTTGGGATATTGGTCGCACTACAGTAAGGACTATATAACGATACTTATGGTGCTCACGACGTGCTTCTTCGCACTGCCGATTTTTATCGCGCCGCTGCGGTGGGCACGGCTGATGCGCTGGGTGGTGCCTGAAGAAAAACACCTGGCCATCTACTTTGGCCGCTGCCTGGGGGCGTTCATTCTGGTGGTGGAGGCCACGATGTTGCGTTCGGCAACGACCGGCACCCATTTCAGTTATGCCTTTGATGTGTTGTTTGTGGTGTTTACTTTAATGGCACTGGTACATATCTATGGTGCGCTGCGTAAGATCCAGCCTATTACAGAAACTATCGAGATCGGTTTCTGGTTACTGTTGTTAGTGTTGAATACGTTGTTTTATCCCATGAACACTCTTGTGCTGTAGCGCCGTGCAGGCGCCAGGCTGGCCTGGCGCCTGCGGGCCTTATTGCTCCAGGCCCTCCACCGAACGGTGAATGACGCGGGCCTTGACCTCATAGGCGTAGCCCGTCAATTGCGCTTCGTGCTGTTGCAGGATCTGCCGCAGCCGCGCCAGGGCCTGGGCATCGGCGCTGTTGCCCGCCAGGTCCAGGCGCTGGGCGATCTGCGACAGTTCGACGGCTGACCAGCGCAAGTCCGAGGCGACTTCGTGCAGGTCGCGCCGCAGGTTCTGTTCCGGGGTATTGAGTCGCATGGTGATCTCCTCCAGGTTTGCTGTGGGCCCGGCCTAATCCTCTTGGGCAAGGTTGGCCAACCCTGCCGGCCGGGCGCGTTCTAAAACCTTAGCCCCTGGGGCGGCGCGGGTAGGGCCGTTGGTCTGCTAGTTGGCGGGCACCTATGCCCAGTTGTGGCAGCAAGCCTGCTCGCGTTAGCCATCAACCCGCCGCCCACGATGCGAGCACGGCGTGCGGGTGCTACAGTCACGCCCTTTTCTTGGGGGAGGTGGCACATGCGGTTAGTGATGGGAGCGTTGGCCCTGGTGATGTTGGCTGGGTGCGCGGCGCCGGCGATGAACGAGGCCCGTAGCAAAAAGCCTTACAAAACCTTGGCGTCGAGCAAAGAGGCACAGGTGGTTGCGCAATGTGTGCAATTTGCCTGGCAGGACGAAGCGGTGTTCGGCGTGGACGCCAGCGGTTTCCTCGAGCCCGGCCAGGCCGGGGGCTACACGGTGTATACGGTGGCCGCCAAGTATTTTGTCGATGTGCACGGCGAAGCGGGCGCCACCCGCGTCAATTACTACGCGGGCACCGATGATTGGCCGGCCAAGCGCCGGCTGGCGGCCCTGGCCACTTGCCTCTAGGTTTCACCGAAAGCGGGGCAGGCGCGGTTCCTGAGGCTGGAGGGACGTGAGCGCGCGGGTCACCTGCGGTGTTTCGCGCTCGATTTCGCGCAGCCGGTCGCGCACGCGCAGTGCAGTGGGATGGCCGCCCTGGCGGTCAACCCAGTCGGCGATTTCCTTGCAAGCGGCCGCCAGGCGCAACTGACGTTGCTCCAGCAGGGTCAATACCGTGGTGATGGACTCTTTCTCGGACATGTGCAGCACCTCCATCCAATGTGTCGCGCGGCGGATTGGGCGCAAGGCCCGGATTTGCGAGCCTGCGTCGATGGGGCTGTTCCTTCAGCTGCGTTGAGTATAGACGGGCAAAAGGCCAGCGTTCACCACGCCTAGCGGGGCACGACGTGCTGGCTGGCGAGGTTCAAGCGCAAGCATTCCTTCTTTGCATCGGCCAGTTCGTCATAGCCGTCGCCAATGAAGCCCTGGGTGCGGGTATCGAGCACCCGGTACCAGTCCTGCGGCACCGCGTTTTGATCCGCTTCGCCCGCACGACGGCCGCGGATGCGGAACTTGTTGCAGCGCTTGACGATGAAAATGTCTTCCATGGCGACACCTCTCTACTTCTGGCCCCCCTCACTATAGAAGCGGGCCGCGAAGCTGCAATGATCGGCGTCAGCCCCCGTGATCGGCCGCACGCAAATGCCAGCCACTGGTTTGCCATGTCAAGTGGTGGGTGGGCGCGAGGGCGGCGATGAAATCCTCATCGTGGGACACCACCACCATCGCCGCCGGGCAGGTTGCCAAAGCTTGCTCGATGGCCTCCAGCGACTCCAGGTCCAGGTGATTGGTCGGTTCGTCCAGCAGCAGTAATTGCGCCGGCGTGCGCCGCCAAAGGGCTAGCGCCAGCGCTGCCTTGAGGCGTTCACCGCCGCTCAGGTGCGCGCAGGGTTGCACCACGCGGGCGGCGTCGAGTTGCAACAGCGCCAGGCGCGTGCGCAACTCGCCTTCGTCAAGGGTGGTCTGGGGGCCGAGCTGCTCGAGGATCGAACGTTGGTCGTCCAGCAGGGCCAGCGCTTGGTCGAGATAGGCGTGAGGCACGTGGGTGGTGCAGCGGCCGCCAATGGGCGCCAGGACACCGGCCAGCATCTTCAATAAGGTGGATTTGCCACAGCCATTGGGGCCATTGACGGCGATGCGCACCGGGCCGTGGACCGTGCAGGTGAGGCGGCTGCCGGGCTCGTTGGGCGCCAGCCAGGGCAATTGGGCGTCCACCAGGGTGAAGACCTGCCGCGCTGCTGGCACGGCGCTACCAGGCAGGGTGAACAGAGTGCTGGGGCGTTCGATGACCTGGCTGTAGGCCTGACGTACCTGGGCGTCGAGGTCGCTTTGGCGGGCCTGATGAGCGTGGCGCACATGGCCCATGATGTCCTTGGCCGCGCCTTTCATCCCGGCCCGCTCCGGGCGCGAGATATTGGCGGTGTCGGCGTTTTTACGCGAGGCGGCGGCGCGGCGCTGGATGGTGTCGTGCTCCCGTTGCTGACGCTTGCGCTCGCGGCTGCGTTCGTCGCGGGCGTGTTCCAGGGCCGCTTGGGCGGCAGTGTGTTGGGCCTCGCGTTGGGCCTGGAACAGCGCATAGTCACCGCCATAGTTGCGCAGGCCACGGGGCGTGAGCTCGACAATCCGCTGCACTTGGCGCAGCAGTTGGCGGTCATGGCTGATAACCAGCAAGCCGCCGCGCCACTGCGCCATCATCTGCAACAGCCAGGCCCGGCCAGCGCGGTCGAGGTGGTTGCTGGGCTCATCGAGGATCAATAGCGCGGTGTTGCCAAGGAATGCGCCGAGCAGGCCGATCCGCGCCAATTGCCCGCCACTGAGGCCATCGGCGTGCTGCTCGGGGCTGATCTGTTCCAGACCGGCCGCGTCCAGGCCCGCACGCACCCGTTGCGCCAGGTCCCAACGGTCGTCGACCCGTTCCAGGTCTTCAGGATTCGCTTGGCCTGCGGCCATGCGTGCCAACGCGTGCAGCACATCGGCAACACCCATCAGTTGCGCCACGCTCTGGTCCTGCGCCTGGGCGGGGAGTTGCGGCACATAGGCCACCGCTGCGAAGCGGCTGATGGCGCCGCCAGAGGGCGTCAACTGCCCGGCGATCAAGCGTGCGAGCAGGCTTTTGCCCACGCCATTGCGCCCGACCAGGGCGGTGGGGCGAGAGTCGAGGGTCAGGGACAGGTCATCGAACAGGGTCTGGCCATGGGCGAACTGGAAACAGACCCGATGCAGGGAAACGAGGGTGGGCAGCCGCGTGACGTCAGTCATCAGCACCTCCATAAAATGCGCAAAAGGCCAACAAGCGCCTGGGGCGGCTTGTTGCGAATACATTTTGGAAGGCTTAGAAGTTCACGTCGGCGTTCATCCAGCGGGCGGGAAAAGGGGGCCAGCCTAACCTGGCTGGCAATAGGCCTGCAAGCGTCGGGGGCTTAAGCCAGCACCGCTACCGCCTTGATCTGCGCCCACAGCGCTTGCCCCGGGTGCAACTGCAACTGATCGCGGGAATAGCGGGTGATCCGCGCCAGTAACGCGGTGCCGGCGGCGTCCAGGCGTACCAGCACATGGGCGCTGTTGTCAGCAGGGGTCTCTTCGACCACCGTGACCGGCAGGCGATTGAGGATGCTGCTCTGCCCACTGTCCTGCAGGCTCAGGCTGACGTCCCGGGCCTGGATTTTGACCCGCAGGGTGCGGCCATTGGCCACTGGGCCGTGGGTGACGCGGATGCTCGACACGCTGCCGGGAAGCTGCAGGGTCAGCAGTTGGTAAGCCGGGTCGTAGGTGTGTACCTGGCCTTCGATAATGACCCCGGCGTCATCGCCCAGGGCCAAGGGCAAGTCCAGGCGCGCCAGGGTCTGGGCGATAGGGCCGCTGGCCAGGGCCTTGCCCTGTTCCAGCAGGACGATATGGTCGGCCAGGCGCGCCACTTCGTCCTGGGAATGGCTGACGTACAGGATCGGGATGTCCAACTCGTCGTGCAGGCGTTCCAGGTACGGCAGGATTTCGCTTTTACGCTGGCTGTCCAGGGCCGCGAGGGGCTCGTCCATCAGCAAAATCCGCGGGCTGGTGAGCAAGGCACGGGCGATGCCCACGCGCTGGCGTTCACCGCCGGACAAATGCTGCGGGTGGCGCTCCAGCAGGTGGCCGATGCCCAGCAACTGAGTGGCCTGGGCCATGTCCACCCGGCGCTGGGCGCGGGGAATGCGGCGCAGGCCGAACGCCAGGTTGGCCCGCACCGACAGGTGGGTGAACAGGCTCGCTTCCTGGAACACATAGCCCAGGGCCCGTTTGTGCGGCGGCACGAAACGCTGGTTGGCGCTGTCCTGCCAGATTTCATCGTTGACCTGGACAAAGCCTTGCTGGGCTTTTTCCAGGCCGGCGATGCAGCGCAGACAGGTGGTTTTGCCGGACCCGGAGTGGCCGTACAGCGCGGTGATGCCGCGCCCGGGCAATTGCAGGTCGACATCCAGGGACAAATCGGGGTAGCTCACCTTCAGGCGGGCGTGAATCAGGGTGGTCATCGCTCAGCTCCAGCCGGCTTTGGTCTGGCGGCTTGAGTAGAGCGCCAGCAGGATCAGGAACGAGAACACCAGCATCGCGCCGGCCAGCCAGTGGGCTTGGGCATACTCCATGGCCTCGACGTGGTCGTAGATTTGCACCGAGACCACGCGGGTTTTTTCCGGGATATTGCCGCCGATCATCAGCACCACGCCGAATTCGCCCACGGTGTGGGCAAACCCGAGGATGGCGGCGGTGATGAAACCGGGGCGAGCCAGGGGCAGGGTTACGCTGAAAAAAGTGTCCCAGGGGTTGGCGCGCAGAGTCGCCGCCACTTCCAGCGGCCGGGTACCGATGGCCGAGAAGGCGTTTTGCAGCGGCTGCACGACAAACGGCATGGAGTACACCACCGAGCCGATCACCAACCCGGTGAAACTGAACGTCAGGGTGCCCAGGCCCAAGGACTGGGTGAATTGGCCGAGAACGCCGTTGGGCCCCAGCGTCAGCAGCAGGTAGAAGCCGATCACGGTCGGCGGCAGCACCAGGGGCAGGGCGACAATCGCGCCGATGGGGCCGCGCAGCCAGGAACGGGTGCGCGACAGCCACAGGGCAATCGGAGTGCCGATTATCAGCAGGATCACCGTGGTCAGCGACGCCAGTTTCAGGGTCAACCAGATGGCGGCAATGTCAGCACTCGAGAGCGGCATTTAGAGCTGGTAGCCGTAGGACTTGATGACGGTGGCGGCTTTCGGGCCTTTGAGGTAGTCGACCAGGGCCTGGGCGGCGGGGTTGTCCTTGCCTTTGTTGAGGATCACCGCGTCCTGTTTGATCGGCTCGTGCATGGCTGCCGGCACGATCCACGCCGAACCGCTGGTGACTTTGCCATCCTTGTAGATCTGCGACAGCGCCACGAAACCCAGCTCAGCGTTGCCGGTGGAGACGAATTGGTAGGCCTGGGTGATGCTCTGGCCTTCGACGAGCTTGGCCTTGAGCTGCTCCGTCAGGTTCAACTTGGCCAGCACCTGGGTAGCGGCAAGGCCGTAGGGCGCAGCCTTGGGGTTGGCGATGGACAGGTGTTTGAACTGGTTTTTTTGCAGCACCTTGCCCTCGCCGTCGACATAGCCGTCCTTGGCCGACCACAGGGCCAATGTGCCGATGGCGTAGGTGAAGCGCGAGCCCTTGACCGTGTCGCCCTCGCTTTCGAGTTTTTGCGGTGTGGTGTCATCGGCGCTGAGGAACACCTCGAACGGCGCACCGTTTTTGATCTGGGCGTAGAACTGGCCGGTGGCGCCGTAGGCAATCACCAGTTTGTGTCCGGTGTCTTTTTCAAAATCTGCCGCAATCGCCTGCACCGGGGCGGTGAAGTTGGCCGCGACCGCCACTTGCACTTCGTCGGCCTGGGCCGGGCCAAAGGCGCAGAGGGCCAGCAGCGAAGCCAGGCATGTGGGGGCAAAACCAGAGACGCGAATAGTCATGTACAGCTCCGTGGCGAGGGTAGGCGGGCAGCGATTTATTAGAGGTAGGCCGCACCGGACTGGGGGATTAACGCTATGTAGTCGAATATATAGCGAATGGCCGCTAAACGGAACCGCATGGATTGCCGCACCCGTGGGCGCGGCGGTGGGTTTTCAGCGCCGTATCAGCAGCGCTAGGGCTTCGGCGGCCAGGCGCCGGGTCAACTCGGCGCTCGATTGCTCCACACCCAGGCGCAAGGCCTGGCCGGACCAGAGGTTGCCGAATTCGCCTTCGCGTTCGGCCCGCAGTGGCATCAGTGCGCCGCCGGCGAGGGGGAAGGCCGGCGCCTTGGGGTTCATCGGCCCCAATTCACGCATGACGCGGTTGACAATGCCCCGGGCCGGGCGCCCGGTGAACAGGTTGGTCAGCGCGGTCGCACTCTCGGGGGCGCTGCGCAGGGCATGGCGGTGGCTCGCATTGACCTTGGCTTCGGGGGTGAACAGGTAGGCGGTGCCCACTTGCACCGCCGAGGCGCCCAGCATGAACGCCGCCGCGATGCCCCGGCCATCGGCGATCCCGCCCGCAGCGATCACGGGCACACTCACGGCGTCGACGATTTGCGGCACCAGCGCCAGGGTGCCGACCTGGGTGTTGAGATCGTTGCTCAAGAACATCCCGCGATGCCCGCCCGCCTCGTAGCCCATGGCGATGATCGCGTCACAGCCCTGCTGCTCCAGCCAGGAGGCCTCAGCGACGGTGGTGGCCGAGGACAGCACCTTGGCGCCGGTGGCCTTGACCCGCTCCAGCAGGGATTTTTCCGGCAGGCCGAAGTGGAAACTGACGACGGCCGGGCGGAATTCTTCCACCACCTCGCACGCCGCATTATCGAAAGGCGCACGGTTGGACACAGGCGTCGGGGCGTCAGGGTCCAGGCCCAGTTCCCGGTAGTAGGGCGCCAGCAGTTGTTTCCATTGCGCTGCGCGCTGAGGGTCGGCGGGGGCGTTCTGATGGCAGAAGAAGTTCAGGTTCAGCGGTTTGGCGTGCTGCTGGCCCAGGCTGGTCAGTTCTTGGCGCAATTGCTCGACGCTCAACATCGCCGCCGGCAGCGAGCCCAAGGCCCCCGCCTGGCCGGCCGCAATAACCATCGCCTGGGTGGTTGCGCCCGCCATGGGCGCCTGGATGATCGGCAGGTCAATGCCGAGCAGGTCGAGAATGCGGGTGTCCGGCCACTGGCTCATATCGGGGAGGGCTCCGAGGTCAAATTGAAGAGGACGACGGAGCGTTTGTAGCAGGAGTGGCTGGCATAAAGCCAGCGATGCGGCGGGTTACAGCGCTTTGCTGACGCTGATATCGCTGAGCACATCGTCACCGTCGCCGTGAATGGCCTTGAGCGCTGCCTCGGCTTCTTCCTGGCTGCCGGTGGCCAGTTGGGCGAACTCGAAGCGCCGCTCGCCATTGAGTTTGTATTTGATGACGTACTTGGTGGTCTGGGCCATGGTCGTTCCTCTGGTTCGGTTTAGCGCAGTTTCGAGCTGGAGCGGCGCACGATGCGGATCGAATGGGTCAGGGTGGGCTTGCGCGTCACGCTGATGGCGCGGTTGGTCACGGTGTCGATGGTGATGTTCCAGAAACCGGTGCTCGGCGCGGTGATCTTGGCCGGGAACTGGTCGAAGGCGCCACCGTGGTAGGTGTGGCGGCCGCCGTTCTTGAAGCTGCGGAAGTTGGCGTCGTTCATCAGGCGGATATTGCAGGTCTGGGAGCACTCGATGATGACGATATCGTCTTCGTTGAGGTGCTCGCGCTGGTGGATAAATTTCATGGGCGCCTCCAGAAGGGCTCTTTTTGCAGTCAAAACAATGGCCCGCAGTTTATCAGCACAGACGGCGGATTATCTGGCCAGCAGCAGTGGCCTGAAGAAAATAAGCGCCGATTGCGAAGGTTTATGCGGAGAAAAGCAGGCTTTACGCTGTCCGAGCGTCTTTATCGGAGGTTTTGTATGAAGCGGCTTGTGTGGATTCTGGCCTTGGCCATGGGCGGTTGCGCGACGGTGTCGGATATCCGCCAGGCGCCACCGACCCTGGCGGTGATTTCAGGGAAGGAGCCCAAAGCCTACGGCCAATGCGTGGTCGAACGCCTGGCAGATAGCCGCGGGGCCATGCAAATGGAGCCGTACAAGGGCGGCATCCGGATTATCGTGGCGCAGAAACTGTCCATGGGGCCGGCAGCCATCCTGGAAATCGACGACCGCTCTGGCGGTAGCAGCATCAAGCTCTACGAGCGCATGTCCAACATGCCGCTACGCCCGCAGGATGTGCGCGAGGCCGCTACAGCCTGTATTTCTGGCTGACGGTGAGCGCGGGCATCCGATAAACTGTGGCAAATTTGCATCAATGCCGCCCAAGGCCTGCTTTGGGCGGCATTGTTTTTGGAGCAGCCAACATGAAACGTGAACACGTCACGCAACGGCATGCCGAGGGTCATATCTCGGCGACCCATGTGATTCAAAATCCGGCGAACTCCGGGGAATGGATCGTATTTTTCAAGAAAAGCGCTGGGCGCAGTTTTTTCCTGGTGGACGACAACGATGAGGTCGAGTCCTTCGCTCGCCTCGACGACTTGATCGAAGTGGTGCGCGGGTTGGGGATCAAGTTCGCGGAAATCCATATGTAGAAGGCCCAGGGCCTTTTACTTGCAAACGACCACCACGCTACGGCCCTTGAAGTTGCCCACGTCCACGCCCAGGGTCTTGTCGCTTTCCGGCACCGATGGGGTGCCGTCGGTGCCGATGATGTTGTAGCCGGTCCCGGCGCAAGACGCATCGGCCTTCTCATAGCAGGTGGCCCAGGAATTGGCTTCGCCTGAGCAATCAATCGTCAGCCCCTGCTGGCCGTTGTTCAGGTAGGTTTTTTCGGCCGTGGCGCAACCGCTCAATGTGACCGCGAAGGCGCAGATAAACAGGGCTTTTTTCATGTGTCGATTCATCCGGATGCTGAAGTCGCCGCGGGCGCGGCAAATACCTTTGCGCAGGCTATAGCCAAAGGCCATTTACGTACAGGCAAATACGCCGGGGCGTTGCGGGGAGCAAGGCCCTGGCGCGGGCATCAGGACTGTGGGTTCTTGCGTTTGCGGGTGAACGCAGTGGGCTGGTCTTGCAGCACGCTGGCCACTTCGATGGCCAGTTCCTGGGTGGGGAAGGGGCCGGCGATGTTTTCGCCGCCAACGCTGTCTACCCACCATTGGCCGTCTTTGGCCTGGTTGATCTGGTAACCGTTAACACTTTTTGTTGCCGACATCTAATCTGTCTCGTTGGTTGAATCAGGGGCGCAATGATAGCCCCAAATTCGCGCTCATGGCATTTCGTCGCAGGTGTGCGGCCCTTTATAGCGGTACGGCAGGAACTTACGGGCGGATTATTTCTCTATGTTGACATCGGTTCGCCATCGCAGGCCATTGTAAGCTCTACCGCGCCTGATTAGACTGCGCCAAAATTCGTCCATACAGCCCTTTCAAGGACTCATATGATTAAGAAATGCTTGTTCCCAGCAGCCGGCTACGGCACTCGCTTCTTGCCAGCGACCAAAGCCATGCCCAAGGAAATGCTGCCGGTGGTCAACAAGCCACTGATCCAGTATGGCGTCGAAGAAGCGCTGGATGCCGGCCTGACCGAGATCTCCATCGTCACCGGTCGCGGCAAGCGGGCGCTGGAAGACCATTTCGATATCAGCTATGAGCTGGAAAACCAGATCAAGGGCACGGATAAAGAGAAGTACCTGGTCGGCATCCGCAAACTGCTGGACGAGTGTTCTTTTTCCTACACCCGCCAAACCGAAATGAAAGGCCTTGGCCACGCGATTCTGACCGGCCGCCCACTGATTGGCGACGAGCCTTTCGCCGTGGTACTGGCGGACGACCTGTGCGTCAACCTGGAAGGCGACGGCGTGCTGACCCAGATGGTCAAACTGTACAAACAGTACCGTTGCACCATCGTGGCGATCCAGGAAGTCGATCCGCAGGAAACCCACAAGTACGGCGTGATCGCCGGCGACCTGATCGGTGATGACCTGTACCGCGTACGCAACATGGTCGAGAAACCAAAACCCGAAGATGCGCCGTCGAACCTGGCGATCATCGGCCGTTACATCCTGACCCCGGACATCTTCAAGCTGATCGAAGAAACCGAGCCGGGCAAGGGCGGTGAAATCCAGATCACCGATGCCCTGATGAAGCAGGCGCAGGACGGTTGCGTCATTGCCTACAAGTTCAAAGGCACGCGCTTTGACTGCGGCGGCGCAGAAGGCTACATCGAAGCGACCAACTTCTGCTTCGAACACTTCTACAAGACTGGCAAGGCCTACTGATACGTTCAGGCTGTGCTGTCAGGAAAAGCCACCTTCGGGTGGCTTTTTCATTTTTGATCACCAGGCCCCTTACGGCGCTGGCCGAAAAAAATACAGCGGGTATGCTGCTTGCCTGCCGAGGAGAATGAAATGGCCTACGATTTTGACCTTTATGTGATTGGCGCCGGTTCCGGTGGTGTTCGGGCTGCGCGCTTTGCGGCCGGTTTTGGCGCGAAGGTGGCAGTGGCCGAAAGCCGCTACCTGGGCGGCACCTGCGTTAACGTGGGCTGCGTGCCGAAAAAACTGCTGGTGTACGGGGCGCACTTTGCCGAGGACTTTGAGCAGGCGAGCGGGTTTGGCTGGTCGTTGGGCGAAGCGAAGTTCGACTGGGCGACCCTGATCGCTAACAAAGACCGGGAAATCAACCGGTTGAACGGCATCTACCGCAATCTGCTGGTCAATAGCGGCGTGACTCTGCATGAAAGCCACGCCAAGGTGCTGGGGCCACACGAAGTGGAGGTCGACGGCCAGCGCTTCACTGCCGAGCACATCCTGATCGCCACCGGTGGCTGGCCGCAGATTCCGGATATTCCGGGCCGTGAACACGCCATCAGTTCCAATGAAGCCTTCTTCCTTAAAGCGCTGCCCAAGCGGGTGCTGGTGGTGGGCGGTGGGTATATTGCGGTGGAATTCGCTGGCATTTTCCATGGCCTGGGCGCGCAGACCACGCTGGTGTATCGCGGCGATTTGTTCCTGCGAGGCTTTGATGGCGCGGTGCGTCAGCACTTGCAGGAAGAGTTGGTCAAGCGCGGGATGGATCTGCAGTTCAATGCCGACATCGAGCGCATTGAGAAGCAGGCCGATGGCAGCCTGAATGTCACCCTCAAGGATGGCCGCCAGTTGGCCGCCGATTGCGTGTTCTACGCCACCGGTAGGCGGCCGATGCTCGACAACCTGGGCCTGGAAAACACCGGGGTCACGTTGGACAAGCGTGGCTTCATCGAGGTCAATGACCTGTACCAGAGCGCCGAGCCGTCGATCCTGGCCATTGGCGATGTGATCGGCCGCGTGCAACTGACGCCGGTGGCGCTGGCCGAGGGCATGGCGGTGGCGCGGCGGTTGTTCAAGCCTGAGCAGTACCGCCCGGTGGATTACAAGATGATCCCGACGGCAGTGTTCAGCTTGCCCACCATCGGCACTGTCGGCTTGAGCGAAGAGCAGGCCCGGGAAGAGGGCCATACGGTGCAGGTGTTCGAAAGCCGCTTCCGCCCGATGAAACTGACCCTCACCGACTGCCAGGAGCGCACCTTGATGAAGCTGGTGGTGGACGCCAAGACCGATAAGGTTCTGGGTTGCCACATGGTCGGCCCGGACGCTGGGGAGATCATTCAGGGCCTGGCCATAGCGGTGAAGGCGGGCGCGACCAAGCGTGATTTCGACGAAACCATTGGCGTACATCCTACAGCCGCTGAAGAATTCGTCACCATGCGTACACCTGTCGAGCGTTAGCTATCGCTTTGCGTCGCCGCCTCTAGCGCGGCGGCTTGCAAAGCCTGTAGCTGGGCCTCGGTGTTGGCCAGGCGCAGTTGCAATTGCTGCCCGGCCTGCTGATGTTCCGCGCTGCTGCGCTGCAGGGTCTCGCACTCCAGGCTCGCCACCCGCAGGCGTTCCTGGAGGAGGGTGCGCTCGCTGTCGCTGTGACGGGAATGCGCCATGTGTTGTTCATGCTGCTGGCGAATCTCGCTCAGTTGCTCCCGGGTCAGGCTCAGTTCCCGCAGCGTGGCGCGGTTTTCCGTGAGTAAACGTTCGTTATCGCGGTGCAACTGGGTGATTTCATCCTGGCGCACCATGGCGCTTTGCTGCGCCTGACGCACCTCCATTTGCAGTTGCTGCAACTGCCCCTCATGCCGACGCTGTTCCTGTTCGCGCTGCTCCTTGATTGCACTGCGGTAATGCTCCAGTGCATCGCGGGCGTGCAGGTGTTTTTCCTCCAATGAGCTGATCTGCTCTTGCTTGTCCTTTAGGCGCACCTGTGCGTCGCTCAACGCCTGGCTGAGGCCGGCGTTGCGGGTTTGCTCGCTTTGCAGCATCGAGTGGGTTTCCCGCAAGCGGACGCTTTCCTCGCTCAGTGCCACGCCTTGGACGTTCAATTGTTGCTGCAAGCGAGCCTGTTCGGCCGTTGCCTGGGTGAGGGTTTGTTGCAGGCTGGCGCGCTGTGCTTCAAACGCCGTTGCGGCCTCGGCAAGCGGCGCTTGGGCCTGCTCCTCCAGGCGCTGAGCCAGACGCGCGACCAGTTCTGTCAGTTCTTCATTCAGAGAGGCCGTTGCACCGGTGGGCTTCGGATCGCTGCCCTCCAGCTCTTTTAAATAGCGGTGGATGGTGGTTTTGGAGCCGGTATTGCCCATCTCGATACGTACCGCGTCGATGCTCGGGTGCTCACCCCGGGCCAGCAGGGCCAGGCGTGCCGTTTGCACCACCGCTTTGTTTATACCGCCGCGCGCCATGTCATCTCCTACGATTTCGTACTGTGGTATGTACCCTGTAATTACATACCATATCATAACCCAGCAATATTGATATCAAGGCAATAACTGGCATGGGATATACTGGTATTACCCCGTGCCAGAGTCTTTTTCGCGAGATTTGGTCCCTTTATGCCGTACACCCGCCCGGGATTTGCCCATGAGTGATCTGGATCGCTATTTACAAGCGGCCACCCGCGACAACACGCGCCGTAGCTATCGGGCGGCCATCGAGCACTTCGAGGTGACCTGGGGCGGCTTCCTGCCCGCCACCAGCGACAGTGTGGCGCGCTATCTGGTGGCACACGCCGGCGTGCTGTCGATAAACACCCTCAAGCTGCGGCTTTCGGCGCTGGCGCAATGGCACAACAGCCAAGGGTTCGCCGACCCGACCAAGGCCCCAGTGGTACGCAAGGTGTTCAAGGGCATCCGCGCGCTGCATCCGGCCCAGGAAAAACAGGCCGAACCCTTGCAGTTGCAACACCTGGAGCACGTCATCGCTTACCTGGCGTTAGAGGCCGAGCAAGCATTGGCTGGGCACGATCAGCCCCGTTTACTGCGTGCCCGGCGCGATACGGCGCTGATTCTGCTGGGTTTCTGGCGTGGCTTTCGCAGTGATGAGCTATGCCGCTTGGAGGTCGAGCAGGTGCAAGCTGTCGCCGGCGCAGGCATCACCCTCTACTTGCCCCGCAGCAAAAGTGACCGGGAGTACCAGGGCAAAACCTATCAAACCCCGGCTTTGGCGCGATTGTGCCCGGTGCAGGCCTATATCGAATGGATCACCGCCGCGGCGTTGGTGCGAGGGCCGGTGTTTCGCAGCATTGACCGCTGGGGCAACCTGGGGGACGAGCCGCTGCACGCCAACAGTGTGATCCCGCTGCTGCGCCAGGCGTTGTCGCGCGCCGGGATTGCTGCCGAGCACTACACCAGCCATTCCTTGCGCCGCGGCTTTGCCACGTGGGCACACCGCAGTGGCTGGGATTTGAAGTCGCTGATGAGCTATGTGGGCTGGAAGGACATGAAGTCCGCGATGCGCTACATAGACGCCAGCCCCTTTGTGGGCATGACGCAACTGAGCGAGCGCAGCGTGGGCGACTGACTCAAGGTTTCTTCTATTAATAAGCTGCGCTGATAGTCAAAACCAATCGGTAGCATCAGCTTTGGCAATGAGCCAGTACGCCGATGAATGGCTAAGATTCTCCCCATCAACTTTTCAACCCTGACGGAGAATCAACGATGCCTATCATCAACAGCCAAGTTAAACCGTTCAAAGCCACCGCATTCAAAAACGGCGCATTCGTCGAAGTGTCCGACGCCGACCTGAAAGGCAAGTGGTCTGTGGTGTTCTTCTACCCGGCTGACTTCACCTTCGTTTGCCCAACCGAGTTGGAAGACCTGGCCGACAACTACGCCGAATTCCAGAAACTGGGCGTCGAAATCTACAGCGTCTCCACCGACACCCACTTCGCCCACGCGGCCTGGCACAACACTTCGCCAGCCATTGGCAAGATCCAGTACACCATGATCGGCGACCCGACCCTGACCATCTCGCGCAACTTCGATGTGCTGATCGAAGAAGCAGGCCTGGCAGACCGCGGCACCTTCGTCATCAACCCTGAAGGCCAGATCAAAATCGTTGAAATCAACGATGGCGGCGTCGGTCGCGATGCTTCCGAGCTGCTGCGCAAAATCAAGGCCGCTCAGTATGTGGCCGCGCACCCGGGCGAAGTCTGCCCAGCCAAGTGGAAAGAAGGCGAGGCCACTTTGGCGCCGTCTCTGGACCTGGTCGGCAAGATCTGACACTGCGTTCAGGTCGAGGGCGATGAGCACTTGAGTATGTAAACCGCATCGCCCCACAAAACGCCTGGGCGAATCTGCCCGGGCGTTGTTTTTTCTACCGAACCAAACATGGAGATCGCCCGTATGTTGGACGCCAATCTTAAAGCTCAATTGAAGTCTTACCTGGAGCGGGTCACACAGCCGATCGAGATCGTTGCCTCACTCGACGACGGTGCGAAATCCCAGGAAATGCTCGCGCTGCTCAAAGACGTCGCCAGTCTTTGCAGCCTCATCACATTGCTCGACAACGGCACCGATGCGCGCAAGCCCTCGTTCTCGTTGAACCGCCCGGGTGCCGATATCAGCCTGCGTTTCGCCGGCATCCCCATGGGCCACGAATTCACCTCCCTGGTATTGGCCCTGCTGCAAGTCGGCGGCCATCCATCGAAGGCCAGCGCCGAAGTGATCGAGCAAATCCGCTCGCTCAAAGGCGAACTGAACTTCGAGACCTATTTTTCATTGTCTTGCCAGAACTGCCCGGACGTCGTCCAGGCCCTGAACCTGATGGCGGTACTCAACCCCAACGTGCGCCATGTCGCCATCGACGGCGCGCTGTTCCAGGCTGAAGTGGACGAGCGCCAGATCATGGCGGTGCCCAGCATTTACCTCAACGGCGTGAACTTTGGCCAGGGCCGCATGGGCCTGGAAGAAATCCTCGCCAAAGTCGACACCAGTGCCATCGAGAAACAGGCGCAGAAAATCAGCGCCAAAGATGCTTTTGATGTGCTGGTGGTGGGTGGCGGCCCGGCCGGCGCGGCGGCGGCGATCTACGCAGCGCGCAAAGGCATCCGCACGGGCGTTGCGGCGGAACGCTTTGGTGGCCAGGTGCTCGACACCATGGCGATCGAGAACTTTATTTCGGTGCAAGAAACTGAAGGGCCGAAACTGGCCATGGCGTTGGAAGAACACGTCAAGCAATACGATGTGGACATCATGAACCTGCAACGGGCCAATGCCTTGGTGCCTGGGCAGCACGGCGTACTGCACGAAGTGCGTTTTGCCAGTGGCGCGAGTCTCAAGGCCAAGACGGTGATCCTGGCCACCGGCGCCCGCTGGCGCGAAATGAATGTGCCCGGCGAGCAGGAATACCGCAACAAGGGTGTGGCTTACTGCCCGCATTGCGATGGCCCGCTGTTCAAAGGCAAGCGCGTGGCGGTGATTGGTGGCGGCAACTCGGGTGTCGAGGCCGCCATCGACTTGGCCGGCATCGTCGCCCACGTCACCCTGTTGGAGTTCGACGTGCAATTGCGCGCCGATGCGGTCCTGCAACGCAAGCTGCACAGCCTGACGAACGTGACGGTGATTACCCATGCGCAAACCACTGAAGTCACCGGCGATGGGCAGAAGGTCAACGGTTTGCGCTACAAGGATCGCCAGAGCGACGAAATACGCAGCGTTGAATTGGAGGGGATTTTCGTGCAGATCGGTTTGTTGCCCAACACTGATTGGCTCAAAGGCACCGTCGAGTTGTCGCCCCGTGGCGAGATCATCGTCGATGCCCGCGGCGAAACCTCGATTCCGGGCGTGTTTGCCGCAGGCGACGTGACCACCGTGCCGTACAAGCAGATCGTGATCGCGGTGGGCGAGGGCGCAAAGGCTTCCCTCAGTGCGTTCGACCACCTCATCCGGACGTCGGCACCGGCCTGATTGCCCGATTGCAGGGCCCGTAAACGACAAACCCCAGGAGCGATCCTGGGGTTTTTTTTTGTATGCGCGGCGTTTACAAGGCCGCAGGCTGGATGATTTCCACCCAATAGGCGTCAGGGTCTTTGATAAAGGCCAGGCTTTTCATGCGCCCGTCGTTGAGGCGTTTCTGGAAGTCGCAGCCCAAGGCTTCAAAGCGCTCGCACGCGGCGCGGATGTCCGGCACCGAAATGCAGATATGGCCAAAGCCGCGTGGGTCGGTGTTGCCGTTGTGGTAGCTGAAGGTGGGGTCGTTCTCGGTGCCGTGGTTGTGGGTCAACTCGAGAATGCCGGGGATGGATTTCATCCACTCGGTACGGGCCCCAGAGTCGGCGGGGATGCTGTTTTTATCGACGAGCGCGAGGAAGTACAGGCTGAACTCGGCTTCAGGGAAGTCGCGTTTTTCCACCAGCGAAAAGCCGAGGATGCGGGTGTAGAAGTCCAGGGATTTGGTGATGTCCTTGACGCGCAACATGGTGTGGTTAAACACGAATTGGGCGGTGGCGGCGTCAGGTTGGGCGGTCACGCCCGGGAAGGTGTTCAGTTCGTGCAGGCTCATGAGCCCTCCGGAAAATAGAGAAGTGGGCAAACGGCGTGGCTTGCGGTCAACCGCTGGCATGATACGCAACGGCTGGTGCCAAGGCCAACGGGCTATTGCCTCGCTGCCCGCGTGGGCCCAGACTTTACCGCTTCGCCCGTGAGCCTTGAGTACCTTGATGATCCCCCGTGTGCTGCGCGCTTTACTCTGTGCCCTGGCCCTGCCGGCCACCGCCAATGCTTTGGCTGCCGCCCCGGTCGTCAACTGGCCTGCTGGCTGGCAACCCGAGGAGGTGACGGTGGATGCCCACGCGGCAGCTTCCTCTCTATCCCGGCAACGTGCGGTCAAGTATGACGCCACGGGCACGCCGGTGATGGTGATGGAGTTGACCATGACCGAGGTGGCTCTCGACCATGTTGTCAATGTGCAGGGTGTGTTATTGGAAATGCGTAAAGCTGTCCAAAAGGATTTTTCCGCCGCGGGTTATCAAAGCGTTTGTAATCGAATACATCCAGCCAAGTTGGCGCAGTTGCCGGCATTCGAGACAACCTGCACTGTCACCCGCAACGGCGAACATGTGTTGTTGCAAACACTGGTCACGGCTGTGGATGCCCGCCGGGCTTTTGTTTTTTCCTATGCTGGACAGGCTGCCGAGTTTTCCTTGAATCAGGCGCAGATACTCGCTACGCGCAATAGCTTGCAGCTCTAGTTTAAAAGTCGATGTTCAAAAGCGTGCCTTCGTGGCTAAAAACTAATCATAAGGCGCTATGTAAAAAGTTGTGCGACAGGTTGATCCGGTGAATTTCCGCGGATCTGCGATGGGTATACATGGGGGACTACGGCGCAGGCCTATTTGAACCGCCCCGCAACTTTCGGCATAACTAAAAAAGCCCTGCACAGGCAGGGCTTTTGATGAGCGGGTATCGCTTACCCACGTAGCCAGGAATCAACGGTCGTAGCGCCGTATTGTTCCTTCCAGGCCTTGAGGCCGCGGTGGTTGCCACCCTTGGTCTCGATCAGTTCGCCGGTGTGTGGGTTCTGGTAAACCTTGACCACACGGGCGCGGCGGGTTTTCGGCGTGACTGCCAGCGGGCTCGATTTGCTCGGGTGCGGATCAAGGATCGCGATAATATCGCGCAGGCTTTTACCGTAGGTTTTCATCAGGCCCTGGAGTTTTTCCTCGAACTCGATTTCTTTTTTGAGTCCGGCGTCATTCTTCAACGATTCCAGCTGCGCGAGCTGTTCTTGAAGGGCCTTTTCAGCGGCACGAAATTCAGCGAGTCTGGACAATATCTTTACTCCAATAATGTATTTGGCTGATACCAACCGAGAACCTGGCTCTAAGCCAAAATCTTGAAATGACCTGGTGTAAATGGCGTGCCTGCGATTTTGCGCAGACAGGAAAAATTGTAGTAGTTAAAGACGCCGGAGTAAATCACGGCGTGGCGCTTATCTACTTCGAGCGGTTTAGTACGCTTGTATGTACAGCCTGGTTAATGTTTGCTTAATGCAACAAGGAACTCATCGCCTGGCATCGGGCGGCCGAACAGATAGCCTTGCAGATAGTCCACGCCCTGGGCGGCCAGATACTCACTCTGGAGCACTGTCTCCACCCCCTCGGCGACAATCCCCAGGTCCAGCTTGGCCGAGAGTTCGATAATGCTGTCGAGTATGTGCCGGGAGAGGGCGTCAATACCGATCATTGCCACAAAACTCTGGTCGATTTTCAAGAAATCCACCTTGAACTGGCGCAAATAATCCAGGCTGGAATGCCCCGTGCCGAAGTCATCGATGGCGATCAGCACGCCCAAGCCGTGCAATTGTTCAAACAGTTGATGGGTGATCTCGGTGGGCTGAATCAGCTCGCGTTCAGTCAGTTCCAGTACCAGGGAAACCTTGCCCGGTGGGAAAGCCGCCAGAAACTCGCGGCAATCGTCCACCAATGCCAAATCCAGGCAGTGGCTGGCGGTGATGTTCACGCCCACATGGAAGCCATCGACCAGTTGCGCGGCATGGGGGGCGAGCACGGTGGAGGTTTGGCGCATCAGCGAGCGGGTCATCGGCACGATCAACCCGCAGTGTTCGGCGAACGGGATGAACATGTCGGGGCGCACAAGGCCTTGCTTGGGGTGCTGCCAGCGCATCAACACTTCAATCCCGGCCCACTGCAGGGTGTCGCCGCGCACCACTGGCTGGAAATATGGAATGAACTCGCCGGCCTCCAGCGCGCGGTGCAATTCATGCCCGGGCCAGGACGTGCGTTTTTGCAGCCAATGGCCGAGGACGGCGGACAATGCCCCGAAAAAAATCAGCAGGCTGAACAGTGCAGGGTAGCGGGCCTTCATGTAGCGCCAGACCTCACCTTGCGGCATGCCCGCGGCGACGCTGTAGGGATAACGCGAGGAACTGAGGTGACTCGGCGCCACCGGGTAAGAGGGCGGCGTGGAATCGAGCACCTTGCCCTGTGAAGACAACCAGTTTGGCCCAACTTGCAATAGCAGATCGCTATAAGGACTGATGAGGCGCAGCGCATTGGTCAGGTGATAGCCATCGACCGTGGCCAGCGCCCCACGGCGGCCTTCGCTTTGGCGATAGACCAACAGTGCCGTGTCAGGGGTGACGGGATTGCCAGGCATTAGCAGCAACTGGCCCGCGACGTAATCCTCGGCCTTGAGTTCGGCCACGAAGCGGTCGCCAAAAAGCGAGCTGCAATAGTTGACGCTATCGAAAATCAGATTGGTAGAGCGCACGAACGGGCGCCGAGTCACTTGTTCACGCAACGCCAGTTGCCTGTCACGGTCGCATGCTTGTCCGGCCAACGGCAGTAGTGCGCGTGCGGCTTGTTCGGTGTTGTCGAGCATCAGGTCGAATTGACGTACCGCCTCCTGTGCGGTGCGGGCCGTGGAGTCCTCTAGGCTGCGCTGCGCCTGCAGATAAAGAATGGCGAAGCCCAGGGCGATGGGCACGGTGCCAATCAGCAGGGTGATGACCAAACGGGCTGATCGCGACCGGCGACCTTTGACAGTCAATGGCATTGGCAAAACCTGTGGGGAGCTTGAGGATCTTCGTTAAAGGGAAGAAGCCGCCAATGAAAGCGCTATCAGCAGATCAACGCATGATAGATGGCAACCGGGAAGTGCGCTTGTCTGAAAGGGCTTGGCGAGTGAATGCACCGTCAGGGGCGGGTCAGTAAATGGTCGCGAGGGCAACTTTTATGTTTCTCGTTATTTATGTTCACCGCAAATAAATAAATGGTCGGCGGGGGCAGGAATTGTATTGCGACAATAAATAAAACATTGTTTAAGTTGATTCATTTTGAGGTCTGTGTCTTTTTGCCGGCAGGGAGAGTAGGAGCCTGATATGCCTTGTATTTTTCAGGTGCGTGTCAGACATATTTTGAATAATCAGAAAAAGTTTCAGGTGATATGAGCGTGTCTACAGCTGCATTGTTAACCATTATCGTGCTGGATAAACAGGCCTTGATCCGAGAGGCGCTCGAGGCCAGATTGTCGCGGGAAAGCGATTTCCAAGTAGTGGGCGTTTATGCCTGTAGTGCGCAGCTAATAGAGGCCCTGCGCCGATCGGCCAGCGATGTGCTCATCGTGGACTATCAGTTGGGTGAGGAAGACCTTGACGGGGTGAGCCTTCTACAACTACTGCATAATCGCTACCCGCACCTGCGGATTCTCATATATTCCGCGCTGGAGATGCCATCAACGATAAAAATGGCTCTGCGGGCAGGCGCCAGCGGCTACTTTGGGAAGAGCCAAGCTACCGATCAGTTGATTCCAGCAGTGCGCGCAGTGGCCTCGGGGCGCCGTTATTTACCCCCGCCCTTATTGGCTGAACTCAACGCGTTCTCCGGCATGGCCATGTCCGGGTTAGATATGCCCAAGGCAAGAACCAAAAGCCCGATGGAGTGCCCGTTGCTGAGCCCGAAAGAAATAGAAGTTATCCGTTGCTGTTTACTCGGGATGTCGGTATCGCAAATTGCAACAAAATTTATGAAAAGCCGTAAAACCATTAGCGGACAAAAACAAGCAGCCTTCAGAAAACTAAGTATTCGTACGGATATAGAACTTTTCAAAATGCAGGCGAGCGGCGTGATATAACCACTCGGCTAACTGAGAATGATTATTGCGTCATATTCGCTAGTTGTATAGGCAACTAGCGAGTGCATCAAAAAATATAAAGCGCAGTAGATTTTGGGACTTGTCTCGTATCTGCATGCTCCCCACTTGTGGGATATTTTTCGTGTTCTGGCGCAGGTCGTCGGAACGTCGATGGATTAATTGGCGTCTTGAAAGGCAGTAAGTCCCTACTGTTGGTAAAGGCCTCTTTTTATTGTTCTTCTCTCGTGAGTGAAATTTTCATCATGAAAAAAAATGTAATTGCTTTGGGTTTTCTGGCGGCCTCCAGTGTATTCGCAGGAGCTGCTCTCGCAGCCGACGGTACTATTAACATCACGGGCGAGATCAGGGGCATTACTTGCACCATCAGCGGCGGTACCGGCGGTGCGCCGGGTTCGGGTGCAAACTTCCCGGTGGTGCTCGATACCATCCAGAACACCGCGTTGTCGGCAGAAGGTGAATCCGCCGGTGCCAAGCCTTTCGCTATCTATGTCGGTGGTCAGCATTGCCCGGACGGCACCAACGTTGCCGTGCTGTATGAAATCGGCAGCCCGGCGATCAGCCCGACTACCGGTAACCTGCGTAACCGTGCCACGAGCAGCCCGGCAAGCAACGTAGAAGTGCAGATCATTGATAGAGCGCTGGCCAACGATGCAGTCATCGATCTGCGTAAAGGCCAGAGCACCACGGCCGCTCAGGTCACTTCCGGCCTGGCCACCCTGCCTTTCGCCGCACGCTATGTGGCAGTAGGTGGGGCGGCCAGCCCAGGCAAGGTGGAAACCAGTGTCCAGTATTCCGTGACCTTCCCCTGATAAGTTCTGAGTTCGTTCGGGCTCAGTAACCTGATTGATAGGCTTGGCGCCCAACTTTCGCGGTTGGGCGCTACTTCCTAATCTGTAGAGATCAATGCAATGTCGTATTTACTTAGCGAATCATTTCGCCAACTTGCGGTGGGTGTGGTTTGCCTGTCGACCGCAATAGCGTCTTGGCACGCGAGCGCCGGCGTGGTTATTGAAGGGTCCCGCCAGATTTATCCAGAGCAGCGCCGGGAAATAACGGTAAGGCTGACAAATGATGATCGTCAGCAATCTCGCCTGGTGCAAGTCTGGTTAAGTGGGGCCGAACAAGACGCCGATGCCGCTGATGCGCCTTTTAATATAACGCCCCCGGTATTTCGCCTGGATGCGGGGAAAAGCCAGGCATTGCGCGTGACTTATACAAAGGAGCCGTTGCCTGTCGATAAAGAGTCGGTGTTCTGGCTCAATGTCCTGGAAGTTCCGCCAAAAGTTGACATTAAAAACCAAGAGTCCGATGAGGGCAGCAATCAGCTGACATTCGCCTTCCGCATTCGCACCAAGTTGTTTTTCCGCCCAAATTCCCTGCCGGGTAATTCAGAGCAGGCTCCCGCTCAGCTGCGTTGGACGCTGAGGCCAGGCAATAAAAATGGCACCCTGGAAGTATTCAATCCTTCGGCTTTCCACGTCACGTTCAATGAAGTGGCACTTACTGCGCCGGACGGCACACAAGTACCGTTGGCCTTGATCGCTAGCGATGCGATGGTTGCACCAGGCCAGGTAATGCGTTTTGCACAGGCTAATATTCCAAGTTCGTTTCCTCAGCAGATGCATGTTGAATTTAAATACATCAATGATTACGGCGGGTTTTCACTGCCACAGCGAGCCCCGCTGCACAGGTAGTGTTTGAAGGGTTAGATTAGTTCGATAACTACAGCCTGCTCTTTGTGTAGGTGTTCAGTTCGTCCTGCGAATTGTTTATATGAAGCGATAATCATGCCTGTCGAAAAGCAACTGTTGTTGCGCCGTCGTCCTGCTGTCGGCGTTATTTGTAATGGGTTCGCCCGTGTATTTCCGCTGGTCGGTTGTTTGTTTTTCACTGCAGGGCCGAGTGTGCAATTAATGGCGCAACCCCTAACGCCGCTCACTTTTGATCTTGATGCTTTTACCCAGACTATCGGGCCAAAAGTTGATTTATCGCGTTTTGAAAAGAGTACGCCCCTGGCACCAGGTACTTACCGTGTGGACGTATACATCAACGGTTATTCCACGGGCCGCTGGGACATTGATTTTGTCGACAAGGTCAATAGCTCTGAACTGGTTCCCTGTTTTAACCAGGTGCTGCTGACCAAGCTGGGTATTGCCTTGGAAAAAATCCCGCCTCGCAACAGCCAGGCGCCGAATGCGCTTGAATGTGCCGAGATCGGCAGTTGGCTGTTGGCCGCCGACGTCCTGTTCGATCCTGGCTCCCTGGCACTGACCCTCAGTATCCCGCAGCTGTACATGAAGCCTTCGGCCCGCGCTTATGTGGATCCGTCGCAGTGGGACAGTGGCATCACTGCCGGTCTGTTGAACTACAACTTCAGCACCTCCCTCACCACTGAGGGCGAGCGCAATGACCGCACCTACCTAGGCCTCAACGGTGGCGTCAACCTGGGTCAATGGCGCCTGCGGCACCAGGGCGCGCAGGCCTGGAGTAATCGTGGGCGTTCGCCATACCAGAGCACGGCCACCTATGTGCAGCGGTCCGTCGCGCCGCTTCAGTCGTTGCTGACAATCGGCGACAGCTTCACTGGCGGGCAGATCCTGGACAATGTCGGCCTGCGCGGCATCAGCCTGGCCACGGATGAGCGCATGCTTGCCCAGTCGCAGCGTGGCTATGCGCCGGTGGTGCGGGGGATTGCCGACAGCAATGCGACGGTGAGCATCAGCCAGAACGGTTACCGCATCTATGAAACCACCGTGGCGCCGGGCCCATTCGTGATCGATGACTTGTTCGCTACAGGCTATGGCGGTGACCTGACGGTCAGCGTGACCGAAGTGGGGGGGCGCAAACGCAGTTTTGTCGTGCCGTTTTCCGTTACCCCGCAACTGCTGCGCGCCGACGCCATGAAGTACAGCGCCGCGCTCGGCCAGGTCCGCCAGAACAGCAGCTCCCGCAGCTCCCCCGCGGTGGTGCAGGGCACTTTATCGCGCGGGTTGAGCAACGCGGTGACGCTGTATGGCGGCAGCCTGGTTTCCGAAGGCTATGCCCAGGCCAAGTTGGGTACGGCATTCAACACTTGGTTAGGGGCGTTTTCCTTGGAGGCGGGTGGCGCGCGTACCGCGATCCCCGGCCAGGGTACGTCCACGGGGACCAACTTCGGTATTGCCTATAACAAAAACCTTGTGGACTCGGGCACCAACGTAGTCCTGGGCGCGTACCGTTTCACCTCCGAGGGCTACCTGAGCCTGATCGATGCGATCAACATCCGGGAGTGGGCGCGCAAAGGCACGGATCCGTCCTCCTATGCCCGGCAGAAAAGCCGGGTCGACCTGACCCTCAGCCAAAAACTGGGGAGCGGCACGCTCAGCTTGTACGGCAGTTCGGCGGACTATTGGGGGCGCAGCCAAGGGCGCCAGACCTCATTCACCCTCGGCTATGGCGCGTCCTGGCAAAAGGTCAATTGGAACCTGTCCTGGCAGCGATCGCGCATTGACGATGGACGGCAGCTGTCTTCGCAGGAGTCTAGCGATGACGTGTTCTTTGGCCGGCAAAGCAACGCGGGGCGGGCCGACAACCGCTTTGTGCTGAGCCTGTCGTTGCCTTTGGGTGGGAGTTCGCGAGCACCCAGCCTCAATAGTTCGCTTTCGCGCAACAGTGGCAGCACTGACTCCAGTCACTATCAGGTCGGCCTTTCCGGCCTGGCCGGGGAGCAGAACGAACTCAGTTACGACCTGTCGGGAAGCCGCAATGCCGATGACGGGGCGACCCACGACAGTCTCAATGCCTATGGTGGCTACCGCACCAGCGCCGCCAACCTGCGGGCCGGCTACGGGCGCTCGGGGCATAACAGCCAATTGTCGTTCAGTGCCGATGGCGGGCTCGTGGCGCATCGCGAGGGTGTGACCCTCTCTCAGTCTCTGGGGGAAGCCGTTGCACTGGTGCATGTGCCGGATGCGCAGGGGGCCTTGTTGAGCAGTGCTGGCAATGTGCGGGTGGACGGGCGCGGTTACGCCGTGGCGCCATCGTTGCTGCCGTTCCAGCAAAACAGGGTGAGCCTCGACCCCAGTGGCACCTCTTTCGATGTTGAGTTGAGCGAAACCTCGAGAACGGTGGCACCCACCCTGGGGGCGGTGTCGTTACTGGAGTTCGCCACCGTCAGCGGCCGCGCCGTGGTTCTCAAGAGCCAGCAGGAAGGAGGACGCAACCTGCCATTCGCGGCGCAGGTATTCGATGAGCAAGGGGTCGAAGTGGGTGTGGTCGGGCAGGGCAGCAAGGCCTTTGTACGAGGGATTGCCGAGAAGGGAACCCTCACTGTCCGCTGGGGGGAAGGGCAGAGCGAGCAATGTCATATCGCCTACCAGCTACCCGCGCAGGACAAGCGCCAGCGCCAGGTTTCGGCGGATTGGCTGCAAGGGCAATGCCTGGCGCGCGCGGCCCCTTAACCGGCGCCATCGGACTGTGAAAGATACGGGGCCTGCCTGCTGGTCGGTGGCGGGCGCTCGACTCGTTATGAATTGAAAAGGTACGCACGTGTTTGATTATCGTTATTTCTGCGGATTTTTACTGGGTGGGTGCCTGATGGCCCAAGAGACTTATGGTTATGGCAAGTGCACGCCGCAGCCAGCGGCCCATATCAGTATTCCTCCCGTCACCCTGGCTGCCCCGCCTGTCGTGGGGGAGGTGATTGGGAATGCTGACGGGTACTTCTTTGGTGCCGATGCCGGGTTGATTTGTTACTACTACGGGCATCGAGAGTTCCACACGTCTTGGGCGCGGGTGGTTAACAGCCAGCCCACCGCACTGACCTTCAGCGCCATGGGCCTGACGATGCCGGTGTTCGCCACTAACGTGCCGGGCGTGGGCTTTGCCATGATGGCGCAAGACCCCAATCGCCCATTGCGTGCCATTGGCCTGGAGAACGTCGGCCTCTATGGCACACCCGACGAAATCCGCTATTGGGGCGTTCACGGGCGCGTCTTTCTGGTGGCCACGGGGCCGGTGACGGGCGGGACAATCAATGGATTCAATGTGGGCCGCTTCACGCTCGACAAGTCCGACATCAACAGCCCCGGCTACCATGCCATCAACTTCAATGCGACCGTTATCCACCCACCGAGAAAACCGACCTGCACGGTTTCGACCCCCGGGGTGAACATGGCCCTGGGCACTATCGCCACCCATGACTTCCAGGGCCCGGGCAGTACGGCGGGGTCTGTTACCGAATCAATTGCACTCGACTGCGCGGCAGGCACAGGCTCGAAGACCGACGTCCTGATTACCCTCACGGACCAGAGCCAACCGGCCAACCGCAGCGACGTGCTGTCCCTGAGTAATACTTCGACGGCGCAAGGCGTGGCCCTTCAACTGCTGCATGGCACGACACTGGTGCGCTATGGCCCGGACTCGTCGGCTATCGGCAATCCTAACCAATGGCTGGCTGGCAGCACGGGCAACGGCGTTTTCCGCATTCCCCTGACCGCGCGGTACGTGCAAACGGACACCCGCATTATCCCGGGCAAGGCCAATGGGGTGGCGACCTTCACCCTGAGTTACCGCTGACTGTGCCCGCGTTCATGAGTCGATCAAGGCGCCTGTGGCTGCCGGTGGTGGGCCTGGCAGCCAGTTTCCACGCCGCTTCGGCCTGCGCCGAAATAGTGCTGGGGCACACCCGGGCCGTCTACCACACCGAGAACCGCGATATCACCCTGGCACTGAGTAACACCGCACGCGGTCCGCGCCTGGTGCAGGCCTGGATTGACCGGGGTGACCCACAGGCAGGCCCGGGGCAGGCCGAAGCACCTTTTACGGTCGTGCCGCCGGTTCTGCGGATCGAAGGTGGAAAAAGCACCGCGTTACGCATTGCCTGGGTTCCCCAGGAGCAGGCATTGCCGGTTCATCAGGAGTCGGTGTTCTGGGTGAATGTGTTGAGTGTTGGGCCGCAGGCCCAGCATGCCCAGGCAGGCTCGGTGAGCTTTGCCTTTCGCACCCGGATCAAGCTGTTTGTGCGCCCGCCCGGGTTACCCGGGAAGGTGGAAGAGGCGCCGGCCGCGCTGCAATGGCGTTTGCCCGACCCGGGCCGGGCAGAGTTGGAGGTGTACAACCCGACGGCTTACCACGTGACCCTGTCTCGGCTGTCGTTGATGACCGACAGCGCCTACACCGCCGCCGACCCGCCGATGGTCGGCCCTGGGCAGGTACTGCGCATTCCTCTTTCGGGCGCAGCGCTCAAGGCCAAGGGCACGGCCAGGCTGAGTTTCAGCAGCATCGACGACCATGGTGCAACCCAGCATCATCGCCTGGATCTATGAACATATCTCATGTTGCTTCGCCTGTTTTGCGCCCCTGATCTCGTTTTGCCAGTGGCGCAATCTGAACATTTTCTTTCCTGATTGCGACCGCCTATCCGTTCGGTCAGTGGTTAGAAAATGTGCACTTTGGCAAAGTGCGCGCCATCGCCAAGGGGCTACTGCTCCTTATTTAACGGGCACTGTTGGAAAAGTCGGGGTTGCTTTGGCGCGCACCCCGGAGATGGATTTCCACTGCCTGGCGACGTGTGCCCTACCGTGAGGTTCACGCCCTTGGGCCTGACTCTGACGGGATGAGCCAGCCTTGTCCGTTGATTGCACAGCGATAAAGCGTGATACCTAACCATGAGAGAAATTCATTTATGAAAAAGTGCGTACAGGCCATTGCCTTGCTGGCCGCTTCCAGTCTTGCTGCAACCTCCGCGTTTGCCGCAGACGGAACCATCACCATCACTGGGGAGATTGGTGGCACCACCTGCACCATCAGCGGCGGCACGGGAGGCGCGCCGGGTAGCGGCGCCAACTTCCCGGTGGTGCTGAACAAGGTTCAGACCAGCTCCCTGGCGGCCGACGGCGTGACCGCAGGCGCCAAGCCTTATTTCATCTACGTCGGCGGTTCGGCCACCTGCCCGGATGGCACCATCGTCGCGGTGATGTATGAAACCACCAGCCCGGCCATCAACCCGGCCACCGGCAACTTGCGCAATACCGCTGCGACGTCGCCTGCGGCCAACGTCGAAGTGCAGATCGTCGATGAAGCCACCAAAACCCCAATGGACCTGCGGACCGGCCAGAACTCCACGACGGCGACGGTCAACGCTGGCCTGGCAACCTTGCCATTTGCTGCCCAGTACATCGCCACTGGTGGCGCTGCCGGCGCCGGTATTGTCAGCACCGCCGTGCAGTACTCCGTGACCTTCCCCTGATCGAATCCCCCGGATTCGTTTGTTCCAAGCAGGCGCCCGCCCCAACCGGCCGGGCGCAGCCTTGATGTTGAGGGAAGTGAACATGTTTCGTTTTTCCAGCCGTTTGCCCCGTTGCCTGGTTTACGCCGCACTGGGCCTGGCTATTGGCGCGCCTCTGCTGCCTGCCCAGGCGGGCGTGATTATCAGTGGGACCCGCCAGGTTTATCCCGAACAGCGACGCGAGATCACCGTACGCGTGACTAACGATGACAAACACGCACCGCGTCTGGTGCAGGCGTGGCTCGATGCCGGTGATGCCAGCGTGACCGCTGAGCAAAGCGACGTGCCGTTCAGCCTCACTCCACCGGTTTTTCGCGTTGATCCTGGCAAGAGCCAGGCCATGCGCCTGGCTTACACACGTGAACCATTACCCAAGGACAAGGAGTCGGTGTTCTGGCTGAACGTGCTGGAAGTACCGCCGCTTGTATCGCCACCTCCAGGGGCCGCGCAAGACGAGGAGGACAACCTCAACCATCTGCGTTTCGCTTTTCGCATCCGCACCAAGGTGTTCTTCCGGCCTCAGAGCCTGCCGGGCAAGCCCGAAGAAGCCCCCGCGCAACTGCGCTGGAGTGTGCAGGGCTCGACACTGAAAGTGCACAACCCGTCGGCGTACCACGTGAGTTTCAATGAAGTGGCCGTGGCGCTTGGCACCCACGAGGGCGCCAAGGTAATCCAGACCGCCCAGCAGGGCATGGTCGCTCCCTTCACCAGCCTGGAATTTGCCCTGACCAGTGCATTAGGTGCGCCACCTGCCCAGGCGCGGGTGCAGTTCAAGTACATCGACGATTTTGGTGGGTTCTCTGCCATGCAGCAGGCCCCCCTGAACCCCTGATGCGCCCCATCGAGCCACAGGGGTCGACTCTTTACGCGTTAGCTGAAGCCATGACTATGCCATTTCAACGACCTATACGGGCGGGCCGCCATTTGGGCCCGTCGACCTTGCGCCTGGCCGGTGTCATGACCGGCGGTTTGATGTGTGCCGCCTTCGCCCGCACCGATGCGCTGGCGGCGCCTTTGCTGTTCGACCTGGACGCCTTTAGCAGTGGTGTTGCCTCAGCGGTAGACATTACCCGGTTCAACCAGGGTAATAACCTGAGCCCGGGTAAGTACCGCATCGATATCCTGGTCAATGGCCATCAGGCCGGGCGCCATGAGTTGCCGTTTAGCAGATTGCCCGGCGAAACCGGCGCTGTGCCGTGCCTGGATTGGGCGCTGCTCACGCGCCTGGGCATCTCCGAGGAAAAGATCGACGCCGAAAAGCCCAAAGACAATGCCCAGCCCCCAGCCGCCCCGGCACCCACTGCGATGTGCGGGGATATTGGCCAATGGATCCCCCAAGCCGTCGCCAACTTCGACGCCGGAGCCCTGGAGTTGTCCCTCAGCGTGCCCCAGGTGTACATGAAGAGTTCGGTACGCGGTTATGTCGATCCCTCGCTGTGGGATGACGGCATTGATGCGGGGCTGGCGAGTTATCACTTCGCCGCCTCCAGCGCCACCCGCGGTGAGGGTGACGACCGGGCCTATCTGGGGGTCAACAGCGGCCTGAACCTGGGCAGCTGGCGCTTGCGCCACCAGGGCGCGCAGGCCTGGAACTCGAAAACCGGCATACAGACCTACCAGAACACGGCCACTTACCTGCAACGCAACTTCAATACCTGGCAGTCGCGCCTGACCATCGGCGACAGTTTCAGCAGCGGCCAGGTGCTGGAAAGCACGCGGATGCGCGGTATCAGCCTGGCCACCGACGATCGCATGTTGCCGCAGTCGCAGCAGGGCTATGCGCCGGTGGTACGCGGTGTCGCCGACAGCAATGCCACCGTGACCGTCAGCCAGAATGGCTACACCATTTACGAAACCACAGTGGCCCCTGGCCCCTTTGTAATCGACGACCTGTTCCCGACCGGGTATGGCGGTGACCTGACCGTCCGTGTCACCGAGGCCAACGGGCGCATCACCAGCAACATCATTCCTTACTCGGTGGCGCCGCAGTTGCTGCGCTCCGGTACCAGCCGCTACAGCGCCACCTTCGGCCAGGTACGCCAGAGCGGTTTCAAGGGCGCTAACCCGATCACCTTCCAGGGCACGTTGCAATATGGCCTGCTCGATGACCTGACACTGTATGGCGGCACCACCTATTCCGAGGGTTACCTGCAGGGCAAGGTGGGCGTGGCGGTGAACACGCCGCTGGGGGCGTTTTCCCTCGATGCCACCGATTCGCGCACCCAAGTACCGGGGTATGGCGATGGCGTGGTGTCGGGGCGCAACCTGGGTATCAGCTACAACAAGAACCTGCCCCAGTCGGGGACCAATTTCGTGCTGGGTGCCTACCGTTTCTCCACGCCGGGCTACTTGAGCCTGAGCGACGCGGTCAGCGTGCGGCAGTTGAACAGCCTGGGCAGGGATATCGACACCTATGCCCGGCGCAAAAGCCGTATCGACCTGACGGTTAGCCAGAAAGTCGGCAGTGGTTCGCTGAGTTTCTATGCCAGTTCGTCCGATTACTGGGGCCGCCAGCAGGGTCGCGAAACGTCCTACAGCATTAGCTACGGCGCAGCCTGGCGCCGCATCAATTGGAACCTCTCGGCCCAACGCTCGCGCGTCGAAGACAGTGGCGAGCCCAGCCAACAACAATTGAGTGATGACGTTTTCTTCAGCCGCACCAGCGCTCTCGGCAGGGTCGACAACCGATTGATGTTGACCCTGTCCATGCCTCTGGGCGGCGGTGTGCGCGCTCCGAACATCAGCACCACCCTGGTACGCAATACCGGGCAAACGGGCAGCACCCTGCAAGAGCAAGTGGGCATCGACGGAATCCTCGATGACGAGGCGTCCCTCAGCTACGGCCTCTCGGGCAGCCGGGCCACGGGCGCCGGCAACCCCCAGGGCAACTTCAATGCGTATGGCAACTACAACGGCGGCCTGGCCAACATGCGCGCTGGCTACAGCCATGCCAACGACGACAGCCAGGTGTCCTTTAGCGCCAACGGTGGGCTGATTACCCACGCGGGGGGCCTGACCTTCTCTCAATACCTGGGCGAAGCTTCGGCCCTGGTGCATGTGCCCAACGCCGAAGGGGCGTTGTTGAGCAATAGCTACAACGTCAAGGTGAACAAGGCTGGCTATGCGGTGGTGTCATCCCTGCGGGCCTATCAGACCAACAATGTGGGCATCGACCCCCATGGCACGGCCCAGGATGTGGAACTCAAGGAAGCGACCCAAACCGTGGTGCCGACCTTGGGCGCGGTGGCGTTGCTCAAGTTCGAGACAGTCAGTGGCCGCGCCGTGGTGGTCAAGGCCGCGCAGGAAAACGGCCAACCCCTGCCATTTGCCGCCCAGGTGTTCAATGAACAGGGCACTGAAGTGGGGGTGATCGGCCAGGCCAGCAAGGCGTTTGTGCGGGGGATCGCCGAGCAGGGCACCCTCACCGTGAAATGGAGGGACGGCGCCGATGGCCGCTGCTACATCCACTATCAACTGCCGCTGCAACCGCGCGGGCAACGGCAGCAGAGCGCCGACCTGCTGCACAGCCGTTGTGTCTCCACGCCCGTACGTCAAGAAGTGAGTACCCGATGAAGCAGTGCACTGCGAAAACACTCCTGGGCGCAGCAGGGCTGTTCGCCTGCGCCGTCTTGAACATCCCTGTGGCCCACGGCTTGGGCATTAGCTGTGACGGAAACCCGCCAACCGTACTGTCGGTGCCGCCAATCAGCGTGCCGGCCAACCCGGTTGTGGGGCGCCCGATTGGCGAGCCCGACGGTTATGTCATCAACGCCCCCAACGGCTTGCGCTGCACTTACGACCCCACCGTTGTGATTGACCGTTACTCGCATATGGGCATGCCGGCCAACACACCATGGACAGGCTTGGAGTTCGGTCATTCCGGCCTGGCCTTGCCGGTCTATGCAACGGGCTTGCCCGGCGTTGGCTTTGTGATGATGGCTAAGGATCGCGACATGGGGCCTATGAAACGTGTTACTACCGGGGTGACCATTCTGCGCGGGCCCGAGAGGCCGGGGCTGCCGGTCTGGGGAATGGAGGGGCGGGTGATCTTCATCGCCACGGGGCCTATCCAGGGCGGCGCGATACCGTCGCGTTACTACGCACACCTGAGCGCCGGCTACTACCAGCATCACCAGTTCCACTTCGGCAACATTATCGTTAACCCTCCGCGCAAACCCACGTGCTCGGTATCCACCCCGGCTATAGCGATCAACCTGGGCAAAGTCGCGGCGCGGGAGTTTACCGGGGTGGGCAGCGTCGCCGGCTCGGCCAGCGACACTATTGCACTGCAATGCAGCGGCGGCGAAGGACCGACCCGGGACGTATGGGTGACCCTGACCGACCAGACCAACACCGCCAACCGTGGCGATCAACTGTCCCTGACCCCAACCTCCACCGCCCAAGGCATCGCCCTGCAATTGCTCCACAACGGAACACTGCTGCGCTATGGCCCGGACTCCGCGGCCGAGGGCAACCCCAATCAGTGGCAGGCCGGCGCTGCCGGAAATGGTGTATTCAACATTCCCCTGGCGGTGCGCTACATCCAGACCGAAGCGGTGGTCAAGCCTGGCAGCGCCAATGGCCTGGTCACATTCACGATGAGCTACCGATGAAGCGCCGTTTGCTCTGGGGGTGGGTGGCGGCGTTGCTGGTGGGCAGTGCCCGGGGGGAAATCGTGATCGACAGCACCCGGGTGATCTTCCCCATGGAGCGGCGCGAGGTCACCCTCAAGTTGAAAAACGAAGCCCCGGATCCACGGCTGGTGCAAGTCTGGATCGATGAAGGCGACCCCCAGGTGCAAGCCGAATACAGCGATGTGCCGTTCACCATCAGCCCGCCGATCCTGCGCATGGAGGCCGGCAAGAGCGCGGCCCTGCGCGTGGCTTACCAGGCAGCGCAAGGGCTAGGGGTGCCGACGGACAAAGAGTCGGTGTACTGGCTCAATGTGCTGGGTATCCGGCCCAAACCTGCCCAGGCCGACGAACAGGCCAGCAGCCTGCAGTTTGCCTTCCGCACCCGCATCAAGTTGTTTTTGCGCCCCGTTGATCTGCTGGGGCAGGCCCGCGACGCCCCTGCTCAACTGCAGTGGCGTCGAGGGGAGGGCACGGTGGTGCAGGTGCACAACCCTGGCAGCTATCACGTCACCTTGTCTTCGGTGGTCGTGAGCCTGGGGGGGGTGGAGTATCGTAATGAAGACCCGCCGATGATCGCCCCGGGGGCCTCGGCGACCCTCCCGCTTGATGGCTTGCCCGACACATGGCCGCCCAACGTCAAGTTGCGCTTTAGCACCCTGGACGACTACGGCAACACCCAACAACACGAGGCCACTCTATAAGGCGGTAAACACCCGGCGTGCCCCGATGCGTTGGTTCTGCTGGGGGCTCTACAGGTGCAACAAACCCCTTGTCTCTAGGGCAGAGAAAGGGATTTGATACAGAATGCGGACAAAGCCATTTACGCTGTGTAGAATCCGGTTACGCATACAATAATAAAGCCTCCTGTGCAGAGGCCTCGCCCGTACGAGAGTGGGTCGACAATGAAGCTACTCGGGTTCCAACTGATCTACGGTGATTTTCTTGCCCGCAGCGTGCGTGGCATCTCCTGCGCGCCACCCGCGCCCATCGGTTATTGAGCAACTAACGTTCCGTTAACTCTAATAATGATGAGGCGCCAACCATGGCAGATTTATACGAAAACCCAATGGGCCTGATGGGCTTTGAATTCATTGAATTCGCATCGCCTGTGCCCAACACCCTGGAACCGATCTTCGAGATCATGGGTTTCACCAAAGTCGCGACCCATCGCTCCAAAGCCGTGCATCTGTACCGCCAGGGCAGTATCAACCTGATTCTCAATAACGAGCCCAACAGCGTGGCCTCGTATTTTGCCGCCGAGCACGGCCCGTCGGTGTGTGGCATGGCGTTTCGCGTCAAGAATGCCCAACTGGCCTACTCCCGCGCACTGGAACTCGGCGCCCAGCCGATCCACATCGCCACCGGCCCGATGGAGCTGAACCTGCCGGCCATCAAGGGCATCGGCGGCGCGCCGCTGTACCTGATCGACCGTTACGGTGAAGGCAGCTCCATCTACGACATCGACTTCGTCTACCTCGAGGGCGTCGATCGCAACCCACCGGGTGCGGGCCTGAAGATCATCGACCACCTGACCCACAACGTGTACCGCGGCCGCATGGCCTACTGGGCCGGGTTCTACGAGAAGCTGTTCAACTTCCGCGAGCTGCGCTACTTCGACATCAAGGGCGAATACACCGGCCTGGCCTCCAAGGCCATGACCGCCCCCGATGGCATGATCCGCATCCCCCTCAATGAAGAGTCGTCCAAGGGCGCGGGGCAGATCGAAGAGTTCCTGATGCAGTTCAACGGCGAAGGCATCCAACACGTGGCCTTCCTCACCGATGACCTGGTCAAGACCTGGGATCAACTGAAAAGCATCGGCATGCGCTTTATGACCGCGCCGCCCGACACCTACTACGAAATGCTCGAAGGCCGCTTGCCCAACCACGGCGAGCCGGTAGACCAACTGCAATCGCGGGGCATCCTGCTTGACGGCGCCTCGGAATCCGGAGACAAACGCCTGCTGCTGCAGATTTTCTCGGAAACCCTGATGGGCCCGGTGTTCTTCGAGTTCATCCAGCGCAAGGGCGACGATGGTTTCGGCGAGGGCAACTTCAAGGCATTGTTCGAGTCCATCGAGCGCGACCAGGTGCGCCGTGGTGTGTTGAACGCCGAATAAGGCCATAGAAAATCCCGGGCGGCTGCGATGCCGTCCGGGATTTTTTTCGCCTGCCCGTCAGCGCCGCTGGCGCATCACGTGCTTGGCGCCTTCGCCCGCCAGCACCAGCACCGCGAGCCAGATCGGGAGGTAGGTCAGCCATTCCTCGGGCTTGATGCCGTCGCCCAGCATCAGCGCCACGGCCAGCAGCAATACCGGCTCGACATAGCTGAGCAAACCGAACAAGCCAAAGGCCAACAAGCGGCTGGCGATCACATAGCACGCCAACGCCGAAGCGCTGAGCAGCCCCAGCAGTGGAATCAACCCGTACATGGCCGGGTGGGTGGTGCCCACGGCAAAACCCTGGGCGCCGCTGTGCACAAACCACCAGGCAATGGGCAGCAGCAGCGTCATATCCAGCCACAGGCCGCCCATGTTGTCGGTGCCGATGCGCCGGCGCAGCACGAAGTAACCGGGGTAGCCCAAGGCCACCAGCAAGGTGGTCCAGTTCACGCTGCCCACTTGGTACAGCGCATTGGCCACGCCGAGCAGGGCCAGCACCGCGGCGATTTTCTGTGGGCGCGACAGGCGCTCACCGTACACCACGCGCCCGGTCAGCACCATGGTCAGTGGCAGCAGGAAATAGCCCAGGGACACGTCCAAGCCGTGGCCATTGACCGGCGCCCACAAAAACAACCACAACTGCACCCCCACCATCGCCGATGACAGCAGCAGCACCGGGATCAGCCGCGGAGCGTCCAACACCCGCCTCAGCAGTTGCGTAACCTGCTTGAGTTCGCCCAGGGCCAACATGAACAGGGTCATGCACGGCACCGTCAGCAGCATGCGCCAGCCGAAAATCTCCATCCCGTCCAGTGGCCCCAGCAACGTGGTGTAGAAGTACATGACGGCGAACAACACCGAGGCCAGAACCGATAAAGCAATACCTTTAGACACAGTGTCCTCGCGAGACCTTGGCGTTTTACGCAGATGAAGGGTGGTTGTTCTGGGGTGGGAATATATTGCTTTTGCTGTGAGACGTTTACTCTGTTTCCGGGCTTAATATGGGAAATTTTCTCGCATCTGGATTTGGCCATGTCCTACCCCGACCTCGACGCCTTCGACCTGGCGATCCTTGAGCACTTGCAGCGCGACAACAGCATGGCGCTGCGCATCATCGGCGAGCAGGTCAGCCTGTCCACGGCAGCGGTACAGCGGCGCATCAAACGCCTGCAAAACAAAGGGGTCATCACCGCCAATACCGCAGTGATCGACCCGCAATCGGTGGGCAAACCCATCACCTTGCTGGTGGAAGTGCACGCCGAACGCACCCACATCGAAGACCTCGACGTGCTCAAGGCGCAAATGTCGGTGCCGCAAGTCCAGCAGTGCTACTACGTCACCGGCGAAGCCGATTTCATGCTGGTGATTGTGGTGGAGACGATGAAGGCCTATGAAATCCTCGCCCGCCAACTGTTCTACGAAAATCGCAACATCAAGTGGTTTCGCAGCATCGTGGTGATGGACCGGGTCAAGGTCAGCCTGGATGTGCCGTTGGCTTGATAGCGCGGCAGGGGTAGGCCTTATGTGGGGACAAGCCTGCTCGCGATAGCGATCTATCCCCTACCTCAGTACTGGATGTAGCACTGTCATCGCGAGCAAGGCTCGCTCCCACCAAGCCCCATGCATTGCGCCAAGGCCGGGTAAGGTTTATGGCCCTTTGCCCTGGGTCAACAACCCAACCTGGCACGATAGTCACAATTAGAAATATTTTTCCGAAATCCCCTACATAAAGCCTCAAGCCTGGCCGATATCCCAATCAGGCCCACACACTAACTACAACAGTGGCGCCAGCCTGTGAGGGGGAACATTCCCGGCCTGACAGTGTGAACGGCACGGAAGCTCGCCGCCCTACATCACCGAGAGTCGTCCTATGTCCCTTCGTCAACTGAACATTGCGCCAAGAGCTTTCCTGGGTTTTGCGTTCATCGCATTGCTCGTCGTCATCCTGGGGGTATTTGCGGTGAACCGCATGGCGGTGATCCGCCAGGCTTCAATCGATATGGAACAGGTACAACTGCCCAGCGTCGCTTACCTGGGCAACATCACCGATAACGTGTTGCGCTTGCGCATTATGTCGTTCCGTATCCTGGTCAACCGCGACCCCGCGGCGCTGCAAGAGGCCCAGACTCGCGTCGGTGATTTGGTAGGCAAACTCAAACAGGCGCAAAACAGTTATGCCGCGCTGCCGGCCGAAGTCGACGAGGCCGCGTTGTACAAAACCTTCGTCGCTACCCTGGACAACTACCTGCAAGCCCAGGAGCAGATGCTAGCGCTCTCGCGCCAGAACAAGCTCGACGAGATGCAGGCCCTGATTAACACCCGAATCAAGGACGGCACCGACAAAATGGGCGAGCAGCTCAGCCAGTTGGTGAACATCAACAATGCAGGTGCCAAGGCTGCCTCGGCAGTGGCTGGCGAGCATTACAGCGAAGCCATCAGCGGGATCGTCGGTGTCGCGGTGATCGCTGCGCTGCTTACCGTGCTGCTGGCCTGGCTGCTCACCCGCAGCATCGTCGCGCCGCTGAACAAGGCGCTGTACGCCGCGCAAACCATCGCCGGGGGCGATCTGACCAAAGCCATCGAAGTGGACGGCAAAGACGAACCGGCCCAACTGCTCAAGGCCCTTTCCGACATGCAAAGCAGCCTGCGCCGCACCATCGAGCAGATCGCCGGTTCGGCCACGCAGTTGGGCTCAGCCGCCGAGGAACTCAGTGCCGTCACTGAAGAAGCCTCCCGTGGCCTGCAACAGCAAAACAACGAAATCGAACAGGCCGCCACCGCCGTCAACGAAATGACCGCTGCGGTAGAAGAAGTGGCGCGCAACGCGGTGTCCACCTCCGAGGCGTCCAACCAATCGACCCAGGCGGCCCGTGAAGGCCGCGACCGTGTGGTGGAAACCGTCGGCGCGATCCAGACCATGACCCAGGACGTGCAAAACACCTCGGTGATGATCGAAGGCCTGGCGGCCCAGGGCCGGGATATCGGCAAGGTGCTGGACGTGATCCGCGCCATTGCCGAGCAGACCAACCTGCTGGCCCTCAACGCGGCCATCGAAGCGGCGCGCGCCGGTGAAGCGGGCCGTGGCTTTGCGGTGGTGGCCGATGAAGTGCGGGCCTTGGCCCACCGCACGGCGCAATCGACCCAGGAAATGGAAAAAATGGTCGCCGGTATCCAGAACGGCACCGGCGAAGCGGTCAACTCCATGCAGCAGAGCAACCAGCGCACCCAGACCACCCTGGAAATGGCCCGTGCCGCAGGCGTGGCCCTGGAACAGATCACCAGCTCGATCCACATGATTAACGAGCGCAACCTGGTGATCGCCAGCGCCTCGGAAGAACAGGCGCAAGTGTCCCGCGAAGTGGACCGCAACCTGGTCAACATCCGCGACCTGGCCACCCAGTCGGCGGCGGGCGCCAACCAGACCAGCGCCGCCAGCCACGAACTGTCGCGCTTGGCGGTGGATTTGAATGCGATGGTGGCGCGTTTTGTGATCTAAGGTTCAGGGTCCCATTCGCGCCACTCAAGGAGAAGTGCATGCGCTATTCGGCCCTGACTCAACGAATCGCCGGCGAGGGAGCGGCAGCCTGGCGGATTCATTACCGCGCTATAGAACTGATAGGGCAGGGCGTGGACGTCCTGCTGCTGTCGGTGGGTGACCCGGATTTCGACACCCCGGCGCCCATTGTCCAAGCAGCCATCGATAGCCTTCGCGCAGGCGATACCCATTACTCGGACACTCGCGGCAGGCCTGGGCTACGCGCCGCCATTGCGCGCCGCCAGCAGCAACGCAGCGGCCAAGCGGTGGGTATCGACCAAGTGCTTGTGCTGCCCGGGGCGCAATGCGCGGTGTACGCGGTGGCACGCTGCCTGCTGGACCCAGGGGATGAGGTGCTTGTCGCCGAGCCCATGTACGTGACCTATGAAGGCGTATTCGGCGCCTGCGCCGCCACGGTGGTGCCGGTGCCGGTGCGTTCGGCCAACGGTTTCCATATCGACCCCGCCGACGTCGCCGCGCGCATCACCGGCAACACTCGCGCGCTGTTGCTCAATAGCCCCAACAACCCGTCCGGCGCCAGCCTGTCCCTTGCGACCTGGCAGGCCCTGGCGCGACTGTGCATCGACCACGACCTGTGGCTTATCAGCGATGAGGTGTACAGCGACTTACTCTACGAGGGCGAGCACGTCAGCCCGGCGAGCCTGCCGGGCATGGCTGGGCGCACCGCGACCATCAACAGCCTGTCCAAGTCCCACGCCATGAGCGGCTGGCGCCTGGGCTGGGTGATTGGCCCGCCGGCCCTGGCCGATCATCTGGAGCATCTGTCGCTGTGCATGCTGTTCGGCACCCCGGAGTTTGTGCAAAAAGCCGCCCAGGTCGCGTTGGAGGCCGATTTGCCGGAGTTGGGGCGCATGCACGAGGAATACCGCCAACGTCGCGACCTGGTATGTGCCGCGCTGCTCGGCTGCCCGGGGCTTAACCCGGTCAAGCCCGACGGCGGCCTGTTCGTGATGGTCGATGTTCGTGCCACCGGCCTGGGTGCCCAGGCGTTTGCCGAACGGTTGCTGGAAGATCACGGCGTCGCGGTGCTGGCTGGCGAAGCGTTCGGGCCCAGCGCCGCGGGGCATATCCGCATAGGGTTGGTGGTGGATCAGGCGCGGCTGGCTGAGGCATGCCGGCGGATCACGCACTGTGCCGCGCAGTTGTTGGCGGTGCCGGTCAGTTAATCAAACCGGCGGCGATGTTGATGGAAAACCCCAGGATGGCGGTGTTGAACAGGAACCCGATCAGCGACTGTGCCAGCACCACCTTGCGCATGCCCCGGGTGGCAACGCCGACATCGGAGGTCTGCACGGCGACGCCGATGGTGAAGGAGAAATAAAGGAAGTCCCAATAATCCGGCGTGACCTCGCCTTCGGCAAAGCGCAGGGCCGGGCCTTTGCCGTCCCAGGTGTAGTACAGCCGGGCGTAATGCACGCTGAAGATCATGCCGATCAACAGCCACGAGCCGACCACCGTCAACCCGGTAAACCCGTAGTGCTGCCAGCGCTCGGCGCTGGCCAGTTCGCGGCTGCCGCTCAGTTCCAGGCCGATGGTGGCCAGGCTGGCAATCGCCGCCAGGCACACGATAAACAGCACCAGGGCGGCGTTTTCGTCCTCCACCTCGGCAATGCGCCGCACCCGGTCGGCGTTGGCCCGCAGGGTCAGCCACAGCATCAGTACCAGGTAGGTCCAGACACCGCTGTTCCAGCCGATGAGGATTTTATTGAGCAGGGTGTCGGCGGGTGCCAACACCCCCACCGCCACACCCAACAGGGCGGCGGCGGTGAGGCGAGGGTGGGTGCGGATGAGATGGGGCATGGTGGCTCGACGGCATTGATGTCAAAACACCATAGCCCAGTTGGAAGGGAGATTGCTGCAAATGTACGCTCCCGCGCTACGGGCGCGGGCTTGCGTGGGCGCGGGCTTTGCCAGCGATGAGGCCCGTACCGCCGACACAGGCCTATCAGCAGTCACGCTGTCATCGCGGGCGAGCCCACTCCCACAGGGTTTTGCCCCCTGCCATCGGTCAATCCTTGCCCGGGCGCTTACGCACCAGTTTCATCACCACCACAAAGAACACCGGTACGAACAGCACGGCCAGGGTGGCAGTTATCATCCCGCCAATCACACCCGTGCCGATGGCTTGCTGGCTCGCGGAACTGGCGCCGGTGGCCAGCGCCAGGGGCACCACGCCGAGGATGAAGGCCAGGGAGGTCATTACGATCGGCCGCAAGCGCAGGCGCGCGGCTTGCACCGTGGCGTCCAGCAGGTCGTGGCCTTCGTCGTAGAGGCTCTTGGCGAACTCGATGATGAGGATCGCGTTCTTCGCCGACAGGCCAATGATGGTAATCAGGCCCACTTTGAAGAACACATCGTTGGGCATGCCCCGCAACGTCACCGCCAGCACCGCGCCCAGCACGCCCAGCGGCACCACCAGCAACACCGAAGTGGGGATCGACCAACTCTCGTACAGTGCCGCCAAACAGAGGAACACCACCAGCAACGACAGCCCCAGCAGGATCGGCGCCTGGGCGCCGGACAAGCGTTCCTGCAACGACAACCCGGTCCATTCCTGGCCCAGCCCGGTGGGCAGCAGTGCCACCAGGCGTTCGACTTCCGCCATGGCTTCACCGGTGCTGTGGCCCGGCGCCGGTTCGCCGGAAATGGCGATGGCCGGGTAGCCGTTGTAGCGGGTCAACTGCGCCGGGCCCTGGATCCACTTGGCCTGGACGAACGCCGACAGTGGCACCATTTTGCCGCTGCTGTTACGCACGTGGATGTTGAGCAAATCCGCCACCTGGCTGCGCTGATCGCCTTCGGCCTGCACGATCACCCGCTGCATGCGGCCCTGGTTGGGGAAATCGTTGATGTAGGCCGAACCCACCGCCGTGGACAGGATGTTGCCGATCTCGGCAAAGGACACGCCCAAGGCGTTGGCCTGCTTGCGGTCTACCTCCAACTGCACCTGTGGCGCTTCGGCCAACGCGCTTTCACGCACGTTGACCAGCACCGGGCTCTTTTCCGCGGCGGCCAGCAGTTCGGTGCGCGCCGCCATCAGCGCTGCGTGGCCGAGGCCGCCACGGTCCTGCAAGCGGAACTCGAAACCGCTGGAGGTGCCGAGGCCATCCACGGGCGGCGGCAGGATGGCGTAGGCCACGGCGTCCTTGATCTGGCTCAGGGCGGCGTTGGCGCGGTCGGCAATCGAGGCCGCCGAGTCGTCGCTGCCACGGTCGGCCCAATCCTTGAGCGTGGTGAAGGCCAGCGCCGCATTCTGCCCGCTGCCGGAAAAGCTGAAGCCCAGGATCATCGTGGTGTCGCCCACGCCCGGCTCGCCGGCGTTGTGCGCCTCGATCTGCTTGGCCACCTCGATGGTGCGCGGCTGGCTGGCGCCTGGCGGCAACTGGATATCGGTGATGGTGTAGCCCTGGTCTTCCACCGGCAGGAAGGAGGAGGGCAGGCGGCTGAACAACAGCCCCAGGCCCACCAGCAGCACGCCGTAGATCAGCAAGTAGCGCCCGGTGCGCTTGAGCGCATAGGCCACCGAACGCTCGTAGCCGTCGCTCAACTGCTCGAAACGGCGGTTGAACCAGCCGAAGAACCCGCCCTTGGCGTGGTGTTCGCCCTTGGCAATCGGCTTGAGCAGGGTCGCGCACAGGGCAGGGGTCAGGGACAACGCTAGGAATGCCGAGAACAGGATCGACGTGGCCATCGACAGCGAGAACTGCTGGTAGATCACCCCCACCGAGCCCTGCATGAATGCCATGGGGATAAACACCGCCACCAGCACCAGGGTGATGCCGATGATCGCCCCGGTGATCTGGGTCATCGCCTTGCGCGTGGCTTCACGCGGCGAAAGGCCCTCGTTGACCATGATCCGCTCGACGTTCTCCACCACCACAATGGCGTCGTCCACCAGGATGCCGATGGCCAGCACCATGCCGAACATGGTCAGCACGTTCACCGAAAAACCCAGGGTCAGCATCACCGCAAAGGTGCCCATCAGCGCCACCGGCACCACCAGTGTGGGGATCAGGGTGTAGCGGATGTTCTGCAGGAACAGAAACATCACTGCGAATACCAGCACCATCGCCTCCACCAGGGTGTACACCACCTTGGTAATCGAGACTTTGACGAAGGGCGAGGTGTCGTAGGGGATCTTGTACTCCACGCCGGCCGGGAAATAGCGCGCCAAGTCGTCCATCTTCGCCCGTACCGCGTTGGCGGTGCTCAGGGCGTTGGCCCCTGGCGACAGTTGCACGCCCACAGCGGTGGACGGCTTGCCGTTCAGGCGTGTACCGAACTGGTATTCCTGGCTGCCCACTTCCACCCGCGCCACGTCCGCCAGGCGCACGGTGGAACCATCCGGATTGGCCCGCAGGACGATGTCGGCGAACTCTTCAGGTGTGGACAGTTGGCCCTTGACCAGCACAGTGGCAGTGATTTCCTGGCCCGGGCGGCTCGGCAAATCGCCGATGCTGCCCGCCGAGACCTGGGCGTTCTGCGCGGCGATGGCGGCATTCACGTCCGCCGGGGTGAGGTTGAAGCCCTGTAGCTTCTGGGGGGCGATCCACACCCGCATCGCGCGCTCGGCGCCGTACAACTGGGCCTTGCCGACGCCATCGAGGCGGCGGATCTCGTTCATCACGTTGCGCGCCAGGTAGTCGCTCAGGGCCACGTCGTCGAGCTTGCCGTCGCTGGAGGTGAGGGTGATGAGCAAGAGGAAGCCCGCCGACACCTTTTCTACCTGCAAACCTTGCTGGATCACAGCCTGGGGCAGGCGCGGCTCCACGGCTTTGAGGCGGTTCTGCACATCTACCTGGGCCATTTCCGGATTGGTGCCGGGTTGGAAGGTGGCGGTGATGGTGGCGCTGCCCAGGCTGCTCTGGGAAGAGAAGTACAGCAAGTGATCGGCGCCGTTGAGCTCCTGTTCGATCAGGCTGACCACGCTCTCGTCCACCGTTTGCGCCGAGGCGCCGGGGTAGGTGGCGTAGATCTCCACCTGGGGCGGCGCGACGTTGGGGTACTGGGCCACCGGCAACTGCGGGATGGCCAGGGCACCGGCGAGCAGGATGAACAGGGCGACCACCCAGGCGAAAATCGGGCGGTCAATAAAGAATTGCGGCATGAAAAGGCTTCCCGATTACTGGCCAGACGTCTGGGCAAGTGGCAGAGGGCTGCTGTCGATCTGTACTTTCTCGCCGGGGCGTGCGTGTTGCAGGCCCTCAGTGACGATGCGGTCACCGGGCTTCAGGCCTTCGGTCACAATCCAGCGGTCCTGTTGCACCGAGGCCAGTTGCACGTTCCGCTGGCTGACCCGCTCTTCGCCGTCCAGCACCAACACCTGGGCCTGGCCGGCGCTGTCCCGTAGGATCGCCCGTTGCGGCACGCTGATGCCCTGGCGATCGACGGCTTGCTCGACCCGCACCCGCACGAAACTGCCCGGGAGCAGGTCCAGGTCCGGGTTGGGGAACTCGCTACGCAGGATGATCTGCCCGGTGCTGGGGTCGACGGTGATGTCGGTGAACAGCAACTTGCCCGGCAAGGGGTAGAGGCTGCCGTCGTCCTGGATCAGCGTCGCCTTGGCCTGGCCCTGGCCGACCTGCTGCAACTGCCCGGCGCGCAGGGCGCGGCGCAGGTCGTTGAGTTCACGGGTCGATTGGGTCAGGTCGGCGTGGATCGGGTTCAGTTGCTGGATCAGTGCCAGGGGCGTGGCTTCGTTCTGGCCCACCAGGGCACCCTCGGTGACCAACGCACGGCCAATGCGCCCGGAAATCGGCGCCGTCACCGTGGCATAGCCCAGGTTCAACCGCGCCCGCTGCACCGCGGCCTCATTGCCGGCGACGTCGGCAGCGGTTTGCCGGGCGGCGGCGCGGGCGTTGTCGTAGTCCTGGGCGCTGATGGCTTTTTCTTCGATCAACTGGCTATAGCGCTGCTCTTGCAGGCGCGCCTGAAACGCATTGGCCTGAGCCTTGCGCAGGTTCGCCTCGGCACTGTCCAGGTCAGCCTTGAACGGCGCCGGGTCGATGCGAAACAGTACGTCGCCTTTTTTCACGTCGCTGCCCTCGGCGAAGGTGCGTTGCAGCACCACGCCCGCGACCCGGGCCCGCACCTCGGCCATGCGTGGCGCGGCAATGCGCCCACTCAATTCACTGCTGATGGACAGCGGCCGGGCCTGCACCGTCTCGATCCGCACGCTAGCCAGGGGGGGCGGAGCTTCGGCGGTGGACGTTTTCTCGCAAGCGCTCAATAACAAGGCCATGGCCAACAGGCACAGCGGCGCAACCAGTTTTCTCGACATGCGGATACCCCAATAATGACCCCGGCATGCTACGGGCAGCGGTCAAGGGCTGCTGTGAAGCTATGTAGTGCCTGTGTGAAAAAGTGTGAAGGCGGGATTCCCACAGGGCGCAAGGCGTATATCCTGCGCGGCTTGAACCTTGTGTTCGGCCCGTGGGAGCGAGCCTGCTCGCGATAGTGGCCTATCAGCCGATAAGAGGCTGGCTTGGGTCACACCATCGCGAACAGGCTCGCTGCCACAACCGGATACCGCCACCGCACTGCCCGGACGCCCCCCATGCCCAACATTCTCCTGGTCGAAGACGACCCCGCGCTCTCCGAGCTGATCGCCAGTTATCTGGAGCGCAACGGTTATCACGTCAACGTCATCAGCCGCGGCGACCAGGTACGCGAGCGCGCCCGCAGTACGCCGCCGGACCTGGTGATCCTCGACCTGATGCTGCCTGGCCTCGATGGCCTGCAAGTGTGCCGCTTGCTGCGCGCCGACTCGGCGAGCCTGCCGATCCTCATGCTCACTGCCCGTGACGACAGCCACGACCAGGTGCTGGGCCTGGAAATGGGCGCCGACGATTACGTGACCAAGCCCTGCGAGCCGCGGGTATTGCTGGCGCGGGTGCGCACCTTGCTGCGCCGCAGCAGCCTGGGCGAACCGCAGTCGGCCAGCGACCGTATCCTGATGGGCAACCTGTGCATCGACCTGTCCGAACGCACGGTGACCTGGCGCGAGCAACCGGTGGAGCTGTCCAGCGGCGAATACAACCTGCTGGTGGTGCTCGCCCGCCATGCCGGTGAAGTGTTGAGCCGCGACCAGATCCTGCAACGCCTGCGCGGCATCGAGTTCAACGGCACCGACCGCTCGGTGGACGTGGCCATCTCCAAGCTGCGGCGCAAGTTCGACGACCATGCCGGCGAGGCGCGCAAGATCAAGACCGTGTGGGGCAAGGGCTACCTGTTCAGCCGTTCGGAATGGGAATACTGAAGCCATGTTGCGGATTCTGGTGCGCCTGTACCTGATAACCATCGTCACCTTCAGCGCGGCGCTCTACCTGGTGCCGGACCTGGTGATAAAGGTCTTCAACGAGCGTTTCCTGAGCTACAACCTGGACCAGTCCCGGGGCCTGCAAAACCTCATCGTGCAGCAGTTTCGCACGCTGCCCGCCGAGCAGTGGCCGGCCCTGGCCGCCCGCATGGACGGCGAGTTCCACCCACTGCAAATCGCCCTGGTGCGCAACGACGACCCAGACTTCAGCCTGTATGAAACCGAACGCCTGCAACGGGGCGAGAAGGTCGTGCGCCTGGGCGCCTGGGGGTGGCGCACCCTGGCGGTGGCACCGCTGGACGACCAGGTGGCGGTGAAACTGGTGGTGCCGCCCGACCCGTTGGATGTCAACTTGCTGTACTGGAGCATCAACGTGCTGATCGGCGCCGCGCTGTTGGCGTGCCTGCTGCTGTGGCTGCGCCCCCACTGGCGCGACCTGGAGCGCCTGCGTAGCACCGCCGAACGCCTGGGCAAGGGCCACCTGAGCGAGCGCACCCATATTCCGCCCAGCTCCAACATCGGCGCCTTGGCCCACGTGTTCGACACCATGGCCGATGACATCGAAAACCTGCTCAACCAGCAGCGCGACCTGCTCAATGCCGTGTCCCACGAACTGCGCACGCCCCTCACACGCCTGGATTTCGGCCTGGCCCTGGCCCTCTCCGACGAAATGCCCGCCGCCAGCCGCCAACGCCTGCAAGGGCTGGTGGCGCATATCCGCGAACTGGACGAGTTGGTCCTGGAACTGCTGTCCTACAGCCGTTTGCAGCACCCGGCGCAGTTGACCGAACGGGTGCAGGTGTCCCTCGACGAGTTCATCGACAGCATCCTGGGTAGCGTTGACGACGAGCAGATCTCCCCGGAAGTGGTGATCGACGTGCTCCTGTACGGCGAACTCGACCGTTTCACCCTCGACCCGCGCCTCACCGCCCGGGCCCTGCAAAACCTGCTGCGCAATGCCATGCGCTACTGCGAAAAGCGCATCCAGGTCAGCGTCCAGGTGCTGGCCGACGGTTGCGAGGTATGGGTGGACGACGACGGCATTGGCATCCCGGACGACGAACGCGAACGGATATTCGAGCCGTTCTATCGCCTGGACCGCAGCCGCGATCGTGCCACCGGAGGCTTCGGCCTGGGCCTGGCCCTCAGCCGCCGGGCCCTGCAAGTGCAGGGCGGCAGCCTCACCGTAGAAGCCTCGCCCCTGGGCGGCGCGCGGTTTGTGCTGTGGCTGCCGGTGCAGGAGTGAGCACGGCGCGGTCAGGCCCGCCCCACTGGGGTTTGCTGGGCAGTCCCGCTTTTGGCCGATGCGCTGCCTTACTCCGCCGGGGGATGGCGCGTTATAGTTCGGCCTTCTTTTTTCTCCGGTAAAGGATCACTGCCATGTCGCAATACCAAGCGTTCAGCGTCGAACTGACAGACAACATCGCCCATGTGCAGATAAACCGCCCGGAAAAAATCAACGCCATGAACGCCGCGTTCTGGACCGAGATCATCGAGATCTTCCAGTGGGTCGAGGACACCGACGCCGTGCGCGTGGTGGTACTCAGTGGCGCCGGCAAGCATTTTTCTTCGGGCATCGACCTGATGATGCTGGCCAGCGTGGCCAACGAGTTCGGCAAGGACGTGGGCCGCAACGCGCGCTTGCTGCGGCGCAAGATCCTGCAACTGCAAGCCTCCTTCAACGCCGTGGACCAATGCCGCAAACCGGTGCTGGCGGCAATTCAGGGCTATTGCCTGGGGGGCGCCATCGACCTGATTTCGGCCTGCGACATGCGCTACGCCGCTGATGACGCGCAGTTCTCCATCAAGGAAATCGACATCGGCATGGCCGCCGACGTTGGCACCCTGCAACGCCTGCCGCGCATCATCGGTGACGGCATGCTGCGCGAACTGGCTTACACTGGGCGCACCTTTGGCGCCGAAGAAGCGCTGCGCATCGGCCTGGTCAACCGCACCTGGAGCGATGCCGCCGGCCTGCTCGACGGCGTACTGGGCATTGCCCGGGAAATCGCCGCCAAGTCGCCGATCGCCGTCGCCGGCACCAAGCAAATGATTAGCTACATGCGTGACCACAGCATCAACGATGGCCTGGAATACGTAGCCACCTGGAACGCCGCGATGTTGCAATCGGCCGACCTGCGCGTGGCCATGGCCGCCCATATGAGCAAGCAGAAACCTGAATTCGCGGACTGAGCACCTATGACTTCACGCTGGACCACCGCCGTACTGGATACCGATGTGCCGGGAGGCTGGGCCGTGGCCCGCAGCCGCGATGGCTTTTTGCTCGATGACAATGGCGCGCTGTTCCCGCGCGAATGGCTCAAGCGCCAGGATCTGTCGATCCTGGGCGAGCACGGCATCGGCCACCTCGATGGCGAGCCGGTGTACCTGCTGGAGCTCAATGCCCCCGCCGACGTGGCGGGTTGCCGTTGGCAGGGGCTGCGCGGTTTCATGCTCGACGGCGATCACACCCTCTACAAGGTGCTGGGCTACGCCGCGCAAATCGGCACCTGGGCCCGCGAACACCGCTTCTGCGGTAACTGCGGCCAGGCGATGGCGCAGATCCACTGGGAGCGGGCGATGTACTGCCAACCCTGTGACCTGCGCCATTACCCGCGCATCTCGCCGAGCATGATTGTGCTGGTTACCCGTGGCGACGAGGTGCTATTGGCCCGTTCGCCACGTTTTGTCAGCGGCGTCTACAGCACCCTGGCTGGGTTCGCCGAGCCAGGGGAGTCGGCCGAAGACTGCCTGGTGCGCGAAGTGCGCGAAGAAGTGCAGGTGCAGGTGCGCAACATCCAGTACGTGGGCAGCCAGTGCTGGCCGTTTCCCCATTCGATGATGTTGGGTTTCCACGCCGAGTACGCGGGCGGTGAGATCGTGCCGCAAGCAGACGAGATCGAAGATGCCCAGTGGTTCAACATCCATGCGCTGCCGCCATTGCCGGCGTCACGCTCGATCGCCCGCTACCTGATCGACCTGTATGTGGCGCGGCGCCTAGGCCACAGCGAACCAGTGCTGCCAGGCTAGGCGCACGGTCAGGCCCAGCACCACGGTAATGAACACCGGGCGAATGAACTTCGCCCCACCACTGATGGCCGAGCGCGCCCCGAAGAACGCGCCGACCATCACCGCCAGGCCCATGCTCAGGCCGATGATCCAGTCCACCTGCCCGGAAAAGATGAACACCGACAGCGCCGCGATGTTGCTGACGAAGTTCATGCTGCGTGCCACCCCGCTGGCCTTGACCAGGTCGATGGGGTAGAGCAGCAGGCTGCTGACGGTCCAGAACGCCCCGGTGCCGGGGCCGGCCACGCCATCGTAGAAACCCAGGCCGAAGCCTTGGGTCGATTGCCACTTTTTCTTGATCGGCGCGTCGGCGTCCAGCGGCGCCTTGGGCGTGCCGCCGAATAACAGGTACAGGCCACAGCCGAAGACAATCACCGGCAGCATCTTGTTCAGCCACTCGGCGGGCAGGTAATGGGCGACGATGGCGCCGGTCAGCGCCCCCACCAGGGTGCCGACAATCGCGTGCAGCCACTGGCGCGGGTGGAACAGTTTGCGCCGGTAGAACGTGAAGCTGGCGGTGGCTGAGCCGAAGGTGGAACTCAACTTGTTGGTGCCCAGCACCAGATGCGGCGGCAACCCGGCGGTGAGCAGGGCGGGAGTGGTGAGCAAACCACCACCTCCGGCAATGGCATCGATGAAACCGGCGACAAAGGCCACGAGGGCAAGAATGGCGAGGGTGGTGAGGTCTACGCTGAGTTCCAAAGGCATGGGATCGACTTATTCGGCGGGGCAGGAGGGCAAGGGCAGGGCGCTATCTTACCCATAAGCCCTCTACCTGTGGGAACCCGCTCCCTCAGGCGTTCCTGCCAGGCGATAGACATTCGCGCCACAAGACCCAAACCTTTCCTTGGTGTAAGCTCTTGCGCTCTTCGGAATAGACCTTTTTGCGAGCCTTATGCCGTCGCTTTTCAAACGCTCCCTGTTGCCCAAGCTGCGCGGTTTCCCGCTGACCGCCGACGCCGTGACCATCCTCGACAGTGCCGCCGACTACCGGCGTTGCCTGCTGGAGAAAATCGCCCAGGCCACGCGGCGCATCTACATCGTCGCCCTGTACCTGCAACACGATGAGGCCGGCCAGGAAATCCTCGACGCCCTACACGCCGCCAAGGCCGCCCGGCCGCAGCTGGATATCGTGGTCATGGTCGACTGGCTGCGCGCCCAACGGGGCCTGATCGGCGCCGGCAAGCAACCGGGCAACAGTGCCTGGTACCAGGAACAGACGCGCCTGCACAGCAGCGAAGTGCCGATCTACGGCGTGCCGGTGCAGACCCGCGAGCTGTTCGGTGTGCTGCACCTCAAGGGTTTCGTGATCGACGACTGCGTGCTGTACAGCGGCGCGAGCCTGAACAACGTCTACCTGCACAAATTCGACAAGTACCGCTTCGACCGTTATCACCTGCTGCAATGCCCGGCCCTGGCCGACTCCATGCAGCACCTGGTGGAACATGGCCTGGTGGCGTCGCGGGCGGTGCATCGCCTCGACCTGCCGAACCTGCCCACCACCCGCAGCCTGCGTAACGACATCGGCGATTTGCGTAGCCGCCTCAAGCACGCCGCCTACGACACCAGTGCCGGGCGTGTGGTGATGGGTGAATTGTCGGTCAGCCCGCTGCTCGGCGTGGGCAAGAACAACCCGCTGAGCCGGGTGATCTGCGAGTTGATCGCCAGTGCCCAGCAGCAACTGACCATCTGCACGCCGTACTTCAACCTGCCCCTGGCGGTGACCCGGGAGATCAACCGCGCCCTGGCGCGCGGGGTGAAAATCGACATCGTGGTCGGCGACAAGACCGCCAACGATTTCTATATCCCGCCCTGCGAGCCGTTTCGCGTGATCGCGGCGCTGCCGTACCTCTACGAAATCAGCCTGCGCCGCTTTGCCAAGCGCCATCAGCACATGATCGACAGCGGCAAGCTCAACCTGCACCTGTGGCGCGACGGCGACAACACCTACCACCTCAAGGGCATGTGGGTCGATCAGCGCTACACCTTGCTCACCGGCAACAACCTCAACCCCCGGGCGTTTCGCCTGGACCTGGAAAACGCCTTGCTGCTGGACGACCCCAAGGGCGAGTTGTTGGCACCACGGGAGCAGGAGTTGCAGGCGATTTTCCGCCACACCCAGCGCATCGAGCGCTACCAGCAACTGGAAACCCTGGCCGAGTACCCTGCCGCCGTCGGCAAGTTCCTGCGCCGGGTCAGCCGGGTGCGTATCGAGCGGCTGCTCTATCGCATCCTCTGAGCGCCAGCCTTCAACCAATGGCTACTGGTTTTTTTGCCGTCCCCGCCTAAGATGGCCGTCACCTCAACCCGATCAAGGCTCAATTCGGTCAAATGGCGGAAAAAGACAGCATCTCCATCCACCTGGTCCGCGAAGCGCTGCTCCAGAGCTGCGAGCCCGATGGCGCTGCCGAGGTGCTGGGCAAAGTAGGCATCGACCCGCTTCTGCTGGCCGACCCCACTGCCCGCGTGCCCGCCACTGCCTATGCGCGGTTGTGGCGCTTGCTGGCCCGGCGTTTGGACGACGAGTTCTTCGCCATGGACCCACGCAAGCTCAAGTCCGGCAGCCTGGCGTTCCTCTGCCGCAGCGCCATGGCCCAGCCCAGCCTGGCCGCGGGGCTGGCCACGGGGCTGGAGTTTCTGTCGCTGATGCTCGAACACCTGCCGGCGCAACTGGTGCGCCAGCAAAGCCTGGCCGAGATCGTGTTGTTGGAGGACAGCGCCGAACCGCGCCGGGCCTTCACCTATTTCACCTACTGGATGATCGTCCATGGCGTAGCCTGTTGGCTGGCCGGGCGGCGCATCCCGATCCTGGCCATCGAACTGCGCTGCGCGGCACCGGACTTTTGCCACGACTACCAGGTGATGTTTTCCGACAACCTGCGCTTTGATCGCCCGCGCACGCGGATGATTATCTCGGCCGAATACCTGGACCTGCCGATCAAGCGCAGCCTCGATGAACTCAAGCGTTTTCTGGCCCAGGCCCCGGCCAACATCCTGGTCAAGTACCGCGACCCGCAAAGCCTGGCCAGCCGCATCAAGCACGAGCTGCGCCAACTCCCCGCTGCCCACTGGCCGGAAACCCAAGCCCAGGCCCAGCGCCTGTGCATGTCCGCCTCGACCCTGCGCCGGCGCCTGGCGCAGGAGGGCCAGACCTACCAGGGCCTCAAGGACAGCGTGCGCAAGGAGCTGGCGATTGTCTGGTTGGCCGAACCGCAGATCAGCTTCGCCGAGATCGCCACGCGCCTGGGCTTTGCCGACGTCAGCTCGTTCTACAAGGCCTTTCGCAAGTGGTCGGGCTCCAACCCCGGCCACTACCGCAGCCTGATCCTCGACGAACCGTAGCAAGCGCTCGCGCGTGCAGCGGCCGCAACATCGCCACGGCACAACCCCGTCGAGGGGCGCTGCGCAGGCGAGCCTGCTGGCTACAAACGCGATGTCGATCAACCATGGCCAAACCAGTCAAGTAACTTGGTGGCTTTGACCATTGTCCCCCCAGGCCCAGGGCGCCAGTATTTGCAGGCTTTTGTGTAGCTCCCATCCTAATAACAACAGCGAGGGATTCTGCTGATGCGCGATTACCTGACGGCCGCGGCGCAATTCGATTACCACCACACTGTAAACGCCACCCTGGCGGGCAATCTGCAGGCACTTAATGCCTGCGTGGAGTGCTGCGACCGGCATGCCTTACCTGGGCGCATTGCGCTGTTCTGGGAGGGCCGCGACGCCAGCAGCGCGACCTATACCTTCAGCGACTTGCAGGACAAAGCCGCGCGTTTCGCCAATTTTCTGCGTGCCCAAGGGGTCAAGCAGGGCGACCGGGTCGCAGGCCTGCTCCCGCGCAATGTCGAGTTGCTGATTACCGTGCTCGCCACCTGGCGCCTGGGGGCGGTGTACCAACCGCTGTTCACCGCGTTCGGGCCCAAGGCTATCGAACATCGCCTCGTCAGCTCCGGCGCCACCGTGGTGGTCACTGACGCGGTGAACCGGCCCAAACTCAGCGAAGTGGCGGATTGCCCAGCCATCGTCACCGTCGGCGGCCCCAAGGGCCAGGGCATCGTGCGCGGCGATTGGAGTTTCTGGGCCGAACTGGGCAACCACAGCGCCGACTGCGAACCGGTGTTGCTGAGCGGCGAAGACCCGTTCCTGATGATGTTCACCTCCGGCACCACCGGCCCGGCCAAGGCCCTGGCCGTGCCACTCAAGGCACTGGTGGCGTTCCAGGCTTACACCCGCGATGCCGTGGACCTGCGCCCCGAAGACGCCTTCTGGAACCTCGCCGACCCGGGCTGGGCCTACGGCATTTACTTCGGCGTGGCGGGGCCCTTGTCCATGGGCCACCCGATCACCTTCTACGATGGCCCGTTCACCGTGGAAAGCACCTGCCGGGTCATCAACAAATACGCCATCAGCAACCTCACCGGTTCGCCCACCGCCTACCGCATGCTGATCGCCGGGGGCGACGAGTTCGCCCGCGCCATCAAGGGCCGTTTGCGCATCGTCAGCAGCGCCGGCGAGCCTTTGAACCCAGAGGTGATCCGCTGGTTCGCCGACAACCTGGGGGTGGTGATCCACGATCACTACGGCCAGACCGAACTGGGCATGGTGCTGTGCAACCACCACGGCCTGGCGCACCCGGTGCACCTGGGCGCGGCGGGTTTCGCCTCGCCGGGGCACCGCATCGTGGTGCTGGACGACAACCATCAGGAACTGGCGGCCGGGCAACCGGGGATTCTGGCCATCGACCGCCGCCAGTCGCCGATGTGCTGGTTCGCCGGTTACCAAGGCGCGCCGACCAAGGCCTTCGTCGGCGACTACTACCTGAGCGGCGACACCGTGGAACTCAACCCCGACGCCAGCATCAGTTTCGTCGGGCGCAGCGACGACGTGATTACCACCTCCGGCTACCGGGTCGGCCCCTTCGACGTGGAAAGTGCCCTGATCGAACACCCGGCCGTGGTCGAGGCCGCCGTGGTGGGCAAACCCGACCCGGAGCGCACCGAACTGGTCAAGGCCTTCGTCGTGCTCGGCGCCCGTTTCGAGGGCCACCCGGAATTGGCCGAAGAACTGCGCCAACACGTGCGCAAACGCCTGGCCGCCCATGCCTACCCCCGTGAAATCGAATTTGTCAGCGAGCTGCCGAAAACCCCGAGCGGCAAGTTGCAGCGCTTCATCCTGCGCAACCAGGAAATCGCCAAGGCTCAAGAGGCCGCGGCCCACAAGGTCTGAACCCAAGGACACGACGATGCAGATTGAAAACAAGGTATTTATGGTCAGCGGCGGCGCCTCGGGCCTGGGCGCGGCCACCGCACAGATGCTGGTCAAGGCCGGCGCCAAAGTGATGCTGGTGGATTTGAACGCCGAGGCGGTCGCCGCCCAGGCCGAGGCCCTCGGCCCGCAGGCGCAGAGCGTGGTGGCAGACATCAGCCAGGAAGCGGCGGCGCAGGCAGCGGTCGAGGCCACGGTGGCGGCGTTTGGCGGTTTGCACGGCTTGGTCAACTGCGCCGGTGTGGTACGCGGCGAGAAGATCCTGGGCAAGAACGGCCCCCATGCCCTGGCCAGTTTCAGCCAGGTCATCAACGTCAACCTGATCGGCAGCTTCAACCTGATGCGCCTAGCCGCCGAGGTCATCGCCCAGGGCGAGGCCAACGCCGACGGCGAGCGCGGGGTGATTATCAACACCGCGTCGGTGGCGGCATTCGACGGCCAGATCGGCCAGGCTGCCTACGCGGCGTCCAAGGGCGCCATTGCCAGCCTGACGCTGCCGGCGGCCCGCGAACTGGCACGTTTTGGCATCCGCGTAATGACCATCGCCCCCGGTATTTTCGAGACGCCGATGATGGCCGGCATGACCGAAGAAGTGCGCGCCTCCCTGGCCGCTGGCGTGCCGTTCCCGCCGCGCCTGGGCAAACCGGCCGAGTACGCCGCGCTGGCCCGGCATATCATTGAAAACAGCATGCTCAACGGCGAGGTGATCCGTCTCGACGGTGCCTTGCGTATGGCCGCGAAATAAGGAGGATTTGCCATGACTATTGCCCACGACCCGATTGTGATTGTCAGCGCTGTACGCACGCCCATGGGCGGCTTCCAGGGCGATTTGAAAAGCCTGACCGCGCCGCAACTGGGCGCGGCAGCTATCCGCGCCGCCGTGGAGCGGGCGGGTGTTGGTGCCGATGGCGTCGATGAAGTGTTGTTCGGCTGTGTGCTGCCCGCGGGCCTGGGCCAGGCTCCGGCACGCCAGGCCGCCCTCGGCGCCGGCCTGGACAAGGGCACTCGCTGCACCACCCTGAACAAAATGTGCGGCTCGGGCATGGAAGCGGCCATCCTGGCCCACGACATGCTCCTGGCCGGCAGCGCCGACGCGGTGGTGGCCGGCGGCATGGAAAGCATGTCCAACGCGCCGTACCTGCTGGACCGCGCCCGCAGCGGCTACCGCATGGGCCACGGCCGGGTGCTCGATCACATGTTCCTCGACGGCCTCGAAGACGCCTACGACAAGGGCCGCCTGATGGGCACCTTCGCCGAAGACTGCGCCGAGGAACACGGTTTCAGCCGTGAAACCCAGGACGCCTTCGCCATCGCGTCCACCACCCGCGCCCAGCAAGCCATCGCCGACGGTTTGTTCCACACCGAAATCGTGCCGCTGCACGTGACCGTGGGCAAAGAACAAAAAACCATCCGCGACGACGAACAGCCGCCCAAGGCCAAGCTGGACAAGATCGCCGGGCTCAAACCGGCGTTTCGCGAGGGCGGCACCGTTACCGCGGCCAACTCCAGTTCCATCTCCGATGGCGCGGCGGCGTTGCTGATGATGCGCCGCAGTGAAGCGCAAAAGCGCGGCCTTACGCCGCTGGCAGTGATCCACGGCCACGCGGCGTTTGCCGATACGCCGAGCCTGTTCCCGGTGGCCCCGGTGGGCGCGATCCGCAAGCTGATGAGCAAAACCGGTTGGGCCCTGGACGAGGTCGAACTGTTCGAGGTCAACGAAGCGTTTGCGGTGGTCAGCCTGGTGACCATGAGCCAACTGCACATCCCCCACGAAAAAATCAACGTCCACGGCGGCGCCTGTGCTCTGGGTCATCCGATCGGTGCCTCTGGGGCGCGGATCCTGGTGACCCTGCTCTGGGCCCTGCGCCAGAAAGGCCTGAAACGCGGTGTCGCGGCCATCTGCATCGGCGGCGGTGAAGCCACGGCCATGGCCGTTGAAGTGTTGTACTGAGGAAACCCCCATGCTGCCCAATGACGAACAACGACAAATCAGCGACGCCGCCCGGCAATTCGCCCAGGAGCGGCTCAAGCCCTTCGCTGCCGAGTGGGACCGGGAACACCGCTTCCCCCACGAGGCTGTGGGCGAAATGGCCGAGCTGGGTTTTTTCGGCATGCTGGTGCCGGAGCAGTGGGGCGGTTGCGACACCGGTTACCTGGCCTACGCCATGGCCTTGGAAGAAATCGCCGCCGGCGACGGTGCCTGCTCGACCATCATGAGCGTGCACAACTCGGTGGGTTGCGTACCGATCCTCAACTACGGCAGCGACGAGCAGAAAGAACGCTTCCTCAAGCCCCTGGCCAGCGGCGCGATGCTCGGTGCCTTTGCGCTAACCGAACCCCAGGCCGGCTCTGACGCCAGCGGCCTGACAACCCGCGCGCGCCGTGAGGGCGACCACTACGTGCTCAACGGCTGCAAGCAATTCATCACCTCGGGCAAGAACGCCGGGGTGGTGATCGTCTTCGCCGTCACCGACCCCAGCGCCGGCAAGCGCGGCATCAGTGCCTTTATCGTGCCCACCGACGCCCCGGGCTACAGCGTGGCGCGGGTGGAAGACAAGCTCGGCCAGCACGCCTCCGACACCTGCCAGATCCTTTTCGAGGACGTCCAAGTACCGGTGGCCAACCGCTTGGGCGAGGAGGGCGAAGGCTACCGCATCGCCCTGGCCAACCTCGAAGGCGGGCGGGTGGGCATCGCCTCGCAATCGGTGGGCATGGCCCGCGCCGCATTCGAGGCTGCCCGGGACTACGCCCGCGAGCGGCAGAGCTTCGGCAAGGCGATCATCGAGCATCAAGCCGTGGCTTTTCGCCTGGCGGACATGGCCACCCAGATCGCCGTGGCACGGCAGATGGTGCATTACGCCGCCGCCCTGCGCGACAGCGGCAAACCAGCCCTGGTGGAGGCCTCGATGGCCAAGCTGTTCGCCTCGGAAATGGCCGAGAAGGTTTGCTCGCAAGCGTTGCAAACCCTGGGCGGTTATGGCTATTTGAACGACTTCCCGCTGGAGCGCATCTACCGCGATGTGCGGGTGTGCCAGATCTACGAAGGCACCAGCGACATTCAGCGCATGGTCATTTCGCGCAATCTTTGAACAGGAGTTTATCTGTGAGCTACGAAACCATTGTGTTGGACATTCACGACCGCGTCGGCCTTATCACCCTCAACCGCCCGCAGGCGCTCAATGCGCTGAACGCGCAAATCGTCAGCGAAGTGAACCAGGCCCTCGACAGCCTGGAAGCCGACCCGCGCATCGGCTGCATCGTCATCACCGGCTCGAAGAAAGCCTTCGCCGCCGGTGCTGACATCAAGGAAATGGCCGAGCTGACCTACCCGCAGATCTACCTCGACGACCTGTTCAGCGACAGCGACCGCATCGCCAACCGCCGCAAGCCGATCATCGCGGCGGTGGCCGGCTTCGCTTTGGGCGGCGGTTGTGAACTGGCGCTGATGTGCGACTTCATCCTGGCCGGCGACAACGCCAAGTTCGGCCAACCGGAAGTCAACCTCGGCGTGCTGCCAGGCATGGGTGGCACCCAACGCCTGACCCGCGCCGTGGGCAAGGCCAAGGCCATGGAAATGTGCCTGACCGGGCGCTTGATCGATGCGGTGGAAGCCGAGCGTGCTGGCATCGTGGCGCGCATCGTGCCCGCCGATGAATTGGTGGAAGAAGCCCTGAAAGTCGCCGCGGTGATCGCCGCCAAGTCGCTGCCGGTGTCGATGATGGTCAAGGAAAGCGTCAACCGCGCCTTCGAAGTGAACCTGGCCGAGGGCGTGCGCTTCGAGCGTCGTGTGTTCCATGCCGCCTTCGCCACCCAGGACCAGAAAGAAGGCATGGCCGCCTTCATCGCCAAGCGAGCGCCACAGTTCACTGACCGTTAAACCCTTCCTCTCGTCGATAGCAAGCGGGGTCGCCCGCTTGCTAGTCGAACACAAGGCCGAAGGCCACTGCGCTGGCCCCTGCGTCTTAGCAGGCTCCTCGCACGTCGCGGTGTCATTGGCTCAAGCCTCTCGCACGTCCGCTGCAAAGGGCGGTCCTGACCGCCAGCCCATGTCCTCCCATCGAACCCCTCACCCAGTACCCAAGTAGCATAGGGTGCCGCCCCGGGGCTTCGTACACTCAGCGCTCAAGACAGCGCACCCGCGGGAGGCGAACATGCAGCAAGGCCAGGCCGAAGGTGTCGTCAGTGCCATGTCCCAAGCGACCGATGCGGAGCAAGCGGCCCAGGATCTGGCGCGGCAGTTGTTGCACCCGCATCTGGGCTTCGTGTTGTTTTTCTGCTCCGCCGAGTACGACTTGCAGGCCCTGGGCCGTGCCCTGGCACAGAGTTTTGGCGGTATTCGCCTGGCGGGTTGCACCAGCGCCGGCGAGATCACCCCCAACGGCTACGGGCGCGGCTGCATCACGGCGGTGGGGTTTGACCATCGGCATTTTTCCATCGCCCTCGAACTGATCGACCAGATGGAGCACTTCAGCCTGATCGACGCCCAGCAGATGGTCGAGCGCCTGGCCGGCGATTGCCGCAGCAACAGCCTGGCGCCGATCAAGGGCAACAGTTTTGCCCTGACCTTGCTCGACGGTTTGTCCAGCCGCGAGGAAATGGTCCTCGCCGCCTTGAGTGCCGCCCTGGGCGATATCCCGCACTTTGGCGGTTCGGCCGGGGACGACAATTACCTGACCCATACCCACGTCTACTTCAACGGTGAATTCCACAGCGGCGCGGCGGTGGTGGTGCTGGTCAATACCTGGCTGGATTTCGAGGTGTTCACCACCCATCACATCCTGCCGCGGGCGGAAAAACTGGTGGTGACCCACGCCGACAGCCCGCAGCGCCGGGTTTACGAGCTCAACGCCGAGCCCGCCGCCCAAGAATACGCGCGGCATATCGGCGTGCCGGTGGCCCAGTTGGACCACCGGGTGTTCGCCGCCCACCCCTTGGCCGTGCGCATCAATGAGCAGTACTACGTGCGCGCTATCCAACAGGTGCACGAGGACTTGAGCCTGAGTTTCTACTGCGCGGTGGAGAACGGCATCGTCCTTACGGCCATGACCCCCGGGCCGCTGCTGCCCAACCTGCATACCTTGTTCGATGGTTTGCAGGCGCGCCTGGGGGAGTTGCTGCTGACCATCGGCTGCGACTGCTTCCTGCGGCGCCTGGAACTGGAAGACGACGGCAGCCTGGAGCAGATCGGCGCTTTTTTGCGCGAACAACGGGTGCTGGGTTTCAACACCTACGGAGAACAGTTCAATGGCATGCACATCAACCAGACCTTCACCGGCGTCGCCATTGCCCGCAACCGCACCCGCCACGGCCGTTGACCTGCAAGGGCAGGTCGATGCCCTGCGCGAGCAGAACCGCAAGCTGCAACGCATCAATGGTGCGCTGATCGAGCGCATCGAATCCGGCGGCACCCGTGGCAACGACCCTTACTCGGCGTTCCAGCACTCGGTGGTGCTGGCCGAACAGGTGCGCGAACGCACCGATGCGTTGAACCAGGCAATGGCCGAACTCAAGGCCGGCAACCACTTGCTTAGCGAAGCGCGGCTGCGCGCCGAAACCGCGCACCGGCACCTGATCGACGCCATCGAGAGCATTTCCGACGCCTTCGTGCTGTTCGACGAAGAACAGCGCATCGTGTTGTTCAACAGCCGCTTCAAGGCGTTCTGGGCCAACAGCCGGGTGCGCATCATCGCCGGTATGCGCCTGAGCGAAGTCAAACGCCTAATGACCGGCACCGGGCTGTTCAGCGAAGAGCCGCGCGGCCACGCCGACGAACACCTGCTGTACCGCTTGCAGGACGGGCGCTGGTTGCAGGTCAGCGAGCGGCCGACCCAAGAGGGCGGGCGGGTGATCCTGTTCACCGACATCACCGAGGTCAAGCTCAGCGAAACCGTGCGCCGCGAACAAGCGGTGGCGCAAAAATCGCACCTGCTGCAACGGGCCGTGGACAACCTGTCCCAGGGCGTGGCCATGGTCAACGCCGAGGGCATCCTGGAGCTGTGGAACCGGCGCTTCCTGGAACTCAGTGGCCTGGCGCCGGTGGCGGCCCACCGGCCGTTCGCCGAGGTCATCGGCGACAGCGAACTGAGCCTGCTCACCCCGGCCAGCCGCGACCTCAATGGCCGTGTGGTGCGTGAGTGCGAGCAACGCCTGTACGATGGCCGGGTGCTGGAGATCCGCACCCATCCGTTGCCCACGGGTGGGTTCGTCAACACCTTCACCGACATCACCGAGCGCTACCAGCACGCCGAAGCCCTGAGCGAAAGCGAACGCTGGATCCGCCTGATTACCGACCACGTGCCCGCGCTGATCGCCTACCTCAACGCTGACCTGGTGTATGAGTTCACCAACAAGGTCTACGAAGAATGGTACTGCTGGCCCCGGGGCGTGATGCTTGGCCAAAGCCTGCGCCAGGTGCACAGCGAAGAACACTACCGGCGCCTGGAGGCCTACGTGGCGCGAGCGCTGGACGGCGAGAGCGTGACGTTCGAGTTCCCCGAAACCAATATCAATGGCCAGGAGCGCTACATGCTGCGCTCCTATGTGCCCAATCGCCTGGCCAGCGGCGAGGTGGTGGGGATTTTCGTGCTGATCCGCGACATCACCGAACGGCGGCGCACCGCCGAAGCCCTGCACCAGGCCTACCAGAACCTGGAACTGCGGGTGCGCGAGCGCACGGCCGAGCTGACCAGCCTCAACGACCAGTTGCTGCGCGAGATCGACGAACGCAGCCGCGTCGAATCGCGCTTGCGCGAAGCCAAGCTGGAGGCCGAACAGGCCAACCTGTCCAAGACCAAGTTCCTCGCGGCGGTCAGCCATGACCTGCTGCAACCGCTCAACGCCGCGCGGCTGTTCACCAGTGCCCTGCTGGAGCGCCGCGAGCCGCTGGCCAACGCGGTGCTGGTGCGCAACGTCAGCAACTCCCTGGAAGACGTGGAAAACCTGCTGGGCACCCTGGTGGACATTTCCAAGCTCGATGCCGGGGTGATAAAGGCCGATATCGCGCCATTCGCCCTCAGCGAATTATTGGAAAACCTGGCCGCCGAGTACGCCCACGTGGCCCGCAGCGAAGGCCTGCAACTGCACTTTGTCGCCTGCTCGGCGCTGGTGCGCAGTGACGTGCAGCTGCTGGCGCGGATCCTGCGCAACCTGCTCAGCAATGCCATCCGCTACACCCCCAGCGGCCGTGTGATGCTGGGTTGCCGACGCCACCGCCAGCGCTTGTCCATCGAGGTCTGGGACAGCGGCATGGGCATCGAGGCCCACAAGCTGCAAGAGATTTTCCAGGAGTTCAAACGCGGCGACGTGCAGCGGCCCAACCAGGACCGTGGCCTGGGTTTGGGCCTGGCCATCGTGGAAAAAATCGCCGGCATTCTTGGCCACCGCATCAGCGTGCGCTCGTGGCCGGGCAAGGGTTCGGTGTTCGCCGTGGAGGTGCCGCTGTCGGCCACCGCGCCGAAACCGGCGCCGCGCCTGGCCCTGAGTGAACTGCTGGTGGAACGCTTGCGCGGGGCGCGGATCTGGGTACTCGATAACGACGCGGCGATCTGCGCCGGCATGCGCACCTTGCTCGAGAGTTGGGGCTGCCAAGTGGTCACCGCACTGTCGGAAGAAGACCTGGCGCGCCAGGTGGACAACTACCACAGCGAGGCTGACCTGCTGATCGCCGACTATCACCTGGACCAGGGCAAGAATGGCGTGGACGCCGTGGCCCAGATCAACGCCCGCCGCGCCAGTGCCTTGCCAGCGCTGATGATTACCGCCAACTACAGCAATGAACTGAAACTGCAAATGCGCGAACTGGGCCACACCCTGATGCACAAACCGGTGCGGCCGATGAAACTGAAGACGGCCATCAGCCATTTGCTTGGGCAAGTGCAGGGTTAGGCAGCGCGCGCTGTAAGCGGGCTTGCAGCCTCTAGAGGCAATGGCGGGCGAGCGGAGCGCCGCCCGGCCCGCTCCCACAGTGGGCCCGCCAGTCAGCGGCGCAGGTACGCCGCGAAATCAATATCCCCGGCACTGAGGATCGCCTGCACCCGGTTGTGCACGTTGAGCTTGCGCAGGATCGCGGAAACGTGGGCCTTGACCGTGGTTTCGGCGATTTCCAGGGTGTAGGCGATCTGCTTGTTGGATTCGCCCTTGGTCATGCGTTCGAGCACCAGCAATTGCTTGCGGGTCAGGGCCTGGAGCAGTTCGGGCGGGAAGTTGGGAGTGTCGTTCATCGTTCGGCGGGTGCCGGTTTTTTGCGTGCGGATGATGTCCGAAGGCAAGTACACGTTGCCGTTGAGGATCTGCTGGATGGCCTCGGTCATTTGTGCCCGGGGCGAGGATTTGGTGATAAAGCCCACCGCGCCATAGGTGATGGCTTGCAGCACGATCTGCTTGTCCTGCTCGGCGGAGACGATCACCACCGGGATGGTGGGTGCCTCGTTGCGCAGGTTTATCAAGCCATTGAGGCCGTGCATGCCGGGCATGTTCAGGTCCAGCAGGATCAGGTCCAGGTCGTCGTGTTCCTGGGTCAGGGCCATGGCGCTGTCCAGGTCGGCGGTTTCCAGCACTTGGCTACCGGCAAAACCGTCGCTGATGACGTTGCAGATCGCTTCGCGAAACAGGGGGTGATCGTCGGCAATCAGAATCTTGTACATGGCCTTTCACCTCGGTTTTTATGGGTTGGGTGGGCAGTGGCACGCAGGGTGTCGCGGTCAGGGAAAGGGTTCGGGCTGTGCCGGCGCCAGGGGCAGGTGCGCCGCTTCCCAGGCGTCCAGGCCATCGCGATACCAGTACACCTGGGTATAGCCTAGCGCCGTGGCGCGTTTTACCGCGTTCCAGCTCAACCAGCAATCGGAACGGCAGTAGAACACCAGTGGGCGCGCAGCTTGGCCGGCGCTGGCAGCGCTTAGGTGGCGGGCGAAATAGGTTTGCCAGGGTGGCGTCAGGTCGCCATCGCCAGTGTTGGCCAGCCACAAGCTGCCGGGCAGGTTGGCGTGGGGCTGGTCTTCGATGAAACGCCCGTGCAGCCACTGGCGGCGGTAAACGTCCACCAGTACCGGCGCGGGCGATTGGGCCAGTAGCTGCTGCAATTGCGCGGTATCGACGATCCTGCCGCCGTCCACCTGGGCCGGTGTCGGGCTGCGGTACAGGCTGATGCGGTAGCCTTCGGCGGAGAACAGTGGCTCCTGGGCCTGCGCCGCGCCCAGCCAGAGGCTCAGGCACAAGGCAGCAGCAAAGGGCAGCGGCAGGTGGCGCGGTGCAAGGGGCATAGGGGGCAATCCTTCTTGTTATAAGCCCATTACATGCCAGGGGCGCTGCTTTGTGAATGCGACGATAGACAGCAAAACCGCTACTAAAGTCGTAGTTTCAAGGGCTAAAAGCCATTCCCCCTATGGGAGCAACGGTCTTACCCTCTGCCATTGGTCACTGCCATCGCGAGCAGGCTCGCTCCCACAGAGGAAAATGAAAACCCCACCCACGCCACCGTTCAACGGTGGGTGCGGGCCTTGCCCGCGATGGGGTGAGCCCGTTCCCACACAAACCGCCCCCCTTGGGCCAATGGGGTCGGTAAACCCTGCACAAAGTACCGATCAGCCAGTACCAAGGTAGTAAACCGCGCGGTGGGCAGCGGTCTTAGGATGGACGCTCGGCCTACCTATAAAAAAGAGAAACCCAGCCATGCGTATTCTCAAAGCCTTGTTGTTGCCCTTGCTGTTGATCCTGAGCCTGGTGGGGGTGGACAAGCTGCACACCCCGGTGAGCTTGCCGTTGCCTACGCTGGCGGGGCATTGAGCCGTGTTTGCCGGATGGCCGCTGCACCTCTGGGCCACGGCGTGGCGGCGCCGGGCTGGCCGCGATGCGGCCCTTGAGCAACTGCGCGCCGAAAACCGCCAGTTGCGCCACAGCCTGCTGGCCGCCCGTGAGCAAGAACGTACGCGCCTGGGCCAGGCCCTGCACGACGACCTGGGCCAATACCTGGCGGGCATCCGCGCCCAGGCGTGCTTGCTGCGGGTGGTGGCAGGGCAGCCCGAAACCGTGACGCAAACGGCCCTGGCCCTGGAGCACAATTGCCAGCAGTTGCAGCAAGGCTTTCGCGCCTTGGTGCGCGACTTGTATCCCGAGGTGCCGCAGCCCTTGCCCCAGGCGTTGGCGTCGCTGGTTGGCCAGTGGCAAGGCACCCACGGCATCGACTGCCGCCTACAGGTCAGCCCACGGCTGCCGGTGTTGCCCGTGGCCAGCCAAACCCACCTCTACCGGTTCATCCAGGAAGCCCTGACCAACGTGGCACGCCATGCTTGCGCCACCGGCGTGCGTGTACGCCTGCAAACCCGAGGCACTGGGTTGCGCTTGTTGATCCGCGATAACGGCCAGGGCGCGGCGCGGCCACAATCCCCCGGCGTAGGCCTGCGTTCGTTGGCGCAACGGGCACACAGCCTCGGCGGCGGGTTGCGCATTGTCAGCCCCGCGGGCGGCGGTTGGGCGCTGATTTTGAGTATTGCGGGGGAGGGCCGATGAATATTTTGCTGGTGGATGACCACGCCGTGGTGCGCCAAGGCTACGCCAGCCTGCTGCGGGCGGTGCTGCCGACGATGCAGGTGCGTGAGGCCGCTAACGGCGAGGAGGCGCTGGCGCGGGTGCAGGAGGAGATCCCGCACCTGGTGATTATGGATTTCGGCCTGCCGGGGATCAGCGGCCTGGAAACCACCCGGCGCCTGCGCCAGCGCTTGCCGCAATTGCGGGTGCTGTTTTTCAGCCTGCACGATGAGTTGCCGCTGGTGCGCCAGGCCCTGGATGCCGGTGCCTCGGGCTACCTGACGAAAAACGCCGACCCCGAAGTGCTGATCGAGGCGGTGCGGCGCATCCTCGCCGGGCACGCGTACATCGAGCAGCCCTTGGCCACACAGTTGGCCTGTAACCCGCAAGCCCACAACGCCCAGGACCCACGCCTGCAAAGCATGACCCAGCGCGAATTCGAGATTTTCGTGATGTTGGCCAAGGGCACGCCCACCCGCTCGATTGCCGAGCAGTTGTGTATTAGCGCCAAGACGGTGTCCAACCACCTGACCTTGCTCAAGAGCAAATTATCGGTCAGCTCCCATGCCGAGTTGGTGCACCTGGCCATCGATACCGGGATCATGCGCGTGGCCTGTTAGCCGCTAGCGCACAAACGCCTGGGGGCGCCTGGCTTGCCGGTGATGGCGGCCTTGAGACCGCCATCGCGAGCAAGCTCCCACAGCAATGGGGGGTGGAACGGGCGGGTTAGTTGAGCAACCCGCCCATGCCCTTGGTCAGGCTGTTGAAGCCATTGCCCAGGGCGTCGCCCATGCCTTTGACCGCATCACCGACCTTGCCCGGTGCGGAGAGGATGTTTTCCTCGTACTTGACCTTGCCGATTTCGGTCTGGTCGGCGGTGTTGGCCGCCACCGACAGGGCGGCGGTGGACTTCATGCAACTGGCCCGCTGCGCGCCTTTGCAGACGTGGGTGGCGGCCAGTTTCATGGCGCTGCTGAACACCTTGCACTTGTTGTCGTCGTAGGCGGCGGCGATCAATTCGCCCGAGGTGTTGACCGTGCTCGCGGTGCTTTGCGCGCGGTCGCCGTACTCCCAACCCTTTTTCGCAAAGTTGAAGATCGAGCGCCCGCGCTTGCCGACGATGTTGACGATCGCCCCGGAGGCCGGCAGGGCCGCGCTGAGGATCGCCAGCATGCGCTCCTTGCCGTCGAGTTCCTTGCCGGTCATCCAGTCGCGGCCGGTGAGGGCGCTGTAGCCGTTGACGATGTTGGAGATCACCGGGATGGTTTCCACCACGTCCTTGAGGGCGCTCAGGCCAATGACTTTCCAGTCGAAACCGCCCTTGGGTTCACAGGGCAGTTTTTCGCCCTTGGCCTCGCTGGCCAGGCCCCATGCGGTATCGGGCAGCGTGCTCAGGGGCTCGAGGGCTTTTTTGGTGGCGTCTTCGAGTTTCTCGCTGTATTTGCTGGCGTGCGGGTCTGGATAAATCGTGGTCGGCACCAATGGGCCGATACTCAGGCGCTGGCTCGGCCGGTAGCCTTTGCTGGATTTGCCATCGTCCACGGTGCTGAGCACGTAGTCGCGGCCGACGAACTCCAAGGGCTGGCCGGTGGGGTTGTGGATCACCACCTGGGAGTTGCTGGCGCCGCCGTCGTGGTTGTTTTTCACCGCCAAACCGTTCTCGGTCAGGCTGTAGTCGGCCAGGCTCTGGCTGTTGTCGCCCGCCTCGGCAGCCATGCGCTCGCCCAGGACGTTCATCGCCGCCAGGGAGGCGTCCACCGCTTTGTCGTCGATGCTGGCCGGAATCAGCGCACGGCTGATGTTGGAGTCCTTGAGCAGCGGCACCGCGGACTTGAAGTACGGGTTGTTGAGCAGGTCGGATTTGCCGCCACCCAGCTTCAGCCCGGCGGTCTGGGCCAGCTCCAGAGCGCTGCGTGGGTCGCTCAGGTCGGCTTCAAGGAAGGCTTCGGCTTTCTGCTGCAGGCCGTTGGCCTGGGCCATCACGCTGTTGGCCTTGCTCAGCATCGAGGCGGCGTTGCCAGGCAGGTAGTTCTTGGCGTGCTCCAGGGCTTGCTTCTTGAACTTGTCGCCCACGCAGAACGACGACAGCTCGGCCAGGCCGCCGGGGTGGGCGGCTTCGATGAGTTTTCTCTGGGTGTCGCTCAAGCGGTCCGGCTCGCACGGGGTGTCGCGCAGCCACCAGACCAGCCCTTGCATGGCGTAGTGGGCCTGCGGGTTGACCGCGGCGTACTTGTGCAGGTCCTGGGACAGGGGTAGCAGCGCCGGCGGCATGTAGTTGGCGGCCGGGCGCAGGCTCATTTTCGAGCCGCGCCACGGGGCGGCCAAACCGTGGTCGTTGCAGTAGGTGAGAATCGCCGCGCCGACAGTCATACCGGGCGGGATGACGATGCTGTCCATGCCGTTCTTGTTGCGGGTCATTTTCAGCGCGGCTTGCTTGCCTTCGCGGTAGGCGCGGCTTTTAGCGATGTAGCGCACCATCGGCACCACGGTACGGCTGACTTCGCGCAGTTCGTCGGCGCTCAGTTCGGTCTTTTGCCCGTACTTGGCCAACAGGGCCTTGACCTGGTCGCCGTAGCGCTGCACTTCGCCGGGTTTGGTCGGGTCGTACACCGGCAAGTCGTCCAGGGGTTGGCGCTCGATCAGTTTCTTGGCGGCCAGGGCGCGCTGCTGGTCCTGCTCGCTCCAACTGCGAAAGTCCATGCCTGTGCGCCCGTTGCTGCTCAGGCCCAGGCTGGCGGCGGTGTCGTTGGCCATGCCGGTGACCGAAGACAGCGAAGCCAACAGCGAACCGGAGGCATTGCTCAGGTCGCTGGCGGAACCGGGTGTGGTGTCGTTGGATTTGAGGTTGCCGGGCAAACAGCCGACGAGAAAACTGCACAGGGTGATCGCCGCGCTGGCCCGAAGAAACCGCGACGACCGTAACTGCATGATGCTCATAGCATTTCCATTGGCTATTCGAAGAGTGATGCCATATTAATGGCACGGCTTCGCATCGCACAATGCGCCTAGCGAAATCGGCTTGCTACACAAACAGGCTTACTTGGGCGCTGATGCCCATTATTTGTCCCAGGTGGCCGGGCAATCGGTACAGCCTTCCATGTTGCTGTCCTGGAAGTTGGCGTAGTGCTGGCGGGTGCCGGTGAGGGTGGCGTGTTCCAGGTTGCTTTCGCCGAACTTGGCTTCTTGCAGGTTGGCGTCGCTGAGGTTGGCGCCTTTGAGGTCGGCTTTGCTCAGCCAGGTCATTTCCAGGTCGGCGGCTTGCAGGTTGGCGTTGTGCATTTTCGCCCCGGAGAGGCGGGCGAATTCCAGGTAGGCGCCGGTGAGGTTGGCGTCCTTGAATTGGGCGCCCTGGGCAAACATGCCCCAGCCCTGCACGGCCAGCAGCTTGGCGCCGCTGAAGTCGGCCAGGCGCAGGTTGGTCTGTTGCAGGCTGGCGCGGGTCAGGTTGGCGCCTTGCAATTGGGCTTTTTCCAGGTTGGCCAGGTCCAGGCGCGCGTGGCGCAGGTCGGCACCGCGCAGGTCGGCGCCACTGAGGTTCATTTTGCGCAGGTCCTGGTTGCTCAGTTTGGCGTTGCGCAGGTCGGCGCCAGGGCATTGGCTGGATTCGGCGATCACGCAACCGTTGATGGTCAGTGCGCTGTCGCCACCGTCATCGTCCGTGGCGGCGAGGGCCAGGGGGGCGGTGAGGGCGAGGATCAGAGGCAGGTAGTTCATGACGCAGGACTCCTGGGGTGAAGGCTTGGGGCCGTTGGGCTGTGCCTGTATGGGGGCGGGCAAGCCCGCTCCCATAAGTGAAACAGACCCACGGCCACCTCGTGGCAGCCGTGGGTATCGGCTTACTTCTGGGCGACCTTGCTGTCCCAGCTCGGGATCTTGAAGACCCAGAACGAGCCGCCCTGTGCCACCGGTTTGGTCAGCTCGGCCATGTCGCCGCCCCACAGCGGTACCGCGCCGCCGTAGCCGACGGTGACACCGATGTACTGCTCGCCATCCTGTTCCCAGGTGATCGGCGGGGAGACGATGCCGCTGCCGGTTTGGAACTTCCACAGTTCCTTGCCGGTTTTCGCGTCGAAGGCCTTGAAGAAGCCGTCGCCGGTGCCGGTGAACACCAGGTTGCCCTTGGTGGCCAGTACGCCAGCCCACAGTGGCAGTTGCTCTTTATGCTCCCAGACCACCTTGCCGGTGGTGGGGTTCATGGCGCGCAGGGTGCCGACGTGGTCGTCGTACATGCGTTTGATGCGGAACCCCATGCCCAGGTAGGCCGAGCCTTTTTTGTAGTTGACCTCTTCGGTCCAGTATTCCTCTTTCCACTGGTTGCCCGGGATGTAGAACAGGCCGGTGTCCTGGCTGTAGGCCATAGGGTTCCAGTTCTTGCCGCCCAGGAACGGTGGCGAGACCTCGACCGGTTTGCCCTTGGTTTCACCAGGCAATGGTTTGGCCGGGCGCTGGCCTTCGTTCTCTACGGGGCGGCCGGTTTTCAGGTCGATGTGGCTGGCCCAGGTGATGTTGTCCACGAACGGGAAGGCGTTCTGCAATTTGCCGTTGTTGCGGTCCACCACATAGAAGAAGCCGTTGCGGTCGGCGTGGCCGGTGGCCTTGACGACCTTGCCGTCCTTGTCCTTGTAGTCGAACAGCACCAGTTCGTTGTTGCCGGAGAAGTCCCAGGCATCGTTGGGGGTGTGCTGGTAGAACCACTTCACTTCGCCGGTGCTTGGGTCGACGCCGACCTGGCCGGAGGTGTAGAGGCTGTCGTAGTCGTGGGGGTTGCCGTCCTTGGCGGTGCGCGCCCAGGTGTTCCACGGCCCTGGGTTGCCCGCGCCAACGATGATGGTGTTGGTTTCGGGGTCGAAGCTGGCGCTCTGCCAAGGGGCACCGCCACCGTGGCTCCAGGCTTCGACCTTGCCGGTTTCGGTGGTCGGGTCGTTCGGCCAGGATGGCGCCTTCACGTCGCCGGTGGGGGTGCTGTCCTTGCCGTTGAGGCGGCCCATGTGGCCTTCGACGAAGGGCCGCATCCACACTTCTTCGCCGGTGTCCGGGTCGCGGGCGTAGAGCTGGCCGACCACGCCGAATTCATCGCCGGAGCTGCCGTGGATCAGCAGCACCTTGCCGCTGGTCTTGTCTTTAATCAGCACCGGGGCGCCGGTCATGGTGTAGCCGGCGGCGTGGTCGCCGAATTTCTTGTTCCACACCACTTTGCCGGTGTTTTTGTCCAGGGCGATCAGGCGCGCATCCAGGGTGCCGAAGTAGATTTTGTCGCCAAAGATCGCCGCGCCCCGGTTGACCACGTCACAGCAGGGGCGAATGTTGTCCGGCAGGCGATGGTTGTAGGTCCACAGGCGCTTGCCGGTTTTGGCGTCAAGGGCAAATACCCGCGAGTAGGAACCGGTGACGTACACCACGCCGTCGTTGACGATGGCCTGGGACTCCTGGCCGCGCTGCTTTTCATCACCGAAGGAGTACGACCAGGCCGGGGTCAGCTTGAATACGTTCTTGTCGTTGACCTGGGCCAGGGGGCTCCAGCGCTGGGCGTTGGTGCCCATGCCGTACTGCAGCACATCCTTGGTGGTCAGGTGGTCGTTGGCGATGTCTTCCCAGGTGACGTTCTTGGTGGCAGGGGCAGCGGTAGTGGCGGCAGTGGCACCGGCCGACAGCGACAGACTGCTCACTAGCAGGAAGGCCTGCACGGCGAGGGTCAGCGGGGAGAGGGCGGGTAACGATCTTATTGTCATGGTTGCGGTTCCCAGTGGAGGTTTTGGCCCGACTAAGATGGAACGCCAACGCCTGGGCAGATACGGAAAAAGTCCCGCCCTTGCCGGGAAAACTTCCCGGGCGGGACCTGATTTAGGCCCTCGCCACAAGGCCTGCTACCAAGGGAGTAGAACGCGGCCACCAAAGCAGCATACGGGCCTGCGCAAGCGGTTCCTAAGATGAGCCACGACCTCTGTAGCCAGGGGTAGCGTGCACTCTTGAGGACCTAATAATGACAACAACCCCACGTAATGCCTTGCTCCTCGCCAGCCTGTTGGCCGGCCTGATGGGCGCAGGTTCGGTGATGGCCCACGGCAATGTGGTGCCCCAGGCGGTAGAAACCAAAGGCCTTACGCCGATCAAGGATGCCGGTGTGGCGCTCGATGGCGACGGTTGGGCGGCGGTCAACCCCTACCGCACTACAGGCGAGCGCGAGAAAGCCGTGGAAATCGGCTCCTCGGCCTACAACCAGAACTGCGCCGCGTGCCATGGCCTGGAAGCCAAATCCGGCGGTATCGCCCCAGACCTGCGCATGCTCGACGCCGGCGAGGTCGGGGACGAGTGGTTCGTCGAACGGGTGCGCCACGGCGCGGTGCGTGATGGCCGCGTGTACATGCCCAAGATGGCCGACTACTTGAGCCAGGAAGCCTTGTGGGCAGTGCGCACCTACCTGGACAGCGTGCACGTCGAGGAATAAACCCTGAGCCCGCTCGCCGTCTTAAACGCTGCACGAACCCACAGGAGTGGTCGATGAACTGGCGAGCGTATTGCCTGTTGGCCTGCTGGCTGCCTTTGGCGGCCGTGGCCGAACCCGTGACGCCGGGCAAGGACCCGGTGCCCTCGGTGATGTGGGCCTTCTATCACAAGCAGATTCTCAACGACGCGCCCTTCGTTTTCGATGAGCGGGTCAAGTTGTTGGCGCCGCCCTTCGCTGAAGACGCGCGGCAAGTGCCCCTGGAAATCGACGCTCGGGCCTTGCAGGGTGAAGTGGTGAAGATCCTCGCCTGGGCCGAACTCAACCCTTTGCCCCGGATCGTCGATTTCGAGCCCGGGGAGGGCGTGTTGCCCTGGTTGTCGATCCGTATCCGCATCGAGCAGGCCACGCCCTTGCGTGCTGCCGTGCTGACCCGCGATGGCCTGTGGCACGTGGGTTCGACCCTGATCGACGCCGCGGGTGGCGGTTGCACCGCGCCCAGCGTGGTGCGCAGCCAGCCCGGCTGGGAAGACCACATCGGCGAAGTGCTGGGCGGGCGCTACCCGCGCGGCGAGTTCAGCCGCTTGCGCCTGCAAGTGGCGCACCCGATGGACAACGGCATGGTCGGCGGCATCCCGGAATTCTTCCTCAACCACGCCCAGTTGCAGGACAGCGCCGGCAAGGTCCTGGTCAACCTGACGCTGTACCCGGCGGTGAGCGAAAACCCCAGCCTGGGCTTTGACGTGGCGGGGGCCGGGCAGACGCGGCTGGTCCTGCGCGATAACAGCGGCAATCAATTCGATGCGGCGATTCCCTGACGATATAAGGAGCGCGCCATGCGCTGGATGCTGCTGTTGTGCCTGGCCGTCAGTTGTGCAGCCACGGCGGACCTGGACTACCACCTCAAACCCCGGCAGATCGCCGAGCACACCTGGCTGCTGGAGGGCAGCACCGCCAACTTCGCCAAGGACAACGGCGGCAATATCGTCAACACCGGGTTTATCGTCACCGAGGCGGGCGTGGTGGTGATCGACACCGGACCCTCCAAGCGCTACGGCGAAGCCCTGCGCGCGGCGATCGCGACGGTCACCGACAAACCTGTGGTCGAAGTGCTGCTGACCCACCACCACCCGGACCACGTATTGGGCAACCAGGCCTTCGCCGGCGTGCCCATCAGTGCCTTGCCGGGCACCGCCGAGCTGTTGCAGCAACAAGGCGATGCTATGGCCGAGAACCTGTACCGCATGGTGGGCGATTGGATGCGCGGTACCGAAGTGGTGCTGCCCAACCGCTCGGTGGAACCTGGCGTGCGCACGGTGGGCGGCCATCGCCTGCGCCTGCTGGGGCTGCATGGGCATACCGGCGCGGACCTGGCGATCCTGGACGAGCGCACCGGCGTGCTGTTCGCCGGCGACCTGGTGTTCTACGAACGCGCCCTGACCACCCCCAACACACCGGGCCTGGAGGTGTGGCGGGCGGACATCGCCACCTTGCAGGCACTGCCCTGGAAAACCATCGTCCCCGGCCACGGCCCGCTGGCCACAGACTCCAAGCCGTTCGTGCAGATGGACGACTACCTGAGCTGGCTCGACCTTCTCATGCGCGACGGCGCCGCCCAGGGCAGCGACATGGCCGAGATGATCCGCAGCCCCATCCCCGAACGCTTCGCCGCCATCAGCCTGAGCCGCTACGAACTGATCCGCAGTGTCAGCCACCTGTACCCGCGCTACGAGCGCGAGCGGATGCAGCGGGTGGACGACCAGCGGCCGTGAGGACGGTGGCCGCGCAGTTCGCCCGGGTGGCGATCCGGCGCTGGCGATCGAGCGGCCGCCATTTAGGTTGGATGTTGCACAGCCATCGCCTGTAGTAAGCGGGCTTGCCCGCTTACTACTAAATAACGAGGAGCCCCCCTGCCAACGGCGCATTCGTCTGGAGGGCGGGGCTCTCTACCATCGATTCATCGCTTGCCCACCCGGCAGGCATCGACCCAACCGAGGCCCTACATGATCTACGCCCAACCTGGAACACCTGGCGCCGTTGTGACCTTCAAGCCACGCTACGGCAACTTCATCGGCGGTGAGTTTGTCGCCCCGGTCAACGGCGAATACTTCACCAACACTTCACCGGTCAACGGCGAGGTGATCGCCGAGTTCCCCCGTTCCAGTGCCGCCGATGTCGAAAAAGCCCTGGACGCCGCCCATGCCGCCGCCGATGCCTGGGGCAAGACCAGCGCCCAGGACCGCTCCCTGGTGCTGCTGAAAATCGCCGACCGGATCGAGCAAAACCTGGAAATCCTCGCCGTCAGCGAAACCTGGGACAACGGCAAAGCCGTGCGCGAAACCCTCAATGCCGACGTGCCCCTGGCCGCCGACCATTTCCGCTACTTTGCCGGGTGCATCCGCGCCCAAGAGGGCGGCGCCGCCGAAATCAACGAACTGACCACCGCCTACCACTTCCACGAGCCGCTGGGCGTGGTGGGGCAGATCATCCCGTGGAACTTCCCGCTGCTGATGGCCGCATGGAAACTCGCCCCGGCCCTGGCCGCGGGTAACTGCATCGTGCTCAAACCCGCCGAACAGACGCCGCTGTCGATCATGGTGTTCGCCGAATTGATCGCCGACCTGCTGCCACCGGGCGTGCTCAACATCGTCCAGGGCTTTGGCCGCGAGGCGGGCGAGGCCCTGGCCACCAGCAAACGCATCGCCAAGATCGCCTTCACCGGTTCCACCCCAGTGGGCGCGCACATCATGCATTGCGCCGCCGAGAACATCATTCCCAGCACCGTGGAGCTGGGCGGCAAATCGCCGAACATCTTCTTCGAAGACATCATGAACGCTGAGCCCGCGTTCATCGAAAAAGCCGCCGAAGGCCTGGTGCTGGCGTTCTTCAACCAGGGTGAAGTGTGCACCTGCCCGTCCCGCGCCCTGGTGCAGGAATCCATCTACGAGCCGTTCATGGCCGAGGTGATGAAGAAGATCGTCAAGATCAAGCGCGGCAACCCGCTGGACACCGACACCATGGTCGGCGCCCAAGCCTCTGAGCAGCAGTACGACAAGATCCTCTCGTACCTGAAAATCGCCCAGGAAGAGGGCGCCGAACTGCTCACCGGCGGCGCGGCGGAACGCCTGGAAGGCGACCTGGCCAGCGGTTACTACATCCAGCCCACGCTGCTCAAGGGCCACAACAAAATGCGCGTGTTCCAGGAAGAAATCTTCGGCCCGGTGGTGGGTGTCACCACGTTCAAGGACGAAGCCGAAGCCCTGGCCATTGCCAACGACAGTGAGTTCGGCCTGGGCGCCGGCCTGTGGACCCGCGACATCAACCGCGCCTACCGCATGGGCCGGGCGATCAAGGCCGGGCGCGTGTGGAC
>RCMZ01000062.1_pt1 | contig 84708 bp, 73 predicted proteins | sample 2041141 | NCBI WGS metagenome assembly RCMZ01 (sample SAMN09708263, study PRJNA481090) | Wastewater metagenome, whole genome shotgun sequencing project. | biome: sewage; isolation source: Davis station wastewater (DW) | place: Antarctica: Davis Station | collected 2010-03-01 | reverse complement strand
ACCCCGGGCGAGCCGGAGCGAGACATCATTCTTGAAGATCAGGGCCTGGATAGAAACGAGGTGGTCAGCGCGCTGCGCCGGCGCGGCCTGAGCATCGACGGCGACAACACCTACAAGCGCGATTTGTGCGACGCGATTGTCGGCGCCCTGGCCATGGGCGCCCAGAACGTCAACCCGCCGCCGGCGGATCACTGGGGGCAGCGATTCTGGGATATCGGCCGGGAGGAGCGTGCGCTGGGCGAAGAGTTGGCTCACCCGAGAGAACCTGCGCGCCTGCCAGGCAACTATCCATCTGTGCGGTGGTTTCGATCCTGCCTATGTGAATGACGCCCAGGCAGCGATGAAGGTTGCAGACGCCGCAATCGCCAAAGCCACCCGCTAACCCACCTTCTGCCGCCCAGCGAGGCGAGGACGCCCCATGTACGCAACGAAACTCACCCTGCTCCTGACGGCCATCGTGTTGTACGTGGCGGGGTCGACCTTCTGGTTTTTCTGGCAGGTGCCGGAGCTGCTCTCTACCGGTACCGACCAGAGCCTGGTCGCAGCATTCTCCGGCACCGTCGCCTGGCTGCTGCTCACCTTCGGTTTCATCATCCACATCATCAAGACAGCGCGGCCTACAGCGGGCGGCGGGAGGTAGCTATGGACGGAATTCAGTTCCTTTCACACGAAGAGGTTTGCACCCTCACCGGGGCGAAGACAAAGGCCGGTCAGGTGCTTGTACTCAAGAGAAACGGCATACGTCACACCATAAAGCGCAGCGGCTGGCCTTGCGTCATCGCCTCGGCACTGTCCGGCGAGGCGATAGCCGCTACAGAAAAACCAAAATGGCAGCCACGGTTGGTGGGATAAATGGGAAGGAAACCTACAAACCCTGACAGCGTTACGCGCCTCAGGAAGCGCAAGCAGCGCAGCGGCGTGGTCTATTACTACTACGACACCGGAGGGTCTCCGAGAAAAGAAATACCACTGGGCAGTGACTACGGACTGGCGATAGTCGAGTACGCAAAGCTGGAGAAGAGCCGTACATCATCGGCTTTAGTTCAGGACGTGCTGACCTTCGCCTATGTCGCGGACAAGTACATGATTGAGGTCGTGCCTACGAAGGGGGCGGCGACACAAAAGGACAATGTCCGAGAGCTCAAACAGCTGCTGAAGTTCTTCGACGACCCTCCGGCGCCACTGGAAGCTATTGAGCCACAACACGTTGTCCAGTACCTGAGGCAGCGCGGAAAGGTTGCGCCGGTGAGGGCCAACCGCGAGAAAGCGCTGCTAAGCGCCATCTGGAACTTTGCCCGAAGCAGTGGCTACACAGCGTTGGCCAACCCTTGTGCAGGTGTGAAGGGTCACAAAGAGGCGGGGCGGGATCAATACATCGAGGATGAGATGTTCGCCCTGGTATACAGCCATGCAGAGCAGCCGCTTAGGGATGCTCTCGACCTTTTCTATCTGACTGGCCAACGGATCGCGGACACCTTGAAAATGGATGAACGTGATATCCGTGATAATCGGTTGGCAGTCCAGCAAGGAAAGACTAAGGCGAAGAGGAGAATTGAGATCACTGGAGAGCTGAAGGTCGTGATTGACCGAATCCTGGAAAGGAAGTCAGGGCACAAAATTCGAAGCAGCAGGCTCATCGTCATGGACAATGGGCAGCCGATGACCAGCAGCATGTTGCGAGGAAGGTTTGACGCTGCACGGGAAGCCGCGGGCGTTCCAAAGGGGGATTTTCAGATGCGCGACTTGCGCGCCAAAGCCGGCACCGACAAGGCGGAATCCAGCGGCGACATTCTTCAGGCTAGGGATCAACTTGGGCACACCACCGTAGTGATGACCGAGAACTACATCCGCAAACGGATAGGGAAAAAGGTAACGCCCACGAAATGAGTTGCGGAGCGGAATTTAAAATTGCGGAGAAGGGCTTGCATGAGGTTTCTCATGCAAGCCCTTGATATTCATGGTGCCCGAAGCCGGAATCGAACCGGCACGCCCTTACGAGCGGGGGATTTTAAGTCCCATGCGTCTACCAGTTTCGCCATTCGGGCGGTAGCGCGAGTTGAGTAAAAAGCCCACTGGATATAACCACCAGCTCGCTCGTTTACCCATGCAGCAGGGGGAGAAATATATACATCCAGCCCCGATGACGCAAGCTGCGCAGCGGGGTTTTCAAAAACAAAACCTCACAGGCTTGCGAAAATAAAAAATCGGTAAATCAACGACCTACGGATCTTAATTTAGCGTGGAAGCCTAAATAAGTGCCAACCCACCACACTAGCGTGATGTGCAACCTTCGCCTGCCTAGCTCATGCGGTGCGCTCAACTACGAAGACCATCAATTGTCAAGCACTTATTCATCTAAAGCTTCATCCCCCAACCCGAGACGAAAAACCTTTAACTGTCACTTATCGGAATACGTTTAAGCGTTGGGAAATTCTCATGAAGATCCTGATCGTTAGGGTCGATTTTATCCCTGAAGAAGCGACTTTCTAATTCATCTAGTTGGGTGAACGAGTAGCCGGCGCGCGTAGCTCTTGCATCGTTAAAAGAGTGCTTGGTCCTGAATATTACATTTCTTGACCCATCGAGGATTACAGGAGCTTTCATATCTGTATTTCGATGAGGTCCTGGCGGCAAAATGAATTCTGAAGTAAAACCTTTCTTGACTGGACACCAAATAGCGATATGCGCCAAACCAATTCCGGTTTTCGGTGCGTCCATCATAGCATAAGCAACAAACTCGCCATTATTATAAAGCGCCTCATAACCTCGAGGCGAATGAATGGTATAACCCGCAAAATTAGGGTTCGCATATTTCTTAAGGATATGAAAGTAGTTATGAGATAGAAGATCGTCGTCATCAAGTCGCATAGCTGGTACTACAATTGATTCTTTGAGATGACCATAATGCTGCGACAACACCGCATCGATTTCGCCACGCATATCATAATAATCATCAACCGCATAGAACCTTACATGAAAACATGTATCAATAGACTGCAACTGAGCAATTTCATTCTTGATTTCTTCTGGGAGCAAGTTGGATGCATGAACCAGAATACGGATATCCATATCAGAATGCTGCTCCATCGCCTTTACCAGCAAGGGGATGGAGTATCCGAAGAAGATGTCGCGTCGGGTTTTTATACGATCGGGATCAAGAATCCTAGCAATATGCTGGGTCATATCGCTGGACAGCCGCTGTCCCTTCCAGGCTCCACCGGCCGAGTCAAGGATTAACGAAAACCGTACATGGATCAATACTACAGGTCTTGCGCTACTACTCACCTCTGCAGCTTGCGACATGCCTCCTCCTAAATTAGCCATTCTTTTTCCAGCCAGTAAAAATAACAAATTGTCACACTAGTAATCGAATTAAGCAAGAACACCAATACCGAGACGACATTGACATTGTTGTACATAGTCAACGTCAGTCTGACTACTTTTTCCCGTCCAATAAAAAACCCCGTAGACCATTGATCTACGGGGTTTTTAAGAGTGGAGGCCGAGGTCGGAATCGAACCGGCGTAGGCGGATTTGCAATCCGCTGCATAACCATTTTGCTACTCGGCCTCAAACGTTCGGTGCTCAAAAACCACACCAACCGTATACAAACTGGAGCGGGATACAGAAGCCAAGCTAAGGATCCGAACTCTTATCCTGTGGCCGCCTAGAATCAAGCGCCGCAGCGATGGGCGGCATTATGGAGAAGAACATATGACTTGGCAACCCCCTGAATTCTAAAAGATTTAACTCCTTGCCCAAGACGCTGTCATGGCTATTGCATCAGGATCTGCCGCGAGCGCGCGTGCTAACGCCTTGACCTTGCACAGGAAGCTCACGCGGCGTTAGCCGTGGCCACCCAATGCCGGGCGTGTAAGTTCGCCGATTTTTTCCAGCCGCGCCCGCACGATATTTCGGCTGATGTTGAGCAAGCGCCCGGTCTGCAACTGGTTGCCGTGGCAATAGCGGTAGGCCGTGCGAAAAATGGTTTCTTCGATGCGCTCGTACAAATCCGGGATGTTTTGCTCGAAGAGTGCATTGAGCGCCGCCTCCAGGTCTGCTGGTGCGGTACTGGTGGTGTGCAGCGCAGTAGATTGTTCCTGGCGAATGCCCGAGGAGCGCATGTCCACCAGATGCAGGTCCGCCGGTTGCACCACTTGGTGGCGGCACACCAACAAGGCATGGTGAATGGCGTTTTCCAGCTCGCGGATGTTGCCGGGCCAACTGTGGGCCAGCAGTTTGCGCTCGCTTTCGGGGCTCATGGTGGCGCGGTTGTAGCCCAGGCGCTGGCAGTGTTCCTCAAGGAAAAATTCGGCCAGGGGCAGGATATCGCCGGGGCGTTCGCGCAGCGGTGGCAGGCGAATGGTAGCGACGTGCAAACGGTAGAACAGGTCTTCGCGAAAGTGCCCCGCCACCACCGCGTCCGCCAGGTTGACGTTGGTGGCCGCCACCAGGCGCACGTTGATGGGGATCGGCGTGCGCGAGCCCAGGCGCACCACTTCGCGCTCTTGCAGCACCCGTAGCAGCTTGACCTGCATGTTCAGCGGCAGGTCGCCGATTTCATCGAGGAACAGCGTGCCGCCATTGGCCGCCTCGAACCACCCGGCCTTGTTGCTTGTCGCGCCGGTGAACGCACCTTTTTCGTGGCCGAACAGTTCGCTTTCCACCAGGGTTTCGGCGAACGCGCCACAGTTCACCGCCACAAAGGGCTCGCTGCCACGGCGGCTGAGCTTATGAATGTGCCGCGCCACCAACTCCTTGCCCGTACCGGTCTCGCCAATAATCAATGTATTGGCTTCGCTGGGCGCCAGGCGCTCGATGCGGCTCAGCAACTCCTGGGACCGCGGGTCTTTGAACACCAGCACGGTGGCCCGTACCGACTTGGTCAGTTCGCGGGCATGGGGATGGGTGATGAGGGACATGGTGCATTCCTGGCAGTAAAAGCGCGGAATCCATAGTGCATGAAGATCATTAGACTAAATAATTATTAATTAGTATTTACATATTCCATTTAGAGATATATGGATTTCAAGCATCCACGGTGTTGCTAGAGCAACACGTCGCCAGCACCCACCTGCCTACTGAGCAACATTCAGGGCTGGAGCGGCCGCCCCGAAAAAACCGTAAAAACCAATTAAAAACAGCCACTTAATCGCATAAAAAAGACGCTGGCATGCAATCTGCTCTGCCTCCTTCAAACGCCGGATCACCCGGCCCGTTATTGAAGGGGATGTCCCATGAAGAATATTTGGCGCAACAGCCTGGCCGCTCTTGCCGCCCTCTGGCTGGGCCAGGGAGTCGCTGCCCCGGCGCCCGAGTCGGTGAAGATCGCCATCGTCGCCTTCACCCAGGGCGGCAAACCGGTGTTCGGCGGGATCGCTGGGCGGGTCATTGAGGAAGGTTGGCTGCAACAGCAGCTCGACGAGCGCGGCATCCAGCTGGACTGGATCGCCCTGCCCCATGCCGGCGCCGGGCCGCAGATCAACGAAGGCTTCAGCAACAACAGCATCGACTTCGCCGTACGCGGCGACCTGCCGTCGGTAATCGCCGGCGCGGGTGGCGTGCCGGGCAAGCTGATCGTGCCCGGCGGCAATGGCAACAACATCTACCTGGTGGTACCCGCCCACTCCACGGCCAAGAGCATCGCCGACCTCAAGGGCAAACGCCTGGCCCTGCACCGTGGCCGCCCGTGGGAGTTCGCCTTCAGCAACTTCTTGGGTAGCCAGGGCTTGAGGCTCGATGACTTCAAGATCGCCAACCTTAACCCCCAGGTCGGCGCCGCAGCGGTGGCCGCTGGCAAGGTCGATGCCGCGGTGCTGCTCAATGAGGCCTACGCCCTGGAAGACAAAGGCGTGGGCCGCATCCTCTGGTCAAGCAAACAGGGGGCCAACGATTGGCGGCTGATCTCCGACCTATGGGGCACCGACCGCTTCATCGCACAGCACCCGGACATCACCCAGTTACTGGCCACCGCGTGGGTGAAGGCCGCGTGGTGGATCTCCCAGGAGCAGAACCAGGACGCCTACTACCAGCTCTCCTCCCGCGCCGGCACTGCCGAAAGTGTGCTGCGCCGCGACGACCAGGACGACCCGGTGGCCTGGAAGGAACGCTGGGCACCCAAGAACGACCAGCAACTCAAGGCCCACTACCAGGCCCTCAGCGCCTACGCCCTGGCCAATCGCCTGATCCGCGCGCCCTACGACATCAGCCAGGCCCTGGCCACCGGCTACACCCATCAGGCGCTGATCGACCTCGCACTCACCGACTACTGGCCCGCCCTACGCGGCCAACTCACTACCACACCTTGATAGGGCCATCCCGATGAAACGCCCCCACTTCCTGGCCTTTGGCCTCAGCGCCTTGACGCTGTCCATGGCCGCCCAGGCGGCCGGCCGTCCCCGGCAAACTGACGCCTGCAAGACCGGTTCGGTGGTCGAAGGCCACTTGCACAAAGGCCTGGGCCATAGCGAAACGGTCAACGCGTCCCTCAAGGATTCCGTGCCCTTCGCCCGCAAAGTCATCAGCGACCACCCCATCACCCCACTCTGCAACCCCAGCGTGCAGTAAGCCGGAGACCCAACCATGAGCATCGAATTCTTCACCCGCCTGCCCCTGCACGGCGAAACCCAATTCCTCCCCGGCGACCCGCGCAACCGGGGCGACTGGCACCGTGGCGGGCCGAGCACCGGCGCCGTCTCGGGGTTCAGCGTGGGCGATCACTTCACCTACATCGACTACCTGGGGCAAATCGCCCGCGCCGCCGAGATCAACGGCTTCGGCGGCGCCCTGATGGTCAACGCGCCCACCGGCGAAGAGCCCTGGACCGTGTGCTCGTTGCTGGCCCGGGAAACCCGCACCCTCAAGTTCGTCACCGCATTCCAGCCCTACCACTACACCCCGTGGGTAGCGGTGCAGCAGGCCGCCACCTACCAGCGCGCCACCGGCAATCGCCTGGTGTGGAACATCATCAACGGCGGCTCCGACGCGCTCCAGCGCCAGGTCGGCGACTTCAGCGACCACGATGAACGCTACGCCCGCGCCACCGAATTTATGGACGTAGTGCGCGGCTATTGGCACAACGAGAACTTCCACTACGAGGGCCGTTTCTACCGCGCCGAAGGCGGCGGCCTGCGCGGCCCGCTGAAAAAGGCCGAGTTGCCGCTGATCTGCACCGCCGGCTCGTCCAACGCCGCGCGGGAATTTGCCGCCAAGCACGCCGACTTCTACCTGATGCGCGCCGAGCACCCGGATGAAGTACGCGGGCTGATCGCCGACGTGCGCGAGCGTGCGCTGAAGTTCGGCCGCACGCATATCCGCTTCGGCCTGTCCATCGACGTCATCACCCGCGAGACTGAAGAGCTGGCCCGCACCGAAGCCAAACGTTTCTTCGACGAAGGCATCGCCAAAGGCGCGGTCAAGGCCGTGGCCGCCCACGCCGGGCTGCGCACCGCGCGCAAGCTCAGCTACGAAGAAGAATTCGCCAGCAAAAGCGAAACCCAGGGCTTCGACGACTTCTTCATCCACCCCAACGTCTGGACCGGCTTGGGCTACATCGGCATTCCGCCGGGCTGCGCATTGGTGGGCAGCTACGAAAACGTGGTGGCGCGCATCCGCGAGTACAACGAACTGGGCATCGACCTGTTCTTCCTCGCTGGCTACCCGCACCTGGAAGAGGCCTATCGCCTGGGCGAGCACATCCTGCCGCACTTTCGCGGCGAACGCAGCGCCCTGAGCCGCCCCACCACTGCACCACTGGCCCTGCATTCGGCCAACGGCCCGGCCGGCGCCTGAAGCCATGCCCCCAATGCAAGCCTATTTACTCAGCCGCCGGCGGCTCCTCGGCCACAGCGCCGAGGCGCCCGTCGCAAACGTAGCCGACAACCAGCCGCGCTACGGCGGGCGCCTACGCCTGGGCATCCTCTACGGCAACTGGCTGTCGTTCGACATGAACCTGGAAAAACCGCCGTTCAACGACCCCAGGGTGCGCGAGGCCTTGCGCCTCTTAGCCGCTTCGAACGGCTGTGGCTCAAGAACACGGCCTGAGCCCTGAAACCCATTGCGGGCGCGAGCCACTCACCTCACTGGCGGATCAGCACCGGCAAAAACGGCGCGTCCGGCAGTTTGGCCACGTTCAGGCGCAGGTTGCCCTTGCCCTGTTCGATCACCACCGCCTCGGCCTCGATCGCCACTAGCCGCACACCCTGGGCCAGGCGTTCGCCGGCGAGGTAGCTGCGCGGTGGGCCGCCGTTGAGGCTGAGGATCGCCACCGCTCCGCGCGTGCCGGCCATCACCCCGCTGACTTTGATGTCCACCTGCGCGGCCTGCTGGGAGAACCACTGCACGGCCGGGCTCTCGACCTGCGCCACCGGCGCTGCGGCGGGCACCGGGCTGTGGGATTGGGCCGGAGTGAGCAGCAGCGTCGACCACAGGGCCACCCCTGCCACAGCCGCGAGCAGCGCCGCCACCTGTACCCCTTGGGGGGCATGAAACCGCTTGATCCATGACATGGGCGCAACCTCGTGCTTGTCCAGCCACCGAGCCTACAGGGCAATTCTCACGTTTTTATTTCACACGCCCATCATGTTCGCCGTGCAGGATAAAAACCGACGTCAAGGAGCGCGCGATGAAAGTCTGCAAGCAGCACGGCTTTACCCTGATCGAACTGATGGTGGTGCTGGTGATCGTCGGCATCGCCAGCGCCGCTATCAGCCTGAGCATCAAGCCCGACCCGCTGCACCTGCTGCGCAAGGATGCCGAGCAACTGGCGCAATTGCTGCAAGTGGCCCAGGCCGAAGCCCGCGCCGATGGCCGGGCGATTACCTGGCAGGCCGACGCCAAGGGCTTTCGCTTCAGCCGCCAGAACGACAACGGCAAGGGCACGGAATATTTCGACCACGACCCGCAACTGCGCCCCCGCGCCTGGCACAGCCTGCCCATGAACATCGAGGTGCAGCCGCGCCGCGCCGTGGTGCTGAACAGCGAATGGGTCACCCCGCCGCTGTCGGTGCAGCTATCGGACGGTCAGCAGCGCATCCGTGTGGAACGCAATGGCGCCGGGCGGGTGGCGGTGCAATGAAGGCCTGTCAGCGCGGCTTTACCCTGATCGAGGTGATGGTGGCGATCATGCTGATGGCGGTGGTCAGCCTGATCGCCTGGCGTGGCCTGGACAGCGTGACCCGCGCCGACAGCCATTTGCAGGCCAGCGCCGGGCAGACCGAAACCCTGCTGCGCGCACTGAACCAATTGCGCCTGGACCTGGACCTGCGCGCCACCACCGAACTGATCGAGCCGCTGCTGCAAGACGAAACGGTCAAGCCCTCTGACTCCCCGCCCGCCCTGACCTTGCGCGGCGCCGACGGCAAGGGCTTTACCCTGGATATCATCCGCGCCGACCCGCAACGCAACGGTGACCTGCAACGGGTGCGCTGGTGGCTCAAGGGCAACACCCTGTACCGCGCCGCCGCCCCAGGGCGCAGCCGCTTCCCGCTGCCGGCGCCCCAAGACGGCGTAGCCCTGCTGGAGCAAGTCAGCGAATTGAGCGTGCGCACCTGGGAACCTGGCAAAGGCTGGAAACGCCCAGCCGGCAAACGCCAGAAAAACCCCCTGGGCCTGGAGATCAGCCTGGCCCGCCAGACACCCCAAGGGGTGGAGCGCTATCGGCAAGTGGTGGGGCCGTTGGAGTGAGGTTTTTGGGGTGGTTTTTCTGTGGGAGTGGGCTTGCCCGCTCCCACAGAAAGTACAAGCCCACAGAAGAAGCTGATGAACCAGCGCCGGGTCACCCCAACAACACTACCCCACCCGGCAACTGGGTGATTTTCACGCCGTAGGCGTCGCGGATCAGCAGGGCTACGCCGGCGAGTTGGTCGAGGCTGAAGCGGGCCTGGACTTTACGCTGGCCGACCTGGGCGTTGAGCAGCAACAACATGCCGGGGCGGTAGCGGTTGATTTCGTCGATGACGGTGGCCAGGGCCGCATCTTCAAACACCAGCACACGCTGGCGCCAGGCGCTGATGGCGCCGGGGTCCACGGATTGGGGCAGGCCTACTTCCTGGCTGCTGTAGGTCAGTTGCCGCCCTGCGTGCAAGCGCAGGCTGCGGCCCTGCACGTCAAGCAGCACCGTGCCTTCGATGCAGGTCACACACACGCTCTGCTCGGTGTGGCGCACGTTGACGCGAGCCTGGGCGGCGCTGACCCAGCCGGCCCCGGCTCGCACCTTGAGGGGTGCCGTGTTACACGCCAGCACTTCAACTTCGCCGCTGAGCAGTTCCAGGCCCTGGCCGCCGTCCGGCGCGGTGCGGTGGTTGAGGCGAGTCTGGGTGTTGAGCTCGATGCGATCCCCGCCCGCCAGATCGATGCCGCGCTGTTCCCCGACCTGGGTGCTGTAATCGGCGCCCAGCCCAGCAACGCCGCCGGGCAGGCTGGTTTGCAGCAACAGGGCACCGAGCGAGGCAGCAATCGCCCCACCCAGAAAGGCGCGCCGGCCAAAGCGCCGCGGCTGCGCTTGCTGTTGCAGGCGTTCAGCGGCCGGTTTCAGGCTTTGCCACAGGGCTTTGCTCTGCTCGAACGCCAAGGCGTGCTCGGGGCTTTGCGCGCACCATTGGCGCAGCGCCCGGGCATCGGCCGCGTTGGCGGTGCCGGAGGTGAGCAAAACCAGCCAATCCCGGGCTTCGCTCTGCAAGCGGGCGTCCGGTGGCGCCGGGGGTTTGGGGAAGGGAAGGATGTTCAAACGCTTACATACTCGAAAAATGTGCGGGGCTCTTCTTTCATGACGGTTTTCCCGCACCGGGACCGAACCGCTGAATGACTTTTCTTTCCAGGCGCGCGGCGCAATGGCCCAGGGCGGCCTTGAGTTCTTTTTCCACCATGCGCGTGGAAATACCGAAGCGCTGGGAGATTTCCAGGTGCGGGGCTTCCTCCAGGCGCGCCGCGATGAAGATCTGCCGTCGCCGCGCCGGCAGCTCGTAGAGGGCGCTGAGCAAGGACTGGACCTCCTTCTGCCCGCCCACCACTCGCGCCGGGTCGAGGGTTTCATCGCTGATGTGCAGCAGCTCTTCCACCTCGCTGCCCGTCAACAGGCGCGCATCGGATTCGCGCCGGTCGGCGGCGATGTTCAGCGCCATGCGGTACAGGTAGGCGTTGGGTTGCAACAGGTTGGGCGGCTCGTCCATGCGGTCGACCCGCAGGTAGGTTTCGTGGAGCACGTCGTTGGCCAAGTCCTCCGACCCCAGGCGCCGGCGCAGGCGCTCGCGAAAGTCCTCGTAGGAGCTCAGGAACAACCTGACCATCGCGCTTTGCCCGTTGGTTTTCATGGCCCCCAGGTTCCTTCCTGTTCTTTGCATTCCATGCGTGCCCCTGTTTGGTCCGGCAGTAAAAGCAGGGTCACCGGTTGGCGCAATGAACTGGGCGCCGCCCGGTCGATCCTGAGGTTTCGCAAGCTTTCCAACAGCGCGCCATCGCGCTCCCCATCGCCGGTGGAGGCCAGCAGGCGACTATGCTGGACCCGCCCGTCACGCCCCACCCACACCTGCAACGCCGCGCGGAAGCTGCCGGGGTGCGTCAGCGGCGAGCGGCACAAGGCCCGCTCGATGCTGCGCTGAATGACCGTGGCATAGCTGCTGCCCGGCGCGACCGCGCCCGCGCCTTTGCCTGTAACCGGGGGCGCTTCGTCGCGCACCTGCGCCGTTTGCAAGGTGAAGGCGTCGGCACGGGCGTAGCGGGCCATCAGGCCACTGCCAGTGAGCAACCGCTCCAACCCCTCGCCAGCGCTGTAGCGGCCTTTGACCTGCAACGAACGACGACCCTGGGTCAACTCGCGATCCACCAGCACCGCCATGCCCGTGGCGTGGCTGAACTGCGCCAGGGCAGCGGCCAGGTCCTGGGCGGGAATGTCCAGCTCGACCGGCGCGGCCTGGGCGGGCGCGCAAACCCAAACCACGCACAATGCCAATAGCGTGTACACCATCCCTCGACGCCCGACCCTGGCTTTGCCTTGCTGCACGGCGGCCTGTCCCTGAAAACCGTCATCCTGAAGGCTGTTTATGAATCTGGTATGACGGCCACTGCAAAAAAACCATCATCACCTATCAAAACGCCATGACGTAGACTCAAGCCCTTAATGCCCCTCTCTCGGGGGCAGGCCAGGAGGCCCGATATGAAACGAATGCTCGTACTCACCTGCAGCCTACTGATGGCCGGTACCCTGCCCTGGGCCCAAGCGCAAGAGGGGCAACAAAACTGCGTCGAGGTACAGGTCAATGGTTACAAGGCCCCCGACTACAACTGCCTGAGCCAGCAGTTGAGCAACCCCGATGGCACTGCCGCCCAGCAGAAAAACCAGGAGGCAATGCAGGTGCCGGTGCACAAACGCCCACCCAACCAGGTCGGCCTCGCCACCCCGGCGGCTACCAGCGTGCGCATGGGCAACACCTTCGGCACCTCGGTCAAGCCCCAGCGCCCGACGCCTTGACTGGCCGCCGAGGTCGCCCTGGCGGCACGGGCCCACCGGCAAGCAGCCCAATCGCAGGCATGAAAAAGGCGACGCCCGTTGGGGAGTCGCCTTTTTTTGTCAGCTCTGTCTCAATGCCGTTCTAGGGCATTGACCAGGTCGTGGAAGGCTTCGCGATTGGACTCGTTCAGGCCCATGAGGATCTTGTGCGCCTCCAGCACCTTGATGCGCACCACCTCTTCGGACTGATCCTGCTCCGGCAGGTCGGTCAGGCACTCGGGGCATGGCACCGGGTGATCGACGATGTTGAACACTTGGTCAAACCCCATGGACTCCAGCAGCCGGGTGATGTCTTCGTGGGTGGTGACCACAGTGGGCAACAGGCCGACCTTCTGGCGCGAGAGGATCGACAGCTTGGCCAGCAGGCCCAGGGTGGTGCTGTCGATGCTGCGGGTTTCGGTCAGATCGATGACGATCGCCGAGAAGTTCAGCGCGGTGAAGATCCGCTCGATCGTCGTATCCAGCGCTGAACACAGGGTCAGGCGCACTTCGCCGACGAATTTCAGGACAAAGGTGCCGTCCTGCTCGGCGAATTGGATTCTACCGGTACTCATTGAAGATTCCTGCTCAACACCATCAGGGCGATATCATCCGGCATCTCCCCTAACGTGGCCAATCCAAAAACCTGCCGCAGGCCATCCAGGCTGCCGCCCGCTGCTCTCACCCGTTCGGGCAAGGCTGCTTCTTTTTCTTTGAGTGTCGGTTCGGGCAAAAGGTCCAGAATGCCATCAGACATCAGCGTCAAGCTGAACACTGGCGGCAGTTCCAGTACGTGGTCTTCGTAGGTGGCCTCGTTGAACAAGCCCACCGGAAGCCCACGCCCGTCGAGATAACGAACACTGTCAGGCGTGTACAACACCGGCAATGGCAAATGACCGCCAATGCTATAAGTCAACAAACCCGTCTCCTCGTCGATGACACCACCGACCATCGTGACATGTTTGCCCAGCTTACAGCTGATGAGGCCCCGGTTGATATGGCCGAGTACCTCCGAGGGCTTGAACTCAGGCAGCGTGCCGTTGCGCCGCGACTCGAACAGCAGGCGCGTGGTCATGAACTTGAGCAGTACGGTGACGAACGCGGACGACGCGCCATGCCCGGACACGTCGGCCAGGTAGAACGCCACGCGGCGCTCATCGACCCGGAAGTAATCGACGAAATCGCCGGACAGGTACAACGACGGAATGATTTGGTGCGCGAACTGGAATTCGTCGATGGCCCAAGGGCTGACCGGCAGCATGTTCATCTGCACCTGGCGCCCGGCGTTCTGGTCTTCCTGCAGCAGGTTGAGGCTGGCTTCGAGTTCGCGGTTGGCGGTCTCAAGCTTCTCGCGATAGCGCTGGTTCTCCAGCAGCAGGCGCGCCCGGTCGAGCGCCCGGCGCACGGAGTGTTCCAGCACGGCGAGGTCTTCGAGGGGTTTTATCAGGTAATCGGCGGCGCCCAGACGCAAGGCTTCAACGGCATCGTTCATTACACCGGCACCGGAGACGACTATCACAGGGGTCTGCGGCGCAAGGTCGGTAACGTGGCGAATGAGTTCCAGGCCGCCCATCTGCGGCATGCGCAGGTCGCAGATCACCAGGTCGGGCTGGGCTTGCTCGAAGACCTTGAGACCCTGCTGGCCATTACCGGCCTGAAGGACGCTGAATCCACTGTCTTCCAAATAGGCGGCGAGGCTTTCGCGCACTACTTCGTCGTCATCGATTATCAGCAGCGTGGCACTGGTTTTCTGCATGTGGGCAAACGGCGCCAGAATGAGGTTGGCGTAGGCGCACCGGTCGAGGACCTGGGTTGCACTACTTAGATTCGCTTTCTAGCCTCTCTGGCTCGCGGCTGCGGGAGGTTTCCCGGTGGCCCGTGAGTCAGAGGTGCCCTTGTAAGGCGCAGACGGTACTCCCATCCGCCGGGGGTTTCAAGCTCATGCCGATGGTCACCAGGCGTCTTTACAGCACAAATCACCGGGAGTTATAAGAACAGGCAAATCCGTAACGGAATCGAAGGACAAAGCCCATGAGCCAAAACAATCGTGACTACAGTGAAAAGCGTGATTACATCCGCATGCGCGTCGATGCCGATGTCACCCTCCTTCACGAAGGCCAGGTCATTTCAGCAGTCTGCATCGACCTTTCCAGCAGCGGCATGCAGGTCCAGGCGCCGCGGGCCTTTAAGGTCGGTGACCAGCTCAGCGTAAAGATCGATTCCGAGTACCCGGCACTGGCGGGTTTGGAGGCCGAGACCGAGGTGGTGTGGGTCAAGCAGGCCGAGGATGAAAGCCAAAGGCTGGGGCTGACCATCCTGAAAATGAACTGACAGCCCACTGCAACGCAAGAAGGCGGCCCGAGGGCCGCCTTCTTTATAAGTATCGCCGGATTTAAAAGTCGTCTTCGACCTGGCCATCCTTGACCTTGAACTCGCGGTTCTGCAGGTAGGCGTTGCGGATAAACACGTACTTGTCGCCGTTAATCAGCTTCTCGGCCGACAACAGGCTGGCACGAGTGTCGATAACGTCCATGCCGATGGCCATGTTGCGGCTCGGTACGTGGTCCATGTAACGGTAGGGTTCGCCGTAGCTGTCGACGTACTTGGCCGGCGCGTCGCGCAAGGTGCTGGGGCCGAAGAACGGCAGCATCAGGTACGGGCCACTGGGCACGCCCCAATAGCCGAGGGTCTGGCCGAAGTCTTCGTCGTTGCGTTGCAGGCCCATTTGGGTGCCCACGTCGAAGAAGCCCAACAGACCGAAGGTGGTGTTGAAGATCAACCGCGCCGTATCCACTCCCGCCGCTTGGGGCTTGAGCTGAAAGACATCGTTGGCCAGGTTGCCGACGTCACCGACGTTGCGGAACATGTTGTGGATGCCGTCTTCGAGAAACTGCGGGGTGATCGCTTGATAACCCTTGGCCAGCGGCTTGAGGCCGTAGGTGTCGAGCACATCGTTGAACTTGTAGATCGGGCGGTTGATGCTTTCCCAAGGGTCTTCCTGCGTGGCGGCCTGAACCGCAAACGGCGCCAGTAGCACACTGGAACAAACACATAGCTGAGCTAGACGATGGCTCCAGCGCATATAAGAAACTCCTTGGTAATGACTGTCTCGGGCGCTGGGCCCAGGCAATAAGCTCGCTAGTATAAGGCGGATCGGCCGATTAGGCAGCACTTGTAAACGGCCGTGCCACCGTCACCTGGGCGTCACCGGACTGTCATCGATCGGCCTTAGCCTATGAAACCATTTCAGAGGCACTGCCCATGCTCCATGCTGCCCCCCTGCCCGGCCCCGTTCCCACCCTCACCGCCGTGCTGTTTGGCCTCAGTGGCTGCCTAGTGGATTTCGGTGCCCGTACCCGCCACCAGGACGCTGGCGGCGAAACCATCCACACCACGCCCGGCGCGCTGGACATCCTGAATGCGTTACGCAGCCAAGGCATTCCCTGCGCCTGGCTCGATGAGCTAGCGGCCGATACCTGCACGCACCTGGCCCAATCACTGCCCGAAGGCATCGTCGCCGCCCCCAACCAACACCCGTGGCCGACGCCCCACGCCTGCTGGGCGGCGCTGATGGCCTTGAACGTCGAACGCCTGGACGGCTGCGTGCTGGTCAGCGGTGAACCACGCCTGCTGCAATCGGGCCTCAATGCCGGGCTGTGGACCATCGGCCTGGCGTCCTGTGGTTCGCTGTGTGGTCTGGCGCCCAGCCAATGGCAGGCCCTCAGTCAGCAGGAACGGGAGCAAAAACGCGGCAAGGCCACCCTGCAACTGTTCAACCTGGGAGTGCACTCGGTGATCGATCACCTGGGCGACCTGCCCACCTGCCTGGCGGACATCAGCCTGCGCCGCCTCAAAGGCGAAAAGCCCTGACCGATCAATGTTGATTGAGATCATGCACGCGGCCTGCCGGTGCATTACTCTGCAAGGCGTAGGCATGGACCTTTCGCCCCCCGGTGCGGTCCATGCCAGTGACTATCTATAAGGAGAACGCCATGCCTGCCCGCGACCTGCAAGAACAGCTCAATACACTGCGCGAGCAACTGGAGCAAAACCCGCCCCTTTCACAAGAAGAGCGCGGCCATTTGCACGAGCTGATGGCTCAGATCGAGGCGCAGATCGAACTCGAAACCCAGACCCAGAACACCAGCCTGGCCGACAATGTGAACTTGGCCGTGGAACGCTTTGAACTTGACCACCCCGCCCTGGCCAGCACCTTACGCAACATAGTGCAGACCCTGGGCAATATCGGCATCTGAAGCCTAGGCCAAGCGATCCCGCCCCCGCCCAGCGCACACAAAAAAGCCCCGTATCTCGCGATACGGGGCTTTTTATTAAGGCTAATCAGCGGTTCACACCACCGATTGACCGCTCAACGCCAGGTCCAGCAGCTCGCGGTTGGCCACCGCGTACATGGCGTAGTCGGTGCCGCTGGCGGCACGCAACTCCACCAGCATGGCGCGCCAGCGCTCGACCATGCCATGGTGCTGCTCGATCCACAGCGCCAGGCGTGCTTCCACGTCCAACTCACCGTCGCCCATTTGCAGGACCGAGATGGTGATCGCCCGTTGCTGCCAGTCGATGTCATCACGGAACGCTTCACGGGCCAGGGCTTGCCAGTTGTTTTCCACCGCCAGTGCGCTGATCTGTTGCAGGTACCAGGTCAGGTCCAGCTCGCTGCCCACGGCAAAGTAGGCCTTGGCCACATCGGCCGCATTCTGGCCAGTGACGTCCGCCGCTTCGATGATCGGCAGCAAGGTGTACAGGTGCGTGGTCCCGGCCACCATCCGCGCCAGCAACTCGGGCACGCCAGCTTCGACGTAAGCCTGGTAGCGGGTCTGCCAGCCTTCGCGGGTCGGCCCTTCGAGCAGTTCGTCGAGTTTCAGGCCCAGGGCGGCCAGGTGCGGGCCGAAGTGCGCGACGTCACGGGCAGCGTTCTGCTCGTTGCGCCGACTGCGCAGGAACCAACGCGTGGCGCGGCGGCCCAGGCGCATCAGTTCGTCCATCAGCTCCAGTTGCACGTCGGCCGAGACCTGGTGGTCCAGGGCTTCGATCTGACGGAACCAGTGCGGGAGATGGAAAATGTCACGCACGATCACATAGGCGCCGGCCACGTTCGCCGGGCTCATCCCGGTGGACTCCTTGAGGCGCTGGACGAAGGTGATGCCCATGTGGTTGACCAGGTCGTTGGCGATCTGGGTGCTGACGATTTCGCGCTTGAGGCGGTGACGGCGCATCGCTTCGGCGAACTTGCTCACCAGCATCGGCGGGAACGCGGTTTCCATGTCGCGGGTCAGGTAGTCGTCGTCCGGCACCTGGGAACCGAGCAGGGCTTCCTTGAGGTCGATCTTGCTGTAGGAGATCAGCACCGACAGCTCAGCACGGGTCAGGCCCTGGCCCGCCGCGACGCGCTCGACCAGTTGCTCTTCGGACGGCAGGAACTCGATGGCACGGTCTAGCTTGCCGCGACCTTCGAGGTCGTTCATCAAGCGCTTGTACTCAGCGATTCGCTCGTAGGCACGGCGGGCCGCCAGGGACAAGGCCTGAGTCTGCTTGTAGTTGTTGCCCAACACCAAGCCACCGACTTCGTCGGTCATGCTGGCCAGCAACTGGTTGCGTTGCTTGTCCGTCATGTCGCCGGCCTGCACCACTTCGTTGAGCAGGATCTTGATGTTCACTTCATGGTCGGAACAGTCCACGCCGCCGGCGTTGTCGATGAAGTCGGTGTTGGAACCACCGCCATTAAGGCCGAACTCGACGCGGCCCAACTGGGTCATGCCCAGGTTACCACCCTCGCCCACCACTTTGCAGCGCAGTTCGTTGCCATTGACCCGCAGGGCGTCGTTGGCCTTGTCGCCGACATCGGCGTGGCTTTCAGTGCTGGCCTTGACGTAAGTACCGATGCCGCCATTCCACAGCAAGTCCACCGGTGCCTTGAGCAAGGCGTTGAGCAGTTCGGTTGGGGTCAGCTTGTCGGCCTGGATGGCGAAGCGTTCTTTCATCTGCGGCGAGATGGCGATGCTTTTCGCGCTACGCGAAAAGATACCGCCGCCCTCGGACATGATGCTGGTGTCGTAGTCGCTCCAGGCCGAACGCGGCAGCTCGAACAGGCGCTTGCGCTCAACGAAGCTGTTGGCGGGTTCAGGGTTGGGGTCGACGAAGATATGCAAGTGGTTGAAAGCGGCCACCAGTTGCAGCTTGTCAGACATCAGCAAACCGTTGCCAAACACGTCGCCAGCCATGTCGCCCACGCCGACCACAGTAATGCTGTCTTCCTGGACATTGATGCCGCGCTCGCGGAAGTGGCGCTGCACGCCCACCCATGCGCCCTTGGCGGTGATGCCCATTTTCTTGTGGTCGTAACCTGCCGAGCCGCCCGAGGCAAACGCATCGCCGAGCCAGAAGCCGTAATCGATGGCGATGCCATTGGCGATATCGGAGAAGGTCGCGGTGCCCTTGTCGGCCGCCACCACCAGGTACGGGTCGTCGTTGTCATGGCGCACGACGTTGACCGGTGGCACCAAGGTGCCGTCCTTGAGGTTGTCGGTGATGTCCAACAGGCCCGAGATGAAGATGCGGTAGCAGGCGATGCCTTCGGCCGCAATCTCGTCCCGGCTACCGCCCAAGGGCAGGCGACGGGGCAGGAAACCGCCCTTGGCGCCCACCGGCACGATAACCGAGTTCTTCACTTGCTGAGCTTTAACCAGGCCCAGGACTTCGGTTCGGAAGTCTTCTTCGCGGTCGGACCAGCGCAGGCCGCCACGGGCAACGTTGCCAAAGCGCAGGTGCACGCCTTCGACCCGTGGCGAGTAGACGAAGATCTCGAACTTCGGCACAGGCTTGGGCAGCTCTGGAATGGCATGGGGGTTGAACTTGAAGCTGAAGTAAGACTTGTTCTGGCCCTTGGCGTCGGTCTGGTAGAAGTTGGTACGCAGCGTGGCCTTAATCAGGTCCAGGTAGCGGCGCAGGATACGGTCTTCGTTGAGTACCTGGACATCGTCCAGGGCGGTAAGGATCGCTTGCTCCAGACGCTGCTGCTTGTCATCCAGGTCATCGCCACTGAGCTTGCGCGCCAGGTAGAAACGGGTCTTGAACAACCGGGTCAACTCGCGGGCGATGTCGGTGTGGTTGTTCAGCGTGCTGGCGATGTAACCCAGGTCGAAGCCCAGGCGGATCTGCTTGAGGTAGCGAGCGTAGGCGCGCAGCAGCGCCACATCGCGCCATGGCAGGCCGGCCGTGAGCACAAGGCGGTTGAAGGCGTCGTTCTCCGCGTCGCCGCGCACGATGTGCACGAAGGCGTCTTGCAGGGTGTCATTGAGCTGCTGGATATCCAGGTTCAGGCCTTCAGCAGCAGTGAACGCGAAGTCATGGATCCAGAACTCGCGGCCGTTGCTGTGGCGCAGGCGATACGGGAACTCACCCAGCACACGCAGGCCGAGGTTTTCCAGGATCGGCAGCACGTCCGACAGCGCCAGCGGCGTGTCCGCGTGATACAGCTTGCAGTGCAGCTCCTGCTGGCCGGTGACATGGCCCAGGGGCTGGTAGAAGCTCATCACCAGCGGGTTTTCCTGGGTCAGGTTCAGCAAGTGCTGCATATCGACCACGGCCGAGTGCGCGGCGAAACGCTCGCGGTAGCCGGCCGGGAAGCCCTTGGGGAAGTCCGCCAGCACGTTGGTGCCGTGGGCCTCGCCAAAGCTCTCGACCACCAGGCTGGCATAGTCGTCCTGCCAACTGCGGCAGGCCTGCACCACTTCTTTTTCCAGCAACAGCGGGTCGATATCCAGGCGATTCTTCGGGTCTACCCGCAGGATCAACTGCACACGCGCCAACACCGACTCGGAGAAGAAGGTCCAGAACTCGCAATCGCTGGCCTTGAGGCGGTCCATCAGCACTTGCTGGATTTTCTGCCGCACTTCGGTGGAGTAGATGTCGCGCGGCACGTAGGCCAAGCAGTAGCAGAAACGGCCGTAGGGGTCTTTGCGCAGGAACACGCGGATCTTGTTGCGTTCCTGGATTTGCACGATGGACATCACGGTGCTGAACAGTTCATCCACCGGGGTCTGGAACAGGTCATCGCGGGGCAGCACTTCGACCACCTGGGCCAGTTCCTTGCCCAGGTGCGCCTTGGCCTGGAAGCCCGAGCGGCGCTCGATTTCCTCGACCTTGCGGCGGATGTAGGGAATGACCCGCACGCTCTCGCCGTACACCGAGGAGGTGTACAGGCCCATGAAGCGGCATTCCTTGATGACCTTGCCATCGGCGTCGATCTCGCGGATCGACACGTAGTCGGGGTAGGCCGGGCGGTGTACGCGGCTTGGGTGCGCAGCCTTGGCAAACGACAGCGGAGTCGGTTCGCGCAGGTAGTTGACGGCGTAGTCTTCGATGCGCAGGTCATCGGCGGTGAGGCCGGCGCGCAACAGTTTGGTCAGGCCCAGGAACGACGACGGGTCGTATTCGATGTGGCCGCCATCGGCCTCATCGCGCACCACGAACTCTTCATAGCCCAGGAAAGTGAAGTGGTTGCCCACCAACCATTCCAGGAAGCTCTTGATCTCGGCTTTTTCATCGCCGTCGATGGCAAAACGGCTGTGGTCCAGACCGGTCAGCAGTTCCTGGACCTTGGCTTTCATCGGCTCGAAATCGGCCACTGCGACCCGCACTTCGCCCAACACCTGCTCCAGCTCCTTGCTCAACACATTGAGCTCGGCGGCGTTGGCGCAGCGGTCGATTTCCAGGTACATCAGCGACTCTTGCAGCACGTCGTCGCCCTGGGTGCCCTTGGGCAGGATTTCCAGCAACTCGCCCTTGGCGCCGCGGCGCACGCTCAACACGGTGGTTTGCAGGGTGTGGATGCTGTAGCCCCGGCGGTTGAGCTCGGTACGCACCGAGTCCACCAGGAACGGCAGGTCGTGGTGCAGCACCTCGACCGCGGTGTGGGTCGATTGCCAGCCATGGCGCTCGTAATCGGGGTTGTACACGCGCACCTGGGGCTGGGCGTGGTCAAAACGCTCCAGCAGGCGCCAGGCAGACAGGGTGCAACCGGCCAGGTCGGACATCCGACGCTGGGTCAGTTCATCCAGGGAAATGATGCCGAAAAATTGCTCGGCGAACAGCGCCACTTGTGGCAGTGCCTGTTCACTGATGTGCTGGGCCAGTGCTGCTTGCAGTTGGTGCTGGAAGTCGGCTTTGCTGGCTGCGGTGAAAAACGCCATCTGTGGTACTCCGCTTGGGCTTGTTATTGATGGAAGCGTCGCGTGCAACCCCTTGCGGGGTGAGTCGCCATCCTGGTCCTGATGCTCGGGTAGAGCGTTGCAGGACGGCAGGAGGATGAAGCCGGACATGACCGCCAGGTCACATCCCCCTTCACGGCAGATGGGCATCTGCAAAAGCGACTGGCGGCGTGCCGCCAATGCCTTTACAGGTGTCCATCCGTTGCGCAGCTTAACGAGTGCGGCAACGCGCCTGCTTGCGGTGCTGCGACATATTCGGTCACAGGCACGCTGCTCACTGGGCAGACCCTGGAACAACCCTAGCAGTCACGTAGGAAAACACTGTTTTTAACGAATGAATCGCACCCAGCAAGCGCATGAAATGACCGACACCCAGCCTGCCGCCCATAAAGCGTCCCGCCAACACAAGCCAGCAGAAATCCCCCGAGGCTGGCAGAATCGCACCCTGCCCGCTCACACACCGCTCTTGGAGCCAGGAATCTCTCTATGCAAATGACCACCGCCCACCTGATCGCCAACCCGTGCGACGACGAAGAAGACAACATGGCCATGCTGTGCTGCCACAGCAACCAGGGCGACATGTTCCTGATGACCCGCTACCCCGACGAAGACGAACTGGAAATCACCCTAGACGGCGAACCTTCAACCCTTGAAGGCGTCAAGGTCACCCTCAGCCCCACTCACCTGCTGATCGAAATCGCCGCAGGCGACAACGACGCCCTCAATGGCGACGATCATCTGGAAATTCACCACAGCACCGCCGCCGGCGACTTGGCAGAAGTGGAACTGACTTTGCAAAACATCCTCAAGGGCACAGGGACCTACATCAGCCAACTGGCGTAAACCCGAATGCGGAGATTGCCATGGCTTCGCCGATTTTCGATGCTCATTGCCACATTATCGACCCCAACTACCCACTGATCGCCAACCAGGGCTTTTTGCCTGACGCCTTCACGGTGGACGACTACCGAGCCCAGGCCGAGCCCCTCGGGATGGTGGGCGGTGCCGTGGTGTCCGGCTCCTTCCAGGGTTTCGACCAACGCTACCTGCTCGCCGCCCTGCAACGCCTGGGGCCCGGGTTTGTCGGCGTCACCCAGTTGCCCGAGGACGTCAGCGATGCGCAACTGCTGGCGCTCGATGCCGCCGGCGTGCGCGCCTTGCGCTTTAACCTCAAACGCGGCGGTTCGGCGCCACTGGAGCAATTGGAGGCCATGGCCTTGCGGGTGCATGCCAACCTGGGCTGGCATGTGGAGCTGTATGTCGATGCGCGGGAGCTGCCCGACCTGGAAACGCGCCTGCTGCGCCTACCGGCCGTGAGTATCGACCACCTGGGCCTGAGCCACGCGGGCTTGCCCAGTGTGCTGCGCCTGGCCGAGCAAGGTGTGCGCATCAAGGCCTGCGGCTTTGGCCGGGTGGATTTCGCCGTGGCACCGGTGCTGCAACACATCCACCGCGCCAACCCCCATGCCTTGATGTTCGGCAGCGACCTGCCCTCCACCCGCGCGCCACGCGCTTTTGAAGCCGGGGACATTGCCCTGCTGGCCGACGCCCTGGGCGAAGACGGCGCCCGCATGGCGCTGTGGGACAATGCGCGGCGTTTTTACCGCTTGGGCTGACTGAGAAAACTATCGCGAGCCGGCTCGCACAGTTGAACGGTGGTGCGGATGGGATGTTCGTTTTTCCTCTGTGTGCGAGCCTGCTCGCGATGGCGGCACGCAGTGGCGATGACGAATAGTCGGGGTAAGACTGTTGCTGCCACAGAGGCAGGCCCCCAACCATCAACGATATTGATAGCCGCCTAACGAACCCCCCGTCCCAGAGGGCTATGGCGCGGCTTATATCATTGCGGATGATAGTTACCTTCGCCTCATTCGATTCGTGACTTGCACCCGCGCCACGCATCATCCGCCCATCTCACTACATTGGCGGATGCATCCATGGAACAGTCACTCAAACATTTGCGCTATCCCCTCGCCGCGTTGGCGGTGCTGGTGATGAGCGCATGCGGCAAGGCCCCGGAGACGGCCGCCAATATGCCTGCCACCAAAGTCAGCGTGGCCAAGGTGCTGGAACAACCGGTCAACGAGTGGGACGAGTTCACCGGCCGCCTCGAAGCCCCAGAAACCGTAGAGATCCGCCCGCGCGTGTCGGGCCAGATCGACCAGGTGGCGTTCACCGAAGGCGCCCTGGTGAAAAAGGGCGACGTGCTGTTCCAGATCGACCCCCGGCCGTTCCAGGCCCAGGTGCGGCGCCTCGAAGCCCAGCTGCAACAGGCCCGCGCCAGCGCCAACCGCAGCGAAAACGAAGCCCAGCGCGGCGAGCGCCTGCGCACCAACAACGCGATTTCCGCTGAACTGGCCGACTCGCGCACCAGCGCCGCCCAGGAAGCCCGGGCCGGTGTGGCAGCCATCCAGGCCGAACTGGACCTGGCCAAGCTCAACCTGAGTTTCACCCGCGTCACCTCGCCCATCAGTGGCCGCGTCAGCCGTGCCCAGATCACCGCCGGCAACCTGGTCAGCGCCGACACCACGGCCCTGACCAGCGTGGTGTCCACCGACAAGGTCTACGCCTACTTCGACGCCGACGAGCGCGTGTACCTCAAGTACACCGAGCTGGCGCGCCAGGGCCAACGCGGCCAGACCACCCCGGTGTACCTGGGCCTGTCCAACGAAGACGGCCACCCGCACCTGGGCCAGATGAACTTCGTCGACAACCAGGTCAACCCCAAAACCGGCACCATCCGTGGCCGCGCGGTGTTCGACAACCGTGACAGCAGCTACACCCCAGGCCTGTATGCGCGCCTGAAACTGGTGGGCAGCGGCACCTATTCGGCGGTGCTCATCAGCGACGAAGCCGTGGGTACTGACCTGGGCAAGAAGTTCGTGCTGGTGATGGACGGCGACAAGTCCACTTACCGCGCCGTGGAACTGGGGCCCAAGATCGAAGGCCTGCGCATCGTGCGCAGCGGCCTGAGCAAGGACGACACCATCATCGTCAAGGGCCTGCAACGGGTACGCCCCGGTGCGCCGGTGGCGCCCGAGGTCATTCCCATGGCCGACCAGGCCACCCTCGCCGCTCTGGCACAACAACGACAAGCGCTTGAAGCCAGCAACCTGCCGCAGGTCACCCCTGCCAAGGCTGCGCCAGGCTCGGCGGTAAAACTGGCCGCTGCCACGCCACGCGGTTAAGGGACGACACTTGCGATGAATTTTTCCCAGTTCTTTATTTCCCGGCCGATCTTTGCCGCAGTGCTATCGCTGCTGATCCTGATCGCCGGTGCAATCTCGCTGTTCCAACTGCCCATCAGCGAATACCCGGAAGTCGTACCGCCCACCGTGGTAGTGCGCGCCAACTTCCCCGGCGCCAACCCCAAGGTCATCGGCGAAACCGTGGCCGCGCCTCTGGAACAGGCGATCACCGGGGTGGAGAACATGCTGTACATGTCCTCCCAGTCCACCGCTGACGGCAAGATCACCCTGACCATCACCTTCGCCCTGGGCACCGACCTGGACAACGCCCAGGTGCAGGTGCAAAACCGCGTGACCCGCACCCAGCCCAAGCTGCCCGAAGAGGTGACGCGCATCGGGATCACGGTGGACAAGGCCTCACCCGACCTGACCATGGTCGTGCACTTGACCTCGCCGGATAAGCGCTACGACATGCTCTACCTGTCCAACTACGCCTTGCTCAACATCAAGGACGAGTTGGCGCGCCTCGATGGTATCGGTGACGTGCAGTTGTTCGGCATGGGCGACTACTCCCTGCGGGTGTGGCTCGATCCGAACAAAACCGCCTCGCGCAACCTCACCGCCACCGACGTGGTCAACGCCATCCGCGAGCAGAACCGCCAGGTTGCCGCCGGCGCCCTGGGCGCGCCACCCGCGCCGAGCGCCAGCAGTTTCCAACTGTCGGTCAACACCCAGGGGCGCCTGGTCACCGAGGAAGAGTTCGAGAACATCATCATTCGCGCCGGCGACGACGGTGAAATCACTCGCCTCAAAGACATCGCCCGCATCGAACTGGGCTCCAGCCAATACGCCCTGCGCTCGCTGCTCAACAACCAACCGGCAGTGGCGATCCCGATCTTCCAGCGCCCGGGCTCCAACGCCATCGAGATCTCCAACGACGTTCGGGCAAAAATGGCCGAACTCAAAAAAGATTTCCCCGAAGGCATGGACTTCAGCATCGTCTATGACCCGACGATCTTCGTGCGCGGCTCCATCGAAGCAGTGGTGCACACCCTGTTCGAGGCCCTGATTCTGGTGGTGCTGGTCGTCATTTTGTTCCTGCAAACCTGGCGCGCCTCGATCATCCCCCTGGCCGCCGTGCCGGTGTCGTTGATCGGTACCTTTGCCGTGATGCACATGTTCGGCTTCTCCCTCAACGCCCTGTCGCTGTTCGGCCTGGTGCTGGCCATCGGCATCGTGGTCGATGACGCCATCGTGGTGGTGGAGAACGTCGAACGTAACATCGGCCTGGGGCTCAGCCCGGTAGACGCCACCAAGCGGGCGATGCGCGAAGTGACCGGGCCGATCATCGCCACGGCGCTGGTGCTGTGTGCGGTGTTCATTCCAGCGGCCTTCATCAGTGGCCTGACCGGGCAGTTCTATAAACAGTTCGCCTTGACCATCGCCATTTCGACGGTGATCTCGGCCTTCAACTCCCTGACCCTGTCCCCGGCCCTGGCGGCGGTGTTGCTCAAACCCCATGACGCGCCCAAAGACCGTTTCTCCAAGGTTCTGGACCGTTTGTTCGGCGGCTGGTTGTTCCGCCCGTTCAACCGTTTCTTCGACCGCGCCAGCCATGGCTATGTCGGCACCGTGACCCGGGTCATCCGCAGCAGCGGCATTGCCCTGGTGCTGTACGCCGGGCTGATGGTGCTGACCTTCTTCGGTTTCTCCAGCACCCCCACCGGTTTCGTGCCGCCCCAGGACAAGCAATACCTGGTGGCCTTCGCCCAACTGCCGGATGCCGCGAGCCTGGACCGCACCGAAGACGTCATCAAGCGCATGTCCGAGCTGGCCCTCAAGCAGCCTGGCGTGGAAAGCTCGGTGGCCTTCCCCGGCCTGTCGATCAACGGTTTCACCAACAGCCCGAACAACGGCATCGTCTTCGTCATCTTGAAGCCATTCGATGAGCGCAAGGACCCGAGCATGTCGGCCGGTGCCATTGCCGGCGCCCTGAACGCCCAGTACGCGGACATCCAGGAAGCCTACATGGCGATCTTCCCACCGCCGCCGGTACAGGGCCTGGGCACCATCGGCGGGTTCCGCCTGCAAGTCGAAGACCGCGCGGGCCTGGGTTATGAGGAACTGTACAAAGAAGTGCAGAACGTCATCGCCAAGAGCCACAACGTGCCGGAGTTGGCCGGGTTGTTCACCAGCTACCAGGTCAACGTGCCCCAGGTCGATGCCGCCATCGACCGCGACAAGGCCAAGACCCACGGCGTGGCCATCACCGACATCTTCGACACCCTGCAGGTTTACCTCGGCTCGCTGTACGCCAACGACTTCAACCGTTTTGGCCGCACCTACCAGGTCAACGTCCAGGCCGAGCAGCAGTTCCGCCTCGAACCTGAGCAGATCGGCCAGTTGAAAGTGCGCAACAACAAAGGCGAGATGATCCCGCTGGCGACCTTCATCAAGGTCAGCGACACCGCAGGGCCGGACCGCGTGATGCACTACAACGGCTTTGTCACCGCCGAAATCAACGGCGCGGCAGCCCCCGGCTACAGCTCCGGCCAGGCCGAGGCGGCCATCGAAAAACTGCTCAAGGAAGAACTGCCCAACGGCATGACCTACGAATGGACCGAGCTGACTTACCAGCAGATCCTCTCGGGCAACACGGCGCTGTTCGTCTTCCCGCTCTGCGTGCTGCTGGCGTTCCTCGTGCTCGCGGCCCAGTACGAGAGCTGGAGCCTGCCGCTGGCGGTGATCCTGATCGTGCCCATGACCCTGTTGTCGGCCATCGCCGGGGTCATTGCCTGGGGCGGTGACAACAACATCTTCACCCAGATCGGCCTGATCGTACTGGTGGGCCTGGCGTGTAAGAACGCGATCCTGATCGTCGAGTTCGCCAAGGACAAGCAAGAGGAAGGCATGGACGCCTTGAGCGCGGTGCTCGAAGCCTGCCGCCTGCGGCTGCGGCCGATCCTGATGACCTCGTTCGCCTTCATCATGGGCGTGGTGCCCCTGGTCTTCTCCAGCGGCGCGGGGGCGGAAATGCGCCACGCCATGGGTGTAGCCGTGTTCTCTGGGATGTTGGGGGTGACCTTCTTCGGCCTGCTGCTGACCCCGGTGTTCTACGTACTGATCCGTAATTTCGTGGAGCGCAGCGAAGCACGCAAAGCGGCCAAGGCCCTGATACTGGAGGCACGCCCATGAGCCCCAAAGCCTTCCTGCCCAGCCTGTTGGCCCTGGCCCTGAGCGCGTGCGCCGTGGGCCCGGACTACTCGACACCGGCCACCGAAGCGGCCCACATCACGGCCGCCACCGACGGCGCGGCCGGCCAGAAGAACTTCGACCGTGCGCGGTTCGAGGGCATCTGGTGGCAGCAGTTCGACGACCCGACGTTGAACCAATTGGTCAGCCAGTCGCTGCAAGGCAACCGCCAGTTGCGCGTGGCGTTTGCCCGCCTGCGGGCGGCGCGGGCGATCCGCGATGACGTCAGCAATGACGCCATGCCCACCATCACCAGCCGCGCCAGCAGCGACCTGGGCAAAGGCCAGGTGCCGGGGCAAACCGAGCGCCGCGTTAACAGCGAACGCTACGACCTGGGCCTGGACATGGCCTGGGAACTGGACCTGTTCGGCCGCATCCAGCGCCAATTGGAAGCCAGCGACGCCGAGCAGCAAGTGGCCGAAGCCGACCTTTACCAGTTGCAAGTGACCCTGATTGCCGAACTGGTGGACGCCTACGGCCAACTGCGCGGCGCCCAACTGCGCGAGGGCATCGCCCTGGCCAACCTGAAGAACCAGCAGGACTCGCGCAAGATCACCGAAAGCCTGCGCGATGCCGGCGTCGGCGATCAGCTTGACGTGGTCCGCGCCGATGCGCGCCTGGCCTCGGTGGAAGCCAGCGTGCCGCAATTGCAGGCCGAGCAGGCGCGCCAGCGCAACCGCATCGCCACCCTGCTGGGCGAACGCCCGGACAAACTGAGCGTGGACCTGAGCCCGGCGACCCTACCCGCCATCGCCAAGGCCTTGCCCATTGGCGACCCGGGTGAACTGCTGCAACGCCGGCCCGACATCGCCAGCGCCGAACGCAAACTGGCCGCCGCCACCGCCCGCATAGGCGTGGCCAAGGCCGATTTGTTCCCACGGGTCAGCCTCAGCGGCTTCCTGGGCTTTACCGCCGGGCGCGGCTCGCAGATCGGCTCCTCGGCGGCCAACGCCTGGGCGCTGGGCCCGAGCATCACCTGGGCGGCGTTCGACCTGGGCAGCGTGCGCGCCCGTTTGCGCGGCGCCGATGCCGAAGCCGAGGGCGCCCTGGCCAGCTATGAACAGCAGGTGTTGCTGGCCCTGGAAGAATCGGAAAACGCCTTCAGCGACTACGGCAAGCGCCAGCAACGGCTGATCTCGCTGATCCGCCAAAGCGAATCGAGCCGCGCCGCCGCTGACCTGGCCCAAATCCGCTACCGCGAAGGCACCGAGGACTTCCTCGTGCTGCTCGACGCCCAGCGCGAACGCCTGGCCGCCGAAGACGCCCAAGCCCTGGCCGAGGTGGACCTGTATCGCGGCATCGTCGCCATCTACAAAGCCCTGGGCGGCGGCTGGCAACCCGAGACCCTGGCCCGTAATTAACCCCTGAGTTGCTCCTTTGGTTGGCCGCAACCAACCAAACCTTTGCCCCGCGAATCATTCGATCGCGGGGCTTTTTTTTGCGTCTCAAACCGCCATCGCGAGCCATCCAGCGCCCGCAGGGGATTGCTCGCGGCCTGTGCTCAAACCTTCTGCCACGGCAGGTCCGGGGCCGTCAGCCGGGGGCCGTCGAAGCCTTCTACCTCGCCAAAGCGTTGCAGGTCACCCTGGTTCCAGGCCTCCAGGGCCAGGACGATGTCCACTTTGCTGTGGCTGACGAAGTTCCAGAACATGTAGATCTCCTCCTCGAACGGCGCGCCGCCCAGCAGCAGGGCACGGGCGCCGTCGCGGGTGTGCAGTTGCACCTCGTCCAGGCCCCGGCCCAGATAGGCCAGTTCATTATTGGCGAACATCTGGCCGTTAACCTGAAGCGCCCCGTCCAGGGGCAGGATGCCGTACTCGAAGGTAGGGTCCAGGGCCAAGCGCGCCTGGGCCGCGCCTTCGGCCAGCAGGTCCAGGCCCACCAGCGGTGTGTAGACCTTGCTCGGTGCCTGGCGCCCGGCGAAGTGCCCGGCCAGCAAGGTGATGTGCAGGCCACCTTCATCCCACTGGGGCAAATCCGGGTAATGATCGAACGCCGGCGCGCAGTCGGCGTGGCTGGCGGGCAAGGCGATCCACAACTGCGCGGCGTGCAGGCGCCGTTCTTCGGGCAGGGACTCTTCGGTGTGGACGATGCCGCGCCCGGCAGTCATCAGGTTGACCTGGCCAGGGCGCACCACTTGCTCGTTGCCCAGGCTGTCGCGGTGCAGCACTTGGCCTTCGATCATCCAGGTGAACGTCTGCAAGCCAATGTGCGGATGGGGCCCCACCCGCAAGCCGCCCAGGGGCTCGAACAGCGCCGGGCCGGCATGGTCGAGAAAACACCAGGCGCCGATCTTGCGCCGCTGGCGCGAAGGCATCAGGCGACTGACCGGGATACCGCCACCCACCTCGGCGGTGCGGGCGGTGATGCGCTGGATCTGCCGCTCGCCGTCCTCGCTGGGGCAGTCAGAGGAAAGGGACAGGGAAGGTTTGGGGTCTTGGTTGCTCATGGGAAATCCTTCTGTGAATGCGCCATGGACCGCTGCCTGTAGGTAGAAAGCGAGCTTGCCCGCGCCGGGTTGCCACGACAGCAGCATTGATTAAGGAGAATCCATTAATAGATCTTATCGATCAAGCCGTCAGCCAAAGCGATTGGACAAGCCCTAGGGGCGATCCTACTCTGGCGGGGCCACGAAAGCCTCCCACTGGGTAAATCCTGCACCGATGATCGTTCGCCCCAAGCCCAACCTGGTCAGCATCCTGTTCTCCCTCAAGGGCTCGATTGCCCGGCGTATCGCCTTGCGTAGCCTGCTGGTGACGTTGCTGGCGTCGGTGATCGTGTTGATCGAAACCCTGCACCCGGCCTATTTCGCCAAGGTCAGCGCCACGCCCTTCACCCTGCTGGGGCTGTCGCTGTCGATCTTCATGAGTTTTCGCAACAACGCCTGCTACGACCGCTGGTGGGAGGGCCGCAAGCAATTGGGGCAGTTGATTATCGAAGTGCGTTCGCTGATCCGCGAAAGCCAGGTGATCGCCGACCCGCAGGTGCGCGAAGCGCTGCTGCGTGAACTGTGCGGCTTCGCCCATGGCCTGATTGCGCGGCTGCGCGGCGAGGCCGAGCACGCGGCCATCGCGCCCTGGGTGCAACCGGCGGTGGACAACGCCCACCCCAACCTCACCGACAGCCTGCTGCAACGCATCGGCGCACGCTGCTCGCGCCTGGCCGAGCAAGGCCTTATCAGCGACTGGCGCTACACCCAGCTCGAATCGCGCCTGGTCAGCCTCAGCGGCGTGCAGGCCGGTTGCGAGCGGATCAAGAGCACGCCGCTGCCCTTCCCCTACACCCTGCTGCTGCACCGCACCATCTACCTGTTCTGCATCCTGCTGCCATTTGCCATGGCCGAGCCTCTGGGCTGGATGGCGCCGATCTTCACCGCCGTGGTCAGCTACACCTTTTTTGGTCTGGACGAAATCGGCGACGACCTCGAAGACCCCTTCGGCTTCGACGAAAACGACCTGCCGTGCGATGCCATCGTACGCACCCTGGAACGGGAAATCCTCGCCGCACTGGGCCACACCGACCTGCCACCAGCCCTGGAACCCAAAGACTTCGTCCTCACTTGAACACCGGGGTTTGACTCGCAGCGCGCTCTGGCCGAAGCTTGGCCCCCTGCGCAAAACCCGCCCGCGCCCGGATACCTGCATGTTCAAGCCCCGCCGTCACCTGTTGATCTGCCTATCGCTGGTAGTGGCCGCGGGCGTTGCCTGGCTGCTGTTGCGCGATACCACCCCCGACGTGGCCCCGGCGGTCAAGCACGGTTTCAACAAGGCCCTGGCGCAGGCGCGCAATGGCCAACCCGGCGCGGCGCGGGTGCTGTACCAGCAATTTGCCCGCAGCGACCTGCCCGACAGCCGCCGCGTGCGCCTGCATGCCGAACTGCCCAACTACCCCAGCCCCCAGGCCTTGAAACTGGCGGACAAAGACTTGCACCACCCCTCCCCAAAGGTGCGCCAAGCGGCGATCCAGAGCGTCGTAGCCTTGGTGCCCGGGGGGCCACGCAGCCTGTTGCTCGGGCCGCTGTTGGACGACCCCGAGCAAAGCGTGCGGTTTGCCGCCGCCAGCGCCTTGCTGGGGTTGTCGCCGGATGACCTGGGGTTGTACTTCGGCCCCTTGCAGCAGGTGCTGGAGGAGTACCAAGCCGTACTCAAGGCCAGGCCCGACGACGTCGACAGCCAATACCTGTTGGCGCGCCTGTACCTGCACAACGCCGACCTCAAGGCCGCGCAACAGGCCCTGGAACGGGCCTTGCGCCTTGAGCCGGATAACTTGCGCGCCGTGGTGCTGCAAGTGGAAGTGCTCGACAAACAAGGCCAGGGCGACGCCGCCCGCCAGTTACTGGCGCGGCAACTGCAAGCCCATTCCGACTCGGCCTACCTGCAACACGCCCTGGGCATGTGGCTGCTGCAACACGGCCAGGGCGAATACGCCTTGCTCGGCCTGTCCCGGGCGGTGGAGCTGGAACCGGACAACCCCCATTACCGCTATGACCTGGCCACCACCCTGCACGACGAGGGCGAGTTGCAAGCGGCGCAAAAGCAGTTGCAAGAGATCGTCCAGCGCCAACCCGCCAACCGCAAGGCGCGGGTGCTGCTTATCAATTACTGGAAAGAATCGGGGCAGTTGCAGAACGTTCAGGTGCTACTGGCCTTGCTGGAACAGCAAAACCCCGATGACCCGGCGTTGCAGCAGGGGTTGTAGAAGGGGCCGCCATCGCGAGCAGGCGCGCTCCCACAGAGGAAAAATCAAAATCCCACCCACACCACCGTTCAACTGTGGGAGCGGGCCTTGCCCACGATGAGGCTGGCACAGCCGACACCGGTCTACCCGCAATCATGCCGCTATCGCGGGCAAGCCCCCACATACAGGGTGGGCGTGCACTCAGGCGAGCATGTCCTGCATGATTTCCTGCAGCACATCGAGGTCAAAGGGCTTGGCCAGGATCGGCGCCTTGAGGGCGATGGGGCTGCCGGATTCGCGGATTTCCTGAGGGTAGCCGCTGATGAAGATCACTTTCAGTTCCGGGCGCAGCTTGACCGCCGGTTCCGCGATCTGCACCCCGGAAATGCCGCCCGGCAGGCGGAAGTCGGTAATCATCATGTCCAGGTGCGGCTTGGTGGCGAGGATCTGGAACGCCTGTTCGCCGTTTTCCGCCTGAAGCACCCGGTAGCCTTCCCCGGACAGGTAAGCCGCCAGCACCATCAGGATCGAGGGGTCATCTTCGACGATCAGTACAACGTCTTGCGCATCTTCACTCATGGGACGCCTTTGTTCGGTCAATTGCTGCCGGATACGACCACCCGGTCACGCAGAGGTTGCGTCGCCCGGCGCTGTTTTTCACAGCGGCAGGCTCACGCGAAATAAAGCACCTTCGTGGATCCGGCTCTCCACGTCGATGGTGCCGCCATGGGCCGCGACAATCTGCTCGGAAATGAACAGCCCCAACCCCAGGCCCGCCACCACCGTTTTGTCCGAAACCCGCTCGAACTGGGCGAAGATGCGCCGCTGGTTCTCTTCGCTGATGCCGATGCCGTTGTCCTGCACTTCCACCCGCGCCTCGCGGCCGGCGCAGTATACGCGCACTTGGATCAGGCTTTTACCGCCATAGCGCAAGGCATTGGTCAGCAAGTTGGACACCACTTGCTCGATGCGGAACTCGTCCCAGTCGCCCTCCACCGGCTCCGGCGCGTCAAGGCTGACCGAGCATTCGGCGGCCTCGATCTGCGCGGCAAAGCCTTGCAGCAGGTTACGCACCAATTGCGCCAGGTCGAAGCGGCTGGGGCGGATGGACAATTTGCCGGTGCGGATGCGCGACACGTCGAGCATGTCTTCGATCAGGCGGATCAGGCTTTTGATCTGCCGTTCATCGCGGTCGACCATGGCGTGCATCTTGTCCAGGCTGAACGCCGCCGCATTGCCCCGGGCCAGGTGCATCTTGCGCAACTGGGTTTCCAGGATCAGCCCGTTCAACGGCGTGCGTACCTCATGGGCGACGATGGACATGAAGTCATCGCGCATGCGCACCGCTTGCTGCAGTTCGTTCTGGGTGGCCTGCAAGCGCTCCAGCAGGGCCTGTTGCTCGCGACGGCTCTGCTCCAGGGCTTCGACCTGCTGCTTCATGGCCTTGCTCTGGCGGTACAGGTCGACGAACACGTTGACCTTGCTCTTCACCGCGTGGATATCCAGGGGCTTGTGCAAAAAGTCCACGGCGCCGCTTTCATAGCCCTTGAAGGCGTAGTTGAGCTCACGCCCGGCGGCGCTGACGAACACGATGGGGATGTTCTTGGTTTTTTCCGTGCCGCGCATCAGCTCGGCCAGCTCGAAGCCGTTCATGCCCGGCATCTGCACGTCGAGGATGGCCAGGGCAAATTCGTGCTGCAACAGCAGCGACAGGGCCTCGTCCGCCGACAGCGCCTTGTACACCGTGCGGTCCTCACGCTTTATCAGGGCGTCCAGGGCCAGCAGGTTCTCCGGCAGATCGTCGACGATCAACAATTTGGCTTGGATCGGGCTCAGCATGCGATGTGTTCCAGTTCGGCCAGCAGACGGCTGATGCCGCGCAGCGGGAGGACATAATCCGGTTGGTGCAGCGCCAGCGCCGCCGCGGGCATGGTGGCAACTTGTGCCTCTTGGGGGTCTTGCACCACGGTCAGGCCCCCGTATTGCTTGACTCGCGCCAGGCCCCGGGCGCCGTCGTGGTTGGCGCCGGTCAACAACACGGCGGCCAGGCCCGGGCCGTAGGCGTCGGCGGCGGACTCAAAGAGGAAGTCGATGCTGGGCCGCGCGTAATGCTCGCGCGCCTCCAGGCTCAACGACAGGCTGTGGTCCTGCTCCACCGACAGGTGATAGCCGGGCGTGGCCACGTACAACGTGCCCGCCTCGATGGGCGCCTTGTCGTCGGCCTCACGCACCGGGATCGGCAGGCGCCGGGCGAAGACGTCCACCAGTTGGCTGCGCGCCTGGTCGGGCAAATGCAGCACGATGATGATCGGCAGTTTAAAACCCGCCTGCAACTCGCTGAAAACGCTCAATAAGGCCTCGACCCCACCGGCCGAAGCACCGATCACGATAGCCTCGATCCGAGGCAGGGCACTGCCCTTGACGACGTCGTCCTTCATAGTTTGCGGTAGATCCGTTGTTGTTTGACCAAAGGCTCGAAACGCTTGCCGTAGGCCGAAAATTCCAGGGTCTCCTTGCTGCCCAGCACCAAAAAACCACGGTGGCAGAGGGATTCGTGGAACAGCCCAAAGGCGCGATCCTGAAGTTTTTTATTGAAGTAAATCAACACATTGCGGCAAGAAATCAACTGAGTTTCTGAGAATACGCTGTCGGTCGCCAGGCTGTGGTCGGCGAAGGTCACGTTCTCCATCAGGCTCTTGTCGAAAATCGCGTAATCATAGGCCGCGGTGTAGTAGTCGGCGAACGAACGTTCCCCACCCGCCTGCTGGTAGTTATGGGTGTAGGCGCGAACGTTCTCCAGGGAAAAGATCCCCTGCTTGGCCTTCTCCAGCGAGTGCGGGTTGATGTCGGTGGCATAGATGATGGTGCGTTCGAGCAAGCCTTCCTCACGCAGCAGGATGGCCATGGAGTACACCTCCTCCCCGGTGCTGCACCCGGCGATCCAAATCTTGATCGAGGGGTAGGTCTTGAGCAGCGGCACCACTTCCTGGCGGATCGCCAGAAAGTGCGCCGGGTCGCGGAACATCTCGCTGACCGGGATCGTCAGCAGTTGCAGCAACTGCATGAACATCGCCGGGTCGTGCAGCACCCGCTCCTGCAATGCGGAGATGGTCTTGCACTCGAACTGCTTCAAGGCGTGGTTGACCCGGCGCTTGATGGATGCGCCGGAGTAATCGCGAAAGTCATAGCTGTACTTGAGGTAGATCGCTTCAATCAGCAGCCGCAGTTCAATTTCGGTATTTCGCTCCACTTAGATACGTTCCATCTTCGGTAACCACACGCGAATCAGCGAGAACAGGCGATCCAGGTCGATGGGCTTGGCCAGGTAATCGTTGGCGCCGGCCTGCAGGCAGCGCTCTTGATCGTCCTTCATGGCCTTGGCCGTGACCGCGATGATCGGCAGCTTGCGCCAGCGCGGGTCCTTGCGGATCTCGATGGTGGCTTCAAAACCGTCCATCTCCGGCATCATCACGTCCATCAACACCAGGTCGATGTCTTCCACTTCCTCCAGTTTCTCAATCGCCTCACGGCCGTTACGGCCGATCACGACAATTGCCCCTTTGTGCTCCAGGGCGCTGGTGAGGGCGAAGATATTGCGTACATCGTCGTCCACCAACAGCACTTTGCGCCCCTCGAAGACCTTGTCGCGGCTGCGGGCGGTCTTGAGCATCGTTTGCCGTTCATGGGACAACCGCGATTCGACTTTGTGCAGAAATAACGTCACTTCATCGAGCAAACGCTCGGGCGAGCGCGCGCCCTTGATGATGATCGAGCGCGAATACTTGCGCAGTTCGCTCTCTTCATCGCGGGTCAGGTTACGCCCGGTGTAGACGATCACCGGCGGGAACGAGCGGATGTCCTCGGTGGACATGCGCTTGAGCAGGTCATTACCCAGCATATCCGGCAGCTTGAGGTCGATAATCATGCAGTCGTAGACGTTGCTGCGCAGCAGGTCCAGGGCTTCTTGGGCCAGGCCAACGGCAGTGATCTCGATGTCATCGTCGCCGATCAGGCGGGCAATGCTATCGCGTTGCAGGTCGTCGTCCTCCACCAGCAGCACGCGCTTGACCTTCTGCGTCAGCTTGGCCTCCAGGCGCGCGAACACGTCCTTGAGCTCTTCGCGGGTGGTGGGTTTGACCGCGTAGCCGATGGCGCCCATGTGCATGGCGGCCTCGACCCGGTCTTCCACGGAGATCACGTGTACCGGGATGTGGCGGGTCTGGGCGTGCTCCTTGAGGCGTTGCAGCACCGTCAGCCCGGAGTGATCGGGCAGGCGCATGTCCAACAGGATCGCGTCGGGGATGAACTGCTCGGCCAGGTTGTAACCCTCGTCCGCGCCGTGGGCGACCAGGCAGTGGTAACCCAGCTCATGTGCAAGATCGAAGAGGATGCGCGCAAAGTTCGGCTCATCCTCCACCACCAGGATGCAGCGGGTGGCGAACGGCGCTTTGTCGCGATCGTCGGCGAACCGGGCGATTTCCACATCGTGTACCACCGGCAGCGGCGAGACCCGCACCGTCGCCGGCATTACCGCGGCGCTGCTGATTTTCGTCGGTTCGCTGGGCTGCTCGCCCTGCTCGACGTACTGCAACGGCAGCACCAGGGTGAAAATGCTGCCCTTGCCCGGCTCGCTGGTGACCGCAATGGAGCCGCCCAGCATGGCCGCCAGGTCGCGGGAGATAGACAAGCCCAGGCCGGTGCCGCCGTAACGGCGGTTGGTGGTGCCGTCGGCCTGGCGGAACGCCTCGAAAATGCTTTCTTGCTGGTCGGCGGCAATGCCAATGCCCGAATCGCACACGGCAAAGGCAATGGCGCCGTCGTCCTGGGCCGTGACCGTGAGGCTGACCGCGCCGCGTTCGGTGAACTTGACCGCGTTGGACAGCAGGTTCTTGAGGATCTGCTCCAGGCGCTGACGATCAGTGAACAGCAGTGTCGGGGCACTGGCGGCCAGATTGATCTCAAACTCCAAGCCCTTGTCACCGGCCAGGGGCTCGAACATCCCGCGCAGGCCATCCACCAGGCGCGCCACGTGGGTGTTTTCCGGGCGCACGTCCAGCTTGCCGGCCTCGACCTTAGAAATGTCGAGGATGTCGTTGATAAGGTTGAGCAAATCGTTGCCCGCCGAGTAAATCGACTCGGCAAACTTGACCTGCTCGGCGCTGAGGTTTTCCTGGGGGTTCTCCGCCAGCAGCTTGGCCAGGATCAGCGAACTGTTGAGGGGCGTGCGCAGTTCGTGGGACATGTTGGCCAGGAACTCGGACTTGTACTTGCTTGAACGCTGCAACTCCAGGGCGCGCTCTTCGAGCTGCACTTGGACCAGGCTCAACTCGCCGTTTTTCACGTCCATGGCATCGCGCTGCTCCGCCAGGGCCAGGGCCTGCTCGGCCAATTGTTCGTTGGTTTGCTCCAGCTCCACTTGCTGGGTTTCCAGGTGAGCCTGGGATTCCTTGAGGATGCGTGATTGTTCTTCCAACTCTTCGTTGGCGGTCTTGAGTTCTTCCTGCTGCACTTGTAGCTCTTCGTTGAGCTGCTGGGTCTCGGCCAGCACCTCCTGCAAGCGCTGGCGGTAACGGGCAGCTTCGATGGAGGTGCCGATGTTGTCGGCGATCAGCTCCAGCAGCTCCACATCGCGGTCGGTGAGCGGGCGCAAGAAGCCCAGCTCCAGCGCGCCGTTGATCTGCTCGTCGTTGCTCAGGGGCACCACCAGCACACTGCGCGGGGTGCCTTCGCCCAGGCCGGAACTGACCTTGAAGTAGTCCTCGGGTACGTCATCGAGGCGGATCAAACGGTCCTGGGCCACGGCTTGGCCGAGCACGCCTTCACCGACGAACACCGTCTCACCGTGCGCTTCCTGCTCGCGGGAGAAGCCATAGGACGCCACCCGGAGCAGGCCGCCGTGCTCTTCGCGTACGTACATGGCCGCCACGGCGCTGCCCAGGTACTGGGCGCAGAACTGCAAAATATTGCGCCCCAGAATATTGAGCGTCAGTTGCCCCAGCACTTGCTCGGCCAATTCGGTCTGGCCATTGCGCAGCCAGGCCTGCTGTTCCAGGCGTCGCGCACTCTTTTGTTGGGACGCCAGGTTTGCGCTGTAACTGGTTGAAAGATTGACCAAATCGCGGCGGCCGATAAACGCCAGCAACCCGCTGATGCCCAACACGAACAGCAAATACAGGCTGATGGTCAGAATCGTGGTGTGGCGCACGTCTTCGTTGCGGTTGACGCGCAACTGCTGCTCCATGGCCACGAAAGTGTCGAACTCACTGCGCACCTCATCGGTCAGACGCTTGCCACGCCCGGCCTGCACCGCGCCGCGGTAATCACCATTGGCACGGCGCAGGTTAATCATCTCTTGGGCGAAGTTGTCCCACTCGGCCTGCAAGGCTGCCAGGCGCTTGAGGCGGTCAACCTGGGGCGGGTTGTCGGCCACCAGTTCCTGCAAACCCTTAAGGTCGGCCATGATCCGCGGCCGCGCCACTTCATAGGGGTCAAGGAAGTGCTCGTCGCCGGTAATCAGGAAGCCGCGCATGCCGGTTTCCTGATCGATCATCAGCTTCACCGTCTCATTGGCGTTGTTGATGACCCGGTCGGTGTGCTCCACCCACTGGATCACCGACAACAAATAGGTAATCAGGGAGACGAAAAACACCGCGCTCAGCACGCCAACGCCCAGGGGCAGGCTGACGTTGCGGCTCAGGAGTTTGCGAAAACTCTGTTCATCGACCGACGGCGAAAGGGTCATGTGCAGGCCTTGGTGAAGGGTTAAAAACCAGGGAGTTTGCCCCATGCACGGGCAAAGCAGCTATTTTTCTGACAATGTTAGGCGCATTTTCCTATGCGTCACTGCCAGAAATCACGCGCAGCGGTTATTCTGAGCCTGCCTGTACGGTCGGATTTTTTTGTACAACTTCAGGAACTTGTGACAATTGGCGGCTTACTTAAGCAAGAAGCCGATCCATCGCAGCGCCGGCACACCTTTTTCCTTTATCGAGAGCCCGACCATGTCCACCACTGCCTCCACCATCCTCGTCGTCGAAGACGATCAAATCGTGCGCATGCTGATTGTTGATGTCTTGGAAGAACTGGCATTCAAGGTGCTGGAAGCGAAAAACGGCCAAGCGGCGCTCGAGCTGGTGCAGGACCGGGGCCAGACCATTGACCTGCTGATGACCGACGTCGGCCTGCCGGACATCGACGGCAAGAAACTGGCCATCCAGGCCCAAGGGTTTCGCCCGCAATTGCAGGTGTTGTTCGCCAGCGGCTACGCCGAAAACCTGGTCGTACCCGACGGCATGCACCTGATTGCCAAACCCTTCTCCATCGACCAGTTGCGCGACAAAGTCAGTGCCATCCTCGCCCTCCGATCCCAGGCGCCGTGCGCGCGGTAAGGCTTATGTAGCAAGCGGGCTCGCCCGCGCTCGGCTGCGCAGCGGCCGTAAAAAACCGGCGAGGCGCCGTACCGCTGAAGGGGCGCCATGTACCCCGGCGCGGGCAAGCGCGCCTGCTACAAAAAAGAGTTCGTGTGGTTTAATTGCGACCTTTTCGCGTCCTGCGCCCTGCCCGTTCCTAGGAATTCCCTGATGATCCCGTCTGCCACCACCCAAGTGCTGGTCATTGGCTATGTGTGGCCCGAGCCGCGTTCTTCGGCCGCCAGCGGCCATGTCATGCAAATCCTCGAAGCTTTTTTGCAGCAAGGCTGGGCGGTCACCTTCGCCAGCCCCGCAGGGCCCGGAGAGCATAAGGCCGACCTAACCGCCCTGGGCATCCGCGAATGCCCGATCGAGCTCAATAACAGCAGTTTCGACGACTTTGTCCGCGAACTAGCCCCCGATATCGTGCTGTTTGACCAATTCATGATGGAAGAGCAGTTCGGCTGGCGCGTCGAGCAGCAGTGCCCCGACGCCTTGCGCGTGCTGGAGACATCTGACCTGCAAAGCCTGCGCCACGCCCGCCACCAGCGCCTCAAGGAGCGCCTCAAGGCCAGCGATGACGGTGACGATTTCAGCCAGTTGTTCGCCCTGGCCCCGGTCGACGAGTTCCGCTTGATGGCCGATACCGACCTGGCCAAGCGGGAAATCGCCGCGCTGTACCGCTGCGACCTGAACCTGATGATTTCCGAGGTGGAAATCGAGTTGCTGGTAAATCAGTTCAAGTTACCGCGCACCTTGCTGCACTGCTGCCCGCTGATGCCCGACAGCCCACCCCACCACTTCGTGCCGTTCGAGGAGCGGGCGCATTTTTTGACCATCGGCAACTTCCGCCACGCGCCCAACTGGGACGCAGTGCTGTGGATGAAGACCAGCCTGTGGCCATTGATCCGCCAGCAACTACCCGGCGCCCAGCTGCACATCTACGGCGCCTACACCCCGCCCAAGGCCACCGCCCTGCACAACCCGGCCCAGGGCTTTCATGTGATGAACTGGGCCGAAGACGCCTTGCAGGTCATGAGCGCGGCACGCATCTGCCTGGCGCCGCTGCGTTTTGGCGCCGGGATCAAGGGCAAGATCGTCGATGCCATGCTCTGCGGCACGCCCAACGTCACCACCCCCATCGGCGCCGAAGCCATGGCCGGCGACCTGCCCTGGCCCGGGGCCATTGCCGACAGCGCCAGCACCCTGGCCGCCGCCGCCGTGCAGTTGTACCAGGACCGCGCCCTGTGGACCGAGGCGCAACAGCGCGGGCGGGATCTGCTGGCGGCGCGCTACAGCAAGCAGGCCCATGGCGCGGCCCTGATCGAACGCTTGCAAGCCTGCCGCCAGGACCTGGCGCAACGTCGGCGCGATAATTTCACCGGCAGCATGCTGCGCCACCATCACCACAAAAGCACCCAGTACATGGCGCAGTGGATCGAGGCGAAGAACCGCGCCGGCCAGTGATCCAGAGGCGATTTTCACGGGCGCTTTACTTCATTTTCACGGGGCGCACAAGCTGTCAACTCTGACAGTTGCGGCCCCGTGCCAGTACCGCGTAGGTTCAGGTCACCCACTCCGGGCTCAACCCAAGGAATGACCATGAACAGCCAATGGAAGGCTCGCGACTTAACACGCCCCTTGTTTTTCAGCCTCTGCGTTGTCTTGCCCCTGTCCGCCGCCCACGCCATCAGCCTGCAAGACGTCGGCCCCACCGGCCCAGGGCAAACCGAAGCGTTGAGCGTCAATTTCAACGGCGACATCGTCGGCTCACAGCTCTCCACCGCCGCCAACAGCCAGGTGTGGGTGGCGACGCTGCCCAACCCGGCCGTGTTCCTCAAGCCGTTGATCGCCAACACCCAATGCGACACCACTTTTCTGCGGGTAGCCAACAACCGCACCATCGTCGGCGTTTGCCCCGGTTTGCTGGGCGGTAAGCAAGGGGTGATCTGGAATGCCAGCAACCCAGCAGCCAACCCGACGCGGCTGATGCCTTTGCTGCTGCCAGAGGTCGGCTTGCGTAGCAACCCCACCGCGATCAACCGCAATGGCGAAGTGGCTGGCGTGAGCATCGGCGCACTGGGCACCAAGGCCGCGGGTTGGCCGGCGGGCAGTGGCACCGCGTTCGCGATCTCCAATATTTTCGATGGCTGCATGCCCGTTGACCTCTCGGAGGTCTACAGCAGCGGCAAACCGGTAGTAGCCCTCAACTGCCCCAACGCCTCTGGTGCGATGCGCGGCCACGCGGCCGTCAACGGCGCCGGTGGCTACACCCACACCCTGCTGCCGGTGCCCGCCGGCGCCAGCCGTTGCGTGGCGGTAGGGGTCAATAACAACTTCCAGTACACCGGCACCTGCTACTTCCCGGGCAATGTCACCAAAGCCACGTTTTGGAACAACGCCACCGCCACCCCCAGCACCTTTGCCCTGGTGCCCGGCGTGACCAGCACCACCGCGTTCGCCCTCAACGAGACCGCCAAGGTCTATGTCAGCTACCAGGACACCTCGGGCAACCCGGCCGCCGCCTATTGGGACCCGGTGGGCAGTTTTGTCACCGTGATCCCCCCGCCGCCCACCTACAACAACGTGTACCTGGCCGATATCGCCCAGGACACGATCAAAGTCGCCTTCAACAGCTACGCCGCAGGGTTCTACCGCTGCGCCATCTGGAGCCCCTCGGCCGGCACACAAATCATCGATAACCTGCTGGCGGGTAACGCATGCCGCCTCTACGCCATGTCCACCAATGGCCAATACGTGGCGGGCGGGGCCACGGATAACACCGGGGTGAGAAAAGGCGTGATTGCCATCACCCCGTGAACGTTCATCAGCCCGGTGCCGAGTGCCACGGGCAGGCCTGGCATTAAAACCCCAGGCCTGCCCGCAACCTTCCTACAACAGCGAAAAGTTGTAGCTGACGATCACCCGGGTTTCATCCATATCCCGGGCAAACTTCTCGTAGTTACTGCGGTAAGTGGCGTTGCGTAAGCGCAGGCTGACGTCCTTGAACGTGCCGCTTTGCACGATGTACTTGAGTTCGCTGTCGCGTTCCCATTCCTTGCCTGGCTGGTCGCTGCCGGGGACTTTGATGTGGTCGCCGCTGACGTAGCGGGTCAGAAAACTCAGGCCGTTGAGGCCGATGGCCTTGAAGTCGTAGTCGTAACGCAGTTGCCAGGAACGCTCCTGGGCGGCGGCAAAATCGTTGACCTGCACGTAGTTGACCAGGTTGGGGTTGCTGCCATCGAGGTACGGCATTGAATTGTCGCCGTTCATGCGCTGCCAGCCGACGCTGACTTTATGGCCGTTGAGGCCGTAGCCCAGCATCGTGCTGAGGGCGCGGTTATCGATGCGCCCGGCGTTGGCGGCGCCGCTGTCGGCGCTTTTGAGCAAGCGCACATCGGCGCTCAGGCTGCCGGCGCCCAACGGTTGGTTAGCGAGCAGGCCGATGAAGTGCTGGCGGTAGATGTCTTCCAGTTCGGCGTAGTGGTACTGGCCGCTGAGGCGCTCGTTGAAGCGGTAGTCCAGGCCGTACATGTCAAAGTGCTCGGCGGTAACGTTGCAGGCGTAGCGCTTATTCTTGCAGTGCACGCGGATGTCCTGGGCGTCGGTGGAATCCCGGGCGGTGTAGTGATCCAGGCGCGCAGCCATCACGGTGAGGTCCTTGACCTCGCGGGAGCTGAGCATCGCGCCATTGAACATCGTCGGCAGCAGGCGCCCGTCGTTGTACTTGAGCAGTGGCAGGTCGGGCAGCAGCGCACCGTACTTCACGACGGTCTCGGAGACCCGGGCCTTGGCGGTCAGGCCCAGCTTCGCGTATTGGTCCTTGGAACCGCGCGGGTTCTGCCCACTGGAGGGCAGCAGGCCGCTGTTGCTGCTGTCGGCGCTGGAGTCGAGCTTGAGGCCGAGCATGCCCAACGCATCCACGCCAAAGCCGACCGTGCCTTGGGTGTAGCCCGATTGCAGGTTGAGGATAAAACCCTGGGCCGCCTCTTCACGCTTGGATGCACCCTGGTCGCTGGCGGTGTGGCCGTCGCGAAAGTCCCGGTTGAAGTAGACGGTGCGCGATTCCAGCTTGGCGCTGGCGTCATCGAAAAAGCCCGCGGCCCGCACCTGGGCAGTAAAACCGGCGCACAGCAGCAGCGCACCGAAACCCAGGGTCTGGCGCGCGGGGGTGAAGCAAAAAGGGGGACGCATGCAAAAAGCTCCAGCGGTATTGCCTTGCGCCAGGCCTGGCCCGGCGCAAACAACGGTCCGTCCAACGCGGCGCAGTGCCGTGAAGGAAGGTTCAAATCAAAGGGGTGAAGGCAAATGATGGCAGAAGGCTTGTAGGTACCCCACCCGACCTTAGTCGCAAACGGCGACGGCTGCGGTTTGCATTGCCTCGGCCGGCCAGTAAGAATGCCCACCCCCATACACCGCGCAATCCCACCCGCCAGGAGGCCTTATGCGCTTATCGATACGCTCCCTTCCCACTGCCCTATTGCTGGCAACGACCTGCACCCAGGCCCTGGCCGCCAAGCTCGAAGACGTGGCGCCCTATCCCAAGGCCGACAGCGGTTTCACCCGCTCGGTGATCCGCCTGCCCGAGCAAAGCCAGGAAGACAACTACAAGGTCGAGATCCTCGCCGGCAAAACCCTGGAGGTAGACTGCAACCGCCAACGCCTGGGCGGCGACCTGCAGGAAAAGAACCTCGAAGGCTGGGGTTACCCCTTCTATCGCCTCGACAGCGTGATCGGCCCGATGAGCACCCAGATGGCCTGCCCCGACAGCAAGGGCAAGTTCGCCTTCGTGCCGGTGGTCGGCGACGGTTACCTGCTGCGCTACAACAGCAAACTGCCCATCGTCATCTACGCGCCCAAGGACATCGAGGTGCGCTACCGCCTCTGGTCGGCTTCGGCCAGCGTCGGCAAAGCCGTGGCCGAGTAAGCGGCGTCGTACACCGCCGCACGCTCGGCGACGTGGCGCAGGCTGTCGAAATTGATGTTGGCGCCGGAGTCGATCGCCACCAGGGTCTGGCCACAGGCCCCGGTGCGCGCCACGTACTGCTTGATCCCCGCCACCGCCAACGCACCCGACGGTTCAGTGATGGAGCGGGTGTCGTCGTAGATGTCCTTGATGGCCGCGCACAGTTGGTCGTTACTCACCGTCAGCACTTCGTCCACATGGTTGCGGCACACCTCAAAGCCATAGGCGCCGATCTGCGCCACCGCCACGCCATCGGCGAATGTGCCGACGCTGGGCAGCACCACCCGCTCCCCGGCCGCAAGCGCCGCGTGCAGGCATGCCGAATGCTCGGATTCGACGCCGATGATGCGGATCTCGGGCCGCAGGTATTTGACGTAGGCGGCGATACCGGCGATCAAGCCACCGCCGCCCACCGGCACGAAGATCGCGTGCAGCGGGCCCGGGTGCTGGCGCAGGATCTCCATGGCCACGGTGCCCTGGCCGGCGATCACGTGGGGGTCGTCGAAGGGCGAGACAAAGGTGCAACCACTGTCCTCGGCCAGGCGCAGCGCATGGGCCAGGGCAAAGGGGAAGCTCTCGCCGTGCAGCACTGCGTTGGCACCGCGGCTGCGCACGCCGAGTACCTTCAACTCGGGCGTGGCGCAAGGCATCACGATAGTGGCCTTGATGCCCAGCTCCCGCGCCGCCAGCGCCACGCCCTGGGCATGGTTACCTGCCGAGGCGGTGACCACACCCCGCAGCCGCTGCGCCGGGGTCAGTTGCACCAAGCGGTTGTACGCCCCGCGAATCTTGAAGGAAAAGGTCGGTTGCAAATCTTCGCGCTTGAGCAGGACTTGGTTGCCCAAGGCTTGGGACAACGCCGGCGCCGCTTGCAACGGCGTACACACGGCCAGGTCGTAAACCGGTGCGGCGAGGATTTTTTTCACGTAGGACTCAAGCAGGTCGGGTCCGGGGGTGTGGTCGGGCATGAGGCGCTCCTGGTGCTTGTGCAAAGCCCTGGAGACAGAAAGAGAAAACCCGCCTCTAGGGCGGGTTGGGTGCAGCCGTCAGCTAACCCGCCAAATAAGGAATGGCGGTAATAATGCTGGGCTGGCTACGCAGTACGGGGAAAGTCATGGGCTGAACTTAAACCGCGCCATGATGGCGAGTCAATGGCCAATTTCCCCCGCCGCTATTGCAGGCCCACCCGATACAGGGCGCCCTGGTCTTCGTCGGTCAGCACATAGAGGTACCCGTCCGGGCCCTGGCGCACGTCGCGGATGCGCGACTTCAGCTCGCCGAGCAAACGTTCTTCATGCACTACCTGGTCGCCGTCGAGTTGCAGGCGGATCAGCTCTTGCGAGCCCAATGCGCCGATGAACAGGTTGTGCTGCCAAGCCCTGAAGCGATCGTGGTCATAGAACGCCATGCCACTGATGGCTGGGGACTTTTCCCACACATGGTGCGGCGCCAGGGTGCCTTCGACGCGGCTTCCCTGGGCTTCGGGAATCGCCAGCCCCGAATAGTTGACGCCATGGGTAGCCAGGGGCCAGCCGTAGTTGCTGCCACGCTCGACGATGTTCACCTCATCGCCGCCACGGGGGCCGTGTTCGTTGACCCACAGGGCGCCGGTCCAGGGGTTGAGGGCCGCGCCCTGGGGGTTGCGGTGGCCGTAAGACCAGATTTCCTCGCGCACGCCGGGTTGGCCGACGAAGGGGTTGTCGTCCGGCACCTTACCGTCGGGGTACAGGCGCACCACCTTGCCTTGCAACTTGTCCAGGTCCTGGGCGGTGGCCCGTTCGTTGTTTTCCCCCAGGGTGATGAACAAGGAGCCATCACGGTCGAACACCAGGCGCGAGCCGAAGTGGTTGCTGGTGGACAGCTTTGGGGCCTGGCGAAAGATCACCTGGAAGCCCTTGAGGCCGCTCAAATCTGCGGCCAGGCGCCCGCGCCCCACCGCCGTGCCGGCCTTAGCGCCCTCGCCGCCGCCCTCGGCGTAGGCCAGGTAGACCATGCGGTCGTCCTTGAAAGTGGGCGACAGCACCACGTCCAGCAAACCGCCCTGGCCCTTGGCCCAGACCTCGGGTACGCCGCTCAGCGGCTTCGACACCTTCCCCGCCGGGCTCACCAGGCGCAGGTTGCCCGCCCGCTCGGTGACCAGCATGCCTTGCCCCTCGGGCAGGAACGCCAGCGCCCAGGGGTGTTGCAAGTCGCCCGCCACGCGGGTCGCGGTGAGCGGGCCGAGCTCGCTATGCAATGGGGTTTCTGGTGCTGCCAGGGCAGGTGCAGCACCTGCCAACAACGCGCCAGCACAGAGGCTGACCAAAAGGGTTTTACGCAACATGTACAGTTCCTTCTAAAAAATTTGCTTAACGTGCCGGGTGAGCCGGCGTTTGCAGGCGGGGTGCGGGCGCGGTGTTGTCCGGGGTACGCGGGTAGCCGTTGCCGACGCCACCGTTGGGCACGCTCGGCGAGCGGGGCACCGGCACCGTGTTCGGCGCCCGCAGCGGCGGCGCGCTCGGTTGCGTGCCTTGCAGGCTGTTGGGGTTGGCCCGGCGAATCGGGCTGTTGTAGGGGTTGGAGCTATTGGCCCCCGGCAGGTTTTGCGCCAGCCACAGGGGCGTTTCAGCCTGGGCCAGGGCGGCCATGGCCCACAGGCTCAAAGCAAGTACACAGCGGTTCATGGCTGCCTCACAAACACGGGAAGACACAGGCTTGGAGAACAGACTAGGCGCGCGGTTCGAATTTTAAAGCGAACAGTGCCGGGCAGATGTAACAAGAACTGTGGCGACTGGCGGCCTAAGGCTGAATGGCGGCCGCCGGGCCACGATGGGAGGGAGTCAAATGAGGATGAAGATCGCCAGCAGTGCGCCGAAGATCGCCCACTTTTCCAGGTAATAGCGTGCGCGATTGCGTTTTTTCAGCTCTTTGCCCCGCAAGCGGATCTTGTACAGGCGGGTAAAGGCGCGGTTAAGCCCGCCGGTCTTGTCCCCGGCATCGTTGGGCGCACCCGCCGCCGCCATCACGGTGCGGCTGAACCAGCGGTTGAACGCCGCCGCCCAGCGATATTTCATCGGCCGCTCCACGTCGCAGAACAGGATGATGCGGTTCTGTGACGTGGTGTTTTCGGCGTAATGGATAAAGGTTTCGTCGAACATCACCGCCTCGCCGTCGCGCCAGTGGTAGCGCTCGCCGTCGACCTCGATGTAGCAACCCGGGTCGTTGGGGGTATCCAGGCCCAGGTGATAGCGGTACGAGCCGGCATAAGGGTCGCGGTGGCGCACCAGTTTCGACCCCGGCGGCAACTCGGCGAACATCGCCGCCTTGATGCTGGCAATGCCTTGCACTAACTCCGTGGTGCGCGGGCACAGCTTCATGGCCGAGGGGTGGCTGTCGCCGTACCACTTGAGGTAGAAGCGCTTCCAGCCGCTTTTGAAAAACGAGTTAAACCCCACATCGTCGTACTGCTGCGAGCGCTTGATCTCACCGGCCCTGAGCAGGTTCTGCCCTTCGCGGCGAATTTCTTCCCAATGGGTTTGCAGCGCCTCAAGCTCGGGGAATTCGGCCGGGTCCAGGTACGGGCGGTTGGGCTTTTTTGAGAACAGGTAAAGAAAGCAGTTGATCGGCGCGAGGAAGGTGGAATGGTCGCTTAACTGGCGGCCGATCTTATGCCGCACACGGCCGCGAAAATGCACATAAGCGATGGATAAAAGGTAAAGGCTGGCGATGATGAGTTTCACGGTGTAGGTCACAAGTCAGAGAACAACAGGCTGCTGTAAAAAAATGCAGCGTCCGAAAGCGAAAATTCCGGCAATGAATGAGGACAAGCGAGGCTCGGATATCACCATTCAATAGCCAATGGCCGTTATTTAGCCACAATCTGTAACAACAGGTTAACGCTCAATTGTTAAAGACTGTCCGGGACTTTCGCCGGGTAGACATCCGCGCATTAGCCTGCGCAACGGCCACTCAGGGGTGCCAACCGGGCGGGCAACCGTCGGCAAAAGAGTGGGATTGCGGCTGCAAGGCCGGTTGCACCGGCTGATCGAAGCTGCCCAGTAACAGCGCCACCACAGGCTCGTCGTCCAGTGCGCCCAGGGTGCTACCGCACACGGGGCAGAAGGCGCGGCTCGAATAGTCCGAGGACCGGTAACGCGCAGGCTCACCGCCCTCGCCCGTCCACTGCACCGCGCCTTTGGGGAACTCCACCCAGCACAGGGTCAAGGCCCCGGAATGGCGCTGGCAGTTGCGGCACGAGCAACTGTGGGGGTTGAGCGCCTCGCCACGGGCGGCAAAACGCACCTGCCCGCACAGGCAGCCTCCTTCGTACACCGCCGCGCTCACGCCTTGACCGCCATCAGGGTGTAGCTCATGGGCAACTGCGCCACCTGGTCTTCGTACTGGTCGTAGAGTTCCTCCCGGTTGGAGTGCGGGTACTCCTTGAAATGGCTGATCTGCAACCCGGCGGCGATGGCGGCGCCGAAGATGTCGCCCAGGGTGTGCACGAACCAGTAGGACGCCGGGCTTTTACCCTCGGCCTTGCCCTCGTAGACGATGGCTTGCTCTTGCACGAATGGCTCACGGCGGAAATACGAGGTGGCCAAGGCAAAGGGCTCGGCGGCTTCAGGCTCGAACATCTCCAGGAACGGGTGGGTTTCATAGATCACCAACGTGCCGCCGACCTTGAGGGTGGCAGCCACCTGGGTAAAAAACCCGGCGATGTCCGGCATCCAGCCCAGCACGCCGATGGTCACCAGCGCCAGGTCGAAGCGATTGTGCAGCTCAACCGGCAGCGCATAGACGTTGGCTTCCACCAACTCCAGAGCGTGGGGCGAACGGGCCGTTAACTCACGGGCCTGCTCCAGGAACTCATGGGCTTGATCCACCCCCACCACATGGCGCGCGCCCAAGCCGAACAGCGACAGGCACTCGCGGCCATTGTTGCAACCCAGTTGCACCGCCTCCTTACCCGCCACCCCAACACCCAGCAGCACCTCGCTCAGCGTCTCATCCAGGCAGGAAAACCGCGGGCCGGTGACGTCCGCCAACAACCGCTGCCAACCCTCGGTGCCCTTATGGTGCCGGGCCGAGTCGTTCCAGGCGTCGCGGTTGCTGGTGATGATGCGCGGGTCGTGTCTGTCCATGAGGGATGCTGTCCTTGAGATATCGCGGGGCCGGGCTTCAACGCTGCTGACAAGCCACCGCACAGCGCACCGCCTCCGGCAAAGGGCACAGTTGTAAAGACTGCGCGGGGAAATGGCAATGTGAAATCACCGGGACAGTGTCGCAAGCCCCCTGCTCTGCTATCGTGCCGCCCTCAAAGCGCACTGCAATGGAAGTACCGAAGAATGGACTTATGCAAAGCCCTGGCGATTGCCCTACTGGCGTCGATCGGCACACAGGCCACGGCAGCCGAAAACAACAACCCGTTCCAAGCCGCGCTGATGCTTACCACCATCGTGCCGGCCGTCATCATCTCTGGCGCTACGGCAGCCACATCCAGCATTCCTGATCTTTTCAAGTCAGCCAAAGGCGATGCACTGGCGTTCATTGGCTCTGACGGCCAGATCCGTGGCGCGGAGTTTGAGCAGGCGTCCCGGTACTACCGTTCGGCCTACCGCTCTCCCCTGATGTCCGACGCGCAGTTGGCCCAGGCCATCGCCACCACTTTCTAAAAAAACTCCCGAACCCGGCCCAGCGCCATTTTTGGGGGGGGGGCGGCCTATCGGTGCTTACCCGCTCCCGCTTACTCCTTGCGAGGACCAGGATGACATTTACGGTCGGTGCGTATGCCTGTGCGCCAAGCAAGGGAGGTATGTGGATCAGGACGAGCAGTGTTACAATCGCGCTCTTTAAGTCCGCACTTAGCGCCCTCGGTCTCCGCGAGCGGCGCCAATACGACACGCGCCACACCTACACGACGATGTGCCTGACGGCCGGAATGAGCCCCGCGTTCATTGCCAGCCCACTTGGCCACAGCGTCGAGATGCTGCTTTCAACCTACGCCAAATGGCTCAGCTCTACCTGCGACTGCAGAGAGCTTGAGACGCTGCCGGTTCGTTACGAACGGGCCCCACGTTGGCCAAGGACGAAGGCTCCTACTCAATACATCGCTGAAACCCCAGCAGGATAAGCAATTGATCTCCACAGCTAACATCACGATGCAGTTCGGCGCCAAGCCGTTGTTCGAGAACGTCTCGGTCAAGTTTGGTGCAGGTAACCGTTATGGCCTGATCGGCGCCAACGGTTGCGGCAAGTCGACGTTCATGAAAATCCTCGGCGGTGACCTCGAGCCGTCCGGCGGCCAGGTCATGCTGGAGCCGAACGTGCGCCTGGGCAAGCTGCGCCAGGATCAGTTCGCCTACGAAGAATTCACCGTGATCGACACCGTCATCATGGGCCACGAGGAGCTGTGGAAGGTCAAGGCCGAGCGCGATCGCATCTACTCGCTGGCGGAAATGACCGAAGAAGACGGCATGGCCGTGGCCGAGCTGGAAACCGAGTTCGCCGAGATGGACGGCTACACCGCCGAGTCCCGCGCCGGCGAACTGCTGCTGGGCCTGGGCATCGGCATCGAGCAGCACCTGGGCCCGATGAGCGAAGTCTCGCCAGGCTGGAAGCTGCGTGTGCTGCTGGCCCAGGCGCTGTTCTCGGACCCGGAAGTGCTGCTGCTCGACGAGCCGACCAACCACCTGGACATCAACACCATCCGCTGGCTGGAAAACGTGCTGACCCAGCGCAACAGCCTGATGATTATCATTTCCCACGACCGTCACTTCCTCAACAGCGTGTGCACCCACATGGCTGACCTGGACTACGGCGAGTTGCGCCTGTTCCCGGGCAACTATGACGAGTACATGACCGTGGCTACCCAGTCGCGTGAGCAATTGCTCTCGGACAACGCCAAGAAGAAGGCCCAGATCAGCGAACTGCAATCGTTCGTCAGCCGTTTCTCGGCCAACGCCTCCAAAGCCAAGCAGGCCACGTCCCGCGCCAAACAGATCGACAAGATCCAACTGGCCGAAGTCAAGCCATCGAGCCGGGTCAGCCCGTTCATTCGCTTTGAGCAGAACAAGAAGCTGCACCGCCAGGCCGTTATCGTCGAGCGCATGGCCAAGGGTTTTGACGGCAAGCCCCTGTTCAAGGATTTCAGCTTCACCGTCGAAGCCGGCGAGCGCGTGGCGATCATCGGCCCCAACGGTATTGGCAAGACCACCCTGCTGCGCACCCTGGTCAATGAGCTGAGCCCGGATGCCGGTTCGGTGAAATGGACCGACGCCGCCGAAATCGGCTACTACGCCCAGGACCACGCCTCGGACTTCGAAGACGAGTCGAGCCTGTTCGACTGGATGGGTCGCTGGACCCAGGGCGGCGAGCAACTGGTACGCGGCACCCTGGGCCGCATGCTGTTCTCCAACGACGAGATCCTCAAGTCGGTCAAGGTCATCTCCGGTGGTGAGCAAGGCCGCATGCTGTTCGGCAAGCTGATTTTGCAAAAGCCCAACGTGCTGGTGATGGACGAACCGACCAACCACTTGGACATGGAATCGATCGAGGCGCTCAACCTGGCGCTGGAGAACTACCCCGGCACGCTGATTTTCGTCAGCCACGACCGCGAGTTCGTTTCGTCCCTGGCCACGCGCATCATCGAGCTGAGCCCAAGCGGCGTGATCGACTTCAGCGGCACCTATGACGACTACCTGCGTAGCCAAGGTGTGCTGATCTAGGCCAGCCACGACAAGCCTTAAGCGGTAAGCTCTTGGCTCGCCGCGCGCAACTTGCAGCTAAAAGCTAGAAGCTTGCGGCTCCACGAAAGCCCTGTCCTGGTGACAGGGCTTTTTGCGTCTGGGGTGGCCGGGTTGTTGCTCCAGCAACAGTGGGCAAGCAGTGGCTGTTGGATTTGCTGAGGGCCAAAGGCTTCGCCACAACGTTTCTAGAAACCAGTAAAAGCATTATTTATCAGTCGCTTATCACCCAATAGCCGGCTCAAAAAACAGCCATTTTTCCCTTGGCACGATCTCTGCTCTAGCCCCTTCAGTGAATTTTTTCCGGGGGAGACAGACATGCACCAACTTAATCCGATTACCAAGGGCCTGTGGCTCAGCCTGTTATTGGCCGGGGGCGCGGCCAGCGATCTGGCGCTGGCCGCCGAGGCGCTGGGCAGTGACGCGGCAAGCAACGAGCCGGCACTCAAAACCGTGACCGTGACCGCCCAGCACCGCGAGCAAACCTTGCAGGAAGTGCCGGTGGCCGTGTCCGCCGTGCAGGGCACCCGTATCACCGCCGACGGCGTGCGCGCCATGGGCGATATCACCACGTTCATTCCCAACGCCTCGGCGAAGAACCCCGACGGCGACGGCCGCCCGCGCTGGTACATCCGTGGCCTGGGCACCGGCGATACCGGCGCGGCCACGGTGTTCCCGGTGGGCATCTATGCCGACGACGTGTACCTCAACGCGCCGATTGCCGGGGGCGGCCCGCTGTTCGACCTGGAACGCATCGAGATCCTGCGCGGGCCCCAAGGCACCCTGTACGGCAAGAACACCACGGCCGGCGCGGTCAATGTGATCTCGAAAAAACCCACCTTCGACACCGACGGCTACGGCACGCTCGGTGTTGGCAGCAAGAACGAACGCATCCTCAGCGGCGCCCTCGGCGGTGCCCTGGTGGACGAACGCCTGGCGGCGCGGGTGGCGTTGTATTCCGAGGAGCGCGACGGCTTCCAGAAGAACCTCGACGACGACCACAGCTACGGCGACGTCAACAAAAAAGCCGTGCGCGTGCAGTTCCTCGCCCAGCTCAACCCGGACTTGCAAGCCCTGCTGAAAATCCACAGCCGCGAACACAAGGGCGACGGCAGCAACGGCTCGCTGCCGGTGGGCCGCTACTACAACGTCGGCTACCAGCGCCCCCATGGCCGCGACAACGACCTGAACGTGGACGAAGACGCCAAGCTCAACCACGACGGCACTTCCCTGACCCTCAACTGGAACCTGGGGGACTACACCCTCACCGCCATCAGCGCCTACGACCACCTCCGCGGGCAGTCGGTGAGCGACGCCGACTACACGCCCTACGAAGTCAACGGCGCCGCCGACAACGACAACCAATACACCCAGTATTCCCAGGAGCTGCGCCTGGCCTCGCCCCAGCAGGAAACCCTGCGCTGGCTGGTGGGCGCCCACTACTTCCACGAAGACCTGGACAGCAGCAGCGTGCGCACCATCACCCCAGGCCCGACGCCCAATGGCAGCGGCTCCAACCAAACAGGCGGCGCCACGGTTTTTCGTGACCTCAACTACGACCACCAAACCGACAGCTACGCGCTGTTCGGCAACCTGACCTACGACTTCACCGACAACTTCACCGTCACCGGTGGTCTGCGCTGGACCCAGGAAAAGAAAGACATCGACCTCAACCTCACCCAACTGACCCGCGCCAGCGCCAACGGCCCGTTGATTCCCCTGAGCGCCGCTGGCAGCAACGGCAGCCGCGAGGACAACAAAACCTGGGAAGCCTGGACCTACGACCTCACGCCCGAATACCGGATCAACGACAACGTGCGGGTGTTTTTGCGCTACGCCCACGGTTTTCGTTCCGGCGGCTTCAACACCGGGCTGTCCACCAGCCTGGCGCAGCTGACCTCGGTGGATCCGGAGCAACTGGACGCCTACGAAATCGGCGTCAAGTCCGAGTGGTTCAACAATCGCCTGAGCGCCAACGCGAACATTTTCTACTACGACTACAGCGACATTCAGGTCAACCTGCTGACCGTCAACAACGGCGTGCTCACCACGGCCCTCACCAACGGCGCCAAGGGCAAGGTCAAGGGCGCGGAGCTGGAACTCGAAGGCCAACCCACCGACTACCTGCACCTGCGCGCGGCGGTGTCGTTCCTGGACACCGAATACACCGATTTCAAGAACACCAACCCCAACACCGGCGACTACAGTGGCAACCGCTTCGTGCGCTCGCCGCGCCATGTGGTGTCCCTGGGCGCCGACTACACCATCCCCCTGCAGGTGAGCGGCAAACTGGTGGCCGGCGGCGACGTCAGCTACCGCGACAAGGAGTTCTTCCTCGCCGACCGCCAGGGTGGCGGTGCCGACAAAACCCTCAACCAACCCCACTACACCTTGGCCAACACGCGCCTGACCTGGTTCAGCCCGGACGAAAAACTCAGCGTCACGGGGTTTGTCAACAACGTCACCGACCGCCGCTACCAGGTGCACGGGCGGCCCAACGGCCCGGTCGGCCAGTACGTCATCACCTACGGCGACCCGCGCACCGTGGGCCTGAGTGTGACGAGCCGGTTCTGATTTCCTGGCTATTTGTAGGTAGCACGCGAGCCTGGTGACGGGCTGCTGATGGGGTGTTGCTCCAGCAGCAGTCGCGGCCCCCTCCCGCTATGTGTGGGAGCGGGCTCGCCCGCGATAGCGGCCGGCCAATTCCCCATTTTGGCCGCTGACACCGTGCAATCGCGGGCGAGCCTGCTCCCACAGGGCCATAGGTACACGGCCCTGGCACAGCTCTTGCGATAGCCCCCCGGTACTTCGCTCATTTAAGGCTGACCATGCCCAATCGCCCTCGCCGTTTACTGCTTGCCCTGACCTGGCTGATCTCGCCCCTGGCCCTGCTTGCCCTGTGGGCGGCGGTGGCGGCCGCCGGTGTGTTCCCGCGCAACCTGTTGGTGCCGCCGCTGGCGGTGGTGCAGACCTTCGCCGAGCTGCTGGCCAGTGGCGAACTGCAAGAACACCTGCACAGCAGCCTGTCGCGCCTGGGCCTGGGCTTTGCCTTTGGCGCCCTCGGTGGCCTGGGGTTGGGGGTGTTGATGGCGCTGTCGAAAACCGTCGACGCCTATTGCGGGCCGCTGTTCCACACCCTGCGCCAGATCCCCAGCATCGCCCTGATCCCGATGTTCGTGTTGCTGTTTGGCATCGACGAAACCTTCAAGATCATCATCGTCGCCAAGGCCGCGTTCTTTCCCGTGGCCCTGGCCGCCAGCGAAGGGGTACGGGCGATCCCGCGCAGCTATTTCGAGGTGGCCCAGGTGTATCGCTTGCCCTGGCCCACGTTCGTCTGGCGCATCGCCCTGCCCGCCGCCACGCCGCCGATCATCACCGGCCTGCGCATCAGCCTGACCCGCGCCTGGGTGGTGCTGGTGGCCACCGAGTTGCTGGCGGCCGACAGCGGCCTGGGGCAGATGATCGAGATGAGCCGGCAGATGCTGCGCATCGACATCGTGATGGTCGGGGTGGTGGTCACCGGCGTCGTCGGTTTTGCCCTGGATTTTTCCTTTCGCACCCTCGAACAGCGCTTGTTGCGCTGGCAAACCCGCTAGGAGGCGCTGATGCCCACATTGCTTGAAAGAACCCGCGGGCTCTTGCTGCCGCTGCTGTTGCTCGGCGCCTGGGAATACGCCTCGCGCCAGGACGCCGCCGGGGCCTACGCCTTTGTACCGCTATCGACCATCGGCGCCGCCCTGTTGGAACTGCTGGGCAACGGCGAGTTGCTGGTCAACCTGCTCGCCAGCCTCGCCCGCACATGCACCGGCCTGGCCGTGGGCATTGTCGCCGGCGTCGCGCTGGGGGTGGCCATGGCCCTGTCGGCACGGGCCAATCGCTTGATCGGGCCGCTGTTTCATGCGATCCGCCAGGTACCGATGCTCGGCTGGATCCCGCTGATCGCCATGTGGTTCGGCAATGGCGAGTTTTCCAAGGTGCTGATCGTCTCCCTCGCCGCGTTCTACCCCATGGCGCTCAACACCTACCAGGGTTTTCATCACGTCGAGCAGCGCTACCGCGAGGTGGGCCAGGTGCTGGTGCTTAGCCGCCGCCAGCAGTTTGTCCATGTGCTGTGGCCCGCCGCACTGCCGAGCCTGTGCACCGGGGTGCTGCATGCACTGGCGTTTGCCTGGGTGACAGCGGTGGGCAGCGAGCTGTTCCTGGCCTCCGGCGCCGGCCTGGGCAACCTGATGATGAACGCCGAGGCCGGCTCGCGCATGGAGGTGATCGTGCTGTGCGTGCTGTGCATCGGCCTGCTCGGTTATGTGATGAACCTGTTGTTTACCCGTTTGAGCCGCCACCTGCTGCGCTGGCGCCCGACCCGTTGAGAGGCCTGCCCATGAACGCCATCGCCCCATTCGCCACACATACCGGCGCACCTGCCGCGCTGGCCGCCGCCAGCGGCGCCGTGCAGGTCCGTGGCCTGAACAAGACCTACCGCCTGCAGGGCAAGGCCCTGCCGGTGCTTGCCGACATCGAGCTGGACGTGCGCCCCGGCGAGTTCGTCAGCATTGTCGGCGCCAGCGGTTGCGGCAAATCCACCCTGCTGCGCCTGATCGTGGGCCTGGAGGCCGAGTACGAGGGGCAGATCCGCCTCGACGGCGCGCTCATTACCGGCACCAGCCTGGAGCGCGGCATCGTGTTCCAGGACCACCGCTTGTTCCCCTGGATGAGCGTGGCCCAGAACATCGCCCTGGCCCTGAAAAACCACGCCCTGCCCCAGGCCGAGAAGGCGCGCCTGGTGGCCGAGCACATTGCCCTGGTCAACCTCGACGGCTTCGCCGACGCCTACCCGCACCAGCTCTCCGGCGGCATGGCGCAGCGCGCGGCCATTGCCCGGGCGCTTATCAACAAACCCAAAGTGCTGCTGCTGGACGAACCCCTGGGCGCCCTCGACGCCCTGACCCGGGTGCACTTGCAGCACGAGTTGCAGCGCATCTGGGTGCAACAGCGCTGCACGGTCATCATGGTCACCCACGACATCGAAGAAGCCCTGTACCTAGGCGACCGGGTGATCGTGATGGACGCCCACCCAGGGCGGATCAAGCGCCAGATCCACGTCGACCTGCCCCACCCCCGCGACCGCGCATCGCCCGTGCTGCAAGGCTACAAGGAGCAATTGCTGGAGGAGTTGGTGGGTCATTGAGCCCGAGAGGGCTGTGGGAGGACTCTCTGTAGCGGGAACTGCCTGTGGGAGCGAGCCTGCTCGCGATAGCGGCCTGTCTGTTACACCGCTATCGCGAACAGGCTCGCTCCCACAACCTCGTCCCCACCGTGAGGCGGTTATTGCCTGAGCAAACTTTGCGACACCCCAAGCACAACTTCTTATATATAAATTGACCCAGATCAACAAAACCAAACTTAATTAACTTTCCAGCCTCAGAAACAGCAAAAACTTGTAGGCCAGCAACTTTCTATCGCCATCATAGACGCTATCGATAATACTATCGACAAGCTTGATTGGCACCCAAAAAACTTCGCACTTACACTGCGCACCTTGTAAACCGGGGCTTGGCGCCCATACCGCTACCACCAAAGTCGTATATACGCCAAATAACTCAGTGTTTTAATGGGTTATCCGCCACTACCAACTACCCTCTGCAAAACGCCCGCCGAATAACTAATAACCTCACGGCGCGCGCTCGGTATTTGTCCGGATTTTGTATTAACCGTGAATAAGAAATCCTTGCGGGGGTTACCTCGTTATATAGGCGCTTGCCTGATGAGTCGTAACGCCGCCTGAACCAGGAGATTTAAATGGACCTTGGCAGAAGACAGTTCTTCAAGCTTTGTACTGTCGGCGTGGCTACGGCTACGACCGCGACCCTGGGCTTTGCCCCTGGCGTGGCGCAGGCAACGCAGTCGCGCCAGTACAAGCTGCTGCGGGCCAAGGAAACCCGCAATAACTGCACCTACTGCTCGGTCGGCTGCGGCATTTTGATGTACAGCCTGGGCGACGGCGCGAAGAACGCCAAGGCGCGGATTTTCCACATCGAAGGCGACCCCGATCACCCGGTCAGCCGTGGCTCGCTGTGCCCCAAGGGCGCGGGCCTGGTGGACTACATCCACAGCGAGCAGCGCCTGCTGTTCCCTGAATACCGCGCGCCGGGTTCCGACACTTGGCAGCGCATCAGTTGGGAGCACGCCATCGAGCGCATCGCGCGCCTGATGAAGGACGACCGCGACGCCAACTTCATCGAGAAAAACGCCAAGGGCACCACGGTCAACCGCTGGCTCAGCACCGGCATGCTTTGCTCCTCGGCGGCCAGCAGCGAAACCGGCTCGCTGGACCAGCGCTTCACCCGCGCCCTGGGCATCCTGGGCACCGACAGCCAGGCCCGGGTGTGCCACGCGCCGACGGTGTCGGCCCTGGCGCCGACCTTTGGCCGTGGCGCCATGACCAACAACTGGGTGGACATCAAGAACGCCAACGTGGTGCTCATCATGGGCGGCAACCCCGCCGAGGCGCACCCCGTGGGCTTTAAGTGGGTGATCGAAGCCAAGATCCGCAACGGCGCCAAGGTGATAGTCGTGGACCCGCGCTTCAACCGCAGCGCAGCGGTGGCCGACATCTACTCGCCGATCCGCGCCGGCTCCGACGTGACCTTCCTCATGGGCATGGTCAACTACCTGATTACCCACGACAAAATCCAGCATGAGTACGTGCGCGCCTACACCAACGCCAGCCTCATCGTGCGCCCCGACTATGCGTTCGACGATGGCCTGTTCAGTGGCTACGACGCGAAAAAACGCAGCTACGACCGCAGCTCCTGGACCTACGAACTCGACGCCCAGGGCTTTGCCAAGCGCGACCCGACCCTGAGCCACCCGCGCTGCGTGTGGAACCTGCTCAAGGCCCACGTCAGCCGCTACACCCCGGAAATGGTCACCAACATCTGCGGCACACCCAAGGACGACTTCCTGAAGATCTGCGCGATCCTGGGCGAAACCAGCGCCCCGGACAAAACCGCGACCTTCCTCTACGCCCTGGGCTGGACCCACCACACCAACGGCGCGCAGATGATCCGCGGCTCGGGCATGCTGCAATTGCTGCTGGGCAACATCGGCATGGCCGGCGGCGGCGTCAACGCCTTGCGCGGCCACTCCAACATCCAGGGCTACACCGACCTGGGCCTGCTGTCGCTGCGCCTGCCCGGTTACATGAACCTGCCCTCGGACGAACAGACCGACCTGGCCACCTACCTCAAGCAAACCACGCCCACCGCGTTGCAGGCCGACCAGGTCAACTACTACAAGAACACGCCGAAATTCTTCGTCAGCATGATGAAGAGCTTCTGGGGCGACAAAGCCACCCAGGCCAACGACTGGGGTTTCGACTGGCTGCCCAAGTGGGATGACAGCTACGACATCATCAACTTCACCAACCGCATGTACGAAGGCAAGGTCAACGGCTACATCGCCCAGGGCTTCAACCCGGTGGCCGCGTTCCCGGACAAGAACAAAGCCTCGGCGGCCCTGGCCAAGCTCAAGTTTCTGGTGATTATCGACCCGCTCGCCACCGAGACCTCCAGCTTCTGGAAAAACCACGGCGAGCAGAACGACGTCGACACCGCCGCCATCCAGACCGAAGTGTTCCGCCTGCCCTCCTCCTGTTTTGCCGAGGAGAACGGCTCGATCGTCAACTCCGGGCGTTGGCTGCAATGGCACTGGGCCGGCGCCGCGCCGCCGGGCGAGGCCTGGCACGACGGCAAGATCCTCGGCCACCTGTTCCTCAAACTGCGTGAGCTGTACGCCAAAGAAGGCGGCGCCAACCCGGCGCCGATCCTCAACATGGCCTGGGACTACAAAGACCCGCTGGACCCGGCCCCCGAAGAAGTGGCCAAGGAATCCAACGGCTATGCCCTGGCCGACCTGTACGACGACAAAGGCGCGCTGATACTGCGCAAGGGCCAGTTGCTCAACGATTTTTCCCAATTGCGCGACGACGGCAGCACGGTGTGCTTCAACTGGATCTTCGCCGGTTCCTGGACCGAGCAAGGCAACCAGATGGCCCGGCGCGACAACGCTGACAGCGGCTTGGGCTGCACCCCGGGCTGGGCCTGGGCCTGGCCGCAGAACCGGCGCATCCTCTACAACCGCGCCTCGGCCGACCCCCAGGGCCAGCCATGGGACCCCAAACGCAAAATCATCGGCTGGGACGGCACCCGCTGGAGCGGCAGCGACGTACCGGACTTCCCCGTCGGCGTGGCACCGGGCACCAGCACCAGCCCCTTCATCATGCTGCCCGAAGGTGTGGGCCGGTTGTTCTCGGTGGGCGCGCTCAACGACGGGCCGTTCCCGGAGCACTACGAACCCACCGAGAGCCCGCTGCTCAACAACCCGCTGCACCCTAACGTCACCTACAGCCCCACGGCGCGCCTGTATGAGCACGACCGTTCGCGCATGGGCAAACGGGACGAGTTCCCCTACGTGGCTACCACCTACTCGATCACCGAGTTGTTCCGCCACTGGACCAAGCACTCGCGCCTCAACGCCATCGTGCAGCCCGAGCAGTTCATCGAGATCGGCGAAAAGCTCGCGGCGGAAAAAGGCATCGTCCAGGGCGACACCGTGCGCGTGAGCACCAAGCGTGGCTACATCAAGGCCAAAGCCGTGGTGACCAAGCGCATCCGGCGCCTGGCCATCGACGGCCAGGACGTGGACACCATCGGCATCCCCTGCCACTGGGGCTACGAAGGGTCGACGCGCAAAGGCTTTTTGGCCAACACCCTGACGCCCGGTATCGGCGACTCCAACACCCACACGCCTGAGTACAAGGCCTTCCTCGTCAACATTGAAAAGGTCTAACGGAGCGCCCTTATGTCCCTGCAATCCCAAGACATCATCAAACGCTCCGCCACCCACGTGCTGACCCCGGCGCCCCACGCCCGCGACCAGCAAATGGAAGTGGCCAAGCTGATCGACGTGAGCATCTGCATCGGCTGTAAGGCCTGCCAGGTGGCGTGCAACGAGTGGAACGACCTGCGCGACGAAGTCGGGCACAACGTCGGTGTCTACGACAACCCGGCCGACCTCTCGGCCGACACCTGGACCCTGATGCGCTTCGACGAAGTCGAGGACGAAAGCGGCAAGCTCGAATGGTTGATCCGCAAGGACGGCTGCATGCACTGCGCCGACCCGGGCTGCCTCAAGGCCTGCCCGCAACCGGGGGCGATCATCCAGTACGCCAACGGCATCGTCGATTTCCAGTCCGAGCACTGCATCGGCTGCGGCTACTGCATCGCCGGGTGCCCGTTCGACGTGCCGCGCATCAACAAGAAGGACAACAAGGCCTACAAGTGCACCCTGTGCGTGGACCGCGTGGCGGTCGGCCAGGAGCCGGCGTGCGTCAAGACCTGCCCCACCGGCGCGATCAACTTCGGCAGCAAGCAAGACATGCAGCACCTGGCCGGCGAGCGCGTGGTGGAGTTGCAGGGCCGCGGCTTTGCCGGCGCCGGCCTGTATGACCCGCAAGGCGTGGGCGGCACCCACGTGATGTACGTGCTGCAACACGCCGACAAGCCGCACCTGTACCACAAGCTGCCCACCGACCCGCGTATCAGCACAGCGATCCAGGGCTGGAAAGGCTGGATGAAACCCCTGGCCGCCGCCGCGTTCTTCGCCACCCTCGGCGCGACGATGTTCCACTACATCGCCACCGGGCCCAACGAAGTGGACGAGCAGGAAGAACACGAAGAGGACACCCTGGTATGAACAAGGACAAAATGATCCTGCGCACGCCGTTCCTGGAACGCGCCTGCCATTGGCTGATGGTGCTGTGCTTCATCGCGGTGGCCCTGTCGGGGCTGTCGTGGTTCTTCCCTTCGTTCAACGGCCTTAACGCCGTGTTCGGCACGCCGCAACTGGCGCGCATCCTCCATCCGTTCTTCGGCGTGGCGGTGTTTTTGGCCCTGGTGTTCCTGTTTATCCGCTTCGTCAACTACAACCTGCCCGAACCCGAAGACAAGGAGTGGTTCACCCACCTCGACCGGGTCATCAGCGCGCGCCACGACAAGCCCCTGCACATCGGCAAGTACAACCCCGGGCAGAAGCTGTTGTTCTGGGGAATCATGGGCCTGATTAGCCTGCTGTTGCTCAGCGGCGTGGTGATCTGGCGGCCGTACTTCGCGCCGCTGTTCAGCATTCCGGTGATCCGCGTCGGCCTGTTCGTGCATGCCCTGGCCGGGTTGTCGCTGATCCTGCTGGTGATCGGCCACGCGTACCTGGCGTTCTGGATCAAAGGCTCGATCCGCGGCATGGTCACCGGCTACGTCACCCGCAACTGGGCCAAGCAGCACCACGACCGCTGGTATCGCCAACTCAACGCCAAACAGCGCAAGGCCCGGGGCCCGAAATGAACAGCATCCACCTGACCCCGGTGCAGGAGCGCAGCCCCGGCATCGGCGAAATCACCGCGCTGCTGCTGCCCGAACTGGGCCGGCGCTATAGCCTGCGGGCCCAGCGCCTGCGCCACTTGGCGGCGGAGCATGCGATGGGCGACTACCTGCGCTTTGTCGCGCGCATCGCCGACGTGCAGCAGCAACTGCTCGACAGCGCACCGCTGCCCGCCGCCCTCAAGGCCTCCCTGGCCGCGCGCCTGGAGCATCCCGGCGCGCCCCTGGCCGGCAACGCCGACCTGAGCGAGCCCTACTGGCAAGAACTGCTGCGCCACCTGTGCGAAGCGCTGTACATCGACAGCTCGCCGACCATCCGCGCCACCCTCGATGCCGTCACCGCGCTGGACGCCGCCGCCCTGCACGCCAAGGCCCAGGCCCTGCTGGCGGGGCGTTTCGCCGAGGTCGACAGCGGCCAGGCACTGTTTATCTGGGCGGCCCTGGCGCTGTACTTCACCCAACTGGCGGCGCATTTGCCGGCCTCGGCCAAGGCCTGTGTCGGCGAGCACCGCCAGCATTGCCCGGTGTGCGCCAGCACCCCGGTGGCCAGCCTGATAATGAGCGGCGCCCAGGCCGGCCTACGCTATTTGCACTGCGGCCTGTGCGAGAGCCGCTGGCACATGGTGCGGGTCAAGTGCAGCAACTGCGAAGCCACCGGCAACCTCGACTACTGGAGCCTGGAGCAGCACAACGCCGCCGCCAAGGCCGAGAGTTGCGGCGACTGCCACAGCTACCTGAAGGTGTTCTACCCCGAGCACGACAGCGCCTTGGAGCTGGTGGCCGACGACCTGGCCAGCCTGGCCCTGGACGGCGAAGTCGAACGCCAGGGCTTTGCCCGCAGCGGCCTCAACCCGTTTTTGTTCCCCGGCTGAAAAAAACCGCTGCGGCGTTTTGCCCCTTGCCCCCACGCAACGCCGCGAGCGCTCTGGCTCGCGGCTTTGGCGCTGAGATCAAAAAGCCACCTTATGCGATTTAGGAATCAGCAAATTCTTTTATATTCCTTTAACGTTTTGCAACAGGCTGCAAGACTCGGCACCAGAATCATCCATTAAGTGTTGAGAACCCCATGAAAAAATTGACTGCCCTCACCGCCCTCACCCTCGCCGTGCTGTCCGGCCTGGCCCACGCCGATCGCCTGGATGACATCAAGAAATCCGGCGTACTGCGCGTGGCTTCGTTCGACAGCAACCCACCGTTCGGCTTTATCGACGCCAAAAGCAAGCAGATCGAAGGCCTGGACGTGGACTACGCCAAGGCCATCGCCGACAAGCTCGGGGTGAAGCTGCAACTGCAACCGACCAACCCGGCCAACCGCGTGCCGTTGCTGGTGGCTAACAAGGTCGACCTGGTGCTGGCCAACTTCACCATCACCCCCGAGCGCGCCGAGCAGGTCAACTTCAGCATTCCTTACTTCAGCTCCGGCCAGCAGTTCATCGTCAAGAAAGGCACCCTCAAGTCCCCTGAAGACCTGAACAAATGGCGCGTCGGCGTAGACAAAGGCACCGTCAACGAAGGCGTGCTGCGCGACAAGTTCCCCGGCGCCAAAGTGATCGCCTATGACGACACCCCGTTCGCCTTCACCGCCCTGCGCAACGGCAACGTGCAAGCCATTACCCAAGACGGCCCGAAACTCATCGGCCTGCTGGCCAACGTGCCGGACAAGGACAAGTACGAAGTACCGCCGTTCACCATCTCCAACGACCTGATCGGCGTGGGCGTGCCCAAGGGCGAAACCGCCCTGACCGAAGTGGTCAACCAGACCCTGCTGGAGCTGGAAAGCAAAGGCCAGGCGCAGAAGATCTACGACACCTGGTTCGGCCCCGACACCAAGACCCCGCTGACCCGCCTCTACAAGATCGGCGACAAGAGCTGAGCCCAGCGCTGTGTAATGCCACCAACAGCCCGCAGCGGATCACCGCGCGGGCGTTTTTGATTCTGCATGGACACTGCTGTGATGTTCGGTGAACTGCTCGGCCCGCAATACCTGCACTGGTTGTTCGATGGATTTGTCCTGACCCTGGCCCTGAGCGCCGTGGTTTGCCTGGTGGCCACAGCCCTGGGTTTCGTGGTCTGCCTGGCGCGCCTGTCGCCCTCGCGGCTGCTGGCCTGGCCGGCCCACGCCTACCTGGCGCTGTTTCGCAATACGCCGCTGCTGGTGCAGCTGTTTTTCTGGTACTTCGGCGTCAGCGCCCTGCTGCCCGAAGCCCTGGTGATGTGGTTGAACATGCCCCACGAGATCAGCCTCGCGGGCTGGGTCATCGGTTGGCCGTCCTTTGAGTTCATCGCCGGTTTCTGGGGCCTGACGCTCTACACCGCGGCTTTTATCGCCGAAGAATTCCGTGCCGGCATCGCCTCGGTACGCACCCAGCAGCGCGAGGCCGGTTTCGCCCTGGGCCTGCGCAGCGCCCAGGTGTGGCTGTACGTGGTGTTGCCGCAAGCCTTGCGCACCGCATTCGGGCCGCTGTTGGGGCAGTACATGAACGCATTGAAGAACTCGTCCCTGACCATGGCCATCGGCTTGGCCGAGTTGTCCTACGCCTCGCGCCAGGTCGAAACCGAAACCTTCAAGACCTTCCAGGCCTTCGGCTTCGCCACCCTGCTCTACGTGCTCAGCATTGCCCTGATCGAAGCCATCGGGCAGTGGGTGCAGCACAGCAAGCGCTATCGCCAGGGAGCGGCTTGAGCCATGGACTTTTCCGTCATTAGCGACAACCTCGACTACTTCCTGATTGGCGCCTACCCCAACGGCCCCCTTGGCGGTGCAGCGCTGACCCTGGTGCTGAGCCTGCTGTCCGGCACCATCGCCGCCGCCCTGGGCCTGGCCTTGGGCTTGGGCCTGACCCTGCTCAAAGGCTGGCCCCGGGGCGTGTTGCTGGCGGTGCTGGGCTTTTTACGGGCGATCCCGGTGCTGATGCTGATTTTCTGGAGCTACTTCCTCCTGCCCATCGTCTTCAAGGTGGACGTACCGGCCCTGGCCACGGTGGTCTGCGCCCTGTCGCTGATCGGTGGGGCCTACCTGGCGCACTCGGTACACGCCGGCATCCAGAGCCTGCCCACAGGCCAATGGGCCGCCGCCCGCGCCCTGGGCATGCAGCCTTGGCAGGTGCTGCGCCTGATAATCCTGCCCCAGGCCCTGCCGATCATGCTGCCCTCGTTCCTCAACCAGTGGATCAGCCTTATCAAGGACACCTCCCTGGCCTACGTCATTGGAGTGGGTGAGTTGTCGTTCGTCGCCACCCAGGTCAGCAACCGGGTCATGGTCCATCCCACGGAGATCTTCCTGTTCGTGGCCCTGGTGTACTTCCTGTTCTGCGCCAGCCTCGACCTGGCCGCCAACTGGCTGACCCGCAAACCCACCCGCGCGTCGTAGCAAGCGGAGCACCGCCCGGCCCGCTCCCACAGCGGAGCGGCGGGCCAGCCAGCATAAGTGATCGACACCAGAGTGGGAGCGAGCCTGCTCGCGATGGCGGTATTCCAGCCTCGATAACTGCATGGCCTGAACCGCTCATCGCGGGCAAGGCCCGCTCCCACCGTTGGAATGGTGGGTGTTCCTCTGTAGGAGCGAGCCTGCTCGCGATGGCGGTATTCCAGCCACGATAACTGCATGGCCTGGACCGGCCTCATCGCGGGCAGGGCCCGCTCCCACCGTTGGAATGGTGGGTGTTCCTCTGTAGGAGCGAGCCTGCTCGCGATGGCGGTATTCCAGCCACGATAACCGCATGGCCTGGACCGGCCTTATCGCGGGTAAGGCCCGCTCCCACAGGGGATGGGGCTTAGAACGCGGCCTTGACCGAGACCATGAAGTTGCGCGGTTCGCCGTAGAAGTTGCCGAAGTTCTCCGTGCCGATGGTGGCGTAGTAGCGCTTATCGAACAGGTTGTTGCCGTTCAGCGCCAGCGACCAGGTGTCGTCGATGCGGTAGCCGATGCGCCCGTTCCAGATGGCGTAGCCGGCCTGGTTGAACTTCTGCCCGGTGGCCGGCGAGGCGCGGAAGTTGTCGCTTTGTGCGTTGACGCCGGCGCCGAGGGTGAAGCGCTCCAGCGACCCGCCCAGGCTGTAGTCGCCCCACAGGCGCAGCATGTGCCGGGGCACGTAGGTGTTGAAAGCCACGCCGTTTTTCGTGGTGTCGATGTCGTCCAGGGTCTTGGTTTGGGTGTAGGTGTAGCCGGCCAGCAGTTGCAGGCGTTCGAGCACCTGGCCGCTGACTTCGGCTTCAAAGCCCTGGGCGCGGACTTTGCCGGCGTTGAGGTAGCAGTAACCGTCCGGGGTGGCGCAGTCGGAGGAGGCGTAGTCGGTTTGCGCCTGGTCTTTGCGCAGGGTGCGGAACAGGTTCACCGAGCTGTTCAGGCGCCCGTCCAGCCACTCGCCCTTGATCCCCAACTCATAGCTCTGCCCCACCATTGGTTTGAGGGAGGCGCCGCTGTCGCTGCGCAAATTGCCCTGCGGGGTAAAGATGTCGGAATAGCTGGCGTAAGCCGTGAGGTGCTCGTTGAGGTCCAGCAGCACCCCGGCGAACGGCGTGACCTGGCCGGTTTCCGTGCTGTTGGACACTTCACGGGTTTGCGAGCGCAGGTAGAACGAGTCGGTATCGGATTTGTACCAACTGACCCGGCTGCCGACGATCAGGGTCAGCGGGTCGGCCAGTTTCAGGCGCAGGGTGGAATACGCGCCGTACTGCTTGGTCAGCGAGTCCACCGGGCCACCACGGGTGGAGTTGTCGGTGAAGTAGTCATCGCTGGGTTCGATGATGTTTTTGTCCGGGTGCAACACGTTCTGGTTCTGCGGCACGAAGGCCACGGAGTAGAAGTCGTCCTTGTGGGAACGGCTGGCGTTGACCCCCACGGTCAGTTCATGTTGCTGGCCCAGGGCATCGAATTTGCCGTCCAGGTAGGCGTCGAAGCCGTAGTCGACCTGGTCGTAGTCATAGAAGCTGCCGAGCATGCGGGTTTCGTTGACGCCCGGGGTCACCGCGCCTGAGGCGAAGGCGTATTTGATGTCTTGGGTGTTCTTGGTGTACACGCCGGCCACTTTGAGCGCCCAGTCGTCGTTGAGCTGATGCTTGATGTCGCCGAACGCCGTGGTGCGTTTGCTGCGCCAGTTGTTCCACGCCGGGTCCAGGCAGGTGGAGCGGCGCAGCTTGAGGTCGCTGCCGTCCTTGTAGCGCGGCAGGCCGCCCCAGCACGGGGTGGCGTCGAGGTCTTCATAGGCCAGGCCGACGCCCAGGGTGGTGTCGGGGCTCAGGTCGAAATCCAGGGCGCCGTAGTAGGTCTGGTCGCGGCGCTCGGCGTTGTCGTAGAAGTAGCGCCGCGACTGCTCGGCCACCACCGCCCGGCCGCGCACGGTGCCGGCGTCGTTGAGGGGGCCGCCGGTGTCGACCTGGCCACGGTAGTTGTCCCAGGTGCCGCCACTGAGCGACAGCTCGGTGTGGGCGCTGCTCTGCCCGCGCTTGCGCACAAAGTTGACCGCGCCCGAGGTGCCGCCCGCGCCTTTCATCATGCCCGCTGCGCCGCGCAGCACTTCCACGCGGTCGAAGTAGGCCATGTCGCTGCTGAAGCTGTCGGCCTGTACGTAGTTGTTGCCCATGTCCAGGGGCACGCCGTCGTACTGGTACTGGCCGAGCATCTGGAAGCCGCGGGAATAGAAGTATTTGCCGCCCATGGGCGAGTCGTAGACGGTGATGCCGGGGACTTTTTCCATCACCTGGTCGATGGTGGTCAGGTTCTGGTCGTCAAGCATCTTGCGGGTCATGACGGTGAGGGACTGGGGCGTGTCCTTGAGGCTGTGGGCGCCCTTGCCGATGGTCACCGCGCCCGTGGTGTAGGAGCCGCTGTTCTCGGTGGTGGCCCCCAGTTGCTCGGCGGAAATGGTGGTGGCCCCCAGTTCCAGGGCCGCGCCGTCGGCCGCCACGGCCCGCAGCACGTAGCTGCCGTTGCTTTGCGCCTCGGCCTGCAAGCCGCTGCCCTGCAGGATGCGGGCAAAACCTTCGGCAACGCCGTAGGCGCCCCGCAGCCCGGCCGAGCGGCGGCCTTCGGTGTAGCGGGCGTCGAATGACAGCGCCACCCCGGCGGCACTGGCAAAACGGCTGAGCACTTCGGCCAGGCTGCCAGCGGCGACGTCGAACGTGCGCGCCGCACCCTGTTCCTGGGCGACCTGGGCCGCCGCCGGCAAGGCCAACCCGGTGCTGCCCACCACCATGCCCAACAGCGCGATCTTGACCCCGTGGGCCAAGCGCCCCGCCCGCGGTTTTTGAATATGAGACATGCGTGCCCTTCCCCGATAACGATTATTAAACTCACTGGGGGATAAGCCGAGCGATGGGCGGTAAAAGTGCAAAGGCCGCAAAAAAATTTTGCCGCGGTTTTTTCAGGCGCTAACGCTGACCCAATAGCGGGTGTAGCGCGTGATGTTGAGGCCAAAGGCGCTGTGCAGCGCGGCCAGGGCCAGGTCGGTGTCGTCCAGCGGGAACGCGCCAGAGACTTTGAGCCCGGCAATCGCCGGGTCGCAGCGCAACACGCCCACCCGGTAACGCGCCAGTTCGGCCAGCAACTCGCCCAAGGGCCGGTCGATGGCAATCAGGCTGCCCTGCTGCCAGGCGCCCACCGACGCATCGTTGGCCCGCACCGGCCCCAACCCCTGCGCTTGCAGGGCCACCCGTTGCCCCGCTTCCAGGCGCAGCGCCGTACGCTGCCCCGCCAGGCTGACTTGCACGGCTTTGTCCAACACCGCCACTTCACCGCCCGCGCCCTCGGCGCGCACGATAAACCGCGTGCCCAGGGCCAGCACGCGGCCCTGGCGGGTCTCGACGCGAAACGGCCGGCGCAGCGGGTCGGCGGCGGTGCTGACGAGGATTTCCCCGGCCAGCAGGTGCAACAAGCGCTGCTGGCCATCGAAGCGCACATTGACCGAGGTATTGGTGTTAAGCAGCAGCGAGCTGCCGTCCGCCAGGCGCACTTCGCGGCGCTCGCCGACGGCGGTGTGGTAATCGGCAAAGCGCTGTTGCGACGCCTCGCTGCGCCAGCCCAGCCAACCCACGGAGCCAGCCGACGCCAGCACCAGCACACTGCGCAGCACCTGGCGGCGCGAGCGCTCGGCCCCGCGCAGGGCTGGCGCCGCCAACTTGCCCGGCACCCCGGCCAGTTGCTCGCGCACCGATTCCATGCGCTGCCAGGCCTGTTCGTGCAGCGGGTCGGCGCCGCGCCAACGGTGCCAGGCCTGCTGGTCTTCGGCCGTGGCAGTGCCGGACTCCAAGCGCGCGAACCACTGCGCCGCGGCACTCAGGGCGGCCAGTTCGGCGGCGGGCAAAGACGACAACAAACGGCTCATGGCGCCTGCACCTGCAGTTGCATCAGGCAGCAATGCTCCATGGCCCGGGCCATGTGGTTGTTCACGCTGCGCACCGAGATACCCAACTGCGCGGCGATCTGCACGTAGGTCAGGCCATCGAATTGGGACAGGATGAAGGTCTGGCGCACTTTCGCGCCCAGGCCTTCGAGCATGCGGTCGATGTCCACCAGGGCCTGCACCATGATCGCCTGCTCCTCGAGGGACGGCTGCTCCCACTGCGGCGCACTGGCCAGCACTTGCAGATAGGACTGCTCCAGGGAGCGGCGGCGGAACAGGTCCACCAGCAAGCCCTTGGCCACCCGCGACAGGTACGGGCGCGGCTCGCGGATGTCCAGGGCATTGCGCGCCTTGATGATGCGCACGAAGGTGTCCTGCACCAGGTCCGCCGCGTCGCTGCCGTTACCCAGGCGCTGGCGCAACCAGCCGTGCAACCAACCCTGATGGGTGCAATAGAGGTCGTTGACGGCACTGCGCAGGGACAACTCGTCGGAAGGCATAACGGCAAAAAGTCGTGAGTGATAATGACTCGCATTGTCGAGTAGAGTCCCGACAATGGCAATAGCCAAGCGCTATCAACCCGCTTTCTACACAGGGCGGCGAAACACCTTTATCTGTATATCCATACAGATAAAGGTTGCCCGATGCGCCATCTCTGGCCATGCTGTAGGCCTGCGCAAACGTTGCAAATGAGGGTGGTTATGCGGCTGTTCCTATGTGAGAAACCTTCCCAGGCCAAAGACATCGCGGCGGTGCTCGGCGCCACACGCCGGGGCGACGGCTGCTGGGTGGGCGCCACTGCCACCGTCACCTGGTGCATTGGCCACTTGCTGGAAACCGCCCCGCCGGACGCCTACGACGAACGCTACAAACGCTGGGTGCTGGCCGACCTGCCTATCGTCCCGGCCCAATGGAAAATGCGCGTCAAACCCAAGACCGCCAGCCAGTTCAAAGTGGTCAAACGCCTGTTGGGCGAGGCCCAGGAACTGGTGATCGCCACCGACGCCGACCGCGAAGGCGAGATGATCGCCCGCGAACTGGTGGAACATTGCCGCTATCGGGGGCCGATCCAGCGCCTGTGGCTGTCGGCCCTGGACGACGCGTCGATCCGCAAGGCCCTGGGCGCCCTCAAGCCCGGCGCCGAGACCTTCAGCCTGTACCACTCGGCCCTGGGCCGCTCCCGCGCCGACTGGCTGATCGGCATGAACATGAGCCGCTTGTTCACCTTGCTGGGGCGCCAGTCTGGCTACCAAGGCGTGCTGCCGGTGGGCCGGGTACAGACTCCGACCCTGCGCCTGGTGGTGGACCGCGACCGCAGCATCGCTGACTTTGTGCCCGTGGCCTACTGGGCCATCGACGTGCAGTTGCGCCATGCCGACACCCTATTCACCGCCCAGTGGCGCGCCCCCGGCGATGCCTGCGACGACCAGGACCGCTGCCTCAACCAGGCCCTGGCCCACAACGCCGCCCAGGCCATGGCCAACGCCGCCAGCGCCCGGGTCACCAAACTGCGCACCGAACGCCTGCGCGAAGTGGCGCCGCTGCCGTTCGACCTGGGCACCCTGCAGGAAATCTGCTCGAAGAAACTCGGCCTCGGCGCCCAGGAAACCCTGGATGTGGCCCAGGCCCTGTACGAAACCTACAAGGTCATCACCTACCCGCGCAGCGACTGCGGCTACCTGCCCCTGAGCCAGCACGGCGAGGCGCCGGCGATCCTCGCTGCCCTGGCCGCCGCCGACCCGGCGCTGGCGGCTTTGGCCCCGCACCTGCGGGCCCAGCGCCGCTCGCGGGCGTGGAACGACGCCAAGGTCAGCGCCCACCACGGCATCATCCCCACCGCTGCGGCCGGCCAATTGGCGCGCCTGAGCGGCAAACACCACGCGGTGTACACCTTGATTCGCGCACGGTATTTGGCGCAGTTCCTCCCCGACCACGAATACGACCGCACCCAGGCCGATTTCGACTGTGCCGGCCACGCCCTGCGAGCGGTGGGCAAAGTGATCGTGGAGCCGGGCTGGAAACGCGCCCTGCCCGAAGCCCTGGCCCCGGCCAAAGGCCGTGAAGCCCCGGCGCCCCAGGCCTTGCCGGCCCTGGCCGAAGGCCTGGACTGCGCGGTGGCCAAGGTCACCCCCAAAGACCTGTGGACCCAACCGCCCAAGCCCTACACCGAAGGCGACCTGATTAAAGCGATGAAAAACGTCGCCAAACTGGTGCAAGACCCACTGCTCAAGCAAAAGCTCAAGGACACCACCGGCATCGGCACCGAAGCCACCCGCGCGGGGATCATCCAGGGCCTGCTGGACCGCGGCTACCTGAGCAAGCACGGCAAGGCCCTGGCCGCCACCGCGCCGGCGTTCAGCCTGATCGATGCCGTGCCCCGGGCCATCGCCGACCCCGGCACCACCGCCATCTGGGAACAGGCGCTGGACATGGTGCAAAGCGGGGAAATGAGCCTGGAGGAATTCGTCACCAAACAGGCCGGCTGGATGAGCAAGCAAGTGGCCCGCTGCGCCGGCCTGAGCCTGACCATCAGCGGCCCCGCCAGCCCCGGCGCCACGCCGTGGAAAAACAAACGCAAAAGCCCCAAACGCAAAACCCCGGCCAAGAAGCCACGCCCCGCGTCGGTGTAGCAACCAGGGTCGCCCGCGTGCTACACCGACGCGGGTAATGGGGTGATGCGGTAAACGCAGCGCCGGGATTCGTCCAGCAGGTGTTCTTCACGGTGCACCAGGGCCTGGGGGCCGGCGACTTCCTGGAACAGTTGCAGCTCGGAGCGGCAAAAGCCCTGGCAGGTGCGGGCCGCCGCGCAGATCGGGCAATGGTCTTCGATCAAGCGCCAGGCGTCGCCGTCGCGCTCGACCCGGGCCATGTAGCCTTCTTCGGTGCGCACCCGCGCCAGTTGCTCCAGGCGTTCGGCCAGGGTCTGGCCGTTGCAGCGCTGCTGGTAGGTGGCACGGGCTTCGCATTCGCGCTGGCCGATCAAGCGGTCCAGGCCTTCTTCGCCGAACAACTGGCGGATCGAGCCGATCAACTGCACCGTCAACTGCGCGTGGGCATCGGGGAAGCGCCGGTTGCCCGCCTCGGTCAACGCCCAGTTCTGCCGTGGCCGGCCGACGCCGGAGGTGGTGTCCTGGTGGCCTTCGATCAGCCCCGCGGCCAGGAGTTTTTGCAGTTGCTGGCGCGCCGCCTCGGCGGTCATGTCCAGGGCCTGGGCGATCGCCGCATTGGGCAACGGGCCACGGGTTTTGAGCAGAAACAGGATGCGTTCTGACGTAGGTTGCCCCTGTGCTTTATCCAAGCTTTCACTTGTGTAACTCAATGTATCCCCCTAATATCCAAGCCAACGCTTGGATATTAGGCGCCGGCCGCTCACCTGTCGAGGAAACCCTGATGCACACAGACCCAACCCCCACCGCCACTTGGGGCGAATTGTTCAGCGGGCGCAATGGCCTGCTGGCCCTGGCTTTGGTCGGCGGCGTGGCGCTACACGCGATCAACGTGCACATCGTCACCACCGTGCTGCCGTCGGTGGTGCGGGACATCGGCGGCCTCGCCTGGTACGCCTGGAACACCACACTCTTTGTGGTGGCCTCGATCATCGGCGCCGCCCTCTCGGTATGGCTGCTGGCGGCGGCGGGCAAGCGCGGGGCCTGTGTCACGGCGCTGGCGGTGTTCGCCCTGGGCTCGGCGATCTGCGCCCTGGCGCCTTCGATGCCCTGGATGTTGTTCGGGCGCAGCGTGCAGGGCCTGGGCGGCGGTACGCTGGCGGCCCTCAGTTATGCGCTGATCCGCCTGGTGTTCGAGCCGCGCCTGTGGCCGCGGGCGGTGGCGCTGGTGTCGGGCATGTGGGGCGTGGCCACCCTGTGCGGGCCGGCCCTCGGTGGCCTGTTCGCCCAGGCCGGGCACTGGCGCTGGGCGTTCTGGACGCTGCTGCCGGTGGCGTTGCTGCAAGGCCTGCTGATCGTGGTGCAACTGCGCCCCGCACCCGGCCAGGCCCGGGGCAGCGATGGCCCGGTGCGCATTCCCTTTGTGCAGATCGCCCTGCTCGCCGCTTCGGTGTTGGCCATTGCCGCGGGCAGCCTGTCGCCACAACTGCTCTGGCAAGGGCTGGGTGTGGTCGGCGGCTTGCTGCTGGGGCTGGCGGCGGTGCGCCATGACCGCCGCGCCGAGGTGCGCATGCTGCCGCGCGGCGCCACGGCGCTGACCACGCCACTGGGCGCGGTGTACGCCAGTGTCGCCCTGCTGCTGGTGGGCACTACCTGCGAGATTTTCGTGCCGTACTTCCTTCAAACCCTGCACGGCCACACCCCCCTGGCGGCGGGTTACCTGACCGCTGCCATGGCCGGTGGCTGGAGCCTGGCTTCGGTGTTTTCCTCCGGGCGCAGCGGCGCCAGCGCCGAGCGCTTGCTGCGGGTTGGCCCTGCCCTTTGCGCCCTGAGCCTGGCAGCCCTGGCGCTGCTGATGCCCACGGCCGGGGTGTTTTCGCCAGCGATTGTGACCCTGCTTTGCGGCCTGGCCCTGGCCGGTGCCGGCGCGGGTGTGGGGATTTGCTGGCCGCACCTGCTGACCCGCGTCCTGACCCTGGCCCCGGCCGGCGAAGAGGGCATGGCCTCGGCGGCGATCACCACGGTGCAGTTGTATGGCATGGCGGTGGGTGCGGCAGTCGCCGGGCTGGTGGCCAACGCCGCCGGGCTCAACAGCCCTAACGGCGTCGCCGGTATTCAATCGGCCGCCCTATGGTTGTTCGCCACCTTTGCCCTGGCGCCGGTGTTGAGCTTCCTGCTGGCGCGGCGCATCAACCCCAAGGCTGCGGCCACCAACGCGGCCACGGCCAAGGAGTGCTGAGATGAGTACGCAATTGAGTGTCTGGATATTCCAAGCAATCAACGCCGTAGGCTTGAGCCTGTGGCTGCTGATCGCCGCGCTGAATAACTGCAAAGGCTTTGCCGGTTCCGTCGGCGCGGTGGGCGCCACGCTGTCGATGGCACCGCTCAAAGAGGCCCCTGCCATCGATACGCCGCTGTTGGGCCGGGCCTTGGCGGCACCGTGGTGGCCACGCCTGGCGCTGGGGGGGGTGCTGGCGCTGCAAGTGTTCGCCGCCCTCGCCTGCCTGGTGGGCACCTATCAGTTGTTGGTGGGCGGCGACCTGGCCGCCGCCCGGCCTTGGCTGAACCTGGCCCTGAGTGGGTTCGCCGGGTTCATCTTCGCCATGCACCTGGGCGGGTTGTGGTTCGGCTACTGGATTCGCCAGGAAGGCTTGCAACTGACCCACCTGGCGCTGCTGATCTGGGTCAGCCTGGCATTTTTTCTCTTTAACCTGTCCTTGGCATAAGGCGCGCGCTGCGCCATTCTGGGCGGCCACATCGTCCCTAGAAAACAAGGATGCGTATGCGTATCGAACGACTGGACCAACCCACGGATCAAGATCGCCTGGCGATCCTCAACCCGCTGTTGGCCTACAGCGAAAGCAAGGTCAACAACCCTTACTTTCAAAACTTCGCCCTGGTGGTGCGCGACGAACACAGCGACGAAATCCTCGGCGGCCTCTATGCCAAGATTTCCTACCAGTGGCTGTACGTCGAGCTGCTCAGCGTGCCGGAACAGGCCCGTGGCCAGGGCGTGGGTACGCGGTTGATGCACATGGTCGAAGAGCTGGCGCGGGAGAAGGACTGCACCGGCATCTGGCTCGGCACCTTCGACTTCCAGGCCCCGCAGTTCTACAAAAAACTCGGCTTTACCCAGTACGGCCAGATCGACGACTACCCGCCAGGGCATCGTCAGCACTTCTTCCAAAAGCGCCTCAAACCCTAAGCCCCAGTGCCTCCCCCCTGTAGCCAGCACCGCCCCACCGTCAGTGGGCGCGGGCCGGTGGGTTTTGGTGCGAGCCTGCTCGCGATAACGCTGGCCCAGGCAATGAAGATGTCGGCTGTGCGACCGCCCTCGCGGGCAGGCCCGCTCCCACAGTGATGGCCGCAGCTTGGGTGGGGCGCGGCTTAAAACAACCCCAACTGCCCACCCACCAGGGTCGAGAAATCGTCGCCGACAAAGGGCAGGATCGCGTCGGCCACCGGTTGCAACTGGCGGACCACGTAGTGCTCGTAGTCGATGGCGCCAGTGCGCACTTCCAGGGGTTCGGGGCCGGCCTGGGTCATCACGTAGCTGATCCAGCCACCGTTCTGGTACTGGCGCGGGCGGCCCTGGCGGTCGTTGTAGGCGTCGGCCAGGCGCGCCGCGCGCACGTGGGGCGGCACGTTGCGCTCGTAGTCGTCCAGGCGTCGGCGCAGGCGCTTGCGGTAGATCAGCAATTCATCCAATTCGCCTGCCAGGGTGCGTTGCACAAAATCGCGCACATAGCCCTGGTGCGGCTGGCGGTTGAAGATGCGCAGGTACAGCTCCTGCTGGAACTGCCGGGCCAGGGGCGACCAGTCGCTGCGCACGGTTTCCAGGCCCTTGTAGACCATCTCATCGCTGCCATCGGCGCGCCGCACCATGCCGGCGTAGCGCTTTTTGCTGCCCTCCTCCGCGCCGCGGATGGTGGGCATGAGGAAGCGCCGGAAATGGGTTTCAAACTGCAACTCCAGCACGCTCTCCAGGCCCATTTCGGCCCGCAGGTGCTCGCGCCACCACTGGTTGACCTGGGCCACCAGGGCCTGGCCGATGCGCGCGGCGTCCTCTTCGCTGTGGACGCTGCCGAGCCAGACAAAGGTGGAGTCGGTGTCGCCATAGATCACCTGATGGCCCTGGGCTTCGATCAGCTTGCGGGTCTGCTGCATGATCTGGTGCCCGCGCAGGGTAATGGATGAGGCCAGGCGCGGGTCGAAGAAGCGGCAACCGCTGGAGCCGAGCACGCCATAGAAGGCGTTCATGATGATTTTCAGCGCCTGGGACAGCGGCCCGTTGTGCTCGCGCTTGGCCACTTCGCGGCCTTCGGAGACCTGCGCGACGATGGCCGGCAGGCAGTGGCGGGTGCGCGAGAAACGAGCGCCACGAAAGCCCGCCACCGACTCGCTGTCATCGGGGTGGCGCAAACCTTCGACCAGGCCCAAAGGGTCGATGAGGAAGGTGCGGATGATCGACGGGTACAGGCTCTTGTAGTCCAGCACCAGCACCGACTCGTATAGGCCCGGGCGCGAGTCCATGACAAAACCGCCGGGGCTGGCCTGGGGCGGCAACGTCCCCAGGTTCGGCGCGACGAAGCCTTGGCGGTGCATCTGCGGAATGTACAAATGGCAGAACGCCGCCACCGAGCCGCCGCTGCGGTCCGCCGGTTGCCCGGTGACACTGGCCCGTTCCAGGAGGAAGGTGAGCAGCTCGGTCTTGGCGAAGATCCGCGTGACCAGTTCACAGTCCTTGAGGTTGTAGCGGGCCAGGGAGGGTTTGTCCTCGGCGAACATGCGGTCGATTTCGTCCATGCGCTGGTACGGGTTGTCGATGCACTTGCCTTCGCCGAGCAGGGTCTGGGCGACGTTTTCCAGGCTGAACGAGGGGAAACTCCAAGTGGCCGAACGCAGCGCCTCGATGCCATCGATAATCAGCCGCCCGGGGGCCGAGGCGAAGTAGTGGTTTTTGCGGTTGCCGTGCTCGCGCCATTCCATTTCGCCACCGTTGCGCCCCAGCAGCAGTGGCACGCCGAGGCGCCGGGCGTGTTCGTGGAGCACCCGCAGGTCGAACTGCACCACGTTCCAGCCGATGATGGCGTCGGGGTCGTGGCGCGCCAGCCACTGGTTGAGGCGTTCGAGCAACAGCACGCGGCTTTCGCAGTACGCCAGGTTGAAGCCCAGGGCCGGGTCGTTGTCTTCGCCGCGCCCGAGCATGTACACCTGGCGCTCGCCACAGCCTTCAAGGCCGATGCAGTACAGCTCGCCGAAGGCGTTGGTCTCGATGTCCAGGGACACCAGTTTCAGCGCCGGGCGATAAGCCGGCGCCGGTTTGAGCTGAGCGTCGGCGAGCAGGCCCGAAGCCTGGGCGACGCCGCTGAAGGCCACGGGCGCGGTGATGAAACGCTCCATCAGGTAGCGCTCGGGCGGGCGGATGTCGGCCTCGTAGACTTCCACCCCGGCCTTGCGCAGCACCTTGTCGAGGTGGATCAACTGGCGGTGCTGGCGGCAGTACAGGCCCAGCACCGGGCGGTGGTGAAAGTCCACCAATTGCAGCTCGCGCAGCTCCACCTCACGCTCATCCGCCAGCAACGCTTCACAGGCCCCACGCTGCTCGGCCAGGACAAACGCCACCGAGGGCTGCACCGCCAGGCGCAGCAGGCGCGGGCCACGGTCGGTGGCCAGCCAGAATTCCACCTCGGTCCCGGCCGGCGTGTCGCGCCAATGGCGGGTCAGGATAAAACCCTGTTCGAGCACGCTGTTCACCTTTATCGGGCGGCCGGAATCTGTTTGACGTGGGCCAGCCACTGCGGGTTCAGGGCGATTTGCTCGGGCTCCAGGCCCAGCTCCAGCATGCGCTCGCGGTGGCGGTCGATCTCCTGCACCGACTGGCTCAGGGCGCTGGTGTTGGCGTCGAGCAGGTGCATCTGGGTCAGGCCCAGGTGATAGAAGCGCAGCAGTTTCATCGCTGTTTCATCCCCCGCCGCGACACCGGCCGTGACGTGGTGCATGACGTTGGTCACCCGCATCAGGTTGCGCTTGAGCTGCCAGCCATAGGCCGCAGACGCCATCCACGGCTGCGACCAGAACTTGAAACGCACCAGCGCCGCACACACCAGCACCGAAGCAATCACACCGCCCAGGTTGTAGCGGAAATTGTCGCCGCCCGGCTCACCCAACAGCTTCACCGCCAAACCCGACAGCACCAGGCCCAGCAACACGAACACCACGGCTATCACCAGGGTGCTGCGGCGGGTTTCGCGCCGGTAAAGGATGGGGTCCTGGTGTTTGATCTCGAACATCATGGCAAAGGCGTCCAGTAGGGGGAGGAAAGAAAGCGGCGGGCATTATCACCGCTATGGCGGCCGACAGACACCGGCAATGACCCGATCAGGGCGGCTATTGCGCCAGATCAGGCTAATGCCTCACTTGACCCCGCTGGCGACAGGCCGGCGCACACCTCACGCACACAGCCGCGCAACCAGCGGTGGCCAGGGTCGGCGTCCAACCGTGGCGGCCAGAGCAGCGAGACAGTGATCGGCGCCAGCTCCAGCGGCAGGGCAAAGCTGTGCAGGCCCTGGCGCAGGCCGGTGGTGTGGTGCTCGGGCACGCTGGCGATCAATTCGCCGCTGCGCACCAGGGCCAGGGCGGTGGAAAAGCCGCCGACCACCGTCACGATGCGCCGTTGCAAGCCCAGGGTTTGCAGGGCCAGATCGATGGCCGCAGGCCCGTTGTGCAGGCCCGGGCGCGACACGCCGATGTGGCGGCCCTGGGCGTAACGGGCAGCGCTGACGACGCCCTCGGCCAGGGGATGCTCAGGGCTGACCACGCCGATAAAACGGTCGCGGAACAACCCTTGGGCGATCAGCTCCGGCGCGGTGCCGGGGCCCACTACCGCGGTTTCCAGGTCCACATCGCCGTCGCGCATCGCACTGCTGTCCTTGTTCGGTTTGCCGACGAAGCGCAACTGCACCCCCGGCGCCTGGGCCGCGACCCGGGCCAGCAGCGCCGGGCCGAAGGTTTCGACAAAACCGTCGCTGCTGCGCAAGGTGAAAGTGCGCGCCAGTTGCCCCAGGTCCAGCACCGTGGCCGGGCGCAGCACCGCTTCGGCGTCGCGCACCAATTGGCTGACCTGCTCGCGTAGCGCCAACGCCCGGGGCGTCGCTACCAACCCGCGGCCGGCGCGCACCAGCAAGGGGTCGCCGGTGGTGGCCCGCAGGCGCGCCAGGGCCCGGCTCATCGCCGAGGGGCTCAGGTGCAGGCGCTGGGCGGCACGGGTCACGCTGCCTTCGCTGAGCAAGGCATCCAGGGTGAACAGCAGGTTGAGATCAGGTTTCGTCATGGCCGGACGATAGCACGTTGCCCATCGAGATATGGCGCTCCATGCACAGGTGATGTGCAACCCATGCGTCTTCCGCCCTACCCCGGCGCGCCTTAGGCTGCTGCATGCGCCCACCCCGGGCGCGCCTCAGGAGCCCCATGTGAACCCGACCCCCGCCCTCGCCAGCTTGGCGCTGACCCTGTTGCTGTGTGCCCTGGGCACCAGCATTGCCAACGTCGGTTTGCCCGCACTGGCCCAGGCTTTTGCCGCCCCGTTCGGCCAGGTGCAGTGGGTGGTTTTGGCCTACCTGCTGGCCATCACCTGCCTGATCGTCAGCGCCGGGCGCCTGGGCGACCTGCTGGGTCGGCGCCGGGTGCTGCTGGCCGGGGTCGCGCTGTTCAGCCTGGCGTCGGCCCTGTGCGCGGTGGCGCCCAGCCTGGGGATATTGATCGGCGCACGGGCCCTGCAAGGTGTCGGCGCCGCGCTGATGATGGCCCTGACCCTGGCCATGGTCGGCGACACCGTGGGCAAGGCCCGCACCGGCAGCGCCATGGGCCTGCTCGGGACGCTGTCGGCCATCGGCACCGCCCTGGGCCCGACCCTGGGCGGCGTGTTGATCGACGGGTTCGGCTGGCGGGGGCTGTTCGTACCCTGCGCTGCCCTGGGCCTGCTGACCCTGGCCCTAGGCTATCGCTACTTGCCCGCCGACCCACCCAGGACCGCACCCAGCGGCTTCGACCCCTTCGGCACCCTGCTGCTGGCCCTGGCGCTGGGCGCCTATGCTCTGGCCATGACCTTGGGGCGCGGCAGCCTGGGCCTACTTAATGCCCTGCTGTTGCTGGCGGCGGCGCTGGGCGCGGCGCTGTTCCTGTGGGTCGAGGCACGGGTGGCGGCGCCGTTGGTTCATTTGCCGCTGCTGCGGGCGCCATTGATGAGTACCAGCCTACTGCTCAACGTGCTGGTGGCGATGGTGATGATGGCCACCCTGGTGGTCGGCCCGTTCTATCTGACAGACGCCCTGGGCCTGGCCCCGGCCAGCGTGGGCCTGGTGATGTCGGTGGGGCCGCTGATGGCCGCGTTCAGTGGGGTGCCGGCGGGCAAACTGGTTGACCGCTGGGGCGCGCTGGCGGTGCTGCGCCAGGGTTTATTCACCCTGGCCCTGGGCGCATTGGCCCTGGGCTGGCTGGCGCCGTGGCTGGGGGTGGTGGGTTACCTCGTGGCGTTGGCGATCCTGACGCCGGGCTATCAGTTGTTCCTCGCGGCCAACAACACGGCAGTCATGCAGGATGTGCCCGCCGCGCAACGTGGCGTGGTGTCGGGCCTGCTCAACCTGGCCCGCAACCTGGGCCTGCTGAGCGGCGCGTCACTGATGGGCACGGTATATGCCCTCACCGCACAGCACGGTGGCGCCGGCCAAGGCCTGCAATGGACCTTCACCGGCGCCACCGTGCTGTTGGGGCTGGGCTTGGCGCTGGCCTGGCGCCTGCGCCGGTAGGCGATCAGGCCTTGGTCGCCACGCCTTGTACCTGTGCCGAGGGCTGCGCCGGGGTGCGCAAGGTCCACAGCAGGTAGACGCCCACCAAACCGGCGGCCGAGAGCGACAACATCCCCGCCCGTGGGTCGGTGAACCAGATCTCCATGTTGGCCTTGAGCATCGGCGCGACGAAACCGCCGATGTTGCCCATGGAACCGATCAAGGCAATCCCTCCCGCCGCCACCACGCCGCCCAGGTAACTGGTGGGCAGGGTCCAGAACAGCGGTTGCACGGTGACGAACCCCGCCGCCGCAAAGCAGAACGCCAACAGCACCGGGCCGAAGCTGTTGAGCAAAGCCGAGGCGGCAATGCCGATGGCGGCCAGGGCGAGCATGCACATGGCCATTTTCAGGTGCGAACCGTGGCGGTCGGCGTAGCGGGTAACGAAGTACATGGCGATGGCCGCGCACAGCCAGGGCACGGCAATCAGCATGCCCACCTTGAACCCCACCGTGGTGCCCAGCAGCTCGGCGATGCGCGTGGGCAGGTAGAAGATCACCCCGTAGACACTCACCTGCACGCTGAAGTAGATCAGGATGAACTTCATCACCCGGGTGTTGCGCAGCAGGTCCAGTAACGTTTTCGGGCCGTGGCTGACCTTGAGTTTGTCCTCGGCCTGCAACTCCAGGCTCAGCGCGGCTTTCTCCTGCGCGGTCAGCCAGTTAGCCTCCTCGGGCTTACTCTTGAGGTAGAACAGCGCGATGATCCCCACCACTACCGCGGCCAGGCCTTCGACCAGGAACATCCACTGCCAGTTGGTCAGGCCGAACATGTCGTGCATTTCCAGCAACCACCCCGACAGCGGGCTGCCGAGCATCAGCGCCAGTGGCAGGCCGAAGTAGTAGATGCCGATCGCCTGGCCACGGCGCTGGGCCGGGAACCAGTAGGTCAGGTAGAGGATCACGCCCGGAGAGAAGCCCGCCTCGGCCACGCCCAGCAGAAAGCGCAGCACGTAGAACGTGGTTTCGTCGCGGGTGAACATCATCGCCGCCGACACCAGGCCCCAGGTAATCATGATCCGGCTCAGCCAGACCCGCGCCCCAACCCGGTGCAGCATGAGGTTGCTGGGCACCTCGAAAATCGCATAGCCGATGAAGAAAATCCCCGCGCCGAGGGCGAACGCCGCGTTGCTCAAGCCGATATCGGCTTGCAGCGCGGCCTTGGCGAAGCCGACGTTGGAACGGTCGATCATCGCCAGGGCGAACATCAGGGCAAGGAATGGCAACAGCTTCCAGCGGCACTTGGCGAGGGCGCTTTCGATGGCGGCCAGGTGGTCTGATCGTGTCTTTTCTGGGGTCATGGTATGAGCCTTATTATTAGATTTTTCCGCTATCAGCAGCGCTGACCCCGGCACGCTAGTGCAGCCCACCGATAAATCCCAATGACATATTTTCAACCTTTGATATCGTTTCGTTATCAATGCCTCGGGGTGCCCTATGGAAAACGACGAAATATCCTACGCCAGCGTCAGCAAGTGGCTGAAAATCAAACACCTGCTGCTGATCGACACCCTGGCCCGGACCCGCAACATGCACACCACCGCCGAGCTGATGAACCTCACCCAACCGGCCATCAGCAAAATGCTGCGCGACATCGAGCGGCTACTGGGCTTTGCCTTGTTCGAGCGCCAGACCCGCAGCATGGCCCTCACCGAACTGGGGGAATTCGTGGTGCGCTTTGCCCGTATGACGTTGCACGACACCCAGTCGTTCGTCGACCAACTGAACAAAGTGCGCAAGGGCGGCCACGGCCATTTGAAGATCGGCGCGATCTTCGCCGCCACCTCGGTGGTGCTGCCCGAAGCCATCACCCGCATCAAGCGCGAGCGGCCACGGTTGTCCATCGAAGTGATCGAACAAACCAGCAACCAGTTGCTGGAGATGCTGGAACACAAAAAACTCGACCTGATAATCGCCCGCTTCACCGACGAGCGTTACCAGACCCCTTACGACTTCCGCCCCCTGGGCCACGAACCGTTCTGCCTGGTGGTCAACCGCGAACACCCGCTGGCGCGTTTCGACACGGTGGCCATCGCGCAACTGAGCGACTGGCCGTGGGTCATGTACCCCTTCAACGCGCCCCTGCGCCGGCAAATGGACGCCGCCTTCGCCCGCTTCAACCTGCCCACCCCCACCGACACGGTGGAAACCATCTCCATGCCCACCTTCCTGCACCTGCTGCAATCGGGCCCGATGCTGGCCATGCTCCCCGAGTCGATGGTGCAACCCCAGGTGCAAAGCGGCTTGCTCAAGGTCCTCGACACCCCCTTCAAGGTCGAACCCCAGGACTACGGCATCATCACCCGCAAAGACGAACTGCCCAGCGAAGCGGCGCGGGTATTTGTCGAGATCCTGGTGGCGTTTGCGCGGGAGCGGGAGGGGCAAATGGGTTAACGGGTCAGCTGCAGGGCAGTAGGCGGGTTCACCCCAGGCTATCGCCCCTCACGGCTGGCGCTCGCTGCGGTCATGAATTGTCGTAGGCCGATTCCCACCAATCGCGTCCGTTTGGTCTGATTTCGCGCAATAAATTGCCTCGCTAGCATCGCGTTTTGTCCTG
>RCMZ01000032.1_pt1 | contig 84956 bp, 72 predicted proteins | sample 2041141 | NCBI WGS metagenome assembly RCMZ01 (sample SAMN09708263, study PRJNA481090) | Wastewater metagenome, whole genome shotgun sequencing project. | biome: sewage; isolation source: Davis station wastewater (DW) | place: Antarctica: Davis Station | collected 2010-03-01 | reverse complement strand
CGGCGGCCGGCGCCGCGCCGCTGCTCTCCTTCGCCGCCGCCCCGGCGCCGGCGTCCTTCTACCTTTCCCCGCCGCCCGCGCCGCCCGTCCCCGGCGCCCGCGCCCCGCCGTTCGCCTGATCTCTCCTCCGTTCCGCCTGCCGCCCACGCGCGGCGCTTTGCCATTCCAGGAGTCATCATGCGTACTGCCGTGCCCACGGTGCGCGAACTCGCGTTCGCCGCCGCCTTGTCCCTTCCCTTGTCCATCGCCTCGCCGGCCCACGCCGCCGGCCCGGCCAAGGACAACGATCTGGCGCAGATCCGCGCCCAACTGCAGCAGATGAAAGACGCTTACGAGCAGCGCATCGCCGCGCTCGAACAGCGGCTGGCGCAGGCCGAAACCACCGCCGGGCAGGCCGCCAAAAGCGCCGAGGCGAGCGCCACGCAGGCGCAGGTCGCGGTGCAGGAAGCCAGCCTGCGCGCCGCGCCGGCGGCGATGCCGGCCGGCCCGGCGAGCGGCTTCAACCCGGAAGTCTCGCTGATCCTGCAGGGCCAGTACAAAAGCATGAAGGACGTGCCGGAGCGCGCCATCACCGGCTTCTGGCCGGCCGGCGGGCACGACCACGGCGCCGATCCGCGCGGCTTCTCGCTCGACCACAGCGAACTGGTCATGGCCGCCAACATCGATCCCTGGTGGCGCGGTCAGCTGATGCTCGGCCTGCAGGACGACAAGGCCGAGGTCGAGGAAGCCTGGTTCCAGTCGCTCGGCATCGGGCACGGCATCGGCCTCAAGGCCGGGCGCATCCGCTCCGGTATCGGCTACCTCAACGAGCAGCATGCCCATGCCTGGGATTTCGCCGACGCGCCGCTGATCTACAAGGCGATGTTCGGCGACCACGGAAGCTACGCGCAGGACGGCGTGCAGCTGAAATGGGTGGCGCCGACCGAAACCTTCGTCGAACTCGGCGCCGAACTGGGGCGCGGGGCCGCGTTTCCGGGCACCGACCGCAACAAGAACGGCAGCGGTTCCGGCGCGCTCTTCGCGCATGTCGGCGGCGACGTCGGCACGAACCACAGCTGGCGCACCGGCGTCTCCTACCTGCGCACGGCGGCGCGCGAGCGCGAGGCGCATTTCACCGACGTCGGCGGCTTTGAGGCGCAGGGCGTGTTCGCCGGAAACTCGCGGACCTGGATCGCCGACTTCGTCTGGAAGTGGGCGCCGAACGGCAATCCGAAGTATCAGAATTTCAAGCTGCAGGGCGAATGGTTCCAGCGCCGCGAGCAGGGCACGCTCGACTGCCGCGACGAGGACGGCGTCGGCAACGCCTGCGCCGCCGGCGTCCTCAGCGACTACGCCAGCCGCCAGTCCGGCTGGTACCTGCAGGGCGTCTACCAGTTCACGCCGAACTGGCGCGCCGGCGCGCGCTACGACCGCCTCGACTCGGGCCGCCGCGATTTCGGCGTCAACGCCGCCAACCTCGTCGTCGACAGCTACCGCCCGAGCCGCGCTTCCCTGATGGCCGATTACAGCTGGAGCGAATTCTCGCGCCTGCGTCTGCAGTTCGCGCGCGACAGGTCGATGCAGGGCGTCACCGACAACCAGGTGACGCTGCAGTACATCATGAGCCTCGGCGCGCATGGCGCGCACAAATTCTAAGGAGCACGGAAGATGAATCGCTCGTTGAACCGTTTCTTCGCCGCCGCTTTCGCTTCCCCGCTGTTCCGCGGCGCGTGCGCGGCGGTCGCCGCCTTTCTCGCCCTCGGCCTGTTCCCGCCGCCCGCCGCGGCCGCCGTCGAGGTCTTCGCCACCGTCCCCGAGTGGGCGGCGCTGGCGCAGGAGATCGGCGGCGACAAGGTGCGTGTCTACAGCGCCACGCAGGGCCTGCAGGACCCGCACCGGATCGACGCCAAGCCCTCGCTGATCGCGCGCGCGCGTTCGGCGCAGCTCGTCGTCGCGACCGGCGCCGAGCTGGAGATCGGCTGGCTGCCGGTGGTCGTCCGCGAATCGGGCAACGCCCGCATCCAGTCGGGGCAGCCCGGCTACTTCGAGGCGGCGCGCTACGTCGCCATGCTCGAAGTGCCGGCCGTGCTCGACCGCGCGCACGGCGACGTGCACGCCGGCGGCAATCCGCACGTGCAGACCGATCCGCGCAACCTGTTCCGGATCGGCGAGGCGCTCGCCGCGCGTCTGGCCGAGCTCGATCCGCCCAACGCGGCGGCGTACCAGGCCGGCTACCGGGACTTCGCCGATCGCCTGCGCAGCGCCGTCGCGCGCTGGGAGAAGGAAGCGGCGCCGCTGCGCGGCGTGCCCATCCTCGTCCAGCACAAGGCCTTCCCCTATCTGCAGAACTGGCTCGGGCTGAAGGAAGTCGGCTGCCTGGAAGCGAAGCCCGGCGTCGAGCCGTCGAGCGCCCAGCTCGCCGGCATCGTCGCGCAGCAGGCCGCGCAGCCGGCGAAAATGGTCATCCGCCCGGCCTACCAGTACGACGCGCCGTCGCGCTGGATCGCCGAGCGCGCGCGGATTCCCGCCGTGACGCTGCCGTTCACGATCGGCGGCACGCCGGAAGCGAAGGATCTCTTCTCGCTCTACGACGACACCGTGCGCCGTCTGCTCAAGGGGCTGCAGGGATGAGCGGCGATTGCGGCAACGGCGTCAACGGCGTCAATGGCGTCAATGGCGTCAATGGCGGCGCGCCGACGCTGCTCGCCGCGACCGGCCTGAGCGCCGGCTACGCCAGGCCGGTGGTCGGCCCGGTCTCGCTGCGCCTGGCACGCGGCGAGATCGTCGGCATCGTCGGCCCCAACGGCGCCGGCAAGTCGACGCTGCTCGCCACGCTGACCGGCGCCGCGCGCATTTTTTCCGGGCGCGTCGATAAGGCGCCGGGGCTGCGCGTCTCGCTGCAGCAGCAGCAGGCGCCGGCGATCGACGGGATTCCCTTCAGCGGCGCCGAACTGCTCGCGCTGACCGGCGCCGCCGCCGCCGGCCTGCCGCCCTGGCTGGCGCCGCGCCTCGGCGAGCGCCTCGACCGGCTGTCCGGCGGGCAGCTGCAGTTCCTCTACCTGTGGGCCTGTCTGCAGGCGCCGGCCGACGTCGTGCTGCTCGACGAGCCGACCAACAACCTCGACCCGGACGGCGTCGCCTTCCTCGAAGGCGCGCTGCGCCGCCGCGCGCGGCCCGGCGCGAAGGCGGACGAAAGCGCTTGCGCCGGCCTGCTCCTGGTCAGCCACGACGCGCGCTTCATGGACGCCGTCTGCGACCGCACGGTGACGCTATGAACGGCGCCTTGCTCTTCGATCCGCTGTTCGCCGGTCCCTTCGCCACTGGCCTCTGCTTCGCCGTCCTGTTGCCGCTGCTCGGCGCCTGGCTGCGCCTGCGCGACGAATGGCTGGCGGCGCTCGCCTTCGCCCAGACGGCGGCGGCCGGCGCGCTGCTCGCGATGCTCGCCGGTGCGCCCCTGCTGCTCGGCGGCCTCGCCGCCGCGGCGCTCGCGGCGGGGCTGAAGCACGCCTTCGAGGGCGCCACGCGCGGCGCGCAGGGCGCCGCCTACGCGATGCTGCTGCTGCTCGGCTGGGGCGTCTCGGTGCTGCTGGTGGCCAATCTGCCGCTCGCCGAACGCATGGGGCACGCGCTGTTCGACGGCCAGCTCTATCTCACCGAGCGCTCGCACCTGATCAGCGCCGGCGTGTTCGCCGCCGGCGCGCTGCTCGCCCTGCGTCCGCTCTCGCGCCGCCTGCTGCTCGCGCACTTCTTCCCCGACCTGTTCCGCGCGCGCGGACTGTCCGAGCGGCGCGCGCATTTCGCCTTCGACCTGCTGGTCGCCGGCGCGCTGGCGCTTGCCACCATGAGCATCGGCGTGATGGGCGCCTTCGCGCTGATCTTCGTGCCGCCGCTCATCGCCTTCGGCTGGGCCGGCAGTTGGCGGCGCGCGCTCGCGCTCGGCGTGGCGGTCGGCGTGGCGAGCTACGTCCTCGCCTTCGGTCTCGCGCTGGCGCTCGATCAGCCCTTCGGACCGCTGCTCGCGCTGCTGCTCGTCGCCGCCGGCGTGGCGAGCGCGCTGGGACGCCGTTGGGCCGGCCATGCCTGATCTACCGGAAAGGCGGTAAATGGCGGCGGGGCAAATTGCAGCACGTCGGGTGATGTGTTAAAACAAGCCCTCTTCGTCAATGCTTTTTCCGCTTGCCCGGCAGCTCATGGTGTTTTCCTTCTTCAAAAAACCGCAGGAAAAAATGGTGGCCAAGCCGGCGGCCGCCCCGCGCCCGCGCGCGGAGGACGCCGCCGCGCTGCCTGAGGAAAAGACCGCCGCCGTCCCGCCGTCCAGCGCCGGCGCGGCCCCGCAGCCCGATCTCGATACGCCGCTCGATTTCAGCGACTTCGAGTTCAGCGAAAGCCCCCCCGATTTCCACGTCGAGGCCGACGTCGATCCGATCGACGCCGACGTCGAACAGGCCGCCGTCCTCTACGCCAACGCGCAGGACGACGCGGTGCGCGTCCTGCTCGAGGATGCCGTGCGCGTGCACAACTTCGGTCCGGGCGAACGGTTGTGGATGATGCTCTTCGACCTGTACCGGCTGACCGGCCAGAAAGCCGCCTTCGAGGCGCTGGAAATCGACTACGCGCGCGCCTTCGAGAAGTCGCCGCCGACCTGGCGCGACCGCTCCCGGACGGCCGCCGCCAAGCCGGCGCCGGTCCCCGGCAGCGTGCTGTTCGCGGGCGAGGTGACCGGCGACAACGATGCCGGCTTCGACGCCGCGACGCAGGCGCTGGATAAATCGCCACGGCTGCGCCTCGACCTGTCCCGGGTGGCGACGATCGACGCCGCCGGCTGCAACCGTCTGCTCACGCTGTTGCAGAAAGCGCGCAAGACGAAACGCGAGGTCGAGCTGCTCGGCCGCGACAACCTCGGCGCGCTGCTCGAACCCTGCGTCGAGACCGGCCGCGCCGAGTCGCCCGACTGCTGGCTGCTGCTGCTCGAACTGCACCAGCTGCAGGGCCGGCAGGACGCCTTCGAGGAGCTGGCGGTCGACTTCGCGGTCACTTTCGAAGTCTCGCCGCCCTCCTGGGAAGCGCAGCGGGTCGCCGCCGCCGAAGCGCCGCCGGCCGCCGCCGAAGCGCCGGCGAGCGATGCCGCCGCGCCCGAGGCCTACGCGCTGCAGGGCGAGATCAAGGCGGCGCGCTTCACCGATCTGCCGGCCTTCGCCGACACCCACGACCTCGTGGTGGTCGACTGCGCGGGCATCACGCGCATCGATTTCGTCAGCGCCGGCGTGCTGCTCAACGTGCTGACCACGGTGCGGCGCAGCGGCAAGCAGATCGTCTTCCGCCATCCCAACCAACTCGTCGCCGAACTGTTCGGCGTCGTCGGCCTCAAGGCCGTGGCCGAGATCATTCCGGCCAAACACTAGGAAATTCCCATGGAGCAATACCACGGCACCACGATTCTCTCGGTGCGCCGCGGCAACCGCGTCGCCATGGGCGGCGACGGTCAGGTCACGCTCGGCAACATCGTCATCAAGGCCAGCGCGCGCAAGGTGCGGCGCATTCACCAGGGCAAGATCCTGGCCGGTTTCGCCGGCGGCACGGCCGACGCCTTCACGCTCTTCGAGCGCTTCGAGGCCAAGCTCGACAAGCATCAGGGCAACCTGCTGCGCTCGGCCGTCGAACTCGCCAAGGACTGGCGCAGCGACCGCGCCCTGCGCCGGCTCGAAGCCATGCTGGCGGTGGCCGACCGCGAGAATTCGCTGATCATCACCGGCAACGGCGACGTGCTCGAACCCGAGCACGGCATCGTCGCCATCGGCTCGGGCGGCGCCTACGCCCAGTCGGCGGCGCGCGCGCTGATCGAGAACACCGAACTCGATCCGGCCGACGTGATCCGCAAGTCGCTCGAAATCGCCGGCGACCTGTGCATCTATACCAACCACAGCTTCACCATCGAGACGCTCGAGTAGGCGCGCCCGGCGCGCGTGCGCCGGCCGGCCGCAGGGCGCAGGACCCATCATGACGCAAATGACTCCGCAGGAAATCGTCCACGAACTCGACAAGCACATCGTCGGGCAGGGCAAGGCCAAGAAGGCGGTCGCTATCGCGCTGCGCAACCGCTGGCGGCGCGCGCAGGTGGCCGACCCGCTGCGCCAGGAAATCACGCCGAAGAACATCCTGATGATCGGCCCGACCGGCGTCGGCAAGACCGAGATCGCGCGCCGTCTGGCGCGGCTGGCCAACGCGCCCTTTATCAAGATCGAGGCGACCAAGTTCACCGAGGTCGGTTACGTCGGGCGCGACGTCGACACGATCATCCGCGACCTCGTCGAGATTGCCATCAAGAGCGGCCGCGAGCAGGCGGTGAAGGGCGTGCGCGTGCGCGCCGAGGACGCCGCCGAGGACCGCATCCTCGACGCGCTGTTGCCGCCGGCGCGCGGCAACTTCTTCAACGAGCAGCAGGCCACCGACGACAGCACGACGCGGCAGAAATTCAGGAAGAAGCTGCGCGAGGGCGAACTCGACGACAAGGAGATCGAACTCGAACTCGCCGCGCCGTCGATGCAGGCCGAAATCTTCGCGCCGCCGGGCATGGAGGAACTGACCTCGCAGATCCAGGGCATGTTCCAGAACATGGGCGGCGGCCGCAAAAAGTCGCGCAAGCTGAAGATCGCCGAGGCGCGCAAGCTGCTGGTCGACGAGGAGGCCGCCAAGCTGGTGAACGACGAGGAACTCAAGCTCGACGCGGTGAAGAACGTCGAGCAGAACGGCATCGTCTTCCTCGACGAAATCGACAAGATCGCCAGCCGCTCCGAAATGCAGGGCGCCGACGTCTCGCGCCAGGGCGTGCAGCGCGACCTGCTGCCGCTCGTCGAGGGCACGACGGTGTCGACCAAGTACGGCATGATCAAGACCGACCACATCCTGTTCATCGCCAGCGGCGCCTTTCATCTGGCCAAGCCGTCCGACCTCATCCCCGAACTGCAGGGGCGCTTCCCGATCCGCGTCGAACTCGACTCGCTGTCGGTCGCCGACTTCGAGCGCATCCTGACCCAGACCGACGCCTGCCTGACCATGCAGTACCAGGCGCTGCTCGCCACCGAGGGCGTCGCGCTCGACTTCGCCGAGAGCGGCATCCAGCGCCTCGCCGAGATCGCCTGGTCGGTCAACGAGAAGACCGAGAACATCGGCGCCCGCCGCCTGTACACGGTGATGGAGCGCCTGCTCGAGGAAGTTTCCTTCACGGCCGGCGCCAAGGGCGCCGAGACGATTACGGTCGATGCTGCCTACGTCGACGGTCGCCTCGGCGAGCTGGCGCAGAACGAGGACCTTTCGCGCTACGTGCTGTAATCGTCGCCCGGGAGTCGGAAATCGGGACTCGGTCCGCCGCCGGCTCCCGATTTTTCAATTTCCGACCGTCGAACCCCGAACATGCTCCTGCGCATCGTCGCCATCATCTTTCCGGTCTTCGCGATCGTCGCCGCCGGCTTCCTCTACGCGCGCCGCAAGCAGCCGGACATGCGCTTCGCCAACCAGCTCAACATGGACGTCTTCGTCCCGGCGCTGGTCTTCGCCGCGCTCGCCGGGCGCAACTTCGACCTGACGGCGCACTGGGCGCTGGCCGCCGGCGGCCTCGTCGTGGTCCTCGGCTCGGGGCTGCTGACCTGGCCGCTGGCCCGCCTGTGCGGCTTCGAAACGCGCACCTTCCTGCCGCCGATGATGTTCAACAACTCGGGCAACATGGGCCTGCCGCTGATGCTGCTCGCCTTCGGCGAAGCGGCGCTGCCCGCCGCCGTCGTCCTCTTCTTCATCGAGAACGTGCTGCACTACTCGCTCGGCACCTGGATGCTCGACCACCGCGCGAAGCTGTGGAACCTCTGGCGCGTGCCGGTGATCGCCGCCGCGCTCGCCGGCCTCGCCGTCAGCCTGCTGCGCATCGAACTGTGGGAACCGCTGTACATCAGCATCAAGCTGCTCGGCGACGTGTCGATCCCGCTGCTGCTCTTTTCGCTCGGCGTGCGCCTGACGAATTCCGGCATCAAGGATCTGAAGATCGGCCTGATCGGCGCCGCCGCCTGTCCGCTCGCGGGCATGGCATTGGCTTGGGTCTGCGCGCCGCTGCTCGGCCTTTCCGGCGTCGAGCGCGGCATGCTGCTGGTGTTCGGCGCGCTACCGCCGGCCGTGCTCAACTACATCTTCGCCGAGCTGTACCGCCAGGAGCCGGAGAAGGTTGCCTCCATCGTCATGCTCGGCAACGTCGCTGCGCTGATCTTCGTTCCCGTCGCGCTGGCCGTCGCCCTGCCCTGAGCGCCGGGGCGCGGAGGGTTGGAATGGCGCGGCGCGGCCGGCGTCCGCCGGATACCTACAGGTCGAGCTGCAGCGCCGCCAGCCGCGCGTAGAGGCCGCCCTGCTGGCGCAGATCCTCCGGCGTTCCGGTTTCGACGATGCGCCCGCGCTCCATCACGACGATGCGGTCGACCTTCTGCACCGTCGCCAGGCGGTGCGCGATGATCAGCGTGGTGCGCCCCCGCATGGCGGCGGCGAGGCCCTGCTGGACGAGGATTTCCGATTCCGCGTCGAGCGCGCTGGTCGCTTCGTCGAGCAGCAGCAGGCGGGCGCCCTTGAGGATGGCGCGGGCGATCGCGATGCGCTGGCGCTGGCCGCCGGACAGCCGCGTGCCGCGTTCGCCGAGGAAGGTCTGATAGCCGTCGGGCAGGCGCTCGATGAATTCGTCCACCAGCGCCATTTTTGCCGCCGCCATGACCTCCTCGTCGCTCGCCGTGGCGCGGCCGTAGCGGATGTTTTCCAGCGCGTTGGCGGAAAAGATCACCGGGTCCTGCGCGACGATGGCGATCTCCTTGCGCAGGTCGTGCAGGCGCAGTTCGCGGATGTCCTGCCCGTTGATCCGGATGCAGCCGGCCGAGGCCTCGTAGTAGCGCAGCAGCAGCTGGAACAGGCTGCTCTTGCCGGCGCCGGACGGGCCGACCAGCGCGACGCTTTCGCCCGGTGCGATGTCCAGGCAGATGTCGTCGAGCGCGCGCGTCTGCGGGCGCGCCGGGTAGGCGAAGCCGACGTGCTCGAAGCGGATCGCCGCCTGCGCCGAGCGCACCGGCGCGAGCGGCGTCGGCGCCTCGCGGATGGCCGGTTCGGCGTGCAGCAGGTCGAGCAGGCGCTCGGTCGCGCCCGCCGCGCGCATCACGTCGCCCCAGACTTCGGCCATGGTGCCGACGGCGCCGGCGACGAGCGCCGCGTAGAGGACGAAGGACGCCAGCTGGCCGCCGCTCAGCGTGCCCTCGGCGACCTGCCGCGCGCCAACCCACAGCACGAAGATGATCGTGCCGACGACGGCGGTGATGATCAGCGCGGTGAGCGCCGCGCGCACCCGCGTGCGCCGGATCGCGGTGGCGAAGCTGCTCTCCGTGCGCGCGGCGAAGCGGGCGGCTTCCTGCGTTTCCTGCGTGTAGGCCTGCACCGTCGGCATCGCGTTGAGAATCTCGCCGGCCAGCGCCGAAGCGTCGGCGATGCGGTCCTGCGATTCGCGCGAGAGCTTGCGCACCTTGCGTCCGATGGCGACGATCGGAAGGACGAGCAGCGCCATCAGCCCGAGATTCAGCGAGAACAGGTAGAGGCTGGTGACGGCCAGCATGACCATGCCGCCGACGAACTGGAAGAGGCTGCGCAGGCCCATCGAAATCGAACTGCCGACGACGGTCTGGATCAGCGTCGTGTCGCCGGTCAGGCGCGACAGGACTTCGCCGGTCTGCAGGGTCTCGAAGAACTGCGGCGACTGCCCGAGCACGCGCGCGTAGACGGCGCTGCGCAGATCGGCGGTGGCCCGTTCGCCAACCCACGACACGGTGTAGAAGCGCGCCGCGACGACCAGCGCCCAGAAGGCCGCCAGCGCGAACAGCGCGATGAAGTGGCCGTTCAGGCTGAGCGCGCCGAGCAGGCCGCTGTGCGCCGGCCGGCCGCTGCCGAAACCGGCGTCGATGAGGTCGCGGAAGGCCAGCGGCACGACCAGGATGGTGGCCGAGCCGAGGCAGAGCAGGACGAAGGCGAGCGCGATGCGCGCCCGGTACGGGCGCAGGAAGGGCCACAGGCCGGCGAGCGCCGAGAGGCGGCGGGGCGCGGCGGGGAGGGGAGCGGTGGACATACCCGATTATCGTCCATCGCGCCGCGTTCCGCCGCATCGCGCTGCAGCGCGTCAGCGTGCGCACCGGGCGATCTGCGGGAATCCGCTCCGGGCGAGTGAAGCGCCCGGAACGTCCGGAACGTCCGGTGCGTCGGGAAGCGGGGCGCCGGCGCGCCCCGGGGCTCAGGCCGTCGCCGGCCGGGCGAGCGGCGCTTCCTTGATCGGCAGATTGACCAGCGCCGCGCCAATGGCCAGCGCGATGTCGGCGTACCACATCCACGAATAGTCGCCGAAGCGCGTCAGCGCGATGCCGCCGAGCCAGGCGCCGAGGAAGCCGCCGATCTGGTGCGAGAGCAGCGTGAGGCCGAACAGCGTGCCAAGGTAGCGCACGCCGAACAGCTTGCCGACGATGGCGGCGGTCGGCGGCACGGTGGCCAGCCAGGTGAAGCCGAGGCCGGCGGCGAACAGGTAGAAGGTGAGGTCGGTCTTCGGCGCGAGCAGATAGGCGCCGACCAGCAGCGCGCGCGAGGCGTACATCCAGAACAGCACGTACTTGCTGCGGTAGCGGGCGACGCAGCCGCCGGCGTAGAGGCTGCCGAAGATGTTGGCGAGGCCGATGATGGCCAGCGACCAGCTGGCGACGGCGGGCGGCAGGCCGCACAGGTCGACTTCGCCGGGCAGGTGGGTGACGAGGAAGGCGATATGGAAGCCGCAGGTGAAGAAGCCGAGGTTGAGCAGCAGGTAGCTGCGGTCGACGACCGCTTCCTTGACGCTGTCCTTGAGGCCCTTGCCGCCGGGCGCGTGGGCGTGCGCCGCGCCGCCGCCGCGCGTCAGCGTGCCGACCAGCGGCAGCGCGGCCAGCGTCATCACGGCGAGCGACCACATGGCGCCCATCCAGCCGACGCTCTGGATCAGCTTCTGCAGGATGGGGGCGAAGACGAACTGCCCGAAGGAGCCGCCGGCGTTGATGATGCCGGACGCCGCGCCGCGCGCTTCGAGCGGCAGGCGCTGCGCGGCGGCGCCGATCAGCACCGAGAAGCTGCCGGCGCCGGAACCGACCGCCGAGAGCAGGCCGAGCGTCACGATCAGCCCCCAGGTGCCGCTCATGAAGGGCGTCAGCGCGCTGCCGAGGGCGAGCACCAGGAGACCGCCGATCAGCACGCGGCCGGGGCCGTAGCGGTCGGCGACGGCGCCGGCGACCGGCTGGATGGCGCCCCACATGAACTGGCCGACGGCCATGGCCAGGCTGATCGAGGCGATGCCGAGGCCGGTGCTGGTGTTGAGCGGCGAAACGAAGAGGCCGAGCGACTGGCGGGCGCCCATGGTGACCATCAGGATGCCGGCGGCGGAAAGCGTGACGACCCAGAGGGCGCGGGTGTTGAGAGTGCGGAACATGGCGCGGCGTCTCGTTGTGCTGGGCGCGAGGCCCACGGACTGCGCATTCTATTCGTTAAGCCGCGGGCTGCGGCGCGATTTTTTTCCGGGCGGAAAATCGGCGCGGGACTCGGGCGGGACTCGGGTGGGGCGCCGGCGGACGGCCGTGCAGCGAGCGCGGATGGGGGCGGGTCGGGGGCAGGCGACGAATCCCGCCGCCTGCCGCTTGCCGTTCGCGGGATCAGCCCGAAAAGCGCTGCAGCTGCCGCCGGTCGCGCTTGGTCGGACGGCCCTTGAGGTCGCTGCCCGGCGCCGGGGCAAGCTTGCGCGCTTCGCCGGCGGCCTGCCGGCGCGCCCGGCTCTCATCGCTTTCGGCGTAGAGCAGGGCGGCTTCCGGGGCCGGGCGGCGGTATTCGTTGAGGCCGGCGACGCCCACGTCCCAGTGCACGTCGCCGATCGTGATTTCGAGCCGGTCGCCGACCTTGACCTCGCGCGCCGGCTTGGCGGCGTGGCCGTTGAGCTTGACCTTGCCGCCGCCGATCGCCTCGCTGGCGAGCGCGCGCGTCTTGTAGAAGCGCGCCGCCCACAGCCATTTGTCGAGGCGCAGGCGCGCGGGCGCCGTCTTCTCCCCGGCCTTGTCTTCCTTGCTGTCCCTTTCGCGCATCGTCATTCCTTGGCCGGGTGCTTGGACAGCTTGCGCTGCAGGGTGCGGCGGTGCATCTTCAGCGCGCGCGCGGTCGACGAGATGTTGCCCTGGTGCTCGGCGAGCACGCGCTGGATGTGCTCCCATTCGAGGCGGTCGACGGAAAGCGGCGAGTCGGAGACGGGCATCGTCGCGTCGCCTTCGCCGCTCTTGTGCAGGGCGGCGACCACCTGGTCGGCGTCGCAGGGCTTGGCCAGGTAATGCACGGCGCCGAGCTTGATCGCCTCGATCGCGGTGGCGATGCTGGCGTAGCCGGTGAGCATCACGATGCGCGTGTTGGGGTCGAGTTCGATCAGCTTCTCGATCAGCACGAGGCCGGAGTCGCCCGGCATCTTGAGATCGACGACCGCGTACTCGGGCGATTGCAGCTGCGCCTTGGCCAGCGCCTCCTCGACGTCGCCGGCGGTGGCCACCGCGTAGCCGCGCCGTTCGAGGGCGCGCGCGAGGACGCGGCGGAAGGCCTCGTCGTCGTCGACGAGAAGGAGCGAGGAGCGGTCGTCGTCGACCGGGGCGGGGAAGGCGTTCATGGGCTGTACACTTTCAGGCGCGCGAGAGGCAGGGTGACGCGCGTGCATGCGCCGGGGCCGTCCTCGCGGTTGAACAGGTCGACCTGCCCGCCGAAGCGCTCGACGGTGGCGCGGGTCAGGAAAAAGCCGATGCCGAGGCCGCCGACCGTTGAGCCGGCGTCGGTTTCGGCGCCGCCCTTGCTGCTGCGGAAGGCCTGGCCGAGGCCGCGCAGCGCCGCGTCGTCGAGGCCGGGGCCGCGGTCGAGGATCTCGATGCGGCAGTGCTGCGCGTCCCAGGCCGCCGCGATTTGCAGCGGCTCGCTCTGCGCACCGCTGGCGTCGGCGGCGTTGTCGAGCAGGTTGACGAGGGCCTGCGCCAGCGTGCGCTCGGCGGCCACGAGAGGAGCCGGCCCGGCGCCGCCGAAGGCGAGGCGCAGGCGGGCGCGCGGGCGGATCACCTGCCAGGCGTCGATCAGTTCGGCCAGCCAGCGGTCGAGCGGCTGCGCCTGCCGGCTTTCGTCGCGCGCCTGCCCGGCCGAGGCGAGCATCTGCGAGAGCGTCTGCTTGCACTGCTCGACCTGCTGGCGCAGCAGGCCGAGGTCGTCCTTCAGCGCGCCGTCGCCGGCGTGCGTCAGTTCGAGTTCGCGGATGACCACGGCCATCGTCCCGAGCGGCGTGCCGAGCTTGTGCGCGGCGCCGGCGGCGAGCGTCCCGAGGGCGAGGATCTGTTCGTGGCGCAGCGCGGCTTCGCGCGCCGCGGCCAGTTCGCGGTCGCGGTGGCGCAGGGCGGCCGCCATGCGCGTCAGGAAGAAGACGACGATGCCGGCGCTGATCACGAAGTTGAGCCACATGCCGAGCACGTGCAGGGCGAAGCCGCTCATGTGTCCGGCGTGTTCGGGCGCCGTGCCGGTGGCGCGCGCGAGCAGCGCGTCGAGTTGCGCGAGGTGGCCCTGCGGCGGCGGCAGCGGCAGGTTCCAGAACATCAGGAAGGTGTAGGCGGCTAGCGTCAGGCCGGCCATCGCCCAGGCGTGGCGCGCCGGCAGCATGGCGGCGGCGAGCGTCGGCGAGAGCAGGAAGAGCGAGACGAAGGGGTTGGCCGAGCCGCCGGCGAAGTAGAGGAGCAGGGTGAGGATGGCGGCGTCGACGGCGAGCTGGGTGAAGATTTCGCCGGGCCCCGCCGGCCCGCCGCGCTCCAGCCGCCATTGCGTGACGAGATTGACGGCGGCGAGCAGGGCGATCACGGCGGCCATCGGCGCCACGGCGAGCGGGATCTTCAGGCCGACGACGGCGACCGCGAGGACCAGCGCCTGCGTCACGATCTCGACGCGGCGCAGGGCGACGATGCGCGTCAGCGCGTGCGGCGCGTCGGCGGCGGTGGCCGGGGGCGAATCAGGGGCGGGGGCGGGCGTCATCGTGCGCGATTTTACGCCGTGTGCCGGGCGCGTGCAGCGGCTGCGGCAATCGGCCGCAGTCGCCTTTTGCGCTACGCGCGCCAAGGCCGGGGCGGCAGTTTCCGGTCGCGCACGGCGCGGCCGGCGGTGCCGCGCTCAGGCGCCCTGCGCGGCCGGCACGGCGCCGCGCCGCCACTGGCCGATGCGGTCGAGGTAGATATAGACGACCGGCGTCAGGTACAGCGTGAGGAACTGCGAGAGGACGAGGCCGCCGACCACGGCGAGGCCGAGCGGGCGGCGCACTTCGGCGCCGGCGCCGATGCCGAGGGCGATCGGCAGCGTGCCGACGAGCGCCGCCATGGTCGTCATCATGATCGGCCGGAAGCGGATCAGGCAGGCCTGGAAGATCGCCTCGCGCGCTGCCATGGCATCGTGGCGCTGCCGTTCGAGGGCGAAGTCGATCATCATGATCGCGTTCTTCTTGACGATGCCGACCAGCATGATGATGCCGACGAAGGCGTAGAGGCTGAGGTCGACGCCGAACAGGTAGAGCGTGAGCAGCGCGCCGAGGCCGGCCGAGGGCAGGCCGGAGAGGATGGTCAGCGGGTGGATGAAGCTCTCGTAGAGGATGCCGAGGACGATGTACACCACCAGCACGGCGATCACGAGCAGGATGCCGAGGCCTTTCAGCGACGCCTGGAAGGCCTGCGCCGTGCCCTGCAGGCTGGTGTTGAGCGAGGCCGGCATGCGCAGCTCCTGTTCGAGCGCCTTGACGCGGTTGACCGCGTCGCCGAGCGAGACGCCGGGCATCAGGTTGAACGAGATGGTGACCGACGGCAGCTGGCCCTGGTGGTTGACGGTCAGCGCCTGCGTCTTGCGGCTGATGCGCGCGACGGTGTCGAGCGGGATCAGCTTGCCGCCCGCGGCGCGCACGTAGAGGCGCGCGAGCATCGCCGGGTCGGCCTGGAATTCCGGCGCGACTTCGAGGATCACCTGGTACTGGTTGGTGGCGCCGTAGATCGTCGAAATCTGCCGCGCGCTGAAGGCGCTCTGCAGCGCGTCCTCGACCTGGCCGTAGCTGAGGCCGAGGGTGGCGATCTTGTGGCGGTCGATGTCGAGGGCGACGACCGGACTCTGGTTGTTGAGGTTGCTGGTGACGTCGACGAAGCCCGGCAGCTGGCGGATGCGGCCGAGCAGGGTGTCGGTCCACTGGTAGAGCTCGTCGAGGTCGGTGTCCTGCAGCGTGTATTGATACTGCGCGGCGGTGACCTGGCCGCCGATGCGGATCACCGGCGGATTCTGCATGTACACCTTGATGCCCGGCACGGCGGCGAGCTTGGGGCGCAGTTCCTGGATTATCTCGTCGGCCGAGAGCTTCCGCTCGTCGTGCGGCTTGAGGATCATGAATATGGTGCCGGTGTTCGACGTCGGGCGGACGCCGCCGGCGCCGACCGAGGACATGAAGGAGCGGATGTTCGGGTCCTGCGCGACGATCGCGGCGACCGCGCGCTGGTGCTCGACCATCGAGGCGAAGGAAGCGTCCTGCGCGCCTTCGGTGAAGGCGATGATCTGGCCGCTGTCGCCGCTCGGAATGAAGTCCTTGGGCACCACGGCGAAGAGCAGGCCGGTCAGCGCCACCGTCGCGACGAAGCTGGCGATGACCAGGCGCGGGCGCTGCATGGCCCAGCGCAGCGTGCGCTCGTAGGCGGCGAGCAGGCTGTCGAAGAAGCGCTCGAAGGCGCGGAAGACGGGGCCGTGCTCGACCGCTTCGGCGTGCTTCAGGTAGCGGCTGCACAGCATCGGCGTCAGGGTCAGCGAAACGAAGCCGGAGACGAGGATGGCGGCGCAGATGGTGACCGCGAATTCGTGCAGGAGGCGGCCGACGATGCCGCCCATGAAGAGCACCGGGATGAATACGGCGATCAGCGAGATGGTCATCGAGATGATGGTGAAGCCGATTTCTCTGGAGCCCTTGATTGCCGCTTCGAAGGGCGTCTCGCCCGCCTCGATGTGGCGGACGATGTTCTCGAGCATGACGATGGCGTCGTCGACGACGAAGCCGACGGCCAGCGTGAGCGCGAGCAGCGAGAGGTTGTCGAGGCTGTAGCCGAGCGAATACATGGCGGCGAAGGTGCCGATCACGGAGATCGGCAGCGCCAGGCTGGGGATCACCGTCGCCGACAGGTTGCGCAGGAAGAGCAGGATCACGAGGATGACGAGGACGCCGGCGAGGACCAGCGTGAACTGCACGTCGTCGATCGCTTCGCGGATCGAGATGCTGCGGTCGTACAGCGTGGTCATCGTGATGGCGGCCGGCAACTTGGCCTGGAAGCTGGGCAGGATGCGCTTGATCGAATCGACCGTTTCGATCGTGTTGGCGCCCGGCTGGCGCTGGATGGCGAGCACGATGGCGCGTTTGTCGACGTTCCAGCTGGCGATTTTGGCGTTCTCGACGCTGTCGATCGGCGTCGCGACGTCCTCGAGGTGTACCGGTGCGCCGTTGCGCCAGGCGACGATCAGCGGACGGTAGGCGGCGGCGCTGGAGAGCTGGCCGTTGTCCTTGATCGCGAAGGTCTGCCGCTCGCCGTCGAAGGTGCCGATCGGCTGGTTGACGTTGGCCTGGGCGACCGCCTGCTGCAGCTCGTCGATGCCCATGCCGCGGGCGGCCAGCTGGTCCGGGTTGGCGCGCACGCGCACGGCGAACTTCTGCGAGCCGAAGACATTGACCTGGGCGACGCCGGTGACCGTGGACAGGCGCTGCGCGAGCTGTGTTTCGGCGTATTCGTTGACCACCGGCAGCGGCAGCGTCGGCGACGAGAGGGCGATGTAGAAGATCGGCGAGTCTGCCGGGTTGACCTTGCGGAACGAGGGCGGCGTCGGCATGCCCGGCGGCAGCTTGCGCAGGGCGGCGGAAATGGCCGACTGGACGTCCTGCGCGGCGGCGTCGATGCTGCGGTCGAGCGAGAATTGCAGGGTGATCGAGGTCGTTCCCTGGGCGCTCGTCGAGCTCATCGAATCGAGGCCGGCGATCGTCGAGAACTGTCCTTCGAGCGGCGTCGCGACGGCGGCCGCCATCGTCTCCGGCGAGGCGCCGGGCAGGCTGGCGGTGACCGAGATGGTCGGGAAGTCCACGGCCGGCAGTTCGGAAACCGGCAGGGCGCGGTAGGCGATCACGCCGAAAATGACAAACGCTGCCATCAGCAGCGTTGTCATGACCGGGCGGCGGATGCAGAGTTCGGGCAGGTTCATGGCGCCGGCCTCAGCTGCGCGCCGCGTCGGCGGTGGCCGTTGCCGCGGGGGCCGGCGCGTCTTCTTTGCTGCGGATCCTGGCGCCCGGCGTCAGGCGCAGCTGGCCGTCGGTGACGACCGTCTCGCCGGCCTGCAGGCCCTTGGCGACGACCGTCAGGCCGCCGGTCGAGGCGCCGGCTTCGACCTTGCGCACCTCGACGCTGCTGTCGGCCTTGACGACGAAAATGAAGTTGCCTTCCGGCCCCTGCTGCACCGCTTCGTTCGGCACGGTGACGGCTTGCCGCAGGGTGTCGAGCTGCAGGCTGACGCTGAGGAACTGGCCCGGCGTCAGCTTCTCGTCGACGTTGGGCAGCTCGGCCTTCATCTGGATGGTGCCGGTCGCGGCATCCACCGCGTTGTCCAGGAAGCGGACGGCGCCTTCGAAGCGGTGCGCGCTGTCGCCGGGCAGGCTGACCGCGACCTTCAGCGCGCCGATGCCCTTGCCGGCGGCGAGGGCCGCGCGCAGGCGCGGCAGGTGCTTCTCCGGCACGGAAAAGCTGATCAGCAGCGGGCGCACGCGGTTGACCACGGCCAGCGCGGTGTCGTTGGTCTTGATCGCGGAACCCGGAAACACGAGGCGGGCGCCGACCACGCCGGCGAACGGGGCGCGCACGGTGGCGTAGGAGAGCTGCGCGCGGGCGAGGTCGAGCGCGGCCTGGTCGGCGCGCAGGGTGGCCGCCGCCGCCGCTTCGCCGGTGCGGACCTCGTTCACCTTTTCCTCGGAAACGAAATTGCGTCCCTTGAGCGCCACGTAGCGCAGCGTGTCGGCGTGCGCCTTGGCGAGCAGCGCCTCGTCGCGCGCGACGCTGGCTTCCGCCTGGCGGACGCGGGCGGTGAAGTCGGTCGGGTCGAGCCGCACCAGAACCTCGCCCTGCGCGACGCGCTGCCCCTCGGTGAACAGCACCGCCGCGACCTGGCCGTCGACGCGCGCCTTCAGCGTGACGCTTTCGAAGGCCTCGGCCCGCCCGACCACGTCGACGGCGAGCGGGACGTCGCGGGCGGTTGCCTGCGCGGTCGCTACCGGGACCGGCGGCGGTGCGGTCTTCTTGTCGTCCGCGTTTCCGGAACAGGCGGCGAGCAGCAGGGCGGTGAGGAAGAGGGGCGCGCGACGGTCGAGTTTCAAGGCAGGCGACTTTCCAGGGCGTAGAGGTCTTCGACCGTTTCGCGACGGCGAACGAGGTGGGCGGCGTCGCCGTCGACCATCACTTCGGCGACGCGCGGCCGGGTGTTGTAGTTGGAACTCATGGCCATGCCGTAGGCGCCGGCCGACATCACGGCGAGCAGGTCGCCGGGCTGCAGGGCGAGCGGCCGGCCGTGGCCGAGGAAGTCGCCGGATTCGCAGACGGGGCCGACGATTTCCCAGGACTTCTCCGGCGTGTCCTGCACGCTGCGCGGGGCGACCGGCAGGATGTCGTGCCAGGCGTCGTAGAGCGCGGGGCGGGCGAGGTCGTTCATCGCCGCGTCGACGATGGCGAAATTCTTCACTTCGCCCGGCTTCAGGTATTCGACCCGGGTCAGCAGCAGGCCGGCGTTGCCGACCAGGCGGCGGCCCGGTTCGAGCAGCACCTTGAGGCCGCGCCCGGCGAGCTTGGCGAGCAGCGGGCGCAGATACGAGGCGACGCTGGGCGCAGCTTCGTCGCGGTAGCGGATGCCGAGGCCGCCGCCGAGGTCGATGTGATGCAGGCGGATGCCTTCGGCGGCGAGCTGGTCGACCAGCAGCAGGACCTTGTCGAGCGCCTCGGCGAAGGGCGCCGCGTCGAGCAGCTGCGAGCCGATGTGGCAGTCGATGCCGGTGACGGCGAGGTGCGGCAGCGCGGCGGCGTGGCGGTAGAGCGCCAGCGCGTCCTCGTAGGCGACGCCGAACTTGTTTTCCTTGAGCCCGGTCGAGATGTAGGGGTGCGTCTTGGCGTCGACGTTGGGATTCACGCGCAGGCTGATCGGCGCCTGCTTGCCGAGCTTGCCGGCGACTGCGTTGAGACGGTCGAGTTCGGGCGCCGATTCGACGTTGAAGCAGAGGATGCCGGTGGCGAGCGCGAACTCCATTTCGGCGGCCGTCTTGCCTACGCCGGAGAAGACGATCTTGCGCGGGTCGCCTCCGGCGGCCAGTGCGCGCTTCAGTTCGCCGGTCGACACGATGTCGAAGCCGGCGCCGCGCCGCGCGAAGACGTCGAGCACGGCGAGGTTGGAGTTGGCCTTGACGGCGTAGCAGACGAGGGCGTCGGTGCCGGCGAGTTCCTGCTGGAACTCGTCGAGCGCGGCCTCGAGCGCGGCGCGGGAGTATACATAGCAGGGCGTGCCGAAGCGCTCGGCGATCTCGGAGAGCGGGAGGGCTTCGGCGTGCAGGGCGCCGTTTTTCAGGGCGAAGGGAGGCGTCGTGGTGGTCATCGGGGCGGGCTTCGTGGGTCAGCGGGGGGCTTGGGGAGCCGTGTTAAGATCGTCGGGATTGCTCGCCGGGGCGGTCTGCGCGGGCGGGACTTTCGGCGTCCCGCGCGGCGGGAGCTGCGTCAGCGGCCCCTTGGTGCCGCAAGCGCCGAGCAGCGTTGCGGCGAGTATGGCGGCGGCGATGGCGAGCGTGTGATGGTGACGCATCGGTCGGCAACTCTAAATTGAAAATGGTAGCACAGGATGAATGATAGCGATTTCAACGCGCTCGCCGAGGCGGCGCTGGCGCGCATCGAGGCGGCGCTGGAGAACTGCGGCGCCGATCTCGATTTCGAAACGGCCGGTACCGGCGTGCTGGAAATCGAGTTCGACGACGGCGGCAAGATCATCATCAACCGCCACGGCGCCGCGCAGGAAATCTGGGTCGCGGCGCGCTCGGGCGGTTTCCACTACCGCTGGGACGGCAGCGTCTGGCGCGATACGCGCGACGGCAGCGAACTGATGGCCGCGCTTTCGCGGCTCGTCTCGGCGCAGGCCGGCGAGCCGGTCGTGCTCGAGTAGATCAGTCGACCGGCTTGATGCTGTCGTCCTGCGGCGGTTCGGGCGGCACTTCGGCCGGCACGTTTTCCTTGTAGAAGAATTCCTTCGCCGGTCCCTTGCCGCCGCTCGGCGCATCGACCGCGACCAGCCCGTCGGGCTGCGCCATGAAGGATTCCGGAACCTCCTTGAGCACGCGGCCCATGTAGCCGATCCAGGTCGGCAGGGCGGCGCTGCCGCCGGTTTCGTTGTTGCCGAGATTCTTCGGCTGGTCGAAACCGATCCACGAGCAGGCGGCGACCGTCTGCTGGTAGCCGCAGAACCAGGCGTCGACGTGTTCGTTGGTCGTTCCCGTCTTGCCCGCGAGGTCGCGCCGCTTGAGCGTCGCCGAGGCGCGCGCGGCGGTGCCGTAGATCGTCACGTCGCGCAGCATGCTGTCCATCATGTAAGCGTTGCGCGGATCGATCGTGCGCAATTCCTCCTGTCCGGCTTCGACCGGATGCGCCTGCGCCAGCACCTGCTGCTTTTCGTCGACGATCTCGCGCACGACGTAGGGCTGGATGCGGTAGCCGCCGTTGGCGAAGATAGCGTAGGCGCTGACCATCTGCCAGGGTGTCACCGAGCCCGCGCCGAGGGCCATCGTCAGGTAGGGCGGGTGCTTGTCCGGGTCGAAGCCGAAACGGCTGACGTAGTCCTGCGCGTACTGCGGGCCGATCGCCTGCAGCAGGCGGATCGAAACCATGTTCTTCGATTTCGTGAGGGCGGTGCGCATGCGCATCGGGCCTTCGTACTTGCCGTCGTAGTTGTGCGGCGCCCACGCCTGGCTGCCGGTGACCGAGGCGGGGAAGACGATCGGCTCGTCGTTGATGATCGACGCCGGCGTGAAGCCCTTCTCGAGTGAGGCCGAATAGATGAAGGGCTTGAAGCTCGACCCCGGCTGGCGCCAGGCTTGCGTGACGTGGTTGAACTTGTTGCGGTTGAAGTCGAAGCCGCCGACCAGGGCGCGCACGGCGCCGGTCTGCGGGTCGACGGCGTGGAAGGCCGCTTCGACTTCCGGCATCTGCACGATGCGCCAGTTGTCCTTGTCGTCCTTCTGCACGCGGATCACCGCGCCGCGCCGCAGGCGCTTGTTCGGCGGCGCCTTCTCGTCGATCATGCGCGCCGCGAGCTTGAGGCCGTCGCCGCTGATCGTGACGACGTCGCCGCCGCGCCGGTAGGCGCGCAGCTGCTTGGTGTCGGCGGCGAGCACGATGGCCGGATGGAGGTCTTCGGAGTCGCTGAAGTCCTGCAGCAGTTCGTCGAGCGTTTCGAGCGCCTCGTCGTGCTCGGACTTCACGTCCTTCATGTCGACGTAGGCTTCCGCGCCGCGGTAGCCGTGCCGCCGGTCGTAGTCGAGCACGCCGCGGCGCAGGGCGGCGTAGGCGGCCTCCTGGTCGGTCTTGAGGATCGTCGTGTAAACACGCAGGCCGCGCGTATACACGTCGTCTGGGAATTGCTCGGCGGCGATCTGGCGCGCCATTTCGGCGACGTATTCGGCATGCACCGCGAATTCGCTGGCGTCGCGCTTGACCACCAGCGTCTGCTTGAGCGCGGCCTCCTGCTGCGCGGCGTCGATGAAGCCGAGTTCGAGCATGCGCCGCAGCACGTATTGCTGGCGCAGGCGCGCGCGCTTCGGGTTGACCACCGGGTTGTAGGCCGACGGCGCCTTCGGCAGGCCGGCCAGCATCGCCGCTTCGGCGACCGTCAAGTCTTTCAGCGATTTGCCGAAATAGATCTGCGCCGCGGCGCCGAAACCGTAGGCGCGCTGGCCGAGGAAGATCTGGTTGATGTACAGCTCGAGAATCTGGTCCTTGGAGAGGTTGTGCTCGATCTTGAACGAGAGCAGCGCCTCGTAGAGCTTGCGCGTGTAGGTTTTTTCCGCCGAGAGGAAGAAATTGCGCGCCACCTGCTGGGTGATCGTCGATGCGCCCTGGCGTTTGCCGCCGCCGATCAGGTTGAAATAGGCCGCACGCAGGACGCCTTGTGTATCGACGCCGGCATGCTGGTAGAAACGCTCGTCCTCGGCGGCCAGAATCGCCTGTTTCATGACGTCGGGAACGTCACCGATGCGCACGACGGCGCGCCGTTCCTCGCCGAACTCGCCGATCAGGTGGCCATCGGCCGTGTAGATGCGCAGCGGGACCTTGGGCCGGTAGTCGGTCAGGACTTCCAGCGACGGAAGATTCGGGTAGGTGAGAGCGAAAACGATGCCGATCATTGCCGCGGCGATCGCGGCCACGCCAACGAGAAACAGAACCGGGTAGAGGATCCAGCGAAGTGCGGTAGGCAAAGGAAAATCCAGATTTGTGGCGGACGACTGGGCATTATAAACGCAGCTCCGACAGGGAGAAAATTTGCTTTACACACCCTATGGTTGTTGCTAGCATCTAAAGTAGATTATCTATAAGTACGCTAAGTACAAATTTCACAAGGGTTTTTTGGGCGAGGGGTGGCGATTTGCAGCTCGATTTTTCGATCTTCAATCCGAAGGCGCGTGCCCTCATCGGCCTCGACATCAGTTCGTCGGCGGTCAAGATGGTCGAACTCGCCAGCAACGGCAAGGACGGCTATCGGGTCGAGCGTTACACGATAGAAGTGTTGCCGAAGGACGTCGTCTCGGACGGCAATATCGTCAATCTGGAAGCCGCCGCCGAGTCCGTCAAACGGGCCTGGAAGCGGCTCGCCACTTCGGCGCGCGACGTCGCGCTGGCGCTTCCCGCCGCGGCCGTGATTACCAAAAAAATTATCGTTCCCGCCGGCCAGCGCGAGGAAGAACTCGAGTTCTTGGTCGAATCCGAGGCCAACCAGTACATCCCGTTCGCGCTCGACGAGGTCAATCTCGATTTTCAGGTGTTGGGGCTCGCGCCTTCGTCGCCGGATGAAATCGAGGTGCTGATCGCTGCCTCGCGCAAGGAGAAGGTCGAGGACCGCGTCGCGGTGGCCGAGGCCGCCGGTTTGAAGGCGCTGGTCATGGACGTCGAGTCCTACGCCGTGCTTTCCGCGTTCGAGTTGATCGAGAAGCAGCTGCCCGACGGCGGCAAGGGGAAGATCATCGCGCTGGTCGATGTCGGCGCGAACGTGATGAATCTGACCGTGCTGCGCAACGGCCAGCAGCTTTACGCACGGGAACAGGCTTTTGGGGGCAGCCAGCTGACCCAGGACGCCGCCCGCCAGTACGGCATGAGTTTCGAAGAGGCGGAGGCGGCCAAGCGCAGCAACAACCTGCCGGACAACTACGAAGCCGAGTTGCAGCGTCCCTTCGTCGAGAGCATGGCGCTCGAAGTCTCGCGGGCCCTCCAGTTCTTCTTCACGTCGACGCAGTTCAACCAGGTCGATCACATTGTTCTGGCGGGAGGCTGTGCGGTCATTCCGGGGGCTGACGAGGTCGTCGCGTCGCGCACGCAGATCAACACCGTGGTGGCGAATCCGTTCGCCGACATGTTGCTCTCCGACCGCGTGCGCGCCAAGAGCCTGCTGGCCGACGCGTCGTCCCTGATGGTCGCTTGCGGTCTGGCGCTACGGAGGTTCGACGAATGATCCGCATCAACCTCCTGCCCCACCGCGAAGAGAAGCGAAAGGCGCGGCGACAGCAGTTCTACGCATTGTCCGGGCTGGTCTCGATTCTGGCCGGCCTGATCGTCTTCCTGCTCTATTCGATCATCGGCGGCTACATCGGCAGCCAGGAAGAGAAGAACAATTTCCTCAAGAGCGAGATCGCCGTCCTCGACAAGCAGATCGACCAGATCAAGCGTCTCAAGGAGCAGACGCAAGCGCTGCTCTCGCGCAAGCAGATCATCGAATCGCTGCAGCGCGACCGGGCCGAAGCGGTCAATCTCCTGAGCGAACTGGCAAAGCAGATGCCGGAAGGGGTTTATCTGCGCTCCATCCGGCAAACGGGGCAGCGCGTCGATCTGATCGGCTACGCGCAGTCGAATGCCCGGGTGTCGACGCTGATGCGCAATCTAGAAGCTTCTCCGTGGCTGGAAAAGCCTCAGCTGGTGGAGATCAAGGCGATCGTCGTCGACAAACGGCGCCTGAACGAATTCAGCATGAACGTGGCGGTGACTCGGGCGCCGGCCCAGGATGCCGACAAGAAGCCCGGCGCGCAGGCCGCCGCGTCTGCGAGGGATAAGAAATGAAGACGCCTGATCTGTCGAGTGTCGATTTCAAAGCGCTCCTTGAAGATTTCAGAAATCTGAATCCCAAGGATGTCGGTGCATGGCCGGCGGCGCCCAGGGTTGCAGTCCTGATCGGTTTGTTCGTACTGATCCTGGTCGGCGGGTGGTGGTTTTTCTGGCAGGAGCAACTCGACACGCTAGACGCGAAGCGGCAGGACGAGCAGCGCCTCAAGGAAGAGTACGTTAGCAAGAAGCGACAGGCCGTCAATCTGGACTTGTATACGCAGCAGCTGAACGAGATTGATCGTTCCTTCGGCGCGCTGCTCAAGCAGCTGCCGAATAAATCGGAAGTCGAGGCGCTGCTGGTCGAGATCAACCAGGCGGGGATGGGGCGCGGTTTGCAGTTCGAGCTGTTCAAGCCGGGGCAGGAGTCCATGAAGGATTTCTACGCCGAGTTGCCGATTTCAGTGAAGCTGGTCGGCAGCTATCATGACTTCGGCGCCTTTGCCGGCGATATCGGGCGTTTGTCGCGGATCGTCACGCTCAACAATATCGCCATTACGCAGAACCCCCAGGCTAAGGACGGGAGTCTGATGATGGATGCCGTCACCAAGACTTTCCGCTACCTCGACGAGGAGGAGGTGGCGCAGCAGAAGAAGGCGGCGCAAGCGGCCAAGAAGGGGGGCGGGAAATGAGCCGCGTTGTCCTGATTGGCATGTGCTTGCTGCTCGCCGCCTGTTCGGGGGGCGAGCATGAAGATCTGCGGCAGTGGATGGCGGACGAAACGAAAGATATCCGGGGCCGCATTCCGCCGCTGCCGGAGGTTAAGCCCTATGAGCCCGTTCCCTACGATGCCGGAAATCTGCTTGATCCTTTCCGCTCCGCCAAAATCGAACCGGAACACCGGAAATCCGGTGGAGGCGGCATGCAGCCCGACTTCAACCGCCACAAGGAGCCTCTCGAGTCCTTCCCGCTGGAGTCGCTCAAATACGTCGGGGTTCTGCTCAAGGCCAAAGCCTCGTACGCCATCATTCTGGCCGACGGCGCCTTGCATCAGGTGAAGCTTGGGAATTACATGGGACAGAACTTCGGCGTGATCACGAAAATATCGGAGTCCGAAGTGGCGCTCAGAGAACTCATACAGGATCCGGGCGGGGAATGGGTCGAGCGGGTGAGCACGCTGCAGTTGCAGGAAAAGGAGACTGGAAAGTGATAAATATCAAACGTTGCCTGCTGTCGCTGGCGGGGGGGCTCCTTTGCCTGGTGTCGCTGGCGTCCGCGCAGGATGCCGGTAGCGGGAAAATCAATTCGATCGAATCCATGAATGTCGCCCAGCAGGGCGGTTCGGTCACCCTGAAGCTTATGTTCAAGGAGCCGCTGTCGGCGTTACCGGCTGGTTTCAGCATTGCCAAGCCTGCGCGCATTGCGCTGGATTTTCCGCATACAGTAAACGGTCTGGGCAAAAGCAGCCAAATCTACAACGAAGGCGAGTTGCGCAGCGTCAATATCGCGCAAGTGAGCGATCGGACCCGTCTGGTGCTCAATCTTGGCAAGGCCATGAGCTACGACATGAAGATCGAGGGAGCGAGCCTGCTGATTGCACTGCAACCCTCGGTTTTGCCCGGGGCGCTCGCTCAGGATGTGACGCATTTTGCCGAGTCGCGGCCTTCTCAGGTGGAAACGACTGTTCGCGATATTTCCTTCCGCCGTGGCAAGAATGGAGAAGCGCGCATCACCGTCGATCTCAGCGATGCCAATGCTGGGATCGATATCCGTCAGCAGGGAGCGAATCTTGTGGTGGATTTCGTCAAGGTGAAGCTCCCGGGTGGTTTACGGAAGCGTCTTGATGTGACCGATTTCGCGACACCCGTTACTGCGGTGAATACCACGCAGCAGGGTTCCAATGTGCAAATGACGATCACTCCTCAAGGGCTGTGGGAACACAATGCCTATCAGACCGATACCCAGTTCGTCATCGAGGTCAAGCAGGTTATCGAAAATCCGAACAAGCTCGTTCAAGGGTCGCGCGGAGGCTATCAGGGCGAGAAATTATCGCTGAACTTCCAGAACGTCGACGTGCGACGCTTGCTGCAGGTGATCGGTGAGTTTACCGGGCTCAACATGGTGGTCAGCGACTCGGTCGGAGGTTCGATCACCCTGATTCTGAAGGATGTGCCTTGGGATCAGGCGCTCGATATCATCCTCAAGCAGAAGGGGCTTGACATGCGAAAGAACGGCAATGTCGTCCTGATTGCGCCGCGCGAGGAGCTTGCCATCAAGGAAAAGCTTGAGCTTGAGTCCCGGCAACAGATTGGCGATATCGAACCGTTGCATCAAGAAGGCTTCCAGCTTAATTATCACAAAGCAAAAGAGATTTTTGAGGTTCTAAAAAACAAAGAGCAGACGTTGCTTTCTAAGCGAGGGTCCGTGATTGTTGACGAGCGTACGAATCAGCTGTTCGTCACTGATACGCCATCCCGGCTAGCTGATTTGAGGCGCTTGATCGCGTCCATTGACGTCCCGCTTCGTCAGGTAATGATCGAGGCGCGTATCGTTGAGGCGAGCGATAGTTTCAGTAAAAATTTGGGCGTTCGGCTTGGCTATAACGATATGAGCGGCGGTGGTACTAATAATGCTGGTGTCGTTGTTGGGGGGAAGAGTGCTGGGATGGGGTACTACAACGGGCAAGTTGAGACTAAGCCCGATTTTACTCGCGATCTTACCTCTGTAAACTTACCCGCGACGCCGCGGGCGGGTACGGCAGGAGCTTTCTCGTTTGTCCTGTTTAATGCGGCTAAGACGGTTTTCTTGAACACAGAAATTTCTGCACTTGAAGCGGACGGTCGCGGTAAGGTGATTTCTAGCCCGCGCGTCATGACGGCTAATCAGGTTGAGGCGTTAATTGAACAGGGCGTCGAAATTCCGTACCAGCAGGCGACAAGTTCTGGGGCCACCAGTATCTCGTTCCGTAAGGCCAATCTTGCGCTCAAGGTGAAGCCGCAGATCACACCGGACGGTAAGATCATCATGACGCTCGATGTGAATAAGGATACGCCGAACACCCAGTTGTCCACTGGAGCTGGGGTCGCGATCGATACCAAGCATGTCAAGACGGAGGTTCTGGTTGAAAACGGCGGTACCGTTGTGATCGGTGGGATTTATACCCAGTCGATTCGGGATAATACGCAACGAATTCCTGTGCTTGGCGACATTCCCTATCTTGGTTTCCTGTTCAGGAACACCGAGAAAATTGACGACAAGAGTGAGTTGCTTGTTTTCATTACTCCGCGGATTGTTACCGAAGGCTTGGCCGTGCGCTGAGTGCAATAGCGTGGTTAGGAATAAAGCCGGCCAAGGCCGGCTTTTTTGCGTTCGGTTCTCGCTTCCTCGCTACGGTAGAATGGCGTCGTGGAAAATCAACAAGACAAACAGAATATTTACCTTGTCGGCTTGATGGGAGCCGGGAAAACGACGATCGGGCGGAGTCTGGCCAAGCGGCTGGGGCTTGGTTTCGTGGACTCCGACCATGAGATCGAAGCGCGTACCGGAGTTCGAATTCCGACCATTTTCGAGATCGAGGGCGAGGAGGGGTTTCGCAAGCGCGAGGCGCAGGTCATTCTCGATCTGGCGCGGGCGGGCGGGCAGGTGGTGGCGACCGGCGGCGGTGCGGTGCTGCGGCAGGAAAATCGCGAGAATCTGAAAGCCAGCGGCTTCGTCATCTATCTCAACGTGCCGCCGCAGGCGCTCTGGGAGCGGACACGGCACGACAAGAACCGGCCTTTGCTGCAGGTCGGTGATCCGCTGCAAAAGCTGCGGGAGCTTTATGCGCAGCGCGATCCCTTGTATCGCGAAGTCGCCGATCTGGTCGTCGATGGCAGCCGGCTCAACGCCCAGGGCGTGTTACAACTCCTGATGAGGGAAGTGGAAGAGCGATGGAAACCTTGAACGTAGCGCTGGGCGATCGCGCCTATCCGATCCACATCGGACGCGGTCTGCTGGAGCGCAGCGAATTGCTGCTGCCCGTTCTGCGCCAGCCGAAGGTGGCAATCGTCACCAACACGACGGTCGCGCCGCTCTACCTCGACCAGTTGGCCGGCGGGTTGCGGCGCGCCGGTGTGACGGTTGCCGAGATCGTTTTGCCCGACGGCGAGCGTTTCAAGGACTGGCAGACGCTCAATTCCATTTTCGACGTGCTGCTCGAGCAGCGTTGCGAGCGCTCGACGACCCTGATCGCGCTCGGCGGCGGCGTCGTCGGCGACATGACCGGCTTTGCCGCCGCCTGTTATCAGCGCGGAATGCCCTTCATTCAGGTGCCGACCACGCTGCTGTCGCAGGTCGACTCCTCGGTCGGCGGCAAGACGGCGATCAATCACCCGCTCGGCAAGAACATGATCGGCGCTTTCTATCAGCCGCGGCTGGTCTTGGCCGATACCGACACGCTATCCACGCTGCCCGACCGCGAACTGCGCGCGGGGCTGGCGGAGGTGATCAAGTACGGCCTGATTCGCGACCTACCCTTTCTCGAGTGGCTGGAAGCCAATCTCGACGCGCTTCTGGCGCGCGATCCCGGAGCGCTTGCCCACGCCATCCAGCACTCCTGTCGCAATAAGGCCGAGGTCGTCGTCGCTGATGAGCACGAGAACGGCGAGCGGGCGCTGCTCAACCTCGGGCACACCTTTGGTCACGCGATAGAGACCGGGATGGGGTACGGCGAATGGCTGCATGGCGAGGCCATCGCCGTGGGCACGCTGATGGCCGCCGAACTTTCTCGTCGCCTTGGCTGGATCGGCAACGCCGACGTGCAGCGCATCGAATTGCTCTATGCGCGCGCCGGCTTGCCGGCGTGCGGGCCGCAACTCGCCGCCGAGCGCTACCTGGAACTGATGCAGCACGACAAGAAAGTGCAGGACGGCAAGCTGCGCCTCATACTGTTGCAGGCCGTCGGCCGCGCCGTGGTGAGCGACGCGGCGCAGTCGGCCGACATTCTCGGGGCGATCGCGTCCCGCAGTCCCCATGTCTGAACTCGCCCCCTACGCCGTGACGTCGGCCAACTCGCGCGGGCGCCGCTACGCCGAAGAACGGCCGACCCTGCGCAGCGAGTTTCAGCGCGACAAGGACCGCATCATCCATTCGACGGCCTTCCGTCGCCTCGAATACAAGACGCAGGTCTTCGTCAATCACGAGGGCGACCTGTTCCGCACGCGCCTGACGCACAGCCTGGAGGTCGCCCAGATCGCGCGCGGCATCGCGCGCGCCCTGCGCCTCAACGAGGACCTCGCCGAGGCCGTGTCACTGGCGCACGATCTCGGCCACACGCCTTTCGGCCACGCCGGGCAGGACGCGCTGAACGATTGCATGCGCGAGTTCGGCGGTTTCGAACACAATCTGCAGAGCTTGCGCACGGTCGATCAACTCGAGGAGCGCTATGCCGCCTTCGACGGACTCAACCTCTGTTTCGAAACGCGCGAAGGCATCGTCAAGCATTGTTCGCTCGAGAACGCCCGCAAGCTCGGCGAAATCGGCGAGCGCTTCCTCGTCCAGCGGCAGCCGTCGCTCGAGGCGCAAATCTGCAACCTGGCCGACGAGATCGCCTATAACAACCACGACGTCGACGACGGCCTGCGCTCGGGCCTGATCACGCTCGAGCAGTTGGAGGAGATCGGCCTTTTCGCCCGCCATGTGGCCGAGGTGCGCGCACGCTACCCGGAACTCGGCGGCCGGCGCTTAATCCATGAAACGGTGCGCCGCATGATCAACGTCCTGGCTTGCGACCTGATCGACACGACGGCCGCCAACATCGCTGCGCGCGCGCCGAAAAACCTCGACGAGGCGCGCGAGTCGCCGCCGCTGGTCGCTTTTTCCGGGGAAATGCACGCGGCGCAGCGCGAGATGAAGCGCTTCTTGCGCCAACACCTCTACCAGCACTACCAGGTGCTGCGCATGACCAGCAAGGCGCGGCGCATCGTCGCCGACCTCTTCGCCGCCTTCATGAGCGACCCCCGCCTCCTGCCGCCGCAATATCAGCACGCGTCCGGCGGCGACCAGCCGCGCGCGGTCGCCGACTACATCGCCGGAATGACGGATCGTTATGCGATGAAGGAGCATCGCCGGCTGTTCGCAGTCGGTGAAATCTAGGCGAGGTGAGCGATGCTGCCGGGTTGCAATGCACCTTTTTGGTGCATTGCAACATCTTGAAGCCCTAAGTCTTTCGCTGTATATTTACCAGTCGCCCATTAAATTCGTAAGCCGGCAGCGCGCCGGCTTTTTTGACGTTTGGCGTGTCGATTAATTCGTATGACGTCATTGTTTTCTTGAGGATTCGAGCGTGATGGATTCGGCTGTACCTGAACGGCAGGGGCTTTACGACCCGGCCAACGAGCACGATGCCTGCGGTGTCGGTTTTGTCGCACACATCAAGGGGCAGAAGAGCCACTCGATCGTCGAACAGGGCCTGCAGATCCTGAAAAACCTGGATCACCGGGGCGCCGTCGGCGCCGACCCGCTGATGGGCGACGGGGCCGGTATCCTGATCCAGATTCCGGACGCCTACCTGCGCGAGGAAATGGCGAAGCAGGGCGTCGCCCTGCCGCAGCCCGGCGACTACGGCGTCGGCATGGTCTTCCTGCCCCAGGAATCGGCTTCGCGCCTGGCCTGTCAGGAAGAGATCGAACGCGCCGTGCGCTCCGAAGGCCAGATCGTTCTCGGCTGGCGCGACGTCCCGGTCGACCGCGACCTGCCGATGTCGCCGACGGTGCGCGCCAAGGAACCGGTGATCCGCCAAGTCTTCATCGGCCGCGGCGCCGACATCATGGTCACCGACGCGCTCGAGCGCAAGCTCTACATCATCCGCCGCCGTGCCGCGAACGCCATCAAGGCGCTCGGCCTCAAGCACAGCAAGGAGTTCTACCAGCCGTCGATGTCGGCGCGCACCATCGTCTACAAGGGCCTGCTGCTGGCCGATCAGGTCGGCGAGTACTTCGTCGACCTCAAGGACGCGCGCTGCGTCTCGGCCCTCGCCCTGGTGCACCAGCGTTTCTCGACCAACACCTTCCCGACCTGGCAACTCGCCCACCCGTTCCGCATGATTGCGCACAACGGCGAGATCAACACGCTGCGCGGCAACTACAACTGGATGCGCGCGCGTGAAAAGGGCACTTCGTCGCCGCTGCTCGGCGCCGACCTGGAAAAGATCTGGCCGCTGATCTATCCGGGCCAGTCCGACTCCGCCTCCTTCGACAACGCGCTCGAACTGCTGGTGATGGGCGGCTACTCGCTCGCCCACGCGATGATGATGATGATTCCCGAAGCCTGGGAATCGCACACGCTGATGGACGACAAGCGCCGCGCCTTCTACGAATACCACGCCGCGATGATCGAGCCGTGGGACGGCCCGGCTGCCGTGGCCTTCACCGACGGCCGCCAGATCGGCGCCACGCTCGACCGTAACGGCCTGCGCCCGGCGCGCTACCTCGTGACCGACGACGACCTCGTGGTGATGGCGTCGGAGTCCGGCGTGCTGCCGATTCCCGACGCGAAGATCGTCAAGAAGTGGCGCCTGCAGCCGGGCAAGATGTTCCTGATCGACCTCGACCAGGGCCGCATCATCGACGACCTCGAGCTGAAGGAAACCCTGTCGCGCCAGAAGCCCTACCAGGACTGGTTGACGCGCATCAACATCAAGCTCGACGGGCTCGAGGCGCCGGCACACGCCGCCGCGCCCGAGTGCTCGGCCGCGCTGCTCGACCGCCAGCAGGCGTTCGGCTACAGCCAGGAAGACATCAAGTTCATCCTCGAACCGATGGCCAAGTCGGGCGAGGAAGCGACCGGTTCGATGGGCAACGACTCGCCGCTCGCCGTGCTGTCGTCCAAGAACAAGCAGCTGTTCAACTATTTCCGCCAGCTTTTCGCGCAGGTCACCAACCCGCCGATCGATCCGATCCGCGAGCAACTCGTCATGTCGCTGGTGTCCTTCATCGGACCGAAGCCCAACCTGCTCGGCATCAACGAGATCAACCCGCCCTACCGCCTGGAAGTCACCCAGCCGGTGCTGACCTACGCCGACATGGCGAAGCTGCGCAACATCGCGGCCTACACCGGCGACAAGTTCCAGTCGGCCGAACTCGACATCTGCTACCCGCTGGCCTGGGGCAAGGAAGGCGTCGAAGCGCGCCTTGCCTCGCTGTGCGCCGAAGCTGAGGACGCCGTGCACCGCGGCTGCAGCATCCTGATCGTCTCCGACCGCAAGGTGGATCGCGAGCACGTCGCCATTCCGGCCCTGCTCGCCACTTCCGGCGTGCATCAACACCTCGTCGCCAAGGGCCTGCGTACGCGCGTCGGCCTGGTCGTGGAAACCGGCAGCGCCCGCGAAACGCACCACTTCGCCGTGCTCGCCGGCTACGGCGCCGAGGCCGTGCACCCCTACCTCGCGCTGGAAACCCTGCAGCAACTGGCGGGCGACGCCGAGAAGGGCGAAAAGGCCGTCAAGCACTTCGTCAAGGGCATCGGCAAGGGCCTGCTCAAGGTCATGTCCAAGATGGGCATCTCGACCTACATGTCCTACACCGGCGCGCAGATCTTCGAAGCGATCGGCCTGCAGAAGGCGCTGGTCGACAAGTACTTCACCGGCACCTCGTCGCAAGTGGAAGGCATCGGCATCTTCGAAGTCATGGAAGAAGCCATCCGCCTGCATCAGCAGGCCTTCGGCGACGACCCCGTGCTCGCCGACATGCTCGATGCCGGCGGCGAATACGCCTTCCGCGTGCGCGGCGAAGAGCACATGTGGACGCCGGACGCGATCGCCAAGCTGCAGCACTCGACGCGCTCGGGCAAGTACGAGACCTACAAGGAGTACGCCAAGATCATCAACGACCAGTCGCAGCGCCACATGACGCTGCGCGGCCTGTTCGAGATCAAGGCCGCCGGCCCCGCCGTGCCGCTCGACGAAGTTGAACCGGCCAAGGAAATCGTCAAGCGCTTCGCCACCGGGGCCATGTCGCTCGGCTCGATCTCGACCGAGGCGCACAGCACGCTGGCGATCGCCATGAACCGTATCGGCGGCAAGTCGAACACCGGCGAAGGCGGCGAGGATCCGGCCCGCTTCAAGCCCGTCAAGGGCGGCCAGATGGTGTCGGACATCATCGGCAAGGGCCGCATCGAACGCGACTACGAGCTGAAGGAAGGCGACAGCCTGCGTTCGGCGATCAAGCAGGTCGCGTCGGGCCGTTTCGGCGTCACCGTCGAGTACCTGGTCAACGCCGATCAGATCCAGATCAAGATGGCACAGGGCGCCAAGCCCGGCGAGGGCGGCCAGCTGCCCGGCCACAAGGTCTCCGAGTACATCGGCTTCCTGCGTCACTCGGTGCCGGGCGTCGGCCTCATCTCGCCGCCACCGCACCACGACATCTACTCGATCGAGGATCTCGCGCAGCTCATCCACGACCTGAAGAACGCCAACCCGAAGGCCTCGATCAGCGTCAAGCTGGTTTCCGAAGTCGGCGTCGGCACGGTCGCTGCCGGCGTCTCGAAGGCCAAGGCCGACCACATCGTGATCGCCGGCCACGACGGCGGTACCGGCGCCAGCCCGCTGTCGTCGATCAAGCACGCCGGTTCGCCGTGGGAGCTGGGTCTCGCCGAGACGCAGCAGACGCTGGTCCTCAACGGCCTGCGCGGGCGCGTGCGCGTGCAGGTGGACGGCCAGATGAAGACCGGCCGCGACGTCGTGATCGGCGCCCTGCTCGGCGCCGACGAGTTCGGCTTCGCGACGGCGCCGCTCGTCGTCGAAGGCTGCATCATGATGCGCAAGTGCCACCTCAACACTTGTCCGGTCGGCGTCGCCACGCAGGATCCGGCGCTGCGCAAGAAGTTCACCGGCCAGCCCGAACACGTCGTCAATTTCTTCTTCTTCATCGCCGACGAAATGCGCGAACTGATGGCGCAGATGGGCGTGCGCACGGTCGACGAGCTGATCGGCCGCGCCGACCTGCTCGACATGAAGAAGGGGGTCGAGCACTGGAAGGCGCAGGGTCTCGACTACAGCCGGATCTTCCACCGTCCGACGGTCGCCGCGGGCGCGCCGGTCCTGCATTGCGAAACGCAGGACCACGGCCTGGGCAAGGCGCTCGACAACCAGTTCATCGAACTGGCCAAGCCGGCGCTGGAAAAGGGCGAGAAGGTGCGCATCGAACTGCCGGTGCGCAACATCAACCGCACGGTCGGCGCCATGCTGTCCGGCCGCGTCGCCGAGAAGTACGGGCACGCCGGCCTGCCCGACGACACCATCCACATCACGCTGAACGGCACCGCCGGCCAGAGCTTCGGTGCGCTGCTCGCGCACGGCGTGACGATCGACCTCGTCGGCGAAGGCAACGACTACGTCGGCAAGGGCCTCTCGGGCGGCCGCATCGTCGTGCGTCCGAACGCCGGCTTCCGCTGCGACACCTCGAGCAACATCATCATCGGCAACACCGTGCTCTACGGCGCGATCGAGGGCGAGGCCTTCTTCGCCGGCGTCGGCGGCGAGCGCTTCGCCGTGCGCAACTCGGGTGCCACCACGGTGGTCGAGGGCGTCGGCGATCACGGCTGCGAATACATGACCGGCGGCACCGTCGTCGTGCTCGGCATGACCGGCCGCAACTTCGCCGCCGGCATGTCGGGCGGCGTCGCCTACGTGCTCGACGAAGACGGGACCTTCGAGTCGCGCTGCAACATGGCGCAGGTCGCGCTCGAACCGGTCGAGGAAGAGTTCGCCGCGCGTCAGGGCAGCGATGCCGGCGACGACCTCGAAGGACACGGCAAGGTCGACGTCCGCCACCTGGGCCTCGCCGACGAGGCGCTGCTCAAGGGGCTGATCGAGAAGCACGCCCAGTACACCGGCAGCGCCCGCGCCCGCACGATCCTCGCCGATTGGGCGAGCTACCGCGCGCGCTTCGTCAAGGTCATGCCGCATGAATATCGTCGCGCGCTCACCGAAATGGCCGCGCAAAAGCAACTGGAGGCTGCGTAAATGGGAAAGCCGACTGGCTTCATCGAGTATCAGCGTCTGTCGGAGGCCTACGAGCCGGCCGATTCGCGCCTGAAGCACTACCGCGAGTTCGTCGTCACGCTGAACGACGAGCAGGCCGCCATCCAGGGCGCGCGCTGCATGGACTGCGGCGTGCCCTTCTGCAACAACGGCTGCCCCGTGAACAACATCATTCCTGACTGGAACGATCTCGTTTATCGCGGCAACTGGGAAGAGGCGCTGGCCGTCCTGCACTCGACCAACAACTTCCCGGATTTCACCGGCCGCATCTGTCCGGCGCCGTGCGAAGCCGCCTGCACGCTCAACATCAACAACGACCCGGTCGGCATCAAGTCGATCGAGCACGCGATCGTCGACAAGGGCTGGGCGATGGGCTGGATCAAGCCGCAACCGTCCGCCAGGAAGACCGGCAAGAAGGTCGCCGTCGTCGGTTCCGGCCCGGCCGGTCTGGCCGCCGCCCAGCAGCTGGCGCGCGTCGGTCACGCCGTCGTCGTCTTCGAGAAGAGCGACCGTATCGGCGGCCTGTTGCGCTACGGCATCCCCGACTTCAAATTCGAGAAGTCGCACATCGACCGCCGTATCGCGCAGATGGAAGCCGAGGGCGTCGAATTCCGCGTCAATCAGTACATCGGGGGCAGCGGCGCGCACGGCGTTCCGGCCAACCGCCTGCTCGCCGATTTCGACGCGGTGGTCCTCGCCGGCGGCGCCGAGCAGCCGCGCGACCTGCCGGTGCCCGGGCGCGAGCTCGACGGCGTCTATTTCGCGATGGATTTCCTGCCGCAGCAGAACAAGGTCAACGCCGGCGACACGCTGCCCGCGCAGACCTTGGCCACCGGCAAGCACGTCATCGTGATCGGCGGCGGCGACACCGGCTCCGACTGCGTCGGCACCAGCAATCGCCACGGCGCGCTGTCGGTGACCCAGTTCGAGCTGATGCCGCAACCGCCCGAGCAGGAAAACAAGGAACTGACCTGGCCCTACTGGCCGCTCAAGATGCGTACCTCGTCTTCGCACGAGGAAGGCTGCACGCGCGACTTCGCCGTCGCCACCAAGGAACTGATCGGTGGGGTTGGCAAGGACAGCGGCAAGGTCAAGGCGCTCAAGGCCGTTCGCGTCGAGTGGAAGGACGGCCGGATGAGCGAAGTGCCGGGCAGCGAGTTCGAGCTCAAGGCCGACCTCGTCCTGCTCGCCATGGGCTTCGTTTCGCCGGTCAAGCAGGGGCTGCTCGAGCAGCTCGGCTCGCTCGGCCTCGAACTCGATGCACGCAACAACGTCAAGGCGAGCACCGAAGGCGCCGGCTGCTACGCGACCGGCGTCGGCAAGGTCTTCGCCGCCGGCGACATGCGGCGCGGTCAGTCGCTGGTCGTCTGGGCGATCCGCGAAGGACGCCAGTGCGCCCGCGAGGTCGACGCGTTCCTGATGGGATCGAGCTCCCTGCCGCGCTGATCCGGCGGATCGCCCGGTGGGCGAGTGCCGGTGGCGGGCCTTGCGGCTCGCTGCGCTGAAACCCCGTTCCGGCTTGCCGAAACGGGGTTTTTCTTTGGCCCGGATGCCCGGCTATGGCATAGTTACGGCTGCTCCGAGAAGGAATTCTTATGAATCCGGAATTACAGAAATCGCTGCAGGTCTCCGTGCTGCCGGGCACGCTCGACAGCTATATGCTGATCATCCTGCTGGTCATGTTCGTCGCCGGGGTCCTGGGCGGCCTGGCCAACTATTTCCTGCGCGACCGGCCGGCCGACGCCGACCTGCGCGAACGGCGCGACTGGGTGAAATATCCGCTGCTCGGCGTCATTGCCGCGCTGACCGTTCCGCTCTTCCTGAACATGATTTCGAGCAATCTGCTCGAGGCCGCCCGCACCCGGCCGGTCGATCTCTTCGTCTTCGGCGGCTTCTGTCTGATCTACGTCGTCGCCTCGCGCCGCCTCTTCGAGAACGTCGCCAACCGCTTGCTCGGCCAGATGGACCAGGTCAAACGCGACATGGGGCAGCTCAAGGACTGGCAGGAGGCGCAGCCGGCGCCGCGCGACGAGCCGGTGCCCGAGGCCGCGCCGAAAGCCGAGCCGCCGCGGGAAGCGCTGACCTACAACGACGTCGAGCTGCTGCGCGCGATCGCCGAAGAAAGCTACGTTTACGGTAACCTCGCCGGCCTCACCGACAAGACCGGGCTCGGGCGCGATCTGGTCAGCAGCCGCCTGACCGTGCTCAAAAACCTCGGCATCCTCGAAACCCGCATCAACGACAAGAACGTCCTGCACTGGTTCGTCTCCCCCCGGGGCAAGCAGATGCTGGGCGAAATCCTCACCGGCCAGGACGACCGCAAGAGCGCCTGACCGACTACCGAACGGCAATCATGAACATCGTCATTCTCGCTGCCGGGCAGGGCAAGCGCATGCATTCCAATCTGCCCAAGGTGCTGCATCCGCTGGCCGGCAAGCCCCTCGTCTCGCACGTCATCGATACCGCGCGCAGCCTCGCGCCGAGCAGTCTCTGCGTGGTCTACGGGCACGGCGGCGACGTCGTCAAGAGCACGCTGGCCGCCCCCGATCTCGCCTGGGCGCTGCAGGAACCGCAGCTCGGCACCGGCCACGCCGTCATGCAGGCGCTGCCGCATCTCGCCGCGCAGGGCGTGACGCTGGTGCTCTACGGCGACGTGCCGCTGATCCAGCCAGAAACCCTGCAGAAGCTGCTGCACGCGGCGCAGGACGGCCCGGATGCGGCCGGCGCGTTGGCCATCCTCACCGTCGAACTGGCCGATCCGACCGGCTACGGGCGCATCGTGCGCAACGCCGCCGGACAGGTCGTGCGCATCGTCGAACAGAAGGACGCGAGTGCCGAGGAAAAGGCCGTGCGCGAAGTCAACACCGGGATCATGGCGCTGCCCACGGCGCGCCTCGGCGAGTGGCTGGCGCGCCTGTCGAACGACAACGCGCAGCAGGAGTACTACCTGACCGACATCGTCGGCATGGCGGTCGCCGCCGGCCTGCCGGTGCGCACCGCGCACCCGGCGGGCGAATGGGAAGTGCTCGGCGTGAACAGCAAGGTGCAGCTCGCCGAGCTCGAACGCATCGCGCAGCGCCGCACCGCGGACCGCCTGCTCGAACAGGGCGTGCGCCTGGCCGATCCGGCGCGTCTCGACGTGCGCGGGACGCTGGCCTGCGGGCGCGACGTCTTCATCGACGTCAACTGCGTTTTCGAAGGCCGGGTCGAACTCGGCGAAGCGGTCGAGATCGGCCCCAACTGCGTGCTCAAGAACGCGCGCATCGGCGCCGGCACGCGGCTCGCCGCGTTCAGCCACGTCGAGGACGCGGTGGTCGGCCCGGACGCCGTGATCGGCCCCTTTGCCCGCCTGCGTCCCGGCACCGAACTGGCGGCCGGCGTGCACATCGGCAACTTCGTCGAGATCAAGAACAGCAAGATCGCCGCCAATTCCAAGGCCAACCACCTGGCCTACGTCGGCGACGCCATCGTCGGCAGCCGCGTCAACATCGGCGCCGGCACCATCACCTGCAACTACGACGGCGCCAACAAGTTTCAGACGGTCATCGAGGACGATGTCTTCATCGGTTCCGACACCCAGCTGGTCGCGCCCGTCACCGTCGGGCGCGGCGCCACGCTGGGCGCCGGCACCACGCTGACCAAGGACGCGCCGCCCGATACCCTGACCGTTTCGCGCGCCAAGCAGCTGTCCGTCCCCGGCTGGACGCGCCCCGTCAAAATCAAGAAGTGAGCTGAATCATGTGTGGCATCGTTGCCGCGGTCGCCGACCGCAATATCGTTCCCGTCCTCCTCGAAGGCCTGCGCAAGCTCGAATACCGGGGCTACGACTCGGCCGGGCTGGCGCTCATCAACGAGCAGGGCCTGCAGCGCCTGCGCGCCGTCGGCCGCGTCGCCGAACTCGCCGCGCAGGTCGACGACACCCGGGCCGCCGGCAACACCGGCATCGCCCACACGCGCTGGGCGACGCACGGCGTGCCGTCTGAGCGCAACGCCCACCCGCACATCTCGGGCGGTCTGGCCGTCGTGCACAACGGCATCATCGAGAACCACGAAGCCCTGCGCGCCCGCCTCAAGGCCGACGGCTACGAATTCACCTCGGATACCGACACCGAAGTCATCGCCCACCTGATCGCCCACGAATTGAAGACGAGCGACGACTTCTTCGCCGCCGTGCGCGCGTCGATCGCCCAATTGCAGGGCGCCTACGCGATCGCCGTGCTGCGCGAGGCCGACCCGAGCCGCATTTTCGTCGCGCGCGAAGGCTCGCCGCTGCTCCTCGGCCTCTCCGACAGCGGCAACTACGCCGCCTCCGACGCCTCGGCGCTGCTGCAGGTGACGCGGCGCATGGTCTATCTGGAGAACGGCGACTGCGCCGAACTGACGCGCGACGGCTACCGCATCACGCGCGTCGACGGCACGCCGGTCGCGCGCGCGGAAACCGAGTCGCAGCTCTCGGCCGACGCGGTCGAGCTCGGCCAGTACCGCCACTACATGCAGAAGGAAATCTTCGAGCAGCCGGTGGCGCTGTCCAACACGCTGGAAATGCTCGGCACCGCGCGCAGCGTCCAGCCCGGCCTGCTCGGCGCCGACGCCGAGGCGCTGCTCGCCGACGTTCGCCAGGTGCTGATCATCGCCTGCGGCACCAGCTACCACGCCGGCCTCGTCGCGCGCTACTGGCTCGAAGCGCAGGCCGGCATTTCCTGCTCGGTCGAAGTCGCCAGCGAGTACCGCTACCGCGACTCGGTGCCCGACCCGCAGACGCTGGTCGTCACCATCTCGCAATCCGGCGAGACGGCCGACACGCTGGCCGCCCTGCACCATGCCAAAAGCCTCGGCATGACGCGCACGCTGGCCGTGTGCAACGTTCCCGAATCGTCGCTGGTGCGCGAGACGGCGCTGCGCTTCATCACGCGCGCCGGCCCCGAGATCGGCGTCGCCTCGACCAAGGCCTTCACCACCCAGCTCGCCGCGCTCTACCTGCTGACGCTGGTGCTCGCCAAGCTGCGCGGGCGCCTCAGCCCCGAGCAGGAGGTCGCCGAACTGCAGGCGCTGCGCCACCTGCCCGTGGCGGTCGGCAAGGTCCTCGAACTCGAACCGCAGATCAAGGCATGGTCCGAGCGTTTCGCGATGAAGCAGCACGCGCTCTTCCTCGGGCGCGGCCGGCACTACCCGATCGCCCTCGAAGGCGCGCTCAAGCTCAAGGAAATCTCCTACATCCACGCCGAGGCCTACCCCGCCGGCGAACTCAAGCACGGCCCGCTGGCGCTGGTGGACAAGGACATGCCGGTGATCGCCGTGGCGCCCAACGACGCGCTGATCGAAAAGCTCAAGTCCAACCTGCAGGAAGTGCGCGCGCGCGGCGGCGAGCTCTACGTCTTCGCCGACGCCGACAGCGAAATGAGCGAATCGGACGGCGTGCACGTCCTGCACCTGCCCGAGCACTACGGCGCGCTCTCGGCGCTGCTCCACGTCGTTCCGCTGCAGCTGCTCGCCTACCATGTCGCGCTGGTGCGCGGCACCGACGTCGACAAGCCGCGCAATCTGGCCAAGTCGGTCACCGTCGAGTAGACGCCGGAGAGGACTGAGTCCTCTCCGCCGCGTTCCGCCCGCATTGGTCAACCCGGCCGGGCCGGGCCGGAGCGCTTCCGCAGTTTTCATGAGCGGCCCGTCGGACGACGGGCCGTTTTTCTTTGGCGTTCCGCGTGCCGATCAGCGGCGCCCGGGCGCGGCATGTCCGGTCTTACGCAGGCCGCTGCCGGCGCTCCGCGCTTCAGGCGACGAAGCGATAGCCGATCCCGGATTCGGTCAGGATGTGCCGGGGCATGGCCGGGTTCGCTTCCAGCTTGCGTCGCAGGTGGCCCATGTAGATGCGCACGTAGTGGCTGTCTTCCGTGTGGCTGGGCCCCCAGACGGCGTTGAGCAGCTGCCGGTGGGTCAGCACGCAGTCGGGGTTGGAGATCAGGTAGGCGAGCAGGCGGAACTCGATCGGCGTCAGGTGCAGGGTTTCGCCGTCCTTTTCGACCAGGCGGCGCCCGAGGTCGACCTTGACCGCGCCGAAGCCGAACTGCGCCTGCGGCGTGCCGACGGCGCGCGCGCGGCGGCGCAGGTGGGCGCGCACGCGCGCCGTCAGTTCGGCGGCGCCGAAGGGTTTCGTCAGGTAATCGTCGGCGCCGGCGTTCAGCGCGTTCACCTTGACCTCCTCCTCGGTGCGGGCGGAGAGCACGAGCACCGGGATGTCGGACCAGGTGCGCAAATCCCGGATCAGGTCGATCCCGTCGCCGTCCGGCAGCCCGAGATCGAGAACGAGCAGGTCCGGCTGCCGGGTGCCGGCCTCGATCAGGCCGCGCCGCACCGAGTCGGCCTCGAACACCTGCAGCCCGTCCGCCTCGAGGGCGAGGCGGATGAAGCGGCGCAGTTTCTGTTCGTCTTCGACGACGATGACGGTCGGGGACATATCGGCCATGTTCAGGGTTCCGGCGACCTTTCGCTCTCGGTTTCAGTTTCGACTTCGGTTTCCGCTTCGACGTGCGGCGGCGATCCCGCCGGCAGGCGCACGACGAAACGCGCGCCGCCGTCCGGCGGATTCTCGGCATGGATGCGGCCTCCGTGCGCTTCGACGATGGCGCGACAGATCGCCAGGCCGAGGCCGACGCCGGCGATCGTGCTTTCCCTGGCGCCGCGCTCGAATTTCTTGAAAATGGCTTCTTCCTTGCCGCGCGGAACGCCCGGCCCCCGGTCGGCGACCCAGAACTCGACCGTGTCTCCGTCCGCGCGGGCGCCGATCGAGATGGTGGTGCCGGCGGGCGTGTATTTTGCGGCATTTTCCAGCAGATTGCCGATCACCCGCTCCATCAGCACCGCGTCGATCTCGACCAGCGGCAGTTCTTCCGGAATCCGCAGGTCGATCCGGTGGCCGAGCAGGGCGGCTTCCATCCCCTTGATGCCGGCGACGACGGTTTCCTCCAGCGGCTGCCATTCCCGTTTCAGCTGGATCCTGCCGGCCTGCAGGCGCGCCATGTCGAGCATGTTGCTGACCTGCGCGTTGATGCGCAGCGTGGTTTCGCGCATGGCCTGGGCGATTTCGGCCTGCTCCGCGGTGGGGGGCGGCTTGCTCAGGAACATCGAATCGGCGAGGCCGACGAGCACCGACAGGGGCGTGCGGATGTCGTGCGAGATGGCCGAGAGCAGGGAGTTGCGCAGGCGCTCGGATTCCATCTGCACCGTCGTGTCGCGCGCCACTTCGACGTAATGCACGCGTTCGATGGCGATCGCCAGCAGCGAGGAGAAGGTGTCGAGCAGGCGCCGCTGCTCGGGGATCAGCAGGCGGCCGGCGTCGGGCAGTTCGACCGCGAGGACGCCGCGCAGGCGCATCGGCGCCTTCAGCGGAAGATAGAGCACGGGGCTGCCCGGCAGCGTGTCCGTGCCGGCGCCCGCGCATTCGCCGTGGTCGAAGGCCCAGCGCGCGACGCCGTGGTCGAAGGCGCTGACCGGGCGGGCCGACGGCAGCGGCGGCAGGAGCTGATCGTTCTCGTCGACCAGGGCGAGCGCCGTGCGCGCCGCGAATTCGGACGCCAGGAAGCGTTCGCCGATCTCGGCGATCTGCTCGGCGAGCAGGGCGCCGGAGAGGTCCCGCGACATTTCGTAGAGTGCCCGCATCCGCTGCTCGCGGCGGGTCGCCACGCGCGCCTGGTACTTGAAGCCGGCGGTCAGTTGTCCGGTGATCAGGCCCACCGCGAGCATGATGAGGAAGGTCAGGAGGTACTGGACGTCGCTGACCGCGAACGACAGGCGCGGCGGCACGAAGAAGAAGTCGAAGGCCGCGACGCTGAGGAAGGAGGCGAGCACCGCGGGGCCCCGGCCGTAGCGCACGCCCGCCAGCACCACCGCGAGCAGGAAGACCATGACGATGTTGGCCAGGTCGAACAGAGGGTGAAGGAAGGTGGAGAGCAGCGCGGCGCTGACGCAGAGCACGCCCGCCATCGCGTAGTCGCGCCAGGCCCGGGGCGTGCCGGACGGCTGCGCGCGGGGGCGGGCGCCGCGCTCGTCGCCGCAGGCGACCTGGGTGACGTTGAGGTCGGGTGCGCGTTCGCCGATGCGCGCGGCGAACGCGCGTCGCCAGGGGCGCCAGCCGTGTCCTTGCGCGCGGCCGACGACGAGGGTGCCCAGATTGTGCTCGCGGGCGTAGCCGATGGCGGTCTGCTCCGCCGTCCGGCCAGCCAGGGTCGCGGTTTGCGCCCCCAGGTCCTGCGCTAGCTTGAGGTTGCGCAGGACGTGCTGCCGCCGTTCGTCGTCGAGGCGCTGCAGCGCGGGCGTCTCGACGTAGATCGCGTGCCACGGCGCTTCGAGCTTGCCGGCGATGCGCGCGGCGCTGCGCACGACGCGCTCGCCGCCGGCGCCGGGCCCGATGCAGGCGAGCAGCGATTCGCGCGTTTGCCAGACCGGGGTGACGAGACGGTTGCGCCGGTACTCCAGCATGTCGTCGTCCACGCGGTCGGCGGTGCGGCGCAGGGCCAGTTCGCGCAGGGCGATCAGGTTGCCCTTGCGGAAGAAATTGCGGATCGCCCGTTCGGCCTGATTGGGCAGGTACACCTTGCCTTCCTTCAGGCGCTGCATCAGCTCGTTGGGCGGCAGGTCGACCAGCACCACCTCGTCGGCGGTGTCGAAGATGCGGTCCGGCACCGTCTCCCAGACCCGGATGCCGGTGATGCCGCTGACCACGTCGTTGAGCGTTTCCAGGTGCTGCACGTTGACCGTCGTGTAGACGTCGATTCCGGCCGCGAGCAGTTCCTCGACGTCCTGCCAGCGCTTCGGATGGCGCGATCCCTGGACGTTCGAGTGGGCCAGCTCGTCGACGAGAATGAGCGCCGGCTTGCGCGCCAGCGCGCCGTCCAGGTCGAACTCGCGCAGGACCCGGCCGCGATATTTGACTTCCCTGAGCGGCAGGCGCTCCAGGCCGTCGGCCATCACCTCGGTTTCCATCCGGCCGTGCGTCTCGACTACGCCGACGAGGACGTCGACGCCCTGCAGCAGTTGCTGGCGGGCTGCGCCGAGCATGGCGTAGGTCTTGCCGACGCCGGCCGAAGCGCCGAAGAAGATCCGCAGCTTGCCGCGCCGCGCGCGCGCCTCTTCGGCCTGGATGCGCGACAGTAGCTGGTCGGGGTCGGGTCGGGATTCGCTCATGGCCGCTCGTGGTTGCGGTGGGTCGGGGGCGCGGCGGACGGCCGCGCACGGGATGGCTGCGCGCTGCGGCAGGCGGCGAAGCCGGCGCGGGCGCCGGACTTTTTACCATCTTTCCACATCACGAGCAGCGCGGCCATGGCGAGCGGGACGAACAGCGCGGCCATGGTCATCAGGAAAGCCAGCAGTTCGTCCATCGGCGTGAGGTCGCTCATGGCGTGCGGCCGGCGGAAAGCGGCGCGTCGTCGCTCCCCTCAGCTTCGTGCTTTCGCTTGCCGCCGGCGCCCCGGCGGGCGGGGGCGGGCGGCGGCGGGCGCGTCAAGCGCGGCGGTGCGGTCTTGGGCATGGCGTTTTCCGGAGCGCTGGGCGGCGCCTCAGGCGTCGAGGCGGGCGAGGGCGAGGTTGAGCTTCAGGACATTGACGCGGGGTTCGCCGAGCACGCCCCAGAGCGGCGTTTCGACGCGCTGCGCGATCAGCGCCTCGATGTGCGCCAGGGGGACGCCGCGCAGGCGCGCGACGCGCGCCGCCTGGTAGTAGGCGGCGGCCGCGCTGATGTGCGGATCGAGGCCGCTGGCCGAAGCCGTCACCAGATCGACCGGCACCGGGAGGGCGTTCTCCGGGTCGGCCGCTTTCAGGAGGTCGAGGCGGGCCTTGGCGGCCTCGGTCAGCGCCGGGTTGAGCGGTCCGAAATTGGAGCCCGACGAGGCGGCGGCGTTGTACGGCATCGGGGCGGTGGCCGAGAGGCGGCCCCAGAAGTTCTTCGGGTCGCTGAAGTTCTGGCCGATCAGTTCCGAGCCGACGATCCTGCCGTCCTGGCTGAGCAGGCTGCCGTTCGCCTTGGCGGGGAACAGGGTCTGCGCGACGCCGGTCACGGCGAGGGGATAGACGATGCCGGTGAGCGCCGCGAGCAGAACGAAGACGGAGATGGCGGGGCGCAGGATCGGGCTGTGGCCGAGGTGGAGGTTCATGGCGGTTCCTTTGCGGGAAATGGGGTTCGGGTGCGGGCTTCGGGCGCCGGGTCAGCGGACGCCGAGCACGACCAGGGTCAGGTCGATCAGCTTGATTCCGGCGAACGGCACGATCAGGCCGCCGATGCCGTAGATCAGGACGTTGCGGCGCAGCAGGGCGGCGGCGCCGAGCGCCCGGTAGGGCACGCCCTTCAGCGCCAGCGGGATGAGGCAGACGATGATCAGGGCGTTGAAGATGACCGCCGAGAGGATCGCCGAGGCGGGGCTGGCCAGCCCCATCACGTTGAGCGCGGCGAGCTGCGGATAGGTGCTGACGAAGGCGGCGGGGATGATGGCGAAGTACTTGGCGACGTCGTTGGCGATCGAGAAGGTGGTCAGCGAGCCGCGCGTCATCAGCATCTGCTTGCCGGTTTCGACGATCTCGATGAGCTTGGTCGGATTGGAATCGAGGTCGACCATGTTCCCGGCCTCCTTGGCGGCTTGCGTGCCGGTGTTCATGGCCACCGCGACGTCGGCCTGGGCGAGCGCCGGCGCGTCGTTGGTGCCGTCGCCGGTCATCGCCACCAGCCGGCCCGCGGCCTGATGCTCGCGGATCAGTGCCAGCTTGGCTTCCGGCGTCGCCTCGGCGAGGAAGTCGTCGACGCCCGCCTCGGCGGCGATGGCGGCGGCAGTCAGGCGGTTGTCGCCGGTCACCATCACGGTCTTGATTCCCATGCGGCGCAGTTCGGCAAAGCGCTCCTTGATGCCGCCCTTGACCACGTCCTTCAGTTCGACGACGCCGAGCACGCGCAGGCCGTCGGCGACGACCAGCGGCGTGCTGCCGCGCCGCGCCATCTCCTCGACGTCGGCCGCCACCCGCCCCGGCCACTGGCCGCCGAGCGCTTCGACGTGGCCGCGCACGGCGTCGGCGGCGCCCTTGCGGATCTGCCGTCCGCCGAGGTCGACGCCGCTCATCCGGGTCTGCGCCGAGAAATGCACGAAATGGGCGCCGAGGGCGGCGATGTCGCGCTCGCGCAGATTGAACTGCTGCTTGGCGAGGACGACGATGCTGCGGCCTTCCGGCGTTTCGTCGGCGAGCGAGGCGAGCTGCGCCGCGTCGGCCAGTTCGTTCCGGTCGACCCCGTCGGCCGGCAGGAAGTTGGCGGCCTGCCGGTTGCCGAGCGTGATGGTGCCGGTCTTGTCGAGCAGCAGGACGTCGACGTCGCCGGCCGCTTCCACGGCGCGCCCCGAGGTGGCAATGACGTTGGCTTGCAGCATGCGGCTCATGCCGGCGACGCCGATGGCCGACAGCAGCCCGGCGATCGTCGTCGGGATCAGGCAGACGAGCAGCGCGACGAGCACGCTGAGGCCGACCGGCTGTCCGGCGCCGGCGGCGTCGACGCTGAACAGCGAGTAGGGCAGCAGCGTCGCCGTGACCACGAGAAAGACGATGGTCAGCGCCACCAGCAGGATGGTCAGCGCGATCTCGTTCGGCGTCTTCTGGCGCTTGGCGTTTTCGACCATGGCGATCATCCGGTCGACGAAGGTCTCGCCGGGATTCGCCGTGACGCGCACGACGATCCAGTCGGAAAGCACGCGCGTGCCGCCGGTGACGGCCGAGAAGTCGCCGCCCGATTCGCGGATCACCGGCGCCGATTCGCCGGTGATGGCCGACTCGTCGACCGAGGCGACTCCTTCGACGATCTCGCCGTCGGCCGGGATCGTCTCCTGCGCCTGCACCAGCACGGCGTCGCCCTTGCGCAGGTCGGCGGCCGGCAGCAGCGCCCATTTGGCGCCGAAGTGCGGCGCCTGCAGCTTCTTGGCCCAGCTTTCCTTCTTCAGGCTGCGCAGCGACGCCGCCTGCGCCTTGCTGCGCCCCTCGGCCAGCGCCTCGGCGAAGTTGGCGAAGAGCACGGTGAACCACAGCCAGAGGGCGACGGCGAGGGCAAAGCCGGCGCCGCCGTCGCCTTCGCCGGAGAGCGCGGCCCACCAGAGCACGGTGGTCAGCATGCTGCCCACGTAGACGACGAACATCACCGGGTTGCGCCACTGGACGCGCGGGTCCAGCTTGCGGAAGGCGGCGCCGACGGCCGGGAGGGCGAGCGCGGGATCGAACAGGGTAAAGGTCTTTTTGCTCATCGGATTCTTCCTGTCAGCGGCCGGCCCAGAGCACGAGGTGCTCGACGACCGGGCCGAGCGCGAGCGCGGGAACGTAGTTGAGGAGGCCGACCAGCAGCACCGTGCCGATCAGCAGCGCGACGAACAGCGGGCCGTGCGTCGGCAGCGTGCCGCTGGTCGCGGCGACGCGCTTCTTGGCGGCCAGCGAACCGGCGATCGCGAGCACCGGGACGATCACGCCGAAGCGTCCGAACCACATGGCGACGGCCAGCAGAACGTTGTAGAACGGCGTGTTGGCCGAGAGGCCGGCGAAGGCGCTGCCGTTGTTGTTGGCGGCGGAAGTCAGCGCGTAGAGGATTTCGGAGAAGCCGTGCGCCCCCGGATTGGCGATGCCGGCCCGTCCGGCGTCGGACATCACGGCGATCGCCGTGCCAGCGAGGACGATGACGGGCGTCACCAGGATGGCCAGCGAGCTCATCTTCATCTCGTGGATCTCGATCTTCTTGCCCAGGTACTCCGGCGTCCGGCCGATCATCAGGCCGGCGATGAAGACGGTCAGGATGGCGAAGACGAGCATGCCGTAGAGGCCGGTCCCGACGCCGCCGAACACCACCTCGCCAAGCTGCATGAGGACCAGCGGCATCATCCCGCCGAGCGGCGTGAAGGAGTCGTGCATGGCGTTCACCGCGCCGCAGGAGGCGGCGGTGGTGACGGCCGCGAAGAGCGCCGAGCCGGCGATGCCGAAGCGGGTTTCCTTGCCTTCCATGTTGCCGCCGGACTGCGCCGCGGAGAACTGCGGGTCGGCACCGAGGGCGCCGAGCAGCGGGTTGCCCTGCTGCTCGAAGCTCATCGCGCCGGCGGCGCAGGCGACGAAGATCAGCGTCATCGCCGCGAGGATCGCCCAGCCCTGCCGGGCGTCGCCCACCATGCGCCCGAAACTGACGCAGAGCGCCGCCGGGATCAGGAGGATGGCCAGCATCTGCAGCAGGTTGCTCAGTGCCGTGGGGTTCTCGAAGGGGTGCGCCGAGTTGGCGTTGAAGAAGCCGCCGCCGTTGGTGCCGAGCAGCTTGATCGCCTCCTGCGAGGCGACCGGCCCCATGGCCAGCGTCTGCGTGGCGCTCTCCGCCGGTTCGCTCAGCGCCTTGCCGGCGGTGTCCGTGAGCGGCTGGCCCGCGGCGTCGACGCGCGGCGCGTCGTAGTGCGTGATCTCGAGCGTATCGACCGTCCGGTAGGCGTTCAGATTCTGCAGCACGCCCTGGCCGACGAAGGCCAGCGAGAGCAGGAAGGCGAGCGGCAGGAGCACGTACAGCGTGGCGCGCGTGAGGTCGACCCAGACGTTGCCGATGGTCTGGGCCGAGTGGCGCGCCAGGCCGCGGATCAGGGCAATGACGACGGCGATGCCGGTCGCCGCCGAGAGGAAGTTCTGCACCGTCAGGCCCAGCATCTGCACCAGATAGGCCATCGTCGATTCGCCGGCGTAGCCCTGCCAGTTGGTGTTGGTGACGAAGCTGACCGCCGTGTTGAAGGCGGAGTCGGGCGCGACGTTGCCCAGTCCCTGCGGATTGAGCGGCAGCCACAGCTGCAGGCGCTGCAATCCGTAGAGCGCGAGCAGGCCGAGTCCGTTGAAGACGATCAGGCCGAGCGCGTAGGCGAACCAGCCGGTTTCGGCGTCGGGTCTGACGCCGCACAGGCGGTAGAGGAGGTTTTCGACGCGGGCGGCGGCGCCGACCCGGCCTTCCATCACCCGCGCGATGTACAGCCCGAGCGGCTGCGCGGCAGTCAGCAGGAGGACGAGGAAGGCGGCGAGAAGCAGCCAGTGGTTTGCGTTCACGAGAAGTCCTCCGGATTGAGGAGGGCGGCGACCAGGTAAACGAGCAGGGCGGCCGCGGCGATGCCGGCCAGAACGTAGAGCCAGTTCATCGCGGGCCTCCGAGTCGCCGGCAGGCGCCGGCCAGGGCGATCGCCAGTCCCGTCAGCAGGGCGACGGCGGCGAGATAGATCAGGTCCATTGATATCCTCGACTGAGAGAGTTCGGTACGCATCGAAGATTAGGAAATTCGCCGTCAAGAATTTGCAAAAAGACGGGGGATGCGATGGAAAAAAACTGTAAAAATGGGCGGCCCGGACGGCATGCCGCCCGGATTCCGTTGCCGGAGGAGCGAAACGCATGGAAAACCGCCGCGCAAGCGAAAGCCCGCCTGCCGTCCCGGCGCCCGGGGTCTCCGTGCCGGGCCGCATGCCCCGGGGCATCTGGGCGCTCGGCTTCGTCTCGATGCTGATGGATGTCTCGTCGGAAATGATCCACGCGCTGCTGCCGATCTATCTTGTCGGCGCGCTCGGCGCCTCGACGCTGGCCGTCGGCTTCATCGAAGGCGTCGCCGAGGCGACGGCGGCGATCACCAAGGTCTTTTCCGGCGCGCTCTCCGACTGGCTCGGACGGCGCAAGCTGCTGGCCGCCGTCGGCTATGCGCTGGCGGCGTTCACCAAGCCCGTTTTTCCGCTCGCCGAGACACTCGGCTGGGTGGTCGCGGCGCGTTTCGTCGACCGCATCGGCAAGGGCATCCGCGGCGCGCCGCGCGATGCGCTGATCGCCGACCTGGCGCCGCCGGCGCTGCGCGGCGCGGCCTTCGGCCTGCGCCAGTCGCTCGACGTCGCCGGCGCCTTCATCGGCCCACTGCTGGCGATCGGGCTGCTGTGGCTGAGCGTCGACAACCTCCGGCTGGTGTTCTGGTGCGCCGTGCCGCCGGCCTTCGCGGCGCTGGCGCTGATCGTTTTCGCGGTGAGCGACGCGCCGCGCACCGCCGCGGCAAGGGTGCGCCTGCCGCTGTCGCGCGCCGCGCTGACCCGCCTGCCGCCGGCCTACTGGTGGATCGTCGGACTTGCCGCCGTGTTCACGCTGGCGCGCTTCAGCGAAGCCTTCCTGGTCTTGCGCGCGCAGGAGGCGGGGCTGAGGCTGCTGCTGATTCCGCTGGTCCTGGTTCTGCTCAACGCGGTTTACGCGCTGTCGTCCTATCCGGCCGGGGTCCTCGCCGACCGCTGCAACCGCGGCACGCTGCTGGCGCTCGGCTGCGCCGTGCTGGTCGCGGCCGACCTCGCGCTGGCGCTGGTCGACGGCCTGCCCGGCGTCGCGCTCGGCGTGGTCCTGTGGGGGCTGCACATGGGGCTGACGCAGGGCGTGCTCGCCGCGCTGGTCGCCGACGCGGCGCCGGCCGTGCTGCGCGGCACCGCCTTCGGCATCTTCAATCTGCTCGGCGGCGTCGCCCTGCTCGCGGCCAGCGTGCTGGCCGGCGGGCTGTGGGATGCCTTCGGCTCGCGGGCGACCTTCCTGGCCGGGGCCCTGTTCGCAGCGCTCGCGCTGCTCGGCCTGCTTGCGCTTCGCCGGCGCATAGTTGCCGATTGACGCGGACGCCGCACGAATCAGGCAGACGCCGTTCCGGGCCCCCGTTTTTTATCCTGCCGGAGAATTGCGCCGGCGCCCGGCCGAGGCCGGGGTCGGCGCAAGGAGCGCAGCGCCCGCGACGCGCGACGATCGGGTTCTTGTCGCGCGCAAAACCAAGTAAAATCAGCTTTTTCGCATTCACGAAGCCTGTCCATGCCTACGTTCCAGGAAATCATCCTGCGTCTCCAGAACTTCTGGGACAAACAGGGTTGCGCGCTGCTGCAGCCTTACGACATCGAAGTCGGTGCCGGCACCTTCCACACCGCCACCTTCCTGCGCGCAATCGGCCCCGAGCCGTGGAGCGCGGCCTACGTGCAGCCTTCGCGCCGCCCCAAGGACGGCCGCTACGGCGAAAACCCGAACCGCCTGCAGCACTACTACCAGTATCAGGTCGTCCTCAAGCCGTCGCCCGCTAACATCCAGGAGCTCTATCTCGACTCGCTGCGCGCGCTGGGCATCAACACCGCCGAGCACGACATCCGCTTCGTCGAGGACGACTGGGAGTCGCCGACGCTCGGCGCCTGGGGCCTCGGCTGGGAAGTCTGGCTGGACGGCATGGAAGTCACGCAGTTCACCTACTTCCAGGAAGTCGGCTCGCTGTCCTGCAAGCCGGTGCTCGGCGAGATCACCTACGGCCTCGAGCGGCTGGCGATGTACCTGCAGGGCGTCGAGAACGTCTATGACCTAGTCTGGGCCGAAGGGCCGGGCTACCGCATCACCTACGGCGACGTCTATCACCAGAACGAAGTCGAGCAGTCGAAGTACAACTTCGAGCACGCCAACGTCGAGGTGCTCTTCCGCCACTTCAACGACCACGAAGCCGAAGCCAAGCGCCTGATGGGGCTGAACCTCGCACTGCCGGCCTTCGAGCAGGTCATGAAATGCTCGCACTGCTTCAACATGCTCGACGCGCGCGGCGCCATCTCGGTCACCGAACGCGCCGCCTACATCGGCCGCGTGCGCGCCCTGGCGCGCGAAGTCGCGCAGGCCTACTACAACTCCCGCGAGGCGCTCGGTTTCCCGATGTGCAAGAGCGCAGAGTGCAACGCAGCGGAGGGCAACTGACATGAACGCCACGCTGCTCGTCGAACTCCTCACCGAAGAACTGCCGCCCAAGGCGCTGGCGCGCCTCGGCGAAGTCTTTTCCGCCCAGATCCACGCCGGCCTGTCCGACCGCAATCTGGTCGCCGCCGGCGACGACTACCGCTGGTACGCCACGCCGCGCCGGCTCGCCATCCAGGTGCCGGGCGTGCTCGCCGTGGCGCCCGACGCAACGGCCTTCGAAAAGATCATGCCGGTCGCCGTCGCGCTCGACGCCGACGGCCAGCCGACCCCGGCGCTGAAGAAGAAGCTCGAAGCCAAGGGCATTCCCGTGTCCGAACTGGCGAAGTTCGAGAAGCGCATGGACGGCAAGTCCGAAACCTTCTTCTACCAGGCGAGCGTCAAGGGCGTGCAGCTCGACGACGTGCTCGCCGGCATCGTCGCCGACGCGCTGAAGAAGCTGCCGATCCCCAAGCTGATGCGCTGGGGCGATACCGACCACCAGTTCGTGCGTCCGGTGCACGGCCTCGTCATGCTGCACGGCGAACGTCTCGTGCCCGGCGAAGTGCTCGGCCTGTCGAGCCGCAAGATCACGCGCGGCCATCGCTTCCTGTCGAGCGGCGACATCGCGCTTTCTGGCGCCGACGCCTACGCCGACACGCTGAGAACCGAAGGTAAGGTCGTCGCCGCTTTCGCCGAGCGCCGCGACTCGATCGCGCAGCAGCTCGACGCGAAGGCCCGGGCGCTGAATGCCACGATCAATCCGGCGGCCGGCCTGCTCGACGAAGTGACCGCGCTGGTCGAATGGCCGGTCGTGTACGTCGGCGAGTTCGAGGCCGAATACCTCGAAGTGCCGCAGGAATGCCTGATCCTGACGATGCAGCAGAACCAGAAGTATTTCCCGCTGCTCGACGGAAGCGGGCCAAATGCGGGCAAGCTGCTGAACAAGTTCCTGATCGTCTCCAACATGCAGGTGGACGATCCGAAGCACATCGTCGAAGGCAACGCCCGCGTCGTGCGCCCGCGCCTCTCGGACGCCCGCTTCTTCTACAACCAGGACCGCAAGACGACGCTCGCCTCGCGCCTCGAAAAGCTCGGCAACGTCGTCTACCACAACAAGCTCGGTTCGCTCCTGCAGCGCGTCGAACGGATCGAGGCGCTGGCGCAGAAGGTCGCCGTCCGCCTCTCGGCCAACGCCTCGCTGGCCGCCCGCGCCGCCCGTCTGGCCAAGGCCGACCTCGTCACCGACATGGTCGGCGAATTCCCCGAGCTGCAGGGCATCATGGGCCGCTACTACGCGCTGCACGACGGCGAGGACGCGCAGGTCGCCGACGCCGTGCAGAGTCACTACCAGCCGCGCTTCGCCGGCGACGCGCTGCCCTCCGGCAACATCGCCTGCGCCGCGTCGCTGGCCGACAAGCTCGACGCGCTGGTCGGTTTCTTCGGCATCGGCCAGATTCCGACCGGCGACAAGGACCCCTTCGGCCTGCGCCGTGCCGCGCTCGGCGTGCTGCGCATCCTGATGGAATCGCCGCTGCCGCTCGATCTTTCCGACCTGATTGCCGACGCGCAGGCCGGTTTCGCCGCCGGCGCGCTGACGCAGCCGGTCGCCGAGCCGCTGCTCGACTTCATGCACGACCGCCTGCGCGGCCTGTTGCGCGATGCCGGCCACGCCCAGGACGCCGTCGAGGCCGTCCTTGCGCAGCGCCCGACGCGCATCGACCTCGTCCCGGCCAAGCTGGCCGCCGTGCGCGATTTCCTGCGCCTGCCCGAGGCGCTCGCGCTGGCCGCGGCCAACAAGCGCATCGGCAACATCCTGAAGAAGGCCGAGGGCGCGCTGCCCGAGCCCGACGTCGCGCTGCTGCAGGAGCCGGCCGAGAAGGCGCTGTTCGAGCGCGTCGTGCTGATCGCGCCGCTGGTGAAATCGCACGTCGCCAACGAGGACTACGCTGACGCGCTGAAGGTGCTCGCTTCGGTGCGCGCCGAGGTCGACCGCTTCTTCGACGAAGTGATGGTTAACGTCGACGAGCCGCTGCTGCGCGGCAACCGCCTCGGCCTGCTCAAGGCGCTGTTCGACCAGCTCAACGCGGTGGCCGACATCGCGCGGCTCGCGGTCTGACCCGGAAGCGATGACCCTGCGATGAAACCCGCGATGAAACTCATCATCCTCGACCGCGATGGCGTGATCAATTTCGACTCGATCCAGTACATCAAGTCGCCGGCCGAATGGAAGCCGATTCCCGGCAGCCTCGAAGCGATCGCCAAGCTCAACCAGGCCGGCTACCGCGTCGTCGTGGCGACCAACCAGTCGGGCGTCGGCCGCGGCCTGTTCGACATGGACACGCTGAACCGGATCCACGACAAGATGCACCGCGCCGTGCAGGCGGCGGGCGGGCGCATCGACGCCATCTTCTATTGCCCGCACGCGGCCGATTCGGACTGCGACTGCCGCAAGCCCAAACCCGGCATGTTCGTGCGCATCGGCGCCTGCTTCAACGTCGATCTCGCCGGCACGCCGTCGGTCGGCGATTCGCTGCGCGACCTGCAGGCCGCGGCGGCGGTCGGCGGGCGGCCGCTGCTGGTGCTCACCGGCAAGGGCGAGAAAACGCATGCCGACGGCGGCCTGCCGGAAGGAACGCTGGTCTTCCACGATCTCGCCGCCGCCGTCGATCACCTCCTGGCTGCATGATGACCGTCGTCCGTTCCCTGCTGTTCACGCTGCTCTCCGCGCTGCTGACGATTCCCTTCGGCATTCTCGTTTCGCTGGCGATGATCTTCCCGATGAAGACGCGCTACGCGATCATCGCGGCCTGGCGCAAGGGCTTCATGTTCCTCTGCGCCTTCGTCCTCGGCATCCGCTATCAGGTGATCGGGCGCGAGAACATCCCGGCCGAACCGGCGGTGATCCTCTCCAAGCACCAGTCGGCGTGGGAGACGGTCGGCCTGCAGGAGATTTTTCCGCCGCTCGTCTTCGTGCTCAAGAAATCGCTGCTGGCGATCCCCTTCTTCGGCTGGGGCTTGGCCGCGATGAAGATGATCTCGATCGACCGCCAGGCCGGCAAGGATGCGCTGCGCCAGGTCGTCGACCAAGGGCGCGACCGGCTCGACGCCGGCTACTGGGTCGTCATCTTCCCCGAGGGCACGCGCGTCGAACCCGGCCACAAGCGGCGCTACAAGCCGGGCGGCGCGCACCTCGCGGTGCAGACCGGCGCCAAGGTCGTGCCGGTGGCGCACGACGCCGGCGAAATCTGGGGCAAGAACGCCTTCCTCAAGTCGTCCGGCCTGATCACCGTGAGCATCGGTCCGGCCATCGACACGGCCGGCAAGTCCGAAGCCGAGATCAACCTGCTCGTCGAAACGTGGATCGAAGCCGAGATGCACCGCCTCTCGCCGCATCGCTATCCCGACACGGCCGATGCCCTGGCAGGCTGAACTGCCCTTCTTTTCCGACAAGCCGCCGGCGGCGGACGAAACGCCGCGCACCATCGCGCTCGGCGACCGCATCGTTCCCTACGTCCTGCGCCGCGCCCGCCGGCGCACCATCGGCCTTTCCATCGACCACCGCGGCCTGCGCGTCGGCGCGCCGAGCCGGGCTTCGCTGCGCGAGGTCGAGTCGCTGATCCTGCGCCACGGCGAATGGGTCGTGCAGAAGCTCGACGAGTGGCGTTCGCGGCGCCGTCCGGAGCCGCTCGCCATCGTCGACGGCGTGCGCCTGCCGCTGCTCGGCAGCCCGCTCGAAGTGCGCCTCGCCGTGGGCGCCAACCGCGCCGTGTGGAACGCGCAGCAGGCGCTGACGCTGTGTCTGCGCGATCCGGCCGACGCCGCCAGGGTGCTCGAAAAAACGCTGCGCGAGCGGGCGCGCGAACTCTTTCACGAACGTCTGCGGCACTACGCGGCGCAACTCGGCGTCGCCTTGCCGCCGCTGGCGCTGACCGCCGCGCGCACGCGCTGGGGCAGCTGCAGCCTGAAGAGCGGCATTCGCCTCAACTGGCGCCTGATCCATTTTCCGCTGCACGTGATCGACTACGTCGTCGCGCACGAACTCGCGCACCTGCGCGAGATGAACCACAGCCCCCGTTTCTGGTCCATCGTCGGCCAGCTCTACCCCGACTACAAGGCGGTGCGCGACGAACTCAAGACGCTCTCCGCGCAGTGCCCTCAGTTTTAAGGAAAAAACCATGCGCATCCTGCACACCATGTTCCGCGTCGGCGACCTCGACCGCTCGCTCGCCTTCTACACCGAAGTCCTCGGCATGCGCGAGCTGCGCCGCCAGGACTACCCGGACGGCCGCTTCACGCTGGCCTTCGTCGGCTACCAGAGCGAGGCCGAGGGCGCCGTGCTTGAACTGACGCACAACTGGGACACGCCGTCCTACGAGCTTGGCAACGGCTACGGCCACGTTGCGCTCGAAGTCGACGACGCCTACGCCGCCTGCGCCGAAATCAAGGCGCGCGGCGGCAAGGTCGTGCGCGAGGCCGGCCCGATGAAGCACGGAACGACGGTGATCGCCTTCGTCGAGGACCCCGACGGCTACAAGATCGAACTGATCCAGAAGAGGTCCTGAGATGGCCGCTTCCAGCTTCCCCGCCTTTTTCGACGCCGTGCCGGGAATCGTCCTGCGCGATCCGCTGGCCGAGTTCCTCGGCGCCGCCGAGGGCGGACTGATCGAGTACCGCTACGCCGACGCGGTCAAGCTCGCCGGCCATTCCTGCCCGACCGTCGCCGGCGCCTATCTGCTCACCTGCCGCGTGCTGCGCGCGCTGTACGGCGATGCCGTGCCCGAGCGCGGCGGCATCCGCGTCGACTTCCGCGACGCGCAGGCGAACGGCGTGACCGGCGTGATCGCCGGCGTCGTCGGCCTGCTCACCGGCGCCGCCGGCAGCGGCGGCTTCAAGGGCCTGGCCGGCAATTTCGCGCGCCGCGACCTGCTCGCCTTCGATGCCGGCGTGGCGGGGGAAATCCGCTTCACGCGGCTCGATACCGGCGCCGCGGTCACCGCCACGCTCTCGCTCGCCAGCGTGCCGGCCGATCCGCGCATGGGCGGCCTGCTGCAGCAGCTGCTCGCCGGCGAGGGGAATGCGGAGATCGCGCAGGCCTTCGCGGCGCTCTGGCAGGACCGTGTGCGCCGCATCCTGACCGAGCACTTCGACGACCCGGCGCTGGTCGACATCGCCTGAAATACGGACTTTGAAAAAAGAAAAACCCGCCGAGGCGGGTTTTTCTTTTTTTACCGGCGCGAATCCGGAATTCCGAACCCAGTCCCAAGGCCGAGCGATGCGCCGACCGTCTCGTTAGCCTCGCTCGACAGCGCTGGATCGCAAGGGGGGGATACTCCTATGGTAATACGAATCGTTATCAAGTATCATCCCGCTCCTGAAACGTGTTCGCTCCCGATTTTTTTTGCGGGAAAGGACGGTCCGATAGCCGACGCGCGGCGGCGGGCCGTGCGCAAGCAGGGGATTGCGCCGCTTTCGGGGAGGCGCGCACAAATTTCTCCGGAAGCTCGGGGCAAGCCGGCGGCATTACGCGATCGCTGCGCTTGTCGACGACCTCCGGCGACCGGGACACCGATTCCGACCAAGTAAACCAATCACGCACAAGCCAGTCTTCGCCAGCCAGTGCCAACCTAACAGGAGAAGCATGATGCTGCGAATGACTCCGGTCGCGCTGGCGTTTGGCATGGCGGCACTGCCGCAACTGGCGTATGCCCAGGCAGTTTCGAGTGAAGAAGCCCGGGGTGAATTGACGCTGCCGGCGGTGAAGGTCACCGCGAGCGCGGAGTCGTCGGCCGAGCTGCCGAAGCCCTACGCCGGCGGGCAGGTCGCCAGGGGCGCCCGCCTCGGCGCGCTCGGCAATCAGGACCTCATGGATACGCCGTTCAATGTGACCAGCTACACCTCGGAACTGATCCAGGATCAGCAGGCGCGCACCCTCGCCGATGTCTTCGCGAACGATCCGTCGGTGCGCTTCACGACCTCGAACGGCCACATGTACGAGAACTTCCGCATTCGCGGATTCGACGTCAATCAGAGCGATGTGGCGATCAACGGCGTGTTCGGTCTGGCCCCCGTGGGGCACGTGCCGGTCGAATTCTTCGAACGGGTCGAAGTCCTCAAGGGGCCGAGCGCGCTGTTCAGCGGCATGGCGCCGGGTGGCGGCGTCGGCGGCGTCGTCAACCTGACGCCGAAGCGCGCCGGAGACGACCCACTGACGCGCGTTTCTCTGGGCTATCAATCCGCGTCGCAGGTGGGGACCAGCGTCGACGTCGGGCGCCGTTTCGGCGACAGGAAGGAATGGGGCGTCCGCGTGAATGGCGCGTATGGCGACGGGGATACCGAACTCAACGGCCAGTCGAAAAAGCGGGAATTCTTCTCGGCTGCCCTGGACTATCGTGGCGATGCGCTGACGGCTTCGCTCGATGCCTATCACAGCAAAGAATCGTTCAAAGGCGGTACGCCGGCGATGTTCTGGTTCTCCGGCAGCAGCATTCCGAAGGCGCCGGATCCGAGCATCAATCAGTTCAGCGCGGGATTCGGAGAGCTGGAAAGCAATGCCGTGATCGTTCGGGGCGAATACGAGATCAACCGCAATCTTTCGGCCTTCGCCAGTGTCGGCAAGATGCAGCACGACTATTCCGGTTTCATCAACGGCACCCACGTGCGCAATATCAACGCGCAGGGAACCAGCACGACGTCTTTCGCCTCCGGCCAGCGCGGCTACAGCGACAGCGTGGCTTCCGAAGCCGGTTTGCGGGCCCGTTTCGGCACGGGCGGGGTGAGGCACGAACTCGTCCTGCACGCCTCCAATCTGGATCAGGAGTCCGGTTCGGGTTCTCCCGTTTCTTCGGCGAACTTCACCACCAACATCTACAACCCGGGCGTGCCTCCCGCGGTGGCGCTGCCCGCGTTGGCTCCCAAGACCAGCGAGAACGCGCTGTCCAGCCTGGCGCTGGTGGACACCTTGTCCTTCATGGAAGACAAGCTGCGCTTGACGCTCGGTTTGCGCAATCAGCGCGTCAAGACGAACAACTTCAACGCCGCAGGCGCCGTGACGGCGCAGTACGACAAGAGCGTGGTGACGCCGGCCGTGGCCGTCGTCGTCAAGCCCTGGGGGCCGGCGCTCTCGCTGTATGCCAACTACGTCCAGGGGCTGAGCAAGGGCGATGCCGTGACGGATACGCTGGCGACGAACTATCAGCATGTATTCGCGCCGTACAAGACCGAACAGAAGGAGGTTGGCGTCAAGTGGGATACCGGAAAGTTCACCAACACGGCCAGCCTGTTCGAGATTGAAAAGCCGATGATGGTCGTCATCGGCAACCCGCCCAATCGGAGCTACTCCGACGACGGCGAGAAGCGCGTCCGCGGCCTGGAATGGAACACCTTCGGCGAGCTTTCGCGCAACGTGCGCCTGCTCGGCGGTGCGACCTATACCCAAGGCGTGCAGACGAAGACGGCCAACAACCTGAACAACGGCAAGGTGGCCGTCGGCGCGCCGCGCTGGCAGGGCAACCTCGGCGCGGAATGGGATACGCCCTGGCTTCCCGGGGTGACCTTGAGCGGGCGCGTTCAGGCCAGCGGCAGCCAGTATCTGGATTCCGCGAATACGCAGCGGATTCCCGGCTGGGGGCAGTTCGACGTCGGCGCTCGCTACGCGACGCGCATGGATGGCCGCAAACTCGTGCTGCGTTTGAACGTCGCCAACGTGTTCGATCGCCACTACTACTCCGGCAGCTTCAGCGACAGCACGCCCATCGCGACGCTGGGCCAGGCGCGGACCCTGACGGCATCCGCGACCATGGATTTCTGACACCATGCGTCGTTTGGGATTGTTCGCCGGCCTCTGCTGCCTGCTCCTGGCGGCGCTACCGCTCCGGGCCGCGGCGGAAGCGGAAGCGTGGAGCGCCGTCGTGCTCCCGGCGGCGCAGCAGCTGGACGTGCGTTCCGCCGGGAGCGGCCATCGCTACCGCATTTTCGTGTCGGTACCGGCGGTGCCGCCGCCCGCGGCCGGCTATCCGGTGCTCTACGTGCTCGACGGAAACGCGGCCTTTCCGGTCGCGGCATTTCTCGCCCGCAGCGCAACGAATCGCCGAGACGTTACCGGGCACCCGCCGCCGCTGGTCGTCGGCATCGGCTACCCGGGGGATGCCGATTTCGACGTGGCGGCACGCCGGCGCGACTACACCGTGGGCTTGGAGAAGCCCGATGCCTCGGCGAAGGAGGGCGGTGCGGAACTCTTTCTCGACTTCATCGAGCGGGAACTCAAGCCCCTGATCGCGGCCCGCCATCCGGTCGATACGACGCGCCAGGCGCTGTTCGGCCACTCCTTCGGCGGCTTGTTCGTCCTGCATGCCTTGTTCACGCGGCCGGCGAGCTTCTCGACCTACCTGGCGTCGAGCCCCTCCATCTGGTGGGACGACAAGCGGGTTCTGGGCGGACTGCCCGGGCTGGCGAGGCTCGACGGTGCGTTGCAGCCCCGGGTCCAGATCAGCGTCGGCGCGCTGGAAGATCAGCCGCGCAAAGGCAAATACCCGCCGGAGACGCTGGCGATGCTCGCGAAGCGCCCCATGGTTTCGGAGGCGCGCAAGCTGGCTAGCCATCTGCGCGAAATGCCGGGCTGGGGCGACCGGGTGGTCTATCACGAACTCGCCGGGGAGGATCACGGCCCCGCCTGGCTGCCGGCCATGATCCGCGGCATGCCGTTTTTTCTGGAACAGCCCTGAATCCGTTCGGCCATTCCGTTATTCCTTCGATGCGCACTCTTGAAAATATCCCGGACATGAACGCTTTCATCGTTTTGGCTCTTGCGGCGGCGCCGCTGGGCTGCGCGTGTATCTACCTCGCGTCGCCGCACCAGCGCTGGCGCGACCGCGCCTGGCCGGCCGGACCGGCGCGCGGGCTGGGGGGGCTCTTGCTGGCAATCAGCCTGTTCGCTCTCGGGCAAGGCATGCAGGCCGTCACGGCGGCATTCGTCTTCGTTACATTCCTGATGCTGTTGTTCGTCCTGCTGCCCTATCTCGGGGCGCTCGTTTCTCCGCGGCGGCGCTAGCATGGCGACCGCAAAACTCCCGCCCATTCGGCGCGACTGGGTCTCCAAGACGCTTGCCGGCACGCTGCTGGGCTTCACTCTCGCGCTGGGATGCAGCGGCCTGTTCGCACGGCTCAATCCGGACATGGCTGCCTCCATCAAAGCGCAACTGGCCATGTGGATGGTCGCGCCGATCTGGCTGGGAACGCTCGGCGGCGTCTATTTCTTCGCCAGCGGCCGGCGAGCCTGGCTGTGGCTGGGCGGCGCCAATCTGCTGCTCTTCGGGGCGCTGGCTGCGGTGCGCCTGAGCCTATCGTGAGGGCGAGCATCGTGCGTTCCGACATCGTCCGCATCTACAAATCGTTGCATACCTGGACCGGCATCCTGTCCGGGATGGCCCTGTTCATCGCCTTCTATGCCGGCGCCCTGACGGTTTTCAAGGAGCCCCTGGCGCGCTGGGCATCGCCGCCAACGGCGGAAAGCGCCGTGCCCCTGAGTCGCGCGCAGGAGCTGATCCTTCAGACGCTGCGCGCGGACCCCGGGGCGGCCAGGGAGTTCACGATCCATCTGCAGGACGCCGAGCACGTTCCTGCGCGCATGGGCTGGCACGTGCGCGATCCGGGCGCCGGCGACCACGACGAAACCTCGGCCCGCCACTACGTTGCCACCCTGGACGCCGAAGGCGCGGCGCAGGTGAGGGAGACCCATCCCTCGCAGCTGGCGTCGTTCATCGACGTGCTTCACCGGGTCGTGGGGCTGCCGGTGGACAACGATCCGAATCGCTGGATCATGGGGGTCGTCTCCGGCCTCTATGCACTGGCGCTGATTTCCGGCGTGATCGTGCTGCTGCCTTCGCTGGTCAAGGATTTCTTCGCCCTGCGCGTGGGCAAGAACCTGAAGCGCATGTGGCTGGATGCGCATAACGTGGTCGGCATCGTCAGCCTGCCTTTCCATTTGATCATGGCCCTGACCGCGGTGGTCTTCGCCTTTCATGACGGCATCTATTTCCTGCAGAACAAGTTGTTGCACGACGGCAAGCTGGCCGCCGCCTTCCAGGGGCCGCGTGCCGCGCCGGGCGCCGCACCGGCGCGCGACCCCGCCGCGATGCTGCCGCCCCTTGAGTTGGTGGCCCGCGCCCGCGCGCTCTCGCCGGGCTTCGACCCCACCATGTTGCAGTACCAACAGCCTGCCGGGCCGCGCGCCACGGTGCGCGTCTGGGGCAAGGATTCCACGGCCGTTTCGCCGCGCGCGCGCGGGGGCTTCGTCGCACTCGATCCCTATAGCGGCAAGACGCTCAGCAGCGACTTCCTGCCCGGCCGCCAGAACGCCCCGAATCTTGTCGTTAGCAGCTTCTTCTCGCTGCACATGGCGGCTTTCGGCGGCACGCCGGTGCAATGGATGTACTTCCTGCTCGGTCTGGCGGGGGCCTGGTTGTTCTACAGCGGCAACCTGTTATGGATAGAAACCCGCCGGCGCAAGGCGTCCAGGCAGGAGGAGAGCCTGCCCGCACAGCGTTTGGATACGCGCCTGATGGCGGCAGCGACGGTCGGCATCTGCCTGGGCTGCGTGTGCGGCATTTCGCTGACGGTCGTCGGCGGCAAGTGGCTGCACGGCCATGTGGGCGATCTGAACGCCTGGCACCAGATTCTTTACTACGCGGCGTTCTTCGCCGCCATCGCCTGGGCTTTCCTGCGCGGAGGCGCGCTCGCGGCGGTGCACCTGCTCTGGGCGGCGGCGGCTCTGACCCTGGCGATTCCCGCGACCACGCTGCTGGCATGGGCGGTTCCCGCTCTGGGGATGTGGGCGCATGGCTCGTACGCTTCCTTGGGCGTAGACGCGACGGCGCTGCTCGGCGCCTTGGGCTTTGCTTGGATGGCGCGGATCACGTCCCGCCGTGTCCGGTACGGGGTTTCCGACAGCGTATGGTCGGCGCCCGGCCTCGGCGTCCGGGGCGCGTCCTCGGCGGAGGCGGGGCAAGGGGAATTGAAGCGGCAGCCAAATTAACGGCGGCAGTTCGATGCTGAAACGAAAAAGCCAACCTCGTGCGAGGTTGGCTTTTTGTCTTCTGGTGGGCCCCCCGAGAGTCGAACTCGGCACCAACGGATTCCGGTTTGTGTAGCTTTCGCTACTCCCTGGACTATGCCTTCACCATAGCTTTCGCCTTAGGTGGGTGCCGTCTAGTCTCTACACCTTCAACGGCGCTTTCGCGCCGAAGCTTGGCTCGGCGTTGCCATACGCATCTCTGCGCTTAGGTTTCGCCGACTTTGACACCATCCCATGCGCAGTTTCCAAACGCATGGCACAAATTTTATGAGTCCGCTGCTCTAACCAGGCATGAGCTAGAGGCCCGAAGCTGCTAATGCTACACGCTCGAAGCGCCTCTTCGAAGCGCTCGTCGCTCGAGCATTCCTGCACCGCCATCGAAACGAGGCGGCGCAGTATTTCCTGACCCGCGCATCTCAATGCATCATGCGCAGGCTGTTGAGGCTGAAAAACAATCTTCCTTCCGGTCGCCCGCGGGAGCATGCTCCTCCGCGCGCGCCGGCGGCTTGCATCGAAGCCGTCGGCCCCGCGGTGTTGCCGGGGGCCGGACGGCTTCTCTTCACGGTCAGCTGTTGCCGTTGTCCAGGAAGCTGCGCAGCTTGTCCGAACGCGACGGGTGACGCAGCTTGCGCAACGCCTTAGCTTCGATCTGGCGGATGCGCTCGCGGGTGACGTCGAACTGTTTGCCGACTTCTTCCAGCGTGTGGTCGGTGTTCATTTCGATGCCGAAGCGCATGCGCAGGACCTTGGCCTCGCGCGGCGTCAGGGTGTCGAGCACGTCCTTGGTGATGAAGCGCAGGCTGGAGTAGAGCGCGGCGTCGGTCGGTGCGAGCGTCGCCTGGTCCTCGATGAAGTCGCCGAGGTGCGAGTCGTCGTCGTCGCCGATCGGTGTTTCCATCGAGATCGGCTCCTTGCTGATCTTGAGGATCTTGCGGATCTTCTCTTCCGGCATCTCCATCTTCTTCGCCAGCGTCGCCGGATCGGCTTCGACGCCGGTCTCCTGCAGGATCTGCCGCGAGATGCGGTTCATCTTGTTGATCGTTTCGATCATGTGCACCGGGATGCGGATGGTGCGCGCCTGGTCGGCGATCGAGCGCGTGATGGCCTGACGGATCCACCACGTGGCGTAGGTCGAGAACTTGTAGCCGCGGCGGTATTCGAACTTGTCCACCGCCTTCATCAGTCCGATGTTGCCTTCCTGGATCAGGTCGAGGAACTGCAGGCCGCGGTTGGTGTACTTCTTGGCGATCGAGATCACGAGGCGCAGGTTGGCCTCGGTCATTTCGCGCTTGGCGCGGCGGGCCTTGGCTTCGCCGGTGGACATCTGCTTGTTGATGTCCTTCAGTTCTTTGAGCGGGATGCCGATGCGGTCCTGCAGCGCGAGCAGCTTCTTCTGCTCCTCGATCACGTTCGGCGCGTTGCGCGTCAGGATCTGGGCGTAGGCCTTGCTGCCCGGCGCGGCGAGTTCGGCCTCGACCCAGTCGAGATTGAGCTCGTTGCCGGGGAAGACCTTGATGAAGTGCGGACGCGGCATGCGTACCTTGTCGACGCAGATCTGCTGAATCTTGCGTTCGCAGGCACGCGCTTCCTCGACCATGCCGCGCACCGAGTCGCACAGGCGTTCGATGGTCTTCGACGTGAAGCGGATGTTCATCATCTCGTCGGAGATCTGCTGCTGCAGCTTGAGGTAGGCCTTGTCCTGCGAACCCTTCTTGACGAGCACGCCGTGCGCCTTGGTGTAGTGCGCGCGGATCGTCGCGAAGCGCTCCAGCGCTTCGGTCTTCATTTGCAGCAGCGAGGCCGAGGCGGCGGCGCCTTCGTTGCCTTCTTCCTCGTCGCCTTCTTCCTCCTCGACCGCGGCGTCTTCGTCCTCGGCGAGTTCCTCGATGGCGCCTTCGGCGTTCGGGTCGATCAGGCCGTCGATCACTTCGTCGATGCGCATTTCTTCCCGGGCGACCTTGTCGGCGGCGTCGAGAATCTCGGCGATCGTCGTCGGGCAGGCGGAGATGGCCTGGATCATGTGCTTGAGGCCGTCCTCGATGCGCTTGGCGATCTCGATTTCGCCCTCGCGCGTGAGCAGTTCGACCGTCCCCATTTCGCGCATGTACATGCGCACCGGGTCGGTCGTGCGGCCGAATTCGGAGTCGACGGTGGACAGCGCCTGTTCGGCCTGTTCCTCGACGTCGGCGTCGTCGGCGCCGGCGGCCGGCGCGTTGTCCGACATGAGCAGGGTCTCGGCATCGGGCGCCTCGTCATAGACCTGGATGCCCATGTCGCTGAAGGTGCTGATGATGCTTTCGATCTGCTCGGCGTCGACGACGTCGTCCGGCAGGTGGTCGTTGATTTCGGCATAGGTCAGGAAGCCGCGTTCCTTGCCCAGCTTGATCAGATTCTTGAGTCGCGTCTTGCGCGTTTCGGCGTCGACCGGCGACGGCGCATCGCCGGCTGCCGCCAGCAGATCGGCCGCAGCCTTTGCCTTGGCCGATTTAGAAGTTGCTGCCTTTTCCCTTGCCATGACCATTTCCCGGTTAGCGTTAGACTGGAAAAACCCCAAATTATATCACAACTTAGCCAGCTTTCCCGCGGCCGGCAAGGGCCTGCAGGTACTGCTGCTTTTCTTCGCTCGACAGCCCGGCGACGCCGAGCTTCTGTATCTTTTCCTGCAGCGCCGCGAAGGCGCGTTTCTGTTCGCCTTCGCTGAGGCGTTCGATCGCGCCGTCGAATTCGGCGTCGATGTCGTCCTCGGCGAAGGGGTGCTGCATCAGTTCCGCCGCCGCTTCGCGCAGGGTGGCCTCGTCGCTCTCGCCCTCGCTTCCTTCGCTGCGCATCCGCTCGATCAGCGCCGCGTACGGCGGCGGCGGATCGCCGGCGGCGCGGATGGCTTCGCACAGGCGGCGCACGGCGCGCGCTTCGGCAGAGTTGTTCGGCAGCGCGCCGAGCGGGACGCGCTGCGCCAGTGCCGGCTTCTGCAGCAGCAGCCGCAGCAGCGGGCGCAGCAGCGACGGCGCCTGGCGCGGCGCCCGTGCCGGCGCGGGGCGGGCGATCGGCCGCAGGTTGCACAGCCGTTCGACCTCGGCCTGCTCGAAACCGCTCGCCTCGGCCAGGCGCTTGACCAGTTGCAGGCGCAGCAGCGGCGTCTGCAGGCGGCCGAGCAGCGGCTTGGCGTCGGCGACCAGCTTGGCCTTGCCCTCGGCGCTGGTCAGGTCGCAGTGCGTCGCCAGTTCGCGCAGCAGGTAGTCCGAGAGCGGCGTCGCCTGCGCGATCAGACGCTCGAAAGCGGCCGTGCCCTGCGTGCGCACGAAGCTGTCGGGGTCTTCGCCCTGCGGCAGGAAAACAAAACCGATGCTCTTCTGCTCGGGCAGCGCCTCCAGGCTGTTTTCCAGCGCCCGCCAGGCGGCCTTGCGGCCGGCGTTGTCGCCGTCGAAACAGTAGACGATGCGGTCGACCTGGCGCAGCAGCTTCTGCACGTGCGTCGCCGTGGTCGCCGTCCCGAGCGTCGCCAGCGCGTTGCCGACGCCGTGCTGGGCGAGCGCGACGACGTCCATGTAGCCCTCGACGACGATCGCCGTGTCCTTTTCGCGCAGCGCGGCGCGCGCCTGCGGCAGACCGAACACCTCGCGGCCCTTTTCGAAGAGCGGCGTTTCCGGCGAGTTCAGGTACTTCGGTTCGCCCTCGCCGAGCACGCGTCCGCCAAAAGCGATGACCTCGCCCTTCTGGTTGAGGATGGGGAACATCACGCGGTCGCGAAAGCGGTCGTAAAGTCGGCCTTGCTCGTTCTTGATGACCAATCCGGCAGCCTGCAGTTCCGTCGCGCCGTAATCGGCGAAGGCGGCTTCGAGGTTCTGCCAGCCGCCCGGCGCGTAGCCGATGCCGAATTTCTGGGCGATCTCGCCGCTCACGCCGCGTCCCTTGAGGTAAGCGATGGCCGTCTCGGAGTGCTTCAGTTGCTCGTAGTAGTACTTCGCGGCGCGCGCCATGACTTCGGTGAGCGAGGCGATCTTCGGGCCGTCCTGGCGCGGCCGGCCTTCGTCCTCCGGCATCGGCAGGCCGACGCGGCCGGACAGGTCCTTGATCGCGTCGATGAAGCCGAGGCCGGAGTATTCCATCAGGAAGCCGATGGCCGTGCCGTGCGCGCCGCAGCCGAAGCAGTGGTAGAACTGCTTGGTCGGACTGACCGTGAACGACGGCGACTTCTCGTTGTGGAAGGGGCAGCAGGCGGCGTAGTTGGCCCCCGCCTTCTTGAGCGGCACGTAGCTGTCGATCAGGTCGACCACGTCGACCCGGTGCAGCAGCTCCTGGATGTAGGATTCCGGAATCATTCTGGCAACGGCCCGCGCCGGCCGGATCTATCGGCCGACGCGGATCAGCCGCCCGCGAGGCGGGCTTTGACCAGCTTCGAGACGTCGGTCATGTCGGCGCGCCCGGCCAGCTTCGGCTTCAGGACGCCCATCACCTTGCCCATGTCGCCGGGGCCGGCGGCGCCGGTTTCGGCAACGGCGGCGGCGACGGCCGTGGCGATTTCCTCGGCCGAAAGTCCGGCCGGCATGTAGGCGGTGAGCAGTTCGGCTTCGAGCTTCTCGACGTCGGCGAGATCGGTGCGCCCGGCAGCTTCATATTGCGCGATCGAGTCGCGACGCTGCTTGAGCATCTTGTCGATGACGGCGAGCACGGCGCCGTCGTCGAGCGCGATGCGTTCATCGACTTCCTTCTGCTTGATCGCGGCGAGCAGCAGGCGGATGGTGCCGAGCTTCGCCGTTTCCCTGGCGCGCATGGCGGCCTTCATGTCTTCGTTGATGCGCTCTTTCAGGGTCATGGCAAGCTTCCTCGGTGGCCGGGCGGGCGGCGGCTCGATGGCCGGCGCCGTTGCGGGATCAATAGACAGGGCCGAAAACGCCAAAAGCCGCCCATCGCGAAACGGGCGGCTGCTTGGCGAGCTGCAAACCGGTATTAGTAGAGCTTCGGCGGCAGGGTCTGGCTGCGCATGCGCTTGTGGTGGCGCTTGACGGCGGCGGCCAGCTTGCGCTTGCGCTCGGCGGTGGGCTTCTCGTAGAACTCGCGGGCGCGCAGTTCGGTCAACAGGCCGGTTTTTTCAACGGTACGCTTGAAACGGCGGATCGCCACTTCGAACGGTTCATTTTCCTTGAGGCGAATGGCGGGCATTGGCTCTATCCTAATTTCAAATATCGGCAGGGTTGCAGCTGAGCCGGGCATTATAAACAAAGCTCGGGGAAAATTCCAAGCCTTTCGCTCGGGAGGCGCGGCGGCTGCGGTAAAATGCCGGCCATGCTGGTACTCGGAATCGAATCCTCCTGCGACGAAACTGGCGTCGCGCTCTACGCCTCCGGCGGCGGTCAACTGCTCGCGCACGCGCTGCATTCGCAGGTGGCCATGCATCAGGCCTATGGCGGCGTGGTTCCCGAACTGGCCTCGCGCGACCATATCCGGCGCGCCGTGCCGCTGCTGCGCCAGGTGCTCGCCGAGAGCGGGCGCTCGCTTGCCGACGTCGACGCCGTTGCGTATACGCAGGGGCCTGGGCTCGCCGGCGCCCTGCTGGTCGGCGCCGCCTTCGCCGAAGCGCTGGCGACTTCGCTCGGCGTGCCGACGCTTCCCGTGCATCACCTCGAGGGCCATCTGCTGTCGCCGCTGCTGTCGAAAACGCCGCCGCGCTTCCCCTTCGTCGCGCTGCTCGTCTCCGGCGGGCATACGCAGTTGATGCGCGTGACCGGCGTCGGCCACTACGAGTTGCTCGGCGAGACGCTGGACGACGCGGCCGGCGAGGCCTTCGACAAGACGGCCAAATTGCTCGGCCTCGGCTATCCGGGCGGCCCGGCGCTGGCGAAACTGGCCGAGCAGGGGCGCCCGGACGCGTTCAAGCTGCCGCGGCCGATGCTCAATTCCGGCGACCTCGATTTCAGCTTCAGCGGCCTGAAGACCGCCGTGCTCGTGCAGGTCCGCGCGCTGACGCAGGACGGCGCGACGCTGGACGACCGGCAGCGGGCCGACATCGCGCGCGCCTTTCAGGACGCCATCGTCGAAGTGCTGGTCAAGAAAGCGCTGCGCGCCGTGAAGGAGAGCGGGCTGCAGCAACTGGTGGTGGCCGGCGGCGTCGGCGCCAACCGGGAATTGCGGCGCCAGCTCGATATGCGCGCGGCGCGCCAGAAGGTCGCGGTCTTCTATCCCGAGCTGGAGTTCTGCACCGACAACGGCGCTATGATCGCGCTCGCCGGCGCCCTGCGTCTGCAGGCCGGCGCTTCGGCGTCGCCCGTCAAGGCGGCCGGCGCTTTCGCCGTGCGGCCGCGCTGGCCGCTCGCCGACCTCACTCCTTGATTACTTCTTCCCCGCCTTAAGCGCTTTTGCGGCTTTCTTCGCGCCGCCGATCCGCGGCTCGTTGCCGGCGAGCAGGCGCTGCAGGTTCTGCCAGTGCTTGCCGATCAGCGCCATCGACATGATGCCGACGGCGAGCACCAGTCCGTCGGTGCCCCACAGCATGCCGGCGTAGATCGGCGCAGCGGCGGCGGCGATCAGCGCGGCGAGCGAGGAATAGCGCAGCGTGTAGGCGATGAACAGCCAGGTGCCCAGGGTGGCGAGGCCGAGCCAGGGATCGAGCGCGAGCAGGACGCCGGCCGCCGTGGCGACGCCCTTGCCGCCCTTGAATTTCAGGAAGACCGGGAAGAGGTGGCCGAAGAAGACGGCGAGCGCGACGAGGGCGACGCCGCTCGCCGGCAAGCCGGACTGCTGCGCGAGGAAGACCGCCAGCCAGCCCTTGGCGGCGTCGCCGAGCAGGGTGACGGCGGCGGCGCCCTTGTTGCCGCTGCGCAGGACGTTGGTGGCGCCGGGGTTCTTCGAGCCGTAGGTGCGCGGATCGGCGAGGCCGAACAGGCGGCTGGAGACGACGGCGAAGGGGATCGAGCCGAGCAGGTAGGCGGCGGCGACGGCGAGCAGGAGGGTCAGGGCTGGAGGCATGGCGGGATTTGGAGTGGGCGCGGGTGGTCTGGGTTAGAATGCCTGGACTTTTCGGCCGGTCCGGAAGGTTCAGCTTGCGGGCCAGGTCCGCAATTTTACACCGCCCGAGTCACTTGAACCGCCCCGCTGCATGGACATCATTTTCATCGACGACCTTCGCGTCACGACCCAGATCGGGATTTATCCACGCGAGAAAGCCATGCCGCAGAACGTCGAGATGTCGCTGCAGATCGGCACCTCGACGGCGAGCGCCGGCGCCAGCGACGACATCCGCGACACGATCGACTACGCGGTCGTCGTCGATCGCCTGCGCAGCGAACTCGGCGCGCGCCATTTCAACCTGCTCGAAAAACTCGCCGAATACGTGGCCACGCTACTGCTCGAAGATTTCGGCGCGACCTGGGTGCGCGTGTCGATCGCCAAGCTCGGCATGATGCGCGGCGTACGCCGCGTCGGCGTGGTGATCGAGCGCGGCGCGTCGGCCTGAGGCCGGCCGCCGGCCGACCTAGCCCTTGAGGGCGACCTCGACGACCGTCGGCGACAGCGCGCGCAGCAGGTCGTGCGGGTGCACGCCGACCAGGAAGCCGCGCCGGCCGCCGTTGATGTAGATCAGCGGCAGGTCGAGGATGCTCTTCTCGATGAACACCGGCATCGTCTTCTTTGTTCCGAACGGGCTGGTGCCGCCGATCAGGAAGCCGGTGTGGCGGTTGGCGACCTCGGGCTGGCACGGCTCGATCTTCTTGCGCCCGCTCTGGCGCGCCAGTTCTTTGGTCGACACCTTGCAGTCGCCGTGCATCAGCACGATCAGCGGCTTGCGGTTCTCGTCTTCCATGACCAGCGTTTTCACCACGGCGTGCTCGTCGACGTTGAGCTCGCGCGCCGAGACGCTCGTGCCGCCGTGCTCCTCGTAGGCGTACAGGTGGTTTGAGTGCGCGATGCCGTGCTGGCGCAGGAAGTGGGTGGCGGGGGTTTCCGGTGCGTGATCGTTTTTCATGATGGCAGGGTCTTCTTCAAGGAGGCGGCGTGCAGGCTGCGCAGCAGGGCGCGCACGCTGGCGGGCTTCAGCGGCAGGCTCAGGTGGTAGGGGCCGGCGCCGGAGATGTCTTCGCCTTCCGGGTGGATGACGATTCCCGGGTGCGCTATCAGGAGGGACGCCAGTTCGTCCGGATCGTTCCGTCGGGCGTCGGGAAAGGCGATGGGGATGGCGCCGGCGGCGAGCCGCGGGCGTGCGGCGGCGACGTCGTCCGCGTGGGCGACGCGATAGCCCCACTCGGCGGCGCGCTTGGCGAAGGTGCGGCAGCCGCTGCCGGGCGGGCCGATCAGCAGCAGTTCGGCCTCCGCCGCCGGGCTGCTCGCCGGCTGTCCGGCGGCCGCGGTCGATGCGGCCGGGAGGCGCAGCGCGAAGGCCGCGCCGGCGCCGCTGCGCGAACGCAGTTCGATCGGCGTGTCGAGCAGGCGGGCGATGCGGCTGACGATGGAGAGGCCGAGGCCGAGGCCGGCGTGAGCTTCGCGGGCGCGGTTCTTGAGCTGGAAGAATTCCTCGAAGATCGCCTTCTGATACTTCTCGGCGATGCCGGCGCCGTTGTCGCGCACCTCGATGCGCGTCGCGCCGGCGGCGCCCCAGCGCGCGCAGACGAGCACCGTGCCGTGCGGGCTGAACTTGATGGCGTTGTGGATCAGGTTGCCGAGCAGGCGGGCGAGCAGCACCGGGTCGCTATGGACGACGCGCCCGCGCGCGCTGAACACCAGGCGCACGCCGAAGGCGTCGGCGAGCGGGCAGTAGGTGGCGGCGAGCTTGGCGAAGAGCTGCTCGACGGGCAGGCTGACCGGCTGCGCTTCGACGTTGGACATGTCGAGACGCGACAGCTGGAGGAGACCTTCGAGCTGCTCGCTCATCGCCTCGACGGCCTGGCGGATGCGCTGGCCGAGAAGCTCCCGCTCTTCCTCTTCCGTGTCTTTGTCGAGGCGCCCGGCGAACAGGCGCAGGGCTTGCAGCGGTTGCCGCAGGTCGTGGCTGGCCGCCGCCAGGAAGCGCGATTTCGCTTCGGCCATCACTTCGGCGTCGCGCCGTCTTTCCTCGAGTTCGGCGGTCGCTTCGTGGACGCGCGCGGCGAGGGTGTCGCGGTGGGTCTGCAGCTGCTTGGCGTAGCGCCGGATGTCGCGCACCTGCCGGCGGATCATCAGCCCGGCGAGGCCGAGGGCGACGAGGGCGGCGGCGCCGAGCAGCGCCGACTGCAGCGCCTGGGCGCGCCACTGCGCGAGCAGGCGCTCCTTGGGCGCCGCGCTGACGACGCGCAGGTCGGGATGGCCAGGCGCCGGGGCGATGACGAGGACGTGCTCCGGCGTCTCGAAGCGCGTCGCGGCGAAGTCGTCAGGCAGGGCGGTGAAGATGCCGCCGGCGAGCACGCGGCGAAAATCCTCGCCGGTCCCGTCCATCCCGCCGCGCTCGGCGGTCGGACGGCAGCGGCCGATGACGCGTCCGCGGGCGTTGACCAGCGCCGCCTCGAATTCCTCGTAGGGGCGGGTGGAGGCGCAGAACTCCTCGAAGTAATCGGGCTCGATGGCGATCATCAGCGCGCCGGCGAAAGTCCCGTCCGGAAAGTCGAGGCGGCGCGCGATGGCGTAGGTCGAGCGCTTCGAGTTGCGCCCGACGTAGGGGCCGTAGTGCGAGCGGCTGGCGCCGTCGCGCAGATGGGCGAAGTAGGGGCGGTCGGCGACGGTGATTTGCGGCGGCGGCAGGGCGAAGCTGGTGAAGCGCTGCTGGCCCTCGGCGTCGAACACGATCAGGTGGCGGATCGCCGGCAGCGAGCGGGTGAGGCGGCTGCGCAGCACCTCGTGGCCTTCCTGCGGCGTCCAGGTCCACCAGGGCCGCAGTTCGGAAATCTGCGGCCGCAGTTCGTCGAGCAGGATCTCGATGCTGTCGAAGGAGCGCGCGACGTGCTCGGCCAGCATGCGGGAGTGGAAGTCGAGCTGCTGCGCGCCGCTGTCGAGCTGCCGTTGGCGCGCGCCGAAGAGGTCGGCCACGAAGGCGCCGCCCACGAGCAGCAGGGCGCACAGGCTGACGATCAGGGTCGATGGGGGCGAGAGCTTCGGGCGGGGCATTACGCTGGCTGCGATTCAAAACAGGAGCATAGCAGAGCCGGCGGACGCTCAGCCGCGCGGATGGTGCTCGGCGTGCAGGGACTTGAGGCGCTCGCGGGCGATGTGCGTGTAGATCTGCGTCGTCGAGATGTCGGAGTGGCCGAGCAGCAGCTGCACGACGCGCAGGTCGGCGCCGTGGTTGAGCAGGTGGGTGGCGAAGGCGTGGCGCAGCACGTGCGGCGAGAGGCGCGCCGGGTCGATGCCGGCGCGCAGCGCGTAGCGCTTGATCAGCCCCCAGAAGGCCTGGCGCGTCATCGCCGCGCCGCGCGCGGTGACGAAAATGTCGTCGCTCTGCCGCTCGCCGAGCAGTGCCGGGCGGCCCTCCTTGAGATAGCGGCGCAGCCAGTCGATGGCTTCTTCGCCGAGCGGCACCAGGCGCTCCTTGCTTCCCTTGCCGAAGACGCGCACGACGCCCATGTCGAAATTCACTTCGTGCAGGCGCAGGCCGACCAGCTCCGAGACGCGCAGGCCGGTCGCGTACAGCGTTTCGAGCATGGCGCGGTCGCGCAGGCCGAGGGTGGTCGCGGTTTCCGGCGCGTCGAGCAGGGCGTCGACCTGCGTCTCGGAGAGCACCTTGGGCAGGCGCGAGGGCTTGGCCGGCATGGCGATCTTCAGCGTCGGGTCGGCGCCGATCCGGCCCCGCGTCAGCAGATGGCGGTAGAAGCGGCGCAGGGTCGAGATGTAGCGCGCCTGCGAACTGCTGCGCAACGTACGCGCGAGAGTGGCAACGAAGCGCGTCAGGGCGACGTCGCCGGCGTCGCTCAGGCGGCCTAGCCCCTGGGCGTCGAGCCAGTGGGCCAGGCGCAGCAGGTCGCTGCGATAGCTGGCGAGCGAAGCCTTGGCGAGGCCGTCTTCCAGCCACAGCGCGTCGCAGAAGGCGTCGATCTCCGCGAGATCGGCGGCGGAAGCGATGGGGGCGGCGGACGCGGCGGATTCAGCGGGTTTCATGCGCCAGCAGCCAGCGCTTCACGTCGAGCAAGAAGCCGCCGCCGTGGCGGGCGAAGCCGCCCAGTCCGCCGCCGCTGGCGACCACGCGGTGGCAGGGGACGACGAGCGGGAAGGGGTTGGCGCCGCAGGCCTGGCCGACGGCGCGCGGCGCGTTGCGCAGGGCCTTGGCGACTTCGCCGTAGGTGCGCGTCTCGCGATTCGGGATGGTCTCGATCTGCGCCCAGACGCGGCGCTGGAAGCTCGTTCCGGAAGGGCGCAGCGGCAGCCCGAAGCGGAAGTCCGGATCGGCGATGTAGGCGCGCAGCTGGCGCGCCGCTTCGGCGGCCAGCGCGTTGGTCGGCGCCTGTTCCGGCTGCGGTTCGAGAAATTCGATTTCGTGGATTTCGGCCTCGTCGCAGCGCACCCCGAGGCAGAAGCCGGGGGCCGCGACGATGGCCTGGTAGCTGCGCTCGGGGGACGTCGACATGGCCGCGACCGCTACGACGCCTTGCCGAGCAGGGCCTGTTTGAGGTCGTCCTGCACCGGCTTGCCGCCGAGCCAGATCTTCAGCAGCGCCTTGTAGAAATCGTCGCCGGCGATGTCCTTGCCCCGGACTTGGCCGTTGACGGTGAGGCGGGTGCCGCTCTCGGGCAGCCAGTCGAGCTGGACGGCGGTGCCGCTCTTCGCCTCTCCGATCGCGAGCAGGGCGTCGGAGAGCTGCTTCATGCGCTCCTTGAGGGCGGCCATTTCGGCTTCCGAATGGTTGTGCGCCATGCCTTCCTGCAGCGCGTCGACGAATTGCTGCGCCGAGAGGTCGCGCAGCAGGCTGATCGAAATCCGCTTCGCACCCTTGGCGGCGAGCGCGGCGCCCGCGTCGCCCTGCTTCTCGGGCAGGTAGAGGGCCATCGCATAGACCTTGAAGAAAGCCTTTTTGCGCAGGCCGGCGCCGTTGGCGACGACGTCGGCGTTGCCGACCTTCGTCTGGTCGTCGAACTTGACGCCGGCGACTTCGACGGCGTGCGCGGCGTTCAGGGAAAGAGCGGCGAGGGTCGCCACGATCAGGTGTTTCATGCAGCCTCCTTTGGTTTCGATTGTCTTATGGGTTGTTTTATCTATCTGCGGGCGGGGGATGCAGCCGTCCTGCCGGCGCCCGTGCTCCGGCAGGACGGTCGAACGCTTGCGTCGCGGGTCAGGCGCGGACCTGGCCGTTGCCGAGGACGATCCATTTCTGGCTGGTCAGCCCTTCGAGGCCGACCGGACCGCGCGCGTGGATCTTGTCGGTCGAAATCCCGATCTCGGCGCCGAGGCCGTATTCGAAGCCGTCGGCGAAGCGCGTCGAGGCGTTGATCATGACCGAGGCCGAATCGACTTCGCGCAGGAAGCGCATCGTCGCGCCGTAGTTCTCGCTGACGATGGCGTCGGTGTGGTGCGAGCCGTAGTCGTTGATGTGCGCGATCGCTTCGTCGAGCCCGGCGACGACCTTGACGGCGATGATCGGCGCGAGGAATTCGGTGCGGAAATCCTCGTCGCTGGCCGCCTTGGCCTCCTTCACCAGCGCCTGCGTTTCGGCGCAGCCGCGGATTTCGACGCCCTTGGCGAGCAGCATCGCGGCGACCGGCGGCAGCAGTTCGGCGGCGCGCGAACGCGCGACGAGCAGCGATTCGGTTGTGTTGCAGGTGCCGTAGCGCTGCGTCTTGGCGTTTTCGACGATGCGCAGCGCCTTTTCTGCGTCGGCGTCGTCGTCGAGGTAGACGTGGCAGTTGCCGTCCAGGTGCTGGATCATCGGCACGCGCGATTCGGCGAGCAGGCGGGCGATCAGGCCCTTGCCGCCGCGCGGGACGATGACGTCGACGTACTCGCGCATGGTGATCAGGCGGCCGACCGCGGCGCGGTCGGTGGTGTCGATCACCTGCACGGCGTCGGCCGGCAGCCCTGCGCTGGCGAGCCCTTCCTGGACCAGCGCGGCAATCGCGCGGTTGCTGCGGATCGCTTCCGAACCGCCGCGCAGGATCGCGGCGTTGCCCGACTTGAGGCAGAGCGCCGCGGCATCGGCGGTGACGTTCGGGCGCGCTTCGTAAATGATGCCGATGACGCCGAGCGGGACGCGCATCTTGCCGACCTGGATGCCGCTCGGGCGGAATTTGAGGTCGCTGATTTCGCCGACCGGGTCGGGCAGCGCGGCGACCTGCTCGACGCCTTCGGCCATTGCGGCGATGCCCTTTTCGCTGAGCGTCAGGCGGTCGAGCATGGCCGGTTCGAGGCCGGCGGCGCGCGCGGCGGCGAGGTCCTCGCGGTTGGCGGCGAGGAGGGCGGGGGCTTCGCGCCGGATCGCGGCGGCGATGGCGCGCAGCGCCTGGTCCTTGGCATTGCTGTCGGCGCGGGCGATGGCGCGCGATGCGGCGCGTGCCTGCCGGCCGACGGTTTGCATGTACGACTCGATATCCATGGTTTTTCCGTGCCTGGAGCAAACCCTGATTATAGCCAGCAAGTTGCGGAAAACGCTCCGAAAAACCCTAACGGAACCAATGGAAAGGATTACACTCCTACCGCTACCTAGTTTGCTAATGGCGCGTCCGCTGAAAAAATGATGGAACGAAAACTGATTCTGCCGGCTGAAGTGAAAGTTTGCGCGACTTGTAGTTATTGGGACGGCGAGCGAACGGTCGATCCCGAATTGCGCGTCGTCGTCGTCGCCGAGAGTTGCGAAGGCATGTGTCTGGTGCAGGAAAAGAACTGCTCCTGCGTGCATGATGTACGCAACCAGAAAGAGTGCTTCTGGGAGCATCTGGCGCCCGATCTTCCCGAAGAAGTTCCTGCTGAGTCGGCGGCAGGCGAAGCTTTCAGCGAGCCTTCGCGCAAGACCGGAACCTAGCCTCCCGGAACCCGGGTCCGGGCGCCGGCCCGGACTTCGCGCTTTCCCCCGCCTGTCCGGCGGTGCGGGAGTCGATCCGGCGCGGGGTCAGGCCGCGGCGAGGCGCATGCCGAGCCGCAGGAGTTCGTTCCACACGTCGCCGCTGGCGGCTCCCTTGATCATCTTGTCGATCCCCGCGGCATGCGCCAGCGCAGCGCCGGCGCGACCCGCGGCGACGCGCTGCACGGCGCGCTTCATCAGCGCCAGGCGCGGCCCCCAGACGCGTGCGTCGCGCAGCAGGACGTCGAGCGGCTGGCCTTCCTGTTGCCCGCGCTTGATCTGCGCCACGGCGCGCACTTCCTCGGTCATCGCCCACAGCACCAGCGGCGCCGCCTCGCCTTCCTGGCGCAGGCCGTCGAGCGTGCGCGTCAGGCGCGCCACGTCGCCGACGAGCAGCGCCTCGCGCAGCCCGTCGATGTCGTAGCGCGCGACGTTGAGCACCGCGTCGCGGATCTGCTGCAGGTCGAGCGCGCCGGGCGGGTGGAGCAGGCCGAGCTTCTGGATTTCCTGGTGCGCGGCGAGCAGGTTGCCTTCGACGCGCTCGGCGATGAAGCGCAGTCCCTCGGGGTCGGCGCTCTGCTGCTGGCGGCGCAGGCGGCCGGCGATCCATGCCGGCAGTTCGGCGAGGTTGGGCGGCACCAGCTTGAGCGCGGCGCCGGCGTCGGCGAGCGCGGTCAGCCAGGCGGCTTTTTCTTCCTTCCAGTCGAGTCCGGGCAGGGTGACGAGCAGGAGCGCGTCGGGCGAGGGGCGAGCGCAGTAGTCCTGGATCGCCGCGTTGCCGTCGCGCCCCGGTTTGCCAGTCGGGATGCGCAGGTCGATCAGCTTGCGTCCGCCGAACAGCGACATGTTGCCGGCGGCCTGCGTCAGCTGCGTCCAGCTGAAGCCGGACAGCGCGGTCAATACCTCGCGCTCGTCGAAGCCTTGGCGGCGGGCGGCGGCGCGGATCGCGTCGGCGGCTTCGATAACGAGCAGCGGCTCGTCGCCGTAAACGACGTAGACGGGTTTCAGCTCCCGTTCGAGGTGCGCCGCAAGCTGCTCGCCCTTGAGCTGCATCGCCGTTCCCGCCTACTGGGCGACGGCCGGCGGCACCGGCTTGACGGCGGTCAGGCGGCGCATCAGCTGCTGCACCATGTCGCTCTGCATGTCCCGCCAGAGCAGGTTTTCTTCCTGTTCCTTGGAGAGCACGTTCGAGTCGTCGTAGGTCATGTCGCGCGTCAGCTCGATTTCGCCGGGCGGCACGAGGTCGAGCCCCTTGGCGTCGACGATGCGGTAGCCGTAGCGGTAGCGCAGGCGCAGTTCGCGCACGCGGCCGGTGCCGGACAGCGAGAGGATCACCCGCTCGCGCGCGTCGATGGTCGGCACGAAGCGCGCTTGCGCCTCGTCGGCCCGTTCCGCCAGTTTGGTCGAACCCGAGGCGCGGATCGCGCGGCGCAGTTCGGCGCCGATTTCCGAGTAGTCGGGCAGCGCCAGGTACAGGCTGTCGTAGGGCAGCGCGTAGGCGCCGCGCAGCTGGAAGCCGCAGGCGGAGAGCGCGCTCAGCGCGAGGGCCAGGAGGAGCATGCGCATGTGGGGAGCCTCAGGCGACGATGTTGACCAAGCGGCCGGGAACGACGATCAGCTTCTTCGGCGGCTGCCCGGCGAGCTGCTTCTGCGCCGCCTCGGTGGCTAGCGCGGCGGCTTCGATGGCCGCCTTGTCGGCGCTCGCCGGGACGCGCAGGCTGCCGCGCAGCTTGCCGTTGATCTGCAGCATCAGCTCGATTTCGTCCTGCACGAGGGCGCTTCCGTCGACCGCCGGGAAGCGGTGGCAGCCCGCCGTCTGGCCCGGCTTGAGCGCGGCGTAGAGCGCCTCGCAGACGTGCGGGACGATGGGGTAGAGGAGCAGGGCGACGGCTTCGAGCGCTTCCTGCTTGACGGCGCGCGCGGTCGCCGAGTCGTCGGCGAGCTTGGCGTAGGCGTTGAGCAGTTCCATGACGGCGGCGATCGCCGTGTTGAACTGCTTGCGCCGGCCGTAGTCGTCGGCGACCTTGCCGATCGTCTGGTGCAGCTGGCGGCGGAAGGCTTTCAGTTCGGCGCTCAGTTCGTTCGCTTCGCCGCCCGCGTAGGGCGCGACGAGGCCGCCGCCGACGTGGTCGTGCACCAGCTTCCAGACGCGCTTGAGGAAGCGGAAGGCGCCTTCGACGCCGGCGTCGGACCATTCGAGCGACTGGTCTGGGGGCGAGGCGAACATGATGAAGAGGCGTGCCGTGTCGGCGCCGTACTGGTCGATCAGGGCCTGCGGGTCGACGCCGTTGTTCTTCGACTTCGACATCTTCTCGGTGCCGCCGATCTCGACCGGCAGGCCGTCGGCGGTCAGCGTCGCCTTGGCCGGGCGGCCGCGCTCGTCGCAGGTCAGTTCGACGTCGGCCGGGTTGAGCCACAGCTTCTTGCCGTCGGCTTCCATGCGGAAGTAGGTTGGCGCGACGACCATGCCCTGCGTGAGCAGATTGGCGAAGGGTTCGTCGAGCTCGAATTTTTCACCATTCGCTTCGAACAGGCCGACGTCGCGCATCAGCTTGGTCCAGAAGCGCGAGTAGAGCAGGTGCAGGATGGCGTGCTCGATGCCGCCGATGTACTGGTCGATGCCGCCCTTGCACCAGTAGCCGACGCGTTCGTCGACCATGGCCGTGGCGTTGTCCGGGCAGGCGTAGCGCAGGAAGTACCACGAGGACTCGACGAAGGTGTCCATCGTGTCGGTTTCGCGCCGGGCCGGCTGGCCGCACTTCGGGCAGCTGCATTCGTAGAACTCGGGCATGCGCGCGAGCGGCGAGCCGGCGCCGTCGACGACGACGTTCTCGGGCAGGACGACCGGCAGCTGTTCGTCGGGCACCGGCACGTCGCCGCAGGTCGGGCAGTGGATGACCGGGATCGGGCAGCCCCAGTAGCGCTGGCGCGAGATGCCCCAGTCGCGCAGGCGGAACTGCACCTTCTTCTCGCCGAGACCCTTGGCGGCGAGGTCGGCGGCGATCGCGTCGATCGCGGCTTCGTAGGCGAGGCCGTCGTACTTGCCGGAATTGACGCAAACGCCCTTCGTCTTGTCGCCGTACCACTCCTGCCAGCCGTCGAGGCTGAAGGTCTCGCCGTCGTTGGCGATAACCTGCTTGATCGCGAGGCTGTATTTCTTGGCGAACGCAAAGTCGCGCTCGTCGTGCGCCGGAACGGCCATCACGGCGCCTTCGCCGTAGCCCATCAGCACGTAGTTGCCGATCCACACTTCGACCTTGTCGCCGGTCAGCGGGTGCGTGACGAAGATGCCGGTCGGCACGCCCTTCTTCTCCATCGTCGCGATGTCGGCCTCGGCGACGCCGCCCTTCTTGCACTCCTCGACGAACTCGGCGATCTTCGGATCGCGTGCGGCGGCGTAGGTCGCCAGCGGATGCTCGGCGGCGACCGCGCAGAAGGTGACGCCCATGATGGTGTCGGCGCGCGTGGTGAACACCCACAGCTTGTCGGCCTTGCCGTCGAGCTCGTAGGGGAAGGCGAAGCGCACGCCGGTGCTCTTGCCGATCCAGTTCTTCTGCATCAGCTTGACCTGCTCGGGCCAGCCGTCGAGCCGGTCGAGGTCGGCCAGCAGTTCCTCGGCGTAGGCGGTGATCTTCATGTAGTACATGGGGATCTCGCGTTTTTCGATCAGCGCGCCCGAGCGCCAGCCGCGCCCGTCGATCACCTGCTCGTTGGCGAGCACGGTGTGGTCCACCGGGTCCCAGTTGACCGTGCCGAGCTTCTTGTAGATCAGGCCTTTTTCATAGAGGCGGGTGAACAGCCACTGTTCCCAGCGGTAGTAGTCCGGCTTGCAGGTGGCGAGCTCGCGTTCCCAGTCGATCGCGAAGCCGAGCCGCTTGAGCTGACCCTTCATGTACTCGATGTTGGCGTAGGTCCATTGCGCCGGCGGCACCTTGTTCTGGATCGCGGCGTTCTCCGCCGGCATGCCGAAGGCGTCCCAGCCCATCGGCTGCAGCACGTTGTAGCCCTGCATCCGGTGGAAGCGCGCGAGCACGTCGCCGATCGTGTAGTTGCGCACGTGCCCCATGTGCAGCTTGCCCGAGGGGTAGGGGAACATCGACAGGCAGTAGTACTTGGGAAGGGAGAGGTCTTCCACGGCACGCGCGGCGCCGGTTTTGTCCCAGTGTTCCTGGGCGGCGCGCTCGATGTCGGCGGGTTGGTATTTTTCCTGCATGGCCGGTAGGGGTCGAAAGTGGCTAAACCGCCGATTATACGCGGTTTGAGCGCATCTTCCGGCGGTCGCGCTACGGGCTGCGCCTCGTCACGGGACGTGCGCGGACGCCGTGGCCGCAGGCTGCGGTACGGGGCGGCGGATGCTACGCAGGGGGCGCCGCGCGAGGCGACGAAGGGGAACGACGGAGCGGTGCTGGCGGGCTTGTCGAAGGCGCGGCGCCTTCGACAAGCCGCGGGCGTTCGGGGAACGCTCGGGAGGCGGTCAGGCCGCGCGCTTCTGGGTCGCCAGGAAGTTGTCCCAGTTCGACTGCCAGAGGCGGTAGGTGTTCTGCGCGGCGAGCAGGCTCAGCTGCGACATGCGGGTTTGATGACGCCACAGCCAGCTGACGCGCGGGTTGCACAGGGTCTGCGGCGCTTCGCAGGCTTCCGACTCGGCGTCGGCGAGGTCGATGAAGCGCTCCATGGCCAGACGGTAGTAGTCGGAACTGGTGCAGCAGCCGGCCAGTTCTTCGGCTTCGCCGGCGGCGCGGCGCCACAGTTTGAGTGCGAGTTCGTCGCTGATGCCGGCTTTGCGGGCGATCCACGGCAGTATTTTGGGTGCTTTCATGCTGTTACTCCTTTTGTTCTGGCGGTAGCCATGCACTTCGTGTGGACCTCGTGGGTCTACTTTTTGTTGCAGTGCAGCACAATTATATTCCCACCTATGCAAAAAGTCAGAGTCTCTTAAATAAAAAATTAAAACATCCGTTTTCCAGTGTTGTTGCCATGCAACAGCGGCGGGTCATCCTGCGGCCGCTATAATCCCGGCTGCCCCTCCGGAAAACCTTGATCCATGTCTGATTTGCTCGCCAATCTCAATCCGCCGCAGCTTTCCGCCGTCACCCTGCCGGCCCAGCACGCCCTGATCCTCGCCGGCGCCGGCAGCGGCAAGACGCGCGTGCTGACGACGCGCATCGCTTGGCTGATCTCGACCGGGCAGGTCGGACCGCACGGTATCCTGGCCGTCACCTTCACCAACAAGGCGGCCAAGGAGATGCAGGCGCGCCTGGCGGCGATGCTGCCGATCAACACGCGCGGCATGTGGATCGGCACCTTCCACGGCCTGTGCAACCGGCTGTTGCGCGCGCACCACCGCGAGGCGGGGCTGCCGGCGCTGTTCCAGATCCTCGACTCGGCCGACCAGCTGTCGGCGATCAAGCGCCTGCTCAAGAACCTCAACGTCGACGACGAGAAGTTCCCGCCGCGCGAACTGATGCACTTCATCAACGCGCACAAGGAACAGGGTATCCGCGCCGCGCAGGCCGAGGCCTACGACGACTACACCAGCCGCCGCGTCGCGCTCTACGCCGAGTACGAGGGGCAGTGCCAGCGCGAGGGCGTCGTCGATTTTGCCGAACTGCTGTTGCGTTCTTATGAATTGCTGCAACGCAACGAGCCGCTGCGCCGTCACTACCAGGAACGCTTCCGTTTCATCCTGGTGGACGAGTTCCAGGACACCAACCGCCTGCAGTACGCCTGGCTCAAGCTGCTCGCCGCGAAAGAGGGCGCGCCGGCGGACTTCGCCGGCGCGGCGCTGTTCGCGGTCGGCGACGACGATCAGTCGATCTACGCCTTCCGCGGCGCCGAGGTCGGCAACATGCGCGATTTCGAGCGCGAGTTCTCGGTGCCGAACGTGATCCGCCTCGAGCAGAACTACCGCTCGCACGGCAACATCCTCGATGCCGCCAACGCGCTGATCAAGAACAACCGCGGCCGTCTGGGCAAGAACCTGTGGACCGAAGCCGGCGCCGGCGAGCCGATCCGCGTGTACGAAGGCTTTTCCGACATCGACGAGGCGCGCTTCATCGTCGACGAAATCCGCGAACTCGTGCGCGACGGCGTCGTGCGCACGCAGATCGCGCTGCTCTACCGCTCCAACGCCCAGTCGCGCGTGCTCGAACACCAGCTATTCACGAGCGGCGTGCCCTACCGCGTGTATGGCGGCCTGCGCTTCTTCGAGCGCCAGGAAATCAAGCACGCGCTGGCCTATCTGCGCCTGATCGCCAACCCGGACGACGACACCGCCTTCGCCCGCGTCGTGAACTTCCCGACGCGCGGCATCGGCGCGCGCAGCATCGAGGCGCTGCAGGAAGCCGCGCACCGCGCCAATTCGAGCCTCTACAACGCCGCCGCGAGCCTCTCCGGCAAGGCCGGCGCGGCGGTCGGCGCCTTCATCCGCCTGATCGAGACGCTGCGTAGCGAAACCGGCGAGCTGACGCTGTCCGAAGTGATCGAGCACGTGCTCGACCGCAGCGGCCTGCGCCAGCACTACCTCGGAGAAAAGGAGGGCCAGGAGCGCCTGGAGAACCTCGACGAACTGATCAACGCGGCGAGCAACTTCCTGCAGGAAGAGCGCGACACGATCGCCAACAACGGCGGCGAAGCGGACGGCGGCGCGCTCGCGTCCTTCCTCGCGCACGCCTCGCTGGAAGCCGGCGAGCACCAGTCCGGCGAAGGCCAGGAGGCGGTGCAGCTGATGACCGTGCATGCCGCCAAGGGCCTGGAGTTCGACGTCGTCTTCATCAGCGGCCTCGAACAGGGCCTGTTCCCGCACGAAAACGCCGCGCAGGAGCGCGACGGGCTGGAAGAAGAGCGCCGCCTGATGTACGTCGCGCTGACCCGCGCCCGCCAGCGCCTCTACCTGTCGTGCGCGCAGACGCGCATGCTGCACGGGCAGACGCGCTACTGCGTGCCCTCGGCCTTCCTCGAGGAAATCCCGGAAGCGCTGCTGCGCAAGATCAACCGCGCACCGGCCTACAGCGCCAGCGCGCCGGCGCGCGCCGCGAGTCCGGCGGCCGCCGAGGCGCAGGCGTCGGCCAACGGCCTGCGCGTCGGGCAGAGCGTGCAGCACGCCAAGTTCGGGCTGGGCGTCATCGTCGCCGCCGAAGGGCGCGGCGCGGACGCCCGCGTGCAGGTGAATTTCGGCTCCGCCGGCATGAAGTGGCTGGCGCTCGAATACGCCAAGCTGACGCCGGCCTGAGCGTCCCGGCGCCGGCCGCACGGGCCGCCGCCGGAGTTTTCCGCCCCGGCGCCGGCTGCCGGCGGTTCGCGCCGACGGGCGCCGGACGCGGGCCGGGCCGTCGCTGTCGCTCGGCGCAGTTTCTTCTTCTTTGAGGCGGCGAGCCGGGCGACTTTCCCGGCTTGCCGATCTCCGGGCGGGCGTCTCAGTTTTGCGTTGCGACGCTCGCCTTCGCCGGGGCGTCGATATCCCACAGGCGGTGCGCGTCGAGCTCCAAGCGGTAGCCCTGTTCGAGCGCGTCGAGCTGCTGCTGGCGCGCCGCGAGCTGCGCCTCGAAGGCCAGGCGGCGGGCCGCCAGCACCTCGGCGAGCGTGCCTTCGCCCAGCTGGTAGGCGCGCGCCGTGAGTTCGGCCGCCTGCGTCAGCTGCGCCGCCGCCGCCTCGCTGCGCTGCCAGCCGCTGCGGCTGGCGTTGGCGCCCAGATAGAGACGGGCGGCGTCGGCGCTGACCCGGCGCAGGACGGCCGCTTCCCTCGCCGAACTCGCCGCCGCTTCGGCGCCGGCC
>RCMZ01000051.1_pt1 | contig 87126 bp, 85 predicted proteins | sample 2041141 | NCBI WGS metagenome assembly RCMZ01 (sample SAMN09708263, study PRJNA481090) | Wastewater metagenome, whole genome shotgun sequencing project. | biome: sewage; isolation source: Davis station wastewater (DW) | place: Antarctica: Davis Station | collected 2010-03-01 | reverse complement strand
CGCAGGTAGTGGGCATAGGTCGGTACATCGGCGGGGAAATCCGCCGCGTTGTCGTAGGCGCCGATCTTGCTCGGCAACTGGCCGCTGACCAGGGTAAAGCGCGACGGCGCGCACAGGGGGCTGTTGCAGTACGCGGCGTCGAACACCACACCCTGGGCGGCGAGGCGGCTCAAATTCGGCAGCTTGATGGGCGATGGCCCGTAGAAGGGCAGCATGGGCGCGGCCATTTGATCGGCCATGATGAAAAGAATGTTCTTGCGCTTCATGGGTTCGCGGCATTCCATAGTCAGCAGTTATGCGAAAGTGCTGGGGCCGAGAATGTAGCCCGCGCACTGAGCGGTAAAGCCCACGCAAGGCAATGACTAGGATAAGCACAGCTTATGTATGAAGCCCTTGGCGATTTGTCCCTGGACCTGCTGCGCGCCTTTGAGGCCGCAGCGCGCCAGCGCAGCTTTACCGCGGCGGCGGTGGAGCTGGGCACCACCCAACCGGCCATCAGCCAGCAGATCAAACGGCTCGAAGAACAGTTGGCCACGCGCCTGTTCGACCGCATCTACCGCGGCATCGAACTGACCGAGGCCGGCGCGCTGCTGCTGGAGCACGTGCAGGCCGGGTTGCAGCACATCGACACTGGTTTGCTGGCTATCGGCAATCAGGGCCAGCATGAAGTGCTGCAAGTGGCCACCGACTTTGCCTTTGCCGCCTATTGGCTGATGCCGCGCCTGCACCGCTTTCACGCCGCCTACCCCCAGGTGGACGTGAGCCTGGTGACCAGCGAGCGCAACCACACCATGCTGCGCCCCGACATAGACGTGGCCGTGTGGTTTGGCGACGGCCGCTTCAAGCAGGGCGACAGCCATTGGCTGTTCAACGAAGAAGTGTTCCCGGTGTGCAGCCCGCTGCTGCTCAAGGGCCGCGCCCCGCCCTTGCCGGCCGCTAGCCTCACCGACCTGCCGCTGCTGCACTTGCGCGGTGAAGCCAGCAGCCATTGGTTCGACTGGGCGGGGGTGTTTCGCGCCTTGGGCCTGCACGCCGCGCCGGCGCCTGGGCAATTGCGTTTCGACAACTACACGCTGCTGATCCAGGCTGCGATTGGTGGCCAGGGCGTTGCCATTGGCTGGCGTCACCTGGTGGATAACTTGCTGGCCCAAGGCCTGCTGTGCCGGCCGATTGCCGAAAGTGCCGCCTCGGGGTTTGGCTACCACGTGGTGCTGCCGGCCCGTAAACGGCGCGGGGCGCTGATCCAGAGCTTTGTCGATTGGCTGATGGCCGAGCACCGCGCCGACACCCTGGCGGGGATGGCCCTGCCGGCTATCGCGGTGTAGCGTGGCGGCTGGGTAAAAAATCTGACATCCAGAGAGCGCTATGCAACGGATCAAGGGCTACCACGCCCACATCTACTACGACGCCAACACCCTCGAACAAGCCCGCCAGTTGTGCGAAACCGCCACGGGGCTGTTCGACGTGCACATGGGCCGCCTCCACGAACGCCCCGTGGGCCCGCACCCGGACTGGAGCTGCCAACTGGCCTTCGGCCCCGAAATCATCGGCGTGATGCTGCCGTGGCTGGCGCTGAACCGTAATGGCCTGGTGGTGTTTTTGCACCCCAACACCGGCGACGACCTGGCCGACCACACTGACTACGCCGTGTGGATGGGCGCGATACGGCCGTTGGATTTGAGCGTTTTTTGAGCGGCTAATCCCCGCCCCGCTATCGAACAACCCCCTGTGGGAGCGGGCCCTGCCCGCGATGGCGGTGTGTCATTCGGCGAGGTTGTTGGCTGTGCCGCTGCCATCGCGAGCAAGCTCGCTCCCACAGGTTTTGTGGTGTTTGGGGAGTTTTCCTTCAGGTTGTGGCGCGGGTGGTGAACTTGTGGGCGGTAAAACCGGGGGCTAGTCTGCGCCGGTCATCGCTCAATCGGTGACACGGACGTGCAAGTCCGACTCGGCCCACAATCGCTTATGGCTATTCCTCGAGCATTTTTCTATGCTCGCGAACCGTTATGGCGGCTGTGTGTGGGAGGCCTTCGGGCCTGCCGGGTTCCGAGTCCGGTCTTGCACACCTGCGCACAGCCGCCACCTCTTTCGAAGCAAGCGAAACGGTGTTGGCTCCTTAATTACTCGGAGCTAAAACATGTTCAAACCCACCCCCAACCCCCCCGAAGACCTCAGCGTTTCCCCCTACGCATCCGCCGATTCCCCGCGTTTCCACGAGGCCGCCGAGCGTGCCCTGGATTTTCACTTGCGCCCCGACACCCCGCGCTCGTGCCCGCCTGAAACTCTGTTCAGCGTGGTGCCCGATACCCACGCCGAAACGCTGCTGGCCAACGCCTACCAAACCCTGACCTCGGCCAATGCCATGGCCTGCGACCTGGCGTTCGACCTCGACGGCTCGCGCCGCCATGTGGCGCTGGCGATCCAGCAGATGATCGAGTTGGGCCAGTTGCTGGTGAACCGGGTGTTGGATGTGGAGCATGGCCACGGCTAAAACCGCTGCCCCTGTGGGAGCGGGCCCTGCCCGCGATGGGGTGTGTCATTCGGCGAGGTTGTTGGCTGTGCCGCTGCCATCGCGGGCAGGCTCGCTCCCACATGAGGGGCCTGCTCAATAAAAAAGGGGTTCAGGCAGCGTGCCTGAACCCCTTTTTAGCTAGCGCCTAACACCTTTAGGCGCCGCGCGCCCCGCGTACGCCTTGGGCCAGTGCGGCGCACAGGCTCAGTACGCCGTCCACGGCTTGTTCGTCGCTGGTGGCGTTGGCGATGTGGTCGATCAGGGCCGAGCCCACCACCACGCCGTCGGCCAACCGGGCGATGGCGGCGGCTTGCTCGGGGGTGCGGATGCCGAAGCCGATGCTGATGGGCAGGTCGGTGTGGCGGCGCAGGCGTGCCACGGCTTCTTCGACGTGTTCCAGGGTGGCGGCGCCGGCGCCGGTCACGCCCGCCACCGAGACGTAGTACACAAACCCGGAGCTGCCGTTGAGCACGGTAGGCAGGCGTTCATCGTCGGTGGTCGGGGTGGTGAGGCGGATAAAGTCCAGGCCCGCCGCTTGCGCGGGGTCGCACAGCTCGCCGTTATGCTCGGGCGGCAGGTCCACCACGATCAAACCGTCCACGCCCGCCTCTTTGGCCTCGCTGATGAAGCGCGGCACGCCGTAGTGGTGGATGGGGTTGAAGTAGCCCATCAGCACCAGGGGCGTATCGCTGTTGCCCTGGCGGAACTCGCGCACCATTTGCAGGGTTTTGGCCAGGTTCTGCTTGGCGCCCAGGGCGCGGATGTTGGCCAGTTGGATGGCCGGGCCGTCAGCCATGGGGTCGGTGAAGGGCATGCCCAACTCGATCACGTCGGCGCCGGCGGCGGGCAGGCCCTTGAGGATGGCCAGCGAGGTGTCGTAGTTGGGGTCGCCGGCGGTGACGAAGGTCACCAGGGCGGCGCGGTTTTGTTGCTTGAGCTGGGCGAAGCGGGTGTGCAGGCGGCTCATCAGTGTTTCTCCTGCTGGGTGTGTTCCATGTGGTGCATGACGGTTTGCATGTCTTTGTCGCCGCGCCCGGAGAGGTTGACCACCATCAGGTGATCCTTGGGCAGGGTCGGGGCGCGCTTGAACACTTCGGCCAGGGCGTGGGCGCTTTCCAGTGCGGGAATAATCCCTTCCAGGCGACAGCATTTGTGAAAGGCGTCGAGGGCTTCGTCGTCGGTGACCGAGGTGTATTCGGCACGGCCGATATCGTGCAACCAGGCGTGTTCCGGGCCGATGCCGGGGTAGTCCAGGCCGGCGGAGATGGAGTGGGCGTCGATGATCTGGCCGTCGTCGTCTTGCAGCAAAAAGGTGCGGTTGCCGTGCAGCACGCCGGGTACGCCGCCGTTGAGGCTGGCCGCGTGCTTGCCGGTGTCGATGCCGTAGCCGGCCGCTTCGACGCCGATGATTTGCACGCTCTGGTCATCCAAAAACGGGTGGAACAGGCCCATGGCGTTGGAGCCGCCGCCGATGCACGCCACCAGGCTGTCGGGCAGGCGCCCTTCCTGGGCTTGCAACTGGTCGCGGGTTTCCTTGCCGATCACGGCTTGGAAGTCGCGCACCATGGCCGGGTACGGGTGCGGGCCGGCTACGGTGCCAATCAGGTAGAAGGTGCTGTCGACGTTGGTCACCCAGTCGCGCAGCGCTTCGTTCATGGCGTCTTTGAGGGTGCCGGTGCCGGCCACCACCGGGATCACGGTGGCGCCCAGCAGCTTCATGCGGAACACGTTGGCCTGCTGGCGCTCGATGTCGGTGGTGCCCATGTAGATCACGCAGTCGAGGCCGAACCGCGCGGCTACGGTGGCGGTGGCCACGCCGTGCATGCCGGCGCCGGTCTCGGCGATGATGCGTTTTTTGCCCATGCGCCGCGCCAGCAGGATCTGGCCGATGCAGTTGTTGATCTTGTGGGCGCCGGTGTGGTTGAGCTCTTCGCGCTTGAGGTAGATCTTGGCGCCGCCGCAGAACTCGGTCAGGCGTTCGGCGAAGTACAGCGGGCTGGGGCGCCCGACGTAGTCGCGCTGGAAGTAGGCTAATTCTTCAATGAAGGCCGGGTCGATCTTGGCCGCTTCGTATTCGCGGGCCAGTTCGAGGATCAACGGCATCAGGGTTTCTGCCACGTAGCGGCCGCCGAAGTCGCCGAACAGGCCGTTGGCGTCGGGGCCGTTACGCAGGTTTTGCGGGTGATGGGGCTGGGTCATGACGCGCTCCAGGGGCATTCGTTAAGTGACAATGGCGTTCACTCTACCCCTGCCGCCGGGGGCTGAAAACCGATAAGATCGCCGCAACCTGTCAGGAAAACTCACATTTACCATGCGCCAAGACCTGCCCCCGCTCAACGCCCTGCGCGCCTTCGAGGCCACCGCCCGCCTCAATAGCGTGAGTAAGGCCGCCGAACACCTGCACGTAACCCACGGTGCCGTCAGCCGGCAGTTGAAGGCGTTGGAGGAGCACCTGGGGGTGGGCCTTTTCGTCAAGGAAGGGCGCGGCCTTAAACTCACAGATGCCGGCGTGCGCCTGCGCGATGCCAGTACCGAGGCCTTCGAGCGCTTGCGCACGGTGTGCGCCGAGCTGAGCCAGAGCACGGCGGATGCGCCCTTTGTGTTGGGCTGCTCGGGTAGCTTGCTGGCGCGCTGGTTTATCCCGCGGTTGGGGCGCTTGAACGCCGATTTGCCGGATTTACGCCTGCACCTGTCGGCCGGTGAGGGCGACCTGGACCCGCGCCGCCCGGGGCTGGATGCGCTCTTGGTGTTCGCCGAGCCGCCGTGGCCGGCAGATATGCAGGTGTACGAGTTGGCCAGTGAGCGCATCGGCCCGGTGATGAGCCCGCGTTGCGCGGCCTACGAGGCGTTGCGCGAGGCCCCGGCCAGTGCCCTGCTCGGCCAGGCATTGCTGCACACCACCTCGCGGCCCCAGGCCTGGCCCAGTTGGGCACGGCAAAGCGACCTCGACGCCGGGGCGCTGAAGTTCGGGCAGGGGTTTGAGCATTTGTACTACTTGCTGGAAGCGGCGGTGGCCGGTTTGGGCGTGGCGATCGCCCCTGAGCCGTTGGTGGCCGAGGACCTGCGCGCCGGGCGCCTGGTTGCGCCGTGGGGTTTTTGCCAAACCCCGGCGCAACTGGCGTTGTGGCTACCCAAGCGCGCCGCGGACGGGCGCGCTCGGCAGTTGGCGCAGTGGCTCAAAAATGAGCTGCGCCAGCAGGCTTAGTCGCCGCGTTTGCACATCAAGTAAGCGGCCAGCAGGCCCAGGGCACCGACCGCGACACCGGCAGTGGTCCAGGGGTGTTGCTGGGCATAGTCGCGGGTGGCGATCCCGGTTTCGCGGGTTTTGACTTTGACTTCTTCATAAGCGTCGCTGAGCAGGTGGCGCGAATGCTTCAGCGCGTTCTCGGCGTTGCTTTTGAGGGCCTTGAGGGTTTTACGCGACTCGTCGGAGGCATCGTCTTTGAGGCTTTCCAGGGATTTGAGCAGACTCTCGATTTCCGCTTCCATGCTTTGCAATGAGGCTTTGCGTAAAGAAGTGTTGGCCATGGTGGCTCTCCTGCATTGGTTGAGTGGCGTGTGAAGGTTCGGACTCCAGGGGTTTGGGAAAGTGCAGAAATTCTGACCTTTCGTGAAGAAACGCCTGTCACAAGTATTCGCCCTATTCGCTGCTAGGCTTTGACCTACGCCAAAGGAGATCGCTATGACAGACCATCACACCTACAAGAAAGTGGAACTGGTAGGGTCGTCCCCCACCAGTATCGAAGACGCCATCAACAATGCCCTGGCCGAGGCCAGCAAGAGCATCAAGCACTTGGAATGGTTCGAGGTGACCGAAACCCGTGGCCATATCAAGGACGGCAAAGCGGCGCATTTTCAGGTCACCCTCAAGGTGGGGTTTCGCATCGCCAATAGCTGAGGCGCTGAACTTGTACGCTGGCCGATTGCCATAGGAATGGCAAAGCGCTATCCGGCCGCGGGCATTGGGCCCGCCGCCGAGGTTTTTTAATCCGACCAGGGAATGTGACCGATGAAGAAGTTTGTACTGGCTGTAGGTTTGTTGAGCCTGGCGGGCACCGCCCTGGCTGCGGGCAAGCCGTGCGAAGAGTTGAAAAGCGAAATCGCCGCGAAGATCGATGCCAATGGTGCGTCGGGTTATTCGCTGGAGATCGTGGAAAAAGGCGCGGACGCTGACGGCAAAGTCGTCGGCACCTGCGAGGCGGGCACTAAAGAGATCGTCTACAAGCGCGGCTAGTGCTTGTGCTGAACCCCCGTGGGAGGCCTGCGTGCCGCCATCGCGAGCAGGCTCGCTCCCACAAAGGAAGAATGAACATCCCCCCCACACCACTGTTCAACTGTGGGAGCGGGCCTGCTCGCGATGACGCCATTGCAGCCGCCACAAGCCCATTGCCCGGCCCGCTCCCCCATCATCTGCGGTTCACCTAACCGCCATCACCCCTTCATCACCTGCGCCAGCAATTCATAGGAATGCAGGCGATCAGTGTGTTCGTACAAGTCGCAGGTAAAGATCAGTTCATCGGCCCCGGTCTGTTCGATCAGCACCTGCAGTTTGGCGCGGATTTTTTCCGGGCTGCCGACCATCGCCAGGCCCAGGAAACTGGCCACGGCTTCTTTTTCATGGGGCAACCACAAGCCGTCCATGGTGCTGACCGGTGGGCGCTGCACCAGGCTTTGGCCGCGCATCAGGGCCAGGATGCGTTGGTACACCGAGGTGGCCAGGTAATCGGCCTGCTCGTCGGTGTCGGCGGCCACCAGCGGAATGCCGAGCATCACGTAGGGCTTATCCAACACGGCCGAAGGCTTGAAGTGGTTGCGGTAAACGCGAATGGCTTCGTGCATGTAGCGCGGTGCGAAATGTGAGGCGAAGGCGTAAGGCAACCCCCGTTCGCCCGCCAGTTGGGCGCTGAACAGGCTCGAACCCAGCAGCCACACCGGCACGTTGGTGCCCGTACCCGGCACGGCGATGACTTTTTGCTCCGGGGTGCGCGGGCCGAGGTACGCCATCAGTTCGGCCACGTCGTCCGGGAAATCGTCGGCGCTGCCCGAACGTTCGCGGCGCAAGGCGCGGGCGGTCATTTGGTCGGAGCCGGGCGCACGGCCCAGGCCCAGGTCGATTCGCCCGGGGTAGAGGCTTTCCAGGGTGCCGAACTGTTCGGCGATGACCAACGGCGCATGGTTGGGCAACATCACCCCGCCGGAGCCGACGCGGATGGTCGAGGTGCCACCGGCCAGGTAGCCGAGCAGCACGGAGGTGGCGGAGCTGGCGATGCCGTCCATGTTGTGGTGTTCGGCCACCCAAAAGCGGTGATAGCCGAACTTCTCGACGTGTTGCGCCAGATCCAGGGAGTTGCGCAACGATTGCGCCGGGCTGCCATCGGCGCGCACGGGCACCAGGTCGAGGGTCGAGAACTTGATATCGGACAGTTGCTTCATAAACCTGCGTCTCCAGTGAGGGGTTTGCAGGTTTTTTGTCACGCGCCAAAACCTGCCGATTTCGATAAGCCTGCTTCATGCAATGTGGGCATATACCCGAGATTCAATAGCAGACGCGAATTTACCTACCAGACGGGTAGCGATTTCTGATGAGGTGAACTTTGGCGGCTCTTCTATCCTCAGAACCCTAGTAACGCAAAACCCCACAGGCGCGATCTTTCGCGCCGAACCTGAGGAGACAGCGATGAGCATCACGAAGAAAGCATCGGCCCACTGGGCAGGCGACTTGAAAACCGGCATCGGTTCCATTTCCACCGAAACCGGTGTGTTGCGCGAGGCGCCTTACGGTTTCAAGGCACGTTTCGAGGGCGGCAAGGGCACCAACCCGGAAGAGCTGATCGGCGCCGCGCATGCGGGCTGCTTTTCCATGGCGTTTTCCATGATCCTGGGCGACGCGGGCCTGAAGGCAGACAGCATCGACACTCAGGCCGAAGTCACCCTGGACAAGCTCGACGATGGCTTTGCCATCACCGCCGTGAATTTGATTCTCAAGGCCAAAATCCCCGGCGCCACCCAGGCGCAATTTGAAGAACTGAGCAAAAAAGCCAAAGAGGGCTGCCCGGTTTCCAAGGTGCTGAACGCCAAGATCACCCTGGACGCGACCCTGGTGGGCTGATCCGCGTAACCGTGGGTTCACATGTGTGGTGCAATGGGCCTTCGCGGCTTTGGCGCAGGGCCCTGCGCACCGCATTCAGGGAGTTGGCACATGAAAGGTTTTGCTTTGGCGGTAATCGGCTTGGCGCTGAGCACTTCGGCGTTGGCTGCACCTAAACCTTGTGAAGAACTCAAGGCCGAGATCGAGGCCAAGATCCAGGCGCAAGGCGTTGCTTCATACACCCTGGAAGTCGTCCCCAACGCTGATGTACACGACCAGAACATGGTGGTCGGCAGTTGCGAGAACGGCACCCGGAAAATCATCTATCAAAAGAACGACCGCTGAGCCCACTCAGGGCACGCAGTGGATCGCCCGCTCGGTGGCGACGACCTCGCCCCGGGCGTTGAGCAGCCGGGCGCTGGGGGTGAAGGCCAGTGAACGGGCCTCCAACCGATAGCGCTGGCCGGCCTCGAAATGCTCGTACGGCACGGTCATGTAGCACAGGCGCTCGCGCGGTTCGGTGGTCATGAGCATGCCGCCGCCCATGACTTCAAAGTCAAAACGCACGGTCAGTTCATGGCGCCCCGGCGTCACCTGGAAGTAGCGCCCGTCCGGCAGCCGTTGGTTGTCCAGGCGATCGGCCATCAGCACTTTGCCGCCGGGCGATGGGGTGGCGAAGTCGACCCAGGCCATCTGTGGGTTTACGGCGGGCAGTGGCGTGGCGACGCACGCTGTGAGAGTGGTGCAGGCGAGGAACAACAAGGCTAGGCGCATGGCAGGCATCCGGACGGTCAGGGGCTGAGCATAGCGCCGATCCGCCTCGGGTATGAAGGTGCACTTGGCGCAGCGGCAAACAGGCGCGATAGTCTTGCGCTGCGCCACTCACGGGAAGATTGGAATTTGATAAGGCAAAACAGACGCCTTGGGCTATTTGCGCTCTTGTTGCCCGCCGTGCTGCTCAACGGCTGCGCCAGCCTGAGCTATTACGGCCAATTGGCCCAAGGCCAGCTACGCCTGCTCAACGCCCGCGTGCCGGTGGCCGAGGTGGTCGCCGACCCGGCCCGCGACCCGACCTTGCGCGCGCACTTGGCGCAATCACAAAAGGCTCGGGCCTTTGCCAGCGAACAGCTGCATTTGCCGGATAACCAGAGCTACCGGCTCTACGCCGATATCGGCCGCCCGTTTGTGGTGTGGAATGTGTTCGCCACGCCGGAGTTTTCCCTGAGCCCGCAAAACCACTGCTTCCCGATTGCCGGTTGCGTGGCCTATCGCGGCTATTACAGCCAGAGCGGCGCCCGGGGCGAGGCGGCGCTGCTTGCCCAACAAGGGCTGGACGTGTCGATTGGCGGGGTCGAGGCCTATTCCACCCTGGGCTGGTTCAATGACCCGATCCTTAGTTCGATGCTGGGTTGGGGCGACGAACGCCTGGCCACGCTGATCTTCCATGAGCTGGCGCATCAGCGTGTCTACGTGAAAGACGACACATCGTTCAATGAGTCCTTCGCCTCCTTCGTTGAGCAGGAAGGCACCCGGCAATGGCGCTCGGCCCGGGGCCTGGCGCCGGCCGGCGATGCGCAGGGCCGCCAGCGCGAGCAGTTCATTGCGTTGGTGCTCGACAGCCGCGCGCGCCTGGAGCGCTTGTACGCCTCGCCCTTGTCCGCCAAAGCCATGCGCCAGGGCAAGGCCGCCGAATTCGAGCGCTTGCGCCGCGAGTACCGGCACCTGCGCGAGCACCAGTGGGCTGGGTCCAAGCGCTACGACGCCTGGGTCAATGCGCCGCTAAACAACGCCCGCTTGTTGCCCTTCGGCCTCTACGACCAATGGGTGCCGGCGTTTGCGGCGCTGTTCCAGCAGGCCCAGGGCGATTGGCCGGCGTTTTACCGTGCAGTGCAAACCCTGGGCGCCCTGCCCGCGCAGGCGCGCCAGCAACGGCTTGAGGGCTTGTTGGCGGCAGCGCGCCAATAGCAGGTGCGCACCCATTCACCACCCTTGTCATTCGCCAGCCCCCCGCAAGAGCACTAACGCGGCAAAAACGCCTCATGCAATTGGGCCAGGGTTTGGAAGTGATAAGTCGGTTGTTCGGCGCTCAACTCTTCGTGGCTGCCAAAACCGTAGCCCACGGCGGCGGCGTCCAGGCCATTGGTTTTGGCGCCGATCAGGTCGTGTTTGCGGTCGCCGATCATCAAGGTGTGGGCGGGGTCGAGGCCTTCTTCGCGCATGAGGTGGGCGAGCAATTCGACCTTGTTGGTGCGGGTGCCGTCCAGTTCACTGCCGTAGATCACCTTGAAGTGTTTGGCGAAGTCGAAGTGGCGGGCGATTTCCCGGGCGAACACCCAGGGTTTTGAGGTGGCGATATATAGCTGGCGCCCTTGCCCACTGAGGGTCTCCAGCAATGGGGTGACGCCGTCGAACACACGGTTTTCGTACAGGCCGGTGACCTTGAAACGCTCACGGTAGAAGTTCACCGCCTCCCAAGCCTTGGCCTCGTCGAAGTCGTAAAACTGCATAAAGGCTTGCAGCAAGGGCGGGCCGATAAAGTGTTCGAGCTTGCTCAGGTCCGGCTCGTCGATGCCCAGGTTGGCCAGGGCGAACTGGATCGAGCGGGTGATGCCTTCGCGCGGGTCGGTGAGGGTGCCGTCGAGGTCGAACAAAACGGTTTGGTAGTGCATGGAAAATCCTGATTGAGGGCGAGGCAAGGTCAGGCCTGGTCGAAACCTTCGGCCAGGTGCAAGTCCTTGAGCTTCACGTAGTTCGCCGCGCTGTAGGTGAAAAAGGCACGTTCCTTGTCAGTCAGTGGGCGGGCCTGCTTGACCGGGCTGCCCACATACAGAAAGCCGCTGGCCAGGCGTTTGCCCGGCGGCACCAGGCTGCCGGCGCCGATGATGACGTCGTCCTCCACCACCGCGCCGTCCATCACGATGCTGCCCATGCCGATCAGCACCCGGCTGCCGACGGTGCAGCCGTGGAGCATGACTTTGTGGGCGATTGTCACGTCGTCACCGATCAGCAGCGGGAAGCCATCGGGGTTGAATGGGCCGGCGTGAGTAATGTGCAACACACAGCCGTCCTGCACGCTGGTGCGCGCGCCGATGCGGATGCGGTGCATGTCGCCGCGGATCACCGTTAAAGGCCAAACCGAGCTGTCTGTGCCGATTTCAACGTCGCCGATGACCACCGCCGAGTGATCGACAAAGGCGCGTTCAGCCAGGGCCGGGCGGCGGTTCTGGTAGGTACGAATGGCCAAGTGAATTTCCCTCAGTGACATTTATTAATGGGGCTTATAGCTGCGGCGGGCGTCGATTGTAATTAAGATGGCCCGATGTTTCTTCCAGCCAAGGTGCCCACCGTGAGCGTGAACAACCCTCTTTTGCAGCCCTACGACCTGCCGCCGTTTTCGGCGATCCGTGCCGAGCATGTGCAACCGGCCATCGAACAGATCCTGGCTGACAACCGCGCTGCCATCGCGCAAATCCTCGAAGCACAAGGCCAGCAGCCTACCTGGGCTGGCCTGGTATTGGCCATGGACGAGCTCAATGACCGCCTCGGCGCCGCTTGGAGCCCGGTCAGCCACCTCAACGCGGTGTGCAACAACGCCGAGCTGCGCGAAGCCTACGAGGCTTGTTTGCCGGCACTGAGCGCCTACTCCACCGAAATGGGCCAGAACCGTGCGCTGTTCCAGGCCTTTGAAGCCCTGGCCAACAGCCCGCAGGCGGCCGGTTTCGACGTGGCGCAGAAAACCATCCTCGAACATTCCCTGCGTGACTTCCGCTTGTCGGGTATCGACCTGCCGCCCGCCGAGCAACAGCGCTATGCCGAGGTGCAAAGCAAGTTGTCGGAGCTGGGCAGCCGCTTCTCCAACCAACTGCTGGACGCGACCCAGGCTTGGAGCAAAAACATCACCGACGAAGGGCTGCTGGCCGGCCTGACCGATTCTTCCAAGGCGCAAATGGCCGCGGCGGCCCAGGCCAAAGGGCTCGACGGTTGGCTCATCAACCTGGAGTTCCCGTGCTACTACGCGGTGATGACCTACGCCCAGGACCGTGCGTTGCGCGAGGAAGTCTACGCCGCCTACTGCACCCGTGCGTCGGACCAAGGCCCGAATGCCGGTCAGAACGATAACGGCCCGGTGATGGAAGAAATCCTCGACCTGCGTCAGGAATTGGCCAAGCTCCTGGGTTTCGCCAGTTTTTCCGAACTGAGCCTGGCCACCAAAATGGCTGACTCCAGCGATCAGGTGTTGAGTTTCCTGCGTGACCTGGCCAAGCGCAGCAAGCCATTTGCCGCCCAAGACCTGGAACAGCTCAAGGCTTACGCCGCCGAACAGGGTTGCCCCGACCTGCAAAGCTGGGACAGCGGTTTCTACGGCGAAAAACTGCGCGAACAGCGCTACAGCGTGGCCCAGGAAACCCTGCGCGCCTACTTCCCGATCGACAAGGTGTTGGGCGGCCTGTTCACCATCGTGCAACGCCTGTACGGCATCGAAATCACCGAACTGAGCGGTTTCGACACCTGGCACCCGGATGTACGCCTGTTTGAGATCAAGGAAAACGGCCAGCACGTGGGGCGCTTTTTCTTCGACCTTTACGCCCGGGCCAACAAGCGCGGTGGCGCCTGGATGGACGGCGCCCGCGACCGCCGCCGCACCCTGGAGGGCGTGTTGCAAAGCCCGGTGGCGAACCTGGTATGTAACTTCACCCCCGCTGACAGCGGCAAGCCTGCGCTGCTGACCCACAATGAAGTGACCACCCTATTCCATGAGTTTGGCCATGGCTTGCACCACCTGCTGACCCGCGTCGAACACGCCGGTGTCTCGGGCATCAACGGCGTGGCCTGGGATGCGGTCGAGCTGCCGAGCCAGTTCATGGAGAACTGGTGCTGGGAGCCTGAAGGCCTGGCGCTGATTTCCAGTCACTTCGAGACCGGCGAACCGCTGCCCCAAGACCTGCTGGAAAAGATGCTGGCGGCGAAAAACTTCCAGTCCGGCCTGATGATGGTGCGCCAACTGGAGTTCTCGCTGTTCGACTTCGAACTGCACGCCACCCACGGCGATGGCCGTAGCGTGGCGCAGGTGCTCGAAGGCGTACGCGACGAGGTTTCGGTGATGCGTCCACCGGCCTACAACCGCTTCCCCAACAGCTTTGCCCACATTTTTGCCGGCGGTTACGCGGCGGGTTACTACAGCTACAAGTGGGCGGAAGTGCTGTCGGCCGATGCGTTTTCCAAGTTCGAGGAAGATGGCGTGCTCAACCCGCAGACTGGCCGTGCGTTCCGCGAGGCGATCCTGGGGCGCGGTGGCTCCCAGGCCCCGATGGTGCTGTTCGTCGATTTCCGCGGCCGCGAGCCGTCGATTGACGCACTCTTGCGCCATAGCGGCCTGACCGAGGACGCAGCAGCATGAGTGAAGGGCCAGTGATAACGAAAAAACGCTTTATCGCCGGAGCGGTCTGCCCGGCGTGTAGCGAGTCGGACAAGTTGATGATGTGGAGCGAGGACGATGTCCCGCACCGCGAATGCGTCGCCTGCGGTTACTCGGATGTGCTCAACGAACAGGGCCTGTCGGTGCCCAAGGAGTTGGGCACGCGGGTCAACACCACCGCATTGAAGGTGCCGGATGCGAAGGTGCAGGCTGTGCAGTTTTTCCCCAATCCGAAATTGAAAAAAAACAACTGATAGATTCAAACCTGCCAGGTTTAATTACAACCTGGCAGGTTTGCCTAAGTTCAAAGTTTAAAGGAAGTGAACGCCGATACCAGCCGTTCTATGCTGGTTTTATCGTCATGGTTAGCTTGGTTGTCTCCATCTACGTCGATAGAAAAGTCCGGTATGGTAAAGCTTGATCCGCCATCAGTGCTGATTGCAGTAAATGATGTGGAGTCTGTGAGCAGGTTTCCGGCTTTTTTCGAAATCTGCACCAGTACTTGAAGTGTTGTATGGTTACTATTGATAAGGTATAGAAATATACCGTGTGGCGCCTTTAGTGTTATTTGGTGATAGTAGGACAGTGCAAGTTCCGTCATGGCTTGCTCGTCTCGATCATCAATCATGTTATCTGAGTTTACATCTACATCGTCCCAGGGGCCGTATGTAAGATTATGTGTGTCTCCATCATTTTTTACCGACAACGTGAAATACGTGGACTCAGTCAAGGTATCTGCTGGTTGCTGTGTTGATTCGTCTATGGTTGAAACCGTACCCGCAAGCTGGCCGAGGATCTTGGTCTCATTTCCTTCATCAACACGCTGAAGAAATACCCCTCGATTTTTTGGACCTTCCATTTGATGTACCTCTGGATTACTAAATATAACTATGGTGGTTGCGTTACATTGGAACTCGAGATGCGATATTTTGCGCAGAGCTCATCGAGTGCATATCAAGGATTAAGAATTCGGGCATAGGCACTGGCCAGTGCTAGGAGTTTTTCCTTGTCGGCTTCGTCAATATCACCGTCACCGTCAATATCCCTGACCGTGCGTAGGGTGAATGTTTTACCGCCATCGTTGGAGAGCGCTGTTAGTTCAGTTATATCGACAAATGTGTGGGTTTGCTCTTCGGTTTCTTCGTTGTAACCGAGAACTTCTAGTCCCAGCTTCATCGAAACCTCTGCCTTGTTAGGGCTAACAATCGATGGTGCAAGAAGCCGCAGGAAGATACCGCGCGAATTAAATACAGACATATTGATTCCCTTCAAGGTAAGTTGTATTGGCTGTTGCTTGGCTAACATTAGATGAGTTTTTTTTGTCGGGAACCGCCATGTATTTCATTATTTTTCCTCGCCGCTCGGCCAAATGCCCGGCGGTACTGGCAGGGAGGCAAAAGCTCGGTTACTGTACGTTTATACAGTCAAGAGATTTGCATGATGCTTACCCCCTTGCCCCCACGTGGTCGTGGCACTGCCACCAACCCGCACAACCGGTTCGCGCCCAGGCACTCGGTGGCCGAGGATGACGGCTGGTATCAGGAAGCCCCGCTGACCCAGGGCACCGAGGTACGCATCGAAACGGCGAAAACCATCATCACTCGCAACAGCTCCCCGGACTTGCCCTTCGATCGCTCGATCAACCCCTATCGAGGCTGTGAGCACGGCTGCATTTACTGTTACGCCAGGCCCAGCCATGCCTATTGGGACATGTCGCCAGGGCTGGATTTTGAAACCCGGTTGATCGCCAAGACCAACGCGGCGCAGGTGCTGGAGCAGCAGCTAAGTAAGCCCGGGTATCAATGTGCGCCAATCAATTTGGGCTCCAATACGGACCCTTACCAACCCATCGAACGCGAACATCGAATCACGCGCCAGACATTGGAAGTGCTGTTGCGCTACCGCCACCCGGTCACCATCGTCACCAAGGGTTCGCTAATCCTGCGCGACCTGGACCTCTTGGCCGAAATGGCCCAGCAACGGTTGGCGGCGGTGATGATTAGCCTGACCACCCTCGATGACGAGCTAAAACGCATTCTTGAACCGCGCGCAGCGGCACCCAAGGCCCGGCTGCGGGCAATCCGGGTGTTGCGCGAAGCGGGGGTGCCGGTGGGGGTGTTGTGCTCGCCGATGATTCCGATGATTAACGACAGCGAGCTGGAGCACCTGCTGGAAGAGGCCCACGGCGCGGGCGCGCAGAGCGCGGCCTACATGATGTTGCGCCTGCCGCTGGAGGTAGCGCCGCTGTTCGAGGCGTGGCTGGCCGCCCACTACCCGCAGCGGGCGGCCCATGTGTTGAGCCTGGTGCGCCAAAGCCGTGGCGGTGAACTGTATGACAGCCGTTTTGGCGCGCGGATGCGGGGTGAAGGGCCGTTCGCCGATTTGCTGGCCCAGCGTTTCGCCAAGGCGCTCAAGCGGTTGGGGCTGGATCGACGCGAGGGTTTCAACTTGGACTGCAATGCCTTTTGCCCACCGGGCAGTCAGATGTCGCTGCTCTAGACTACGGAGGTCTCCTGCAAGTGCTTGGGCATCTTAACCGTAGTCACGTTTTGGCTAACCTGTAAGCATTAGGCTAGAGCGGTTGGTTCAGGTTTAGTTAAGTTTCGACGGGTACGCTGTTCGTCGACTGACCGGTCAGTCGCATTTCGCGAGTTGATTATTTTCTAGTCAATAGCTGGCTTCGCACCGGTGAACACGGGAAGATTCCAAAAATCCGTCAATAAAAGAGGATGAATCATGAGTGACAAGGATAAACAGCCGTTGGCTGCGTCGGCTTCTGTCCTTCCGGACGCCGAAAGCGCCGATGCAGCGTTGCAGCATATCGTCGATGGTTTTCTGCACTTTCATCATGAGGTCTTTCCTGAACAGGAAGAGCTCTTCAAGAAGCTCGCCACGGCCCAGCGGCCCAGGGCGATGTTCATTGCCTGCGCTGACTCGCGCATCGTGCCTGAGCTGATTACCCAAAGTGCCCCGGGGGATCTGTTCGTGACCCGTAACGTGGGCAATGTCGTGCCGCCCTACGGGCAGATGAACGGCGGCGTTTCGACTGCCATCGAATACGCGGTGCTGGCGTTGGGCGTGCAGCACATCATCATTTGCGGCCACTCCGATTGCGGCGCGATGCGGGCGGTGCTCAACCCACAAAGCCTGGAGAAAATGCCTACGGTCAAAGCCTGGCTGCGCCACGCTGAAGTCGCCAAGACCATGGTTCAGGAAAACTGCAATTGCGCCGATGAAAACGAAAGCATGCATGTGCTGACCGAGGAGAACGTCATCGCCCAACTCCAGCACTTGCGCACTCACCCTTCGGTGGCCTCGCGCATGGCCAACGGTCATCTGTTTATCCATGGTTGGGTCTACAGCATCGAGACCAGCGAAATCAAAGCCTACGATGCCGACAAAGGCTGCTTCCTGCCGCTCGATGGCAGCCATCCGATACCTGTAGCGACGCCCAAAGCGCGCTTCTAGATCTTCCTTAGTTCCTGCCTGGCTTAGCCTGGACTGCTGTTTTAGCGGTCGGCTTCGCCACGCCTGAAGAAATGTTCGGGAGCCTTTTTATGGGTGCGTTCAAAGCGGTTTTGCCACGGGAGCTGTTGGCTTCGGTGGTGGTGTTTCTGGTGGCCCTGCCCTTGTGCATGGGCATTGCCATCGCGTCTGGTATGCCACCGGCCAAGGGCCTGATTACCGGGATCGTCGGCGGCTTGGTGGTGGGTTGGCTGGCCGGGTCGCCGTTGCAGGTCAGTGGCCCGGCCGCGGGGCTGGCGGTGTTGGTGTTCGAGCTGGTGCGCCAGCATGGCGTGGCGATGCTGGGGCCGATCCTGCTGCTGGCGGGGTTGCTGCAATTGCTGGCCGGGCGCTTTCGCCTGGGCTGCTGGTTCCGGGTGACGGCGCCAGCGGTGGTGTACGGGATGTTGGCCGGGATTGGCGTGCTGATCGTGCTGTCCCAGGTGCATGTGATGCTCGATGGTGTGCCCAAGCCTTCCGGGCTGGATAACTTGGCGGGGTTCCCGGGCGCCCTGGCTGAGGCGTGGCCGACCCTTGGAGGTGGCTTGGGCTGGCAAGCCGGGTTGTTAGGGTTGTCGACGATTGCGGTGATGTGGCTGTGGGATAAATGGCGGCCCCAGGCGCTGCGCTTTGTGCCGGGCGCTCTGCTGGGTGTGGGCGTGACCACGGCGGCGAGCCTGCTGCTGGCGTTGCAGGTGCGGCGGGTGGAGGTGCCGGCCAATCTGGCCGAGGCTATCGATTGGCTGCGCCCGGCGGACTTGCTCAACCTGGCCACCCCGGACCTGTTGGTCGCCGCGTTTGCCGTAGCGTTTATCGCCAGTGCCGAAACGCTGTTGTCGGCTGCGGCGGTCGATCGTATGCACAGTGGCCCGCGCTCGGATTTCGATCGTGAGCTCTGCGCCCAAGGCGTGGGCAATATGCTGTGCGGCGTGCTCGGCGCGTTGCCGATGACCGGGGTGATCGTGCGCAGTTCGGCGAATGTGCAGGCCGGTGCCAGCACGCGGTTATCGACGATCTTTCATGGTGCCTGGTTGCTGGCCTTCGTGTTGTTGCTGTCCAGCGTGCTGCAAAGCATCCCGGTAGCCAGCCTGGCCGGGGTGTTGGTGTACACCGGGTGCAAATTGGTGGACCTGAAAGTGTTCCGCGGCTTGGGCCGCTATGGCCGCATGCCGATGCTGACCTACGGCGCCACGGCGCTGGCGATCATCTTTACCGACCTATTGACCGGGGTGCTGATCGGCTTCGGCCTGACGCTGGCGAAATTGGCCTGGAAGGCTTCGCGCTTGAAAATCAGCCTGGTGGACCTGCCAATGGCCGGTGAGATGGAGTTGCGCCTATCCGGCGCAGCGACCTTTCTCAAGGTTCCGGCCCTGACCCGGGTGTTGGCGCAGATCCCGCCCGGGGCGAGGGTGCATGTGCCGTTGGGCCATTTGAGCTACATCGATCATGCGTGCCTGGAGTTGCTGGAGGAATGGGCACGGGCCAACGCGGCCAAAGGCTCGACACTGCTGATCGAGGCGCGGGGCTTGAAGCGGCGGCTAGAGGGGCGTTTGCGCACAACCACCGGTGTGGGCGTGCGGGCATAGCGGGTTGGCGCGACCCGAGGCCGCGCCAATGGCTACGGTGGCATCAGGCGGGCGGGTCCAGCTCCAGGACCACGCCCAGTTGGCGCGACAGGCATGGCCAGCGCTTCCACGCGGCACCGGTGTCGGGGCTGGCGAGCTTGTCGCGGTAGGCCTCGACCGACTCCAGGGCGAAGCTCTCTTCGTTGAGCATTTCGTCCACGGCGTGGTGTACCGCCTCGTCCAACTGGTTGGCAAAGGCTTCGCCGATCAATTGATGGGCGATCAGGTTGGCAACCGTCATGTCCAGGGGGATCAGCGGTTGGCCGAAGTGCTTGATGTACAGGTCGTTGACTTCTTCTACCAGGCGATGGGCCAGGTAGGCTTCATCCAGCAGGCCAGCGAGGCCGACGTGGCCGTCCATGATTTTCAGGGGCTGGAGGAAGAACTGCTCGGCGATCTTCAGTACCGGCTTGATCTGCGACTCGATGCCAGCCTCGCGCGCCACGCCATTGGCGGCGTCCAGCAGGTCGGGCACTTGGTCGATATAGGCGGTGACAAAACCGGTCATCGCGCCTTTGGCGTTGGCCTGCGGCAGTTGGATGGCCGAGTGCAGGTGCGGTAATTGGGTTTCCAACTGGCGCGCAAGTTGACCGGTTTGGGTCTCATGTTGGTGGGCACGTTGGATCTGCTCGCGCAATGCGGCGGTGTTCATGAAAACTCCAGGAAGCGAAGGCAGTTGATGAGGGAAGACATAAGTTAGCTTGCTTACAAAACTTACTAAGACGGCTTTGTCATAATTATTTCACGGTTATGCTCTGCCGTTATATCGAAATGCCACCATTCGTCCGTTATCTCCCTTCATTCATTGGGCCTACCGGGTCCATTGCATTTGTATCAGCTGTTTTACGCCATCGCGTTGCGAGGTCCCGGTCGCTGTCTATACTCGCTTCTGTACGCGATTAGCTGATGACGCCCGACTGCTGTGCAGGCAAGGCTTGGCGGTGATTTGCAGTATCTGAGCCGCTCCCTTGGCCGCAGGTGTAACGCCTGACGGGATAACAAGAACGATAAGGGGAACCCGCAATGACGCGACATCCACATGTTTGGATGGGCCTTGTGTTGTGGTCAGTATTCAGCCAGGCGCAAGCCGCCTGGACGGTGAATATGACGCCAGGGGCCACTGAGGTGAGTAACGCGGTCTTCGACCTGCACATGACCATTTTCTGGATCTGTGTGGTGATTGGCATCATCGTCTTCGGTGCCATGTTCTGGTCGATGATGGTCCACCGCCGCTCCACCGGCCAGGTACCGGCCAAGTTTCACGAGAGCACCACGGTCGAGATTCTGTGGACCGTCGTACCTTTCCTGATCCTGGTGGCCATGGCCATTCCCGCCACCAAAACGTTAATCAATATCTACGACAGCTCGGAATCGGATGTGGACATCCAGGTCACCGGCTATCAGTGGAAGTGGCATTACAAATACCTGGGCCAGGACGTCGAGTTCTTCAGCAACCTGGCCACGCCCGCGGAGCAAATCCACAACAAGGCCACCAAGGGCGAGCACTACCTGCTGGAAGTCGACCAGCCGCTGGTGTTGCCGGTGGGGGCCAAGGTGCGCTTTCTGGTGACGGCGGCGGATGTGATCCACTCCTGGTGGGTGCCGGCCTTTGCGGTCAAGCGCGATGCCATTCCCGGCTTCGTCAACGAGGCCTGGACCCGCGTCGAAAAACCCGGCCTGTACCGTGGCCAATGCGCGGAGTTGTGTGGCAAGGACCACGGCTTCATGCCCATCGTGGTCGAGGTCAAGTCCAAGGCTGACTACGACACCTGGCTCGGCGAGCGCAAGGCCGAGGCGGCCAAGCTCAAGGAACTGACCTCCAAAGAGTGGACGCTCGAAGAGCTGGTGGCCCGTGGCGACAAGGTCTACCACACCACCTGCGTGGCCTGTCACCAGGCCGAGGGCCAGGGCCTGCCGCCGATGTTCCCGGCGCTCAAGGGTTCGAAAATCGCCACCGGCCCTGCGGCCGAGCACCTGAGCATCGTCTACCACGGCAAACCGGGCACCGCGATGGCCGCGTTCGGCAAGCAACTGTCGGAAGTCGATATCGCTGCGGTCGTTACCTACGAGCGTAATGCGTGGGGCAACAACAAGGGCGACATGGTTACGCCTAAGGATGTGCTGGCCCTCAAAGAGGCTGAAAACAAATGAGCGCGCCCAATGCAGGCCCCCGCCCACGGTCGCGGCGATGCGCCCATGACCGCCTCGCCCACTTCTTTGCAGGAGAAAGGACATGAGCGCAGTGATCGATGACCACGGCCATGCCGGTGACCACGCCCACGGCCCCGCCAAAGGCCTGATGCGTTGGGTGCTGACCACCAACCACAAAGACATCGGGACCATGTACCTGTGGTTCAGCTTCGCGATGTTCCTGCTCGGCGGCTCGTTCGCCATGGTGATCCGTGCCGAGCTGTTCCAGCCGGGCCTGCAGATCGTGCAGCCGGAATTCTTCAACCAGATGACCACCATGCACGGGCTGATTATGGTCTTTGGCGCTGTGATGCCGGCGTTCGTCGGCCTGGCCAACTGGATGATCCCGCTGATGATCGGCGCGCCGGACATGGCCCTGCCGCGGATGAACAACTTCAGCTTCTGGCTGCTGCCGGCGGCGTTCCTGTTGTTGGTCTCGACGCTGTTTTCCCCTGGCGGCGGGCCGAATTTTGGCTGGACCTTCTATGCCCCGCTCTCGACCACTTACGCGCCGGAAAGCGTGACCTTTTTCATCTTCGCCATTCACCTGATGGGCATCAGCTCGATCATGGGCGCGATCAACGTGATCGCCACCATCCTCAACCTGCGCGCCCCTGGTATGACGCTGATGAAAATGCCGCTGTTCGTCTGGACCTGGCTGATTACCGCGTTCCTGCTGATCGCGGTGATGCCGGTGCTGGCCGGTTGCGTGACGATGATGCTGATGGACATCCACTTCGGCACCAGTTTCTTCAGCGCGGCGGGCGGCGGCGACCCGGTGCTGTTCCAGCACGTGTTCTGGTTCTTCGGCCACCCCGAGGTGTACATCATGATCCTGCCGGCGTTCGGCGCCGTCAGCTCGATCATCCCGACCTTTTCGCGCAAGCCGCTGTTTGGCTACACCTCAATGGTCTACGCCACGGCGAGCATTGCGTTCCTGTCGTTCATTGTCTGGGCGCACCACATGTTCGTGGTGGGCATTCCGCTGGTGGGCGAGTTGTTCTTCATGTACGCGACCCTGCTGATCGCGGTGCCCACCGGGGTCAAGGTGTTCAACTGGGCCAGCACGATGTGGCAAGGCTCGCTGACCTTCGAGACGCCCATGCTGTTCGCCGTGGCGTTCGTGATCCTGTTCACCATCGGCGGGTTCTCCGGGCTGATGCTGGCCATCGCCCCGGCAGACTTCCAGTACCACGACACCTACTTCGTGGTGGCGCATTTCCACTACGTGCTGGTGCCGGGGGCGATCTTCGGGATCTTCGCCTCGGCCTACTACTGGCTGCCGAAGTGGACCGGCCATATGTACGACGAAACCCTGGGCAAGCTGCATTTCTGGTTGTCCTTCGTGGGCATGAACATGGCGTTCTTCCCGATGCACTTCGTGGGGTTGGCGGGCATGCCGCGCCGCATCCCGGACTACAACCTGCAATTTGCCGACTTCAACATGGTGTCCTCCATTGGCGCCTTCACCTTCGGCGCTACCCAGTTCCTGTTCCTGTTCATCGTTATCAAGTGCATCCGTGGCGGCGCACCCGCCCCGGCCAAGCCGTGGGACGGTGCCGAGGGGCTGGAGTGGAGCATTCCGTCGCCCGCGCCCTACCACACCTTCACCACGCCGCCGGAGGTGAAATGAATATTCGGGGTTTGGAGTTCCCATGTGGGAGCGAGCCTGCTCGCGATGACAGACTGCGTGACAGCGATATTCACGGTGATGCGCTTATCGCGAGCAGGCTCGCTCCCACAGTTGTTTTAGGTACACACGGTGGGCGCCATGGCTGAACCCGCCACCAACAAACGCCTGGTTACCCGCCTGCTGATCCTAGTGGTGGCCATGTTTGCCTTCGGCTTTGCCCTGGTGCCGATCTACGACGTGATGTGCGCCGCGTTCGGCATCAATGGCAAAACCGCCGGGCAGTACGAGGGCGAGCAGGTGAGCGACCTGTCGCGCCAGGTGCGCGTGCAGTTCCTGTCCACCAATGCCGTAGACATGGTCTGGGAGTTTCACTCCAAGGCCGATGAACTGTTGGTCAACCCCGGGGCGGTGAACGAGATGGTGTTCGTGGCGCACAACCCGACCAACCGCCCGATGACGGCCCAGGCCATCCCCAGCATTTCCCCGGCCGAGGCGGCAATGTATTTCCACAAGACCGAGTGCTTCTGCTTCACCCAGCAGATTCTGCAACCGGGGGAGCGCATCGAGATGCCGGTGCGTTTCATCGTTGACCGCGACATGCCCAAGCAAGTCAAACACCTGACGCTGGCTTACACGCTGTTCGATATCACCGCTCGCCACCCGCCGGTCGCGACCAACTGACCCCGGCGAGTCCAAGCGTGCCCGATAAGGAGAACAATAAGATGGCAACTCACGAGACGTACTACGTTCCGGCCCAGAGTAAATGGCCGATCATCGCCACGGTCGGCATGCTGGTCACGGTGGTGGGCCTGGGCATCTGGTTCAACGACCTCAAGGCCGCCCGCGCCGATTCCCACGGCCCTTGGGTATTTTTCGCCGGCAGCCTGGTGCTGGCGTACATGTTGTTCGGCTGGTTCGGCGCGGTCATCAAAGAAAGCCACGCCGGGCTCTACAGCCCGCAGATGGACCGTTCGTTTCGCTGGGGCATGACCTGGTTCATCTTTTCCGAAGTGATGTTCTTCATCGCCTTCTTCGGCGCGCTGTTTTATGTACGGCACCTGTCCGGCCCATGGCTGGGCGGCGATGGCGCCAAGGGCCTGGCCAACATGCTGTGGCCCGGTTTCGAGTTCACCTGGCCACTGCTCAACACCCCGGACCCGAAACTCTACCCCGCGCCCAAGGGCATCATCAGCCCTTGGGGCTTGCCGCTGCTCAATACGGTGTTGCTGGTCAGCTCCAGCGTGACCATCACCATCGCCCACCACGCCTTGAAAAAAGGCCATCGCGGCGCACTGAAAATCTGGCTGGCCCTCACCGTGCTGTTGGGCTGTGCCTTCCTCGGTTTTCAGGCCGAAGAGTACATCCACGCCTACAAAGAGCTGGGGCTGACCCTGGGTTCGGGCGTGTACGGCGCGACGTTCTTCATGCTCACCGGGTTCCACGGGGCCCACGTGACCATCGGCACCGTCATCCTGTTCGTGATGCTGATGCGGGTGATGCGCGGGCACTTCAATAACGAGCACCAGTTCGGTTTTGAAGCCGCCAGTTGGTACTGGCACTTCGTCGATGTGGTGTGGATCGGTTTGTTTGTTTTCGTCTACGTGCTCTGACGCGCCGCTTACCAGGGCGCGTGGCTCACCAGTTGGCCGCTGTAGAAACCCCAGGCGATCAGGCCGACGGTGACGGTGGCCAGGCCGACACGAACCATCAAGGCCGTCAGCAGGCGTTTGGAGCTGCTGTCGTCCTTGACCAAGAAGAACAAGCCGCTGAACAGGCTGACAACCGTGGCAATCAGCATCAGGACGATGGCTGCTTTGAGCATGGTGGGGACTCCAGGGGGACGGGATGCAATGGAGTAAAGCTAGTCCGCTTTCTACGTGTGCGGCAACGCCATGAAGACTTTTCGCCCAGGCGTGGTGCCGACCTTGGTGGTGCTGGCGCTGTTACCGCTGTTGGTGTTTCTCGGCTTCTGGCAATTGGGCCGGGGCGAGCAAAAACGCCTGCTGCTCGACAGCTACGCCGAGCGCCGCGCCGCCACGCCTGTGGCGCTGAGCCAGGTGCAGCCTGCCGACCCGGCCTTTCGCCGCGTGCGCCTGCACGGCCAGTTCGACGCCCGCCACAGCCTGCTGTTGGACAACAGCACCCGCGACGGCAAGGTCGGCGTCGAACTGCTGCAACCCTTCCTCGACCAGGCCAGTGGCCAATGGGTGTTGCTCAACCGTGGCTGGTTGCCCTGGCCGGATCGGCGTACGCCACCCCAATTCAGCACCCCGGCCCAGGCCCTGGCTATCAATGCCTGGGTCTATGTCGCGCCGGGCGCCACCTTCCAATTGCACGCCGACCCGGCCAACGCCACGTGGCCTCGCCTGATAACCGCAGTGGCCCCGCCCGCGCTCTGGACCGAGTTGGGCCGCGAGGGCGTTGCCTGGCAACTGCGCGCCGAAAGCGGCCCGGGCACCTACCGCACGGACTGGCCGGTGGTGGCCATGGGGCCGGAAAAACACCTGGGCTATGCCGTGCAGTGGTTCGCCATGGCGCTGGCGCTGCTGGCACTTTACCTCTACCTCGGATGGCACAACGCAAGGGAGAAACACCATGGGAGCGGCCATGAATCCACCCAACACGTCTGACACGCAAGCCCCGCGCAGCCGCGCGCGCGGGCGCCTGCAACTGATCCTGATCCTGGCGCTGGTGATCGGCCCGATGGTGCTGGCCACCGGCATGTACAAATTGCAGTTCTGGGTGCCGCAAAGCCGCAGCTACCACGGCGAACTGATCGGCAACGGCCAGACCCGCGCCGACATCGGCGTGCCCGCCCAGGAGCAGCGCTGGCAAATACTGGTGACCGCGCCCGATGCCTGCGCCGCCGATTGCCAGCAACTGGTGTACCTGGCGCGGCAGATCCAGATCGGCCTGGGCCGCGATGCCTCGCGCGCCAGCCATGCCCTGGCCAGCGCCGCCCCGGTGGCCGCGGCCTATGACGCCCAGTTGCAGCGCGAATACCCGCAATTACAGCGCTACCCGCTGGACCGCGCGGCTTACCTCAAGGGCGCGGGTGCCGAGCAGGGGCCGCGCCTGTGGATCGTCGACCCCCACGGCAACCTGGTGCTGCGCTACGACGCCACGATCAAGGGCAAGGCGCTGCTCAACGACCTGCGCCACCTGCTGAAACTGTCGAACATCGGATAAGGGCATCGTCATGGCCAAACCTGGATTTCGCCTCGCGTTGTTTGCCACCTTGCTGGCGCTGGTGGTCGTGCTGCTGGGCGCCTACACCCGCCTGACCCACGCCGGCCTCGGCTGCCCGGACTGGCCCGGCTGCTACGGCTTTATCAGCGTGCCCAAGAGCGAAGCCCAGTTGGCCCATGCCGAGCTGCACTTTCCCGACACCCCGGTGGAGGCCCACAAGGGCTGGAACGAAATGGTCCACCGCTATTTCGCCGGCTCCCTGGGGCTGGTGATTCTGCTTTTAGCGGCGCGGGCCTATCGCCATCGGCACCGGCCGGAGCAACCGCTGAAACTGCCGCTGTTCGTGTTGGCGGTGGTGATTGCCCAAGCCGCGTTCGGCATGTGGACGGTGACCCTCAAACTCTGGCCGCAAGTGGTCACCGGCCATTTGCTCGGCGGCTTCGCTACCTTGAGCCTGCTGTTTTTGCTGACCTTGCGCCTCTCCGGCGTGCTGCCGGCCCTGACCGTGCCCCGGCGCCTGCAGCATTGGGCGACGGCAGGGCTGTTGTTGGTGATCGGGCAAATCGCCCTGGGCGGTTGGGTCAGTTCCAACTACGCGGCGGTGGCGTGCATCGACTTCCCCACCTGCCACGGGCAATGGTTGCCCCCGGCGGATTTTGCCAACGGCTTTCACCTCACCCAGCACATCGGCCCCAATTACCTGGGCGGCCAACTCGACAGCGAGGCGCGCACCGCCATCCACGTCACCCACCGCCTCGGTGCGTTGCTGGTGACCCTGGTGTTGCTAGGCCTGGCGTGGCAGTTGCGCGCGGTGGGCATGACGCGCCTGGCCGCCCTGGTGCTGGTGGCGTTGGCGGCGCAGGTCGGCCTGGGCATCAGCAATGTGCTGTTTCACCTGCCGCTGCCGGTGGCAGTGGCCCACAACGCCGGGGGGGGGGCGCTGCTGCTGACCCTGGTGCTGGTCAATTACCACGCACGCACCAGCCTGGTGCGGGTGCGGCGCCCAGCATTCGCGGGTTGGCGGCTCAGCCCGCGCAAACAGGCCAACGGCCTCATCACAATCAAAGGAGAGATGCCATGGCGACCTTGATCGGCGAACGTCACAGCCAGGCGATCTGGCGCGACTACCTGGAGCTGACCAAACCCAAAGTGGTGGTGCTGATGCTCATCACCTCGTTGGTCGGCATGTTCCTGGCCACCCGCGCCGGGGTGCCGTGGACGGTGCTGGTGTTCGGTAACCTGGGCATCGCCCTGTGTGCTGGCGGCGCGGCGGCGGTCAACCACGTGGTGGACCGGCGCATCGATGCCGTGATGGCGCGCACCCACAAGCGGCCCCTGGCCGAGGGCCGGGTGTCGCCCGCCGCCGCGCTGACCTTTGCCATGGCCCTGGCGGTGCTGGGGCTGGCCTTGCTGCTGGCGTTCACCAACCCGTTGGCAGCCTGGCTGACCCTGGCCTCGCTGCTCGGCTACGCGGTGGTCTACACCGGGTTTCTCAAGCGTGCCACGCCGCAGAACATCGTCATCGGGGGCCTGGCCGGGGCCGCGCCGCCGCTGCTGGGCTGGGTGGCAGTGACCGGGCACATCAGCGCCGAACCGCTGTTGCTGGTGCTGATTATCTTCGCCTGGACGCCGCCGCACTTCTGGGCCCTGGCCATCCACCGCAAGGAGGAATACGCCAAGGCTGACATCCCGATGCTGCCGGTGACCCACGGCGAGCACTACACCAAGGTGCATATCCTGCTGTACACCTGCGTGCTGCTGGCCGTGAGCCTGATGCCCTACGTGATCCGCATGAGCGGCATGCTCTATCTGCTGTGTGCCCTGGGCCTGGGCGCGAAGTTTCTGCATTGGGCCTGGGTGTTGTACCGTGGCGGTCGGCCGCACGCGGCGATCAACACCTTCAAGTACTCTATCTACTACTTGTTCCTGCTGTTTATCGCCCTGCTCGTAGACCACTACCTAGTGTTGAACCTATGACTCGAACTCAGAAAACCGTTTTCATCCTCGTCGCCCTGGTGGCCCTGGTCATGGGCCTGACCGTCAATAAAGTGCTCACGGGCAAGGGCCAGGGCGACCCCACCGCGCTGATCGACGCCGGCATCATCCTGCTGCCGCAAAGCCGCAACCTGCCGGATGTGCAGATGACCAACCAGGAAGGCCAGAGCGTCACGGTCAATGAACTCAAGGGCAAATGGAGCCTGTTGTTCTTCGGCTACACCTTTTGCCCGGACATCTGCCCCACCACCTTGGCCCAACTGCGCCAGATCAAGAGCGAGCTGCCCAAGGAGGCGGTGGACAACCTGCAAATCGTGCTGGTCAGCGTCGACCCCAACCGCGACAACCCCACGCAGCTCAAGCAATACCTGGGCTACTTCGACCCGCAGTTCGTGGGGCTGACCGGCGCTAACGTGGAGGATGTGCAGAAGGTCGCTAACGCGGTAAGCATCCCGTTCATCCCGGCCGACATCAACAAGCCCAACTACACGGTGGACCATAGCGGCAACCTCGCCGTGATCGGCCCGGACGGCACCCAGCGCGGCTTCATTCGCGCGCCGTTGAACAACCAGAAACTGGTGGCCCAGTTGCCGGAACTGCTCAAACGCCCTTAAGCCTGGGCCGTTGCGCAAAAAAAGGGGGCGCAATCGATGCGCCCCCTTTTTTCGTGTTAACGCAGCAATCAGAACGCCGGCACGACCGCGCCTTTGTATTTTTCCAAGATGAAGGCTTTTACTTCCGGGCTATGCAGCGCGGTGACCAGCTTCTTCATGGCCTCGCTGTCCTTGTTGTCCGGGCGGGCCACCAAGATGTTCACGTAAGGCGAGTCTTTGCCTTCGATCACCAGGGCGTCCTTGGCCGGGTCGAGCTTGGCTTCCAGTGCGTAGTTGGTGTTGATGAGCGCCAGGTCAACCTGGGTCAGCACGCGTGGGATGGTGGCGGCTTCCAGTTCGCGGAACTTGAGGCCTTTTTCGTTCACGGTGATGTCTTTGATGGTCGCCAGGATGTTCGTGGCGTCCTTCAACTTAATCACGCCAGCCTTATCCAGCAGCAGCAAGGCGCGGCCGCCGTTGGTGGCGTCGTTGGGGATCACCACGGTGGCGCCGCTTGGCAGTTCGGCCAGTTTTTTGAATTTGCTGGAGTAGGCGCCCAGGGGCTCCAGGTGCACACCAGCCACGCTCACCAAGTGAGTGCCCTTGGCCTTGTTGAACTCATCCAGGTACGGCTGGTGCTGGAAGAAGTTGGCGTCCAGGCGTTTTTCGGCCACTTGCACGTTGGGCTGCACGTAGTCGGTGAACTCCTTGACCTTGAGGGTCACGCCTTCTTTTTCCAGGGCCGGTTTGAGGAAGTTGAGAATCTCGGCGTGGGGCACCGGTGTGGCGGCCACGGTCAGGGTCTCGGCGGCCTGAGCGGAAAAGGCTGCAACGGCAGCGAATGCGACGAGTAGTTTTTTCATCCAGCAGACTCCTTGTTCAGACAGGTCCGGCCAAACCGGCGGTTGTCTTTATTTTCGGGAAAAGTGCACCACCAGCTTATCGCCGACGGTTTGCAGAACTTGGACCAGCACCAGCAACAGCACCACGGTGACCACCATCACATCGGTTTGGAAGCGCTGGTAGCCGAAGCGGATCGCCAGGTCGCCCAGGCCACCGGCGCCGACCACACCGGCCATTGCCGTGTAGGAAACCAGCGTGATCGCTGTCACCGTAATCGCCGCGAAGATGCCGGGGCGAGCCTCGGGCAGCAGCGCGTTGGTGATGATCTGCCGTGTGGTGGCGCCCATGGACTGAGTCGCTTCAATGATGCCGCGATCCACTTCCCGCAGGGCGGTTTCCACCAGCCGCGCGAAGAACGGCGTGGCGCCGACCACCAGGGGCGGAATCGCGCCCGCCACACCCAGCGACGTGCCGGTGATGAGCACCGTGAACGGAATCATCACGATCAACAGGATGATGAACGGCAGCGAGCGCAGGATGTTCACGATCAGCGACAGCAGGGCGTAGAGGCTTTTTTGCTCCAGCAGTTGGCGCGGGCTGCACAAAAACAGCAGTACGCCCAGGGGCAGGCCCAGCAGGACGGTGAACAGCAGCGAGCCGCCGAGCATCATCAGGGTGTCGCCGGTGGCGAGCCAGATTTCGTACCAGTCGATATTGGCGAAGAAACTCACAAACGCTTCCATCAGCGCAGCACCTCCATGTGGACATCGGCCGCGGTGAAGCGGGCAAAGGCCGCTTCCATGTCACCGCCGGTGATGGCCAGGGTCAGTTGGCCGTAAGGCGTGTCTTTGATGCGGTCGATACGGCCGGCGAGGATGCTGTAGTCCACCCCCGTTTCGCGGGCGACGGTGCCCAGCAATGGTGCGTAGGTCGCGTCGCCCTGGAAGGTCAGACGTACGATGCGGCCCGGCACGTGGGCGAAGTCGTCGCGTTGCTCGCTTTCGTCGATCTGCTCGGCTTCCTGGACAAAACGCTTGGTGGTCGGGTGCTTGGGGTGCAGGAACACGTCGGCCACCGAACCCTGCTCGACGATCACGCCAGCATCCATCACCGCGACTTGGTCGCAAACCCGGCGGATCACGTCCATTTCATGGGTAATCAGCACGATGGTCAGGTTCAGTTCGCGGTTGATCTCGGCCAGCAATTGCAGGACAGACGCCGTGGTTTGCGGGTCAAGAGCGCTAGTGGCTTCGTCGCACAGCAGGATTTTCGGCTTGGTGGCCAGGGCGCGGGCGATGCCGACCCTTTGCTTCTGGCCGCCGGACAACTGCGCCGGGTACTTCTTGGCGTGGTCCTGCAGGCCTACCCGGGCCAGCAACTCGGCGACGCGGCGCTCGATCTCGCTGCGCGACAGTTCGCCGGCCAGGGTCAGCGGCAGCGCGACGTTGTCGGCCACGGTCTTGGAGGCCAACAGGTTGAAGTGTTGGAAAATCATCCCGACCTGCTGGCGGAAGCGGCGTAGGCCTTTGGCGTCGAGGGCGGTGACTTCTTCACCGTCCACCGTGATGATGCCGCCGCTTGGCTCTTCCAGACGGTTTATCAGACGCAGCAGGGTGCTTTTTCCTGCACCGGAATGGCCAATTAGGCCGAAGACCTGACCGTTCTCCACCCGCAAATTCGTCGGGTGCAGGGCGGGAATATCCTTGCCGGAAACCCGGTAGGTTTTGTGGATGTTTTGAAACTCGATCACGTAGCGAACCTTGTGGGGCGCGTTAGAAAAGGGGCAGCGGTAAGCCGGGCGCGCATTTTAGCCTGTCCGTATAGAGGTTCTTAGCATTTATTTCGCAATGAACCAACGATTTGGCAATAACGCGAGCAAAGGTCATAAAAAAGGAACGGCGCCTACAACCACCAGTCATTACTTAAGCAACTCGAAACTCCCGGGTGCCGTGCCCGGGTTTTTGCCCCCAGCGCCGCCATGGTTGCGGCCCGCAAACGAGGAGTTTTTGTCTGATGAGCACGAAAAAACCAGCCCCGCCGCCCAAGAGCGAGCTAGCGGGCACCGACACCGCTGACCGCGCCAACACCAACGCCAAGTTGCAGAGCCTGGAGCGCTTCCGTTCCGACGCCACCGGCCAGGCCCTGCGCACCAACCAGGGCGTGAAAATCGCCGACAACCAGAACACTCTGAAGGTCGGCGCACGTGGGCCTTCGCTGCTGGAAGACTTCATCATGCGTGAGAAAATCACGCACTTTGACCATGAGCGGATTCCCGAACGCATCGTCCACGCCCGCGGAACTGGCGCCCATGGTTACTTCCAGAGCTATGCCGACCACTCGGCCCTGACCAAGGCCGGGTTCCTAACCGACCCGCAGAAGAAAACCCCGGTGTTCGTGCGCTTTTCCACGGTGCAGGGGCCCCGTGGTTCCGGGGACACCGTGCGGGATGTGCGGGGTTTCGCGGTGAAGTTTTTTACCGACGAAGGTAACTTCGACCTGGTCGGCAACAACATGCCGGTGTTTTTCATACAGGACGCGATTAAGTTTCCCGACTTCGTCCACGCGGTAAAACCCGAGCCCCACAACGAAATACCTACCGGCGGCTCGGCTCACGACACGTTTTGGGACTTTGTCTCCCTGCAACCGGAGTCGGCGCACATGGTGATCTGGGCCATGTCCGACCGAGCCATTCCTAAAAGCCTACGCACCATGCAGGGTTTTGGGGTGCACAGCTTTCGCCTGATTAACGCTGAGGGCCGGTCCAGCTTCGTCAAGTTCCACTGGCGGCCGGCCGCCGGCACCTGTTCGCTGGTGTGGGACGAAGCGCAGAAGCTGGCGGGCAAGGATACCGACTACCATCGCCGGGACCTGTGGGAAGCCATCGAGTGCGGGGATTACCCGGAGTGGGAATTCGGCGTGCAGATCATCGCCGAAGAAGACGAGCACACATTCGACTTCGACATTCTCGACCCCACCAAGTTGATCCCCGAAGAGCTGGTGCCCATCACGCCCCTGGGCAAAATGGTGCTCAACCGCAACCCGGACAACTTCTTCGCCGAAACCGAGCAAGTGGCGTTCTGCCCTGGGCATATCGTGCCGGGCATCGACTTTTCCAATGACCCGTTGCTACAAGGCCGGCTGTTTTCCTACACAGATACCCAGATCAGCCGGCTGGGCGGGCCGAATTTTCATGAGCTACCCATCAACCGCCCTGTCGCGCCATTCCACAATGGCCAGCGCGACGCCATGCACCGCACCACCATCGACAAAGGTCGGGCCTCGTATGAGCCCAACTCCATCGATGGCGGCTGGCCAAAGGAAACCCCTGCGGCCGCACGGGATGGCGGCTTCGAGAGCTACCCAGAGCGTATCGACGCGCACAAGATTCGCCAGCGTAGCGAGTCGTTCAGCGACCACTTCTCCCAGGCGCGGCTGTTTTTTCGCAGCATGAGCAAGCACGAGCAAGAGCACATCATCGCGGCGTACAGCTTTGAGCTGGGCAAGGTCGAGCGCGAGTTCATTCGTGCGCGCCAGGTCAACGAGATCCTGGCCAATATCGACCTGGAACTGGCTCGCCGCGTGGCGCACAACCTGGGCCTGCCGGCGCCGACCCAGGGCACGCAGGTCGAACGCAAGACCAAGCCTGAGCGTTCGCCGGCGCTGAGCCAGGTGAACCTGCTGTCGGGAGACATCAAGACGCGCAAGGTGGCGATACTGGCCGCCAACGGTGTGGACGGGGCGGCAATCAGTGCGCTGAAAAAAGCCCTTGAGGCCGCTGGTGCCCACGCCAAGTTGCTGGGGCCGACCTCGGCGCCGGTCACCACTGCTGATGGCAAGGTACTCGCGGTGGATGGCTCCATGGAGGGGCTGCCCTCGGTGGCGTTCGACGCGGTGTTTGTGCCCGGTGGTGCCAAATCGGTACAGGCTTTGAGCACCGATGGGGTGGCGCTGCACTACCTGTTGGAGGCCTACAAGCATTTGAAGGCGATTGCCTTGGCCGGTGAGGCCAAGCAGTTGTTGCAAGTGCTGCACCTGGAGGCTGATGCGGGGTTGATCGTGGGCGCGGACGCCAAGGCGTTAAAGGCGTTCTTTGCCGCAATCGCCCAGCATCGGGTCTGGGCGCGCGAGGCGAAGGCCAAGGGCATACCAGCCTGACTCGCGGCCTCTGATCGCCGCGTCAAGCCCGTTCCCACCGTGATGTGGGAACGGGCCGGCAGGTCTTACAGTCCGTCGCGCAGGACTTCTACTTTCCAGCGCTGGCGGATGTTCACCGCCTCATAGGTATTGACCCAATCCTCGCTGATGGGTGGCGCGACACTGTTGTCACTGCGCGGAATTACATCATTGAGTGCGGGGGCCTTCGGATAACTGGTCCATGGAATGTTCAGGGGGTTGAAGGGGTTGGACGGGATGTCCTGGAACACCATGGAATCGTCGGGGATTACTTTAAGTTGGTCTTGATCGACATATAAACGCCAGCTCTTATTGAAGTTAGAATGCAGGCGGTCCGCACTCCAGTACCACTGCTGTCGGTTGTCAATTTTGCATTGCTCAGTGATTAAGGTGCCGCGATCCTCATCAACGTTCAGGCACGATTCGCTTGCCCGATTCACATAACGTTTTTGATCGTCATATCCCCACTGCTGGTGAGGGTTGGTTCCGGAGCAAGATTCCATTGTGGTGTCTTTGCCGGGGTTCGCGGTCAAGCATTTGCCCTCGCCGTACTGGGATCGAATCAGCACAGTGATTTCTCGGGTCAAGTAAGGACTGTTCAGGTCCAGTTCGTAGTTTTGTATATCTTGGAAGTTTTCTAAGTCTTCCTTTGACTCAATGCTTGAGCGGTTATACCACCATTCATTTTTGGCCAAGGTATAGCCACCGCCAATAATGACGGTTGCCGGGCCGGTGTAAGTGCCAGGCAGTTCCCATAATGTATAAGAGTCCAGCGAGGCGGAGCGCATCATCGGCGTCATTCGGTGTTCATTCAGAACAGGGAGGGTCGCAGTATTGCGTTCAAAAAGCACTGACTTTAACTTCGTATCGATCAAAGCCTGCCATTCGACACCTTGTTTAGTGTCCGTGGCGATCAAAGAATAATCCTTGAACTTGTAGGCCAGGGTCTTACTGATTTCATGGGTTATGTTGGCGTTGATACTGAAGGGGGTTTTTGCCGCGAACTCAAGTTGCTCCTTGGGCGTGGCGCTGATTTCGCCGCCCAGTGAGCCGCCAATGGCGAACCCCTGCCTTTTCGTTTCGGAAAAATCAAACTCGGTTCGAGAGTCGCTCACCGGGGAAAAATCCACCAGCGCTGGCGTCACGCCTTTGGCGCTCAGGCCATGGGAGAAAGTATAGGCGTGTGGCAAGTACGCCCCCCACAGGTTATTGCCTTCGCCTCCGATGACCACACCATTTTGGGATGACTTGACGGTGGTTGGGCTCGCATTGATGAGGACGAATTTCTTGTCCTGGCTCAGGGTCACGCTGCGAATGACATCAATATTGACCACGGATGAAACCTGGCCATCGGGGTTGCTCAGTTGAATGTTGTAGGTGAGTTTGGGCAAACCGGCGAGGTTTGGTTCCGCCCCTGTATGACGCAGCGGGAGTGGTCGGCGTACGAGTGTTTTGGCTTGTGCGATCAAGTCGCTTTCTGCCGGCCCATCAAGGCGATAAACATCAATGGCGCCATTTTTACCGCGTTTGAACAGCGCGTAGTCAAAGGGGCCGGACAGGCCAAAGATGCTGGAGACTTTTTTGCGAAGTTCCGCGGAACGGCTGTCCGATTTCAACAGCACGGCCATGTTGGAAGCGAATACTTTCTTTACTTTTTCGAGGGCCTGGTCATCGTCGGCAATGGCGGCAATATCGAGGAAGGCAAAGGAGTTCGTTTTATGCTTGGAAATGAATTGCTCCAACTCCCGGTTACCAATGTCTGCGCCTTGAACGTTTGATTTGACGACGGAGGAAGGTGTGCCAAACATCAAGATGGGTTCGTTGCCCGATACTCCCTCCTGTGCCAGGCTACCTCGCACAACAGCCATCGTTAGAAGCCCGAACATAAATACTTTACTGCAGGTTCTTATTTTCACTATTACATCCTTGTCGTTCAATATTTTCTGTAATAAATAAAATTCGTTGGCCGCCTATTGAATGATAGGGCTCACTAGGCAGAGGTTTTCCGAGCACACTCAAAAATAAAAAAGGCGGCGACAAACTCAAGCTAGCAAGATAAAGCGCTAGCGCAATGATAAAACATGAAAGGAAATAATATCCCGAGTAACTATTGCTTGTGGCCAGCACGCTCTTGGGACTATTCGAACTGCTAGTGGGTAATTTGGATTAATGCAGGTTAATTGTATTCACATGAGTGGCGGAGGTTTTTCATTCAAACGAAAACACCCTTTTCCTTCGAGCCCCAACCCGATGCGGGAGGGTGAAGAAAAAGGGCGTTGCGTCGTTGTGCAGGAGGGTTACGGTGCCTTGCGTGGGCTCAAGACCAGTTGCGCGGGGACGTGGCGCAAGATCTGGCGCTGAATCTTAAGGTCGAAACCAGCATCGAGTTTTTTCACCCGTTTGGTCAGCAGAGTGGCCAGCCAAGGATAGTCCTGGGTGCGGGGTGCTTGAATGGCGACGTCGCACTGGTAATTCACCACATCGGCGGCGATGGCGTCGAGTTGCCGGCGCAATTTCCGGCTATCGCCGATGTTCAGCGCGATAGTGGTGCTCGGCGCGGTCGGGTCGATTAGCTTGGCGGCCGGTTTGGCTTCGGCAGCTTTGAGGGCGGCTTCGACTTTATCCAGCTCGGCCTTGCGGGCGTGGGCGATGGCGCTGTTGACGCCGCCGGTCAGCGCCGGGGCCTTGGGCATCAGCGCGCGGGCTCGGCTCAGGGCGGTGGCGGCGGCGTTGACGTCGCCTTTTTGCAGCACGATCTGGCTGCGTTGCAGGTACGCCTCGGCCAATTGGCGCTGGTATTGCTCCAGGGCCGGGTCGTTCGGCGCCTGGGCCTGCAAGGTGTTGAGTTGGTCTTCGGCAGTGGCCAGCTCGCTGCTGGCAATGCTTTGCTCCAGTTGTGCAATGGCCGTAGCCCGGGCGTCCGGGGCTTCGGTGGCGGCTGGCGGGGTGCTTTGGCAGGCGCCCAGCAACAGGGTGAATGCAACAAGGAGCAGATAACGGGAGGCGAACGGCTTCATTCCTGCGACTCTCTGATTGCGCAAAAAACGAGCAAGTCTACACCCCTCGGCGGGGCAGGACAAAACTCAGCAAAAACAGGGCGGCGGCCGTCACCACGATGGATGGACCGGCCGGCGTGTCCTTGAACCATGACAGCGCCAGGCCACCAACGACTGCGAGCATACCCAACAGGCTCGCGCCCAGGGCCATTTGTTCCGGCGAGCGGGCGTGGCGTTGTGCCGCAGCGGCCGGGATGATGAGCAGCGAGGTAATCAGCAGCACGCCGACAATCTTCATCGCCACCGCGATCACCACGGCGATCAACAGCATCAGCACCAAGCGCAGCGCCGCCACCGGCAGGCCTTCGACCCGTGCCAGCTCTTCGTGCACGGTGACCGCCAGCAAGGGGCGCCACAAGGCCACCAGCAACGCCAGGACCGCTGCGCTGCCGCCCAGGATCCAGGCCAGGTCGGCGGGGCTGATGGCTAGCAGATCGCCGAACAGGTACGCCATCAGGTCGATCCGAACGTCGTGCATGAAGCTTAGTACGACCAGGCCGAGTGAGAGGGTGCTAGGGGCAAGAATACCCAGCAGCGTGTCGGATGCCAGGGATTGGCGGTGTTGCAGGGTCACCAGCAACACCGCCAGCAGCAGGCACCCGGCAGTGACGGCGACGGCAGGGCTGACATCCAGTAAAAAGCCCAGGGCCACGCCCAGCAGCGCCGCGTGGGACAGGGTGTCGCCAAAGTAGGCCATGCGCCGCCAGACCACGAACGAGCCCAGGGGGCCCGCAACGACCGCCAGGGCCAGGCCTGCCAGCAGGGCGTAGAGCAGAAAATCAGCCATGCTTGCAGCCATCTCCGTGAACGTGTGGGGTATCGCTGACCACCGCGCCATGCAGGTCATGGGCGTGGTCGTGATGGTGGTGGTAGATCGCCAGGCTCTGGGCGTTCTTGCCGAACAGCTCGACGAACGCCGGGTCGCCGCTGACCTGCTCGGGGTGGCCGGAGCAGCATACGTGACGGTTGAGGCACACCACTTGGTCGGTGGTGCTCATCACCAGGTGCAGGTCGTGGGAAACCATCAGCACGCCGCAGCCGTGGCGGTCGCGCAGGCGTGTAATCAGGCTATACAGCTCGGCCTGCCCGGCGACATCAACGCCTTGTACCGGTTCGTCGAGCACCAGCAGTTCCGGTTCGCGCAGTAAGGCGCGGGCTAGCAACACGCGCTGCATCTCGCCGCCGGAAACGCTCTGTACCGGGCTGTCGATGACCTTTTCGGCGCCCACTTCTTTGAGGGCCGCCAGCGCGCGCGGGCGATCCACCCCCGGCACCAGTCGCAGAAAACGTAGCACCGAAAGGGGCAACGTCGGGTCCACATGGAGTTTTTGCGGCATGTAGCCGACCCGCAGCTTCGGCTTGCGCCACACCGTGCCGCTGTCGGGCTTGAGCAGGCCGAGCACGGCGCGCACCAGGGTGGTCTTGCCAGCGCCGTTGGGGCCGATCAGGGTGACGATTTGCCTGGGCTCGACGCTCAGTTGGATGTTGTCGAGCACGGTTTGCCCGGCGAAGGTCACCGCAACCTGATCGAGACGGATCAATGCAGTGCTCATCAAGCCTCCTGGCAGCCCGAACACAGGCCGACAATTTCGACGGTTTGGCCTTCCACCACAAAACCCACCTCGCGGGCGCTGCTGACAATCGCGTCGCTGATGGATTTTTGCTCCAGCTCAATGGCGGCGTGGCATTGGCGGCAAATCAGGAACTGGCCCTGGTGGGCGTGCTCGGGGTGATTGCAGCCGATAAAGGCGTTGAGGGACGAGATGCGATGGACCAGGCCGTTTTCCAGGAGAAAGTCCAAGGCGCGGTACACGGTGGGTGGCGCGGCGCGGCGACCGTCCTGCTCGCTGAGTACGGCGAGGATGTCGTAGGCGCCCAGCGGTTTGTGGCTTTGCCAGACCAGTTCCAGCACTCGGCGGCGCAGTGCGGTCAGGCGCAGGCCTTTACGGGCGCAAAGCGCATCGGCTTGCGACAACGCGCTGTGGACGCAATGGGAGTGGTCATGGGGACGGCTGGCCAGCGGTGTAATAGGCATGAGCGGCGACGATGTTTGTGAGAGACGTTATTATGTTACCCGTTCTCGCCTCTGTGAGTGGTCATCGTGTCCCGACTTTTTGCCATCCTTGTCACATTTACTGCCAGTTTGTTCGCCTTGGGCAGCGCCCAGGCCGAGGTCAGCGTCCTGACCAGCATCAAGCCTCTACAACTGATTGCCGCTGCCGTGCAGGACGGTGTGGCGGTGCCCGAGGTGTTGCTACCGCCCGGTGCGTCGCCCCATAACTTTGCGCTGCGCCCGTCTGATGTAAGGCGCGTGCAGTCGGCGGACCTGCTGTATTGGATCGGCCCGGACATGGAAGGCTTTCTGCCGCGTGTCCTGAAAAACCGCACCCTGCCGGCCGTGGCGGTGCAAGAGCTGCCGGGGTTGCAACTGCGCCATTTTGGCGAAGATAGCCACTCCCACGACGAAGATTCCGACGAGCATGACCACGATCACCGCCCTGGCAGTTTGGATGCGCATCTGTGGTTGTCGTCGGTCAACGCCCGGGTGATCGCAGAAAAAATGGCGGCGGATCTGAGCGCTGCCGACCCTGCCAACAGCGCGCGCTATCAAAGTAACCTCAAGGCTTTTGAGGCGCGCCTCGATGCGTTGGACGGGCGCTTGAAGGCGCGTTTGGCCGCAGTGGCGGGCAAGCCGTACTTCGTGTTCCACGAGGCGTTCGACTACTTCGAGGCCAGCTATGGCCTCAAGCACGCCGGGGTTTTCAGCGTAGCGGCCGAGGTGCAACCCGGTGCCCAGCATGTGGCGGCGATGCGCAAGCGTTTGCAGGAAGTGGGCAAGACCTGCGTCTTCAGCGAGCCACCCCTGCGCCCGCGGCTGGCCGAGACGCTGGTGGCCGGGCTGCCGGTGAAACTGGCGGAACTGGATGCGCTGGGCGGCTATACCCCGGCCGCTGCCCAGGGTTATGAGCAGATGCTGGAGAAACTGGGCACTGACCTGGCGGGATGCCTGGAGTCGCTGTAGGAAGCGGGCTTGCCCGCGCTGGGCTGCGCAGCAGTCCTAAAACGCGGTAAACGCAAATGAGGGCTGCTGTGCGCCCCAGCGCGGGCGAGCCCGCTTGTTACAAGGCAAAGGGTAAGGGTGTCTGGATCTGCTGGCGCTGGGCCAGGCGTTGTTGAAATTCCATCGGGTCGTGGATCAACACGTCCTGGCCGGCGAAGGACTCGGCGGCAATCAGGCGCGACAGCCAGAACCGCACACAGGCAATGCGCAGCATCGTTGGCCATAGCTCGGCTTCGGCGGCAGTGAACGGCCGCAGCGCGGCATAGGCGCCGAGCAAGGCCCGCGCGCGCGGCCCATCGATGGCGCCGGTGTCATCCGAGCACCAATCGTTCAGGGCAATGGCCACGTCATAGAGCATTGGTCCGGAACAGGCGTTATAGAAGTCAATCAACCCGGTCAGGTGAGTGCCCTCGAACATCGCGTTGTCGCGGAACAGGTCGGCGTGGATGTTGGCTTGCGGCAGCGCGAGGATTTTCGCCTTGCCCTGTGTGATTTCTTCCAGGCTGCCTTGCAACAGGGCTTGCTGCACGGCGTCGAGGTGGGGCATCAACTGCATGCCTTCGGCCTGCATCCAATCCAGGCCCCGGTCGGTCTTGCGCTCGATCACGTTATCGCGTGTGGCCAGGTGCAGGTGGCCGAGCAAATCGCCCACTTGGGCGCAGTGCTGGGCATTGGCCTGCTTGATGTGCTTGCCCGCCAGGCGTGGTTGCAGCAGCGCAGGCTTGCCCGCCAGCTCGCGCAGCGCCTGGCCGTCGGTGGTGCGTAGCGCGTAGGGCACCGGCAGGTCGGCATCGTGGAGCACATCGAGCAGTTGGATGAAAAACGGCATCTCCTGGACAGGGCCGCGCTCAACCAGGGTCAGGACGAATTCGCCACGCTCCAGGCTGATAAAGAAATTGGTGTTTTCGCTACCGGCGGCAATTCCCTGGAAGTCGAGCAGGCGGCCAAGCCCATAGGGGGCGAGAAAGGTTTCCAGCTCAGGCCGAGCCAGGGGGGTGAACACAGACATGGTTTAAAACTGCCAGTACGGGCGCCGCGGTCGAGCCGACGCCGATTTAAAGTTAAGAAGTTACTTCCACTCGAAGATTTTCCACGACGGAATCAACATGTCGGGCTGGTCCGAGCGGATGAAGTTCGCGTCAGTGCCATCGGCGCGCACCAAAAAGTAAGGCTTTCCACCTTTGGGCGTGACTTTAATGGCGTACAGGAAACCGTTTTGGCGGTATTCCTGGATGGTCTTGTTACCTTCGGTGCGGATGGTAACTTCCGGGTCCGCTGATGGCGCATCCTCTGCCGCAATCACGGTCAATGGCACGATTGCAATCAGGCCGGCGAGCAGCAAGCGATTTAGTGAACGCATGATAACCTTGTCCTTTTGTTGTCAACGGTCCCGCCATTCTAGCGCCGGACCCGCCGAAAAGGTTGATCGTGCTCATGAGCCAAGCTCCCCTCGTCCTGGTGGACGGTTCTTCTTACCTCTATCGCGCCTTCCACGCGATGCCGCCGCTGACCACCTCCAAAGGCATGCCGACCGGCGCGGTCAAGGGTGTGTTGAACATGCTCAAAAGCCTGCGCAAGCAATACCCGGACAGCCCGTTCGCGGTGGTATTCGACGCCAAGGGCGGTACGTTTCGCGATGAGATGTTCGCTGACTACAAGGCCAACCGCCCCAGCATGCCGGACGACATGCGGGTGCAGATCGAACCGCTGCACGCCAGCGTGCGTGCCCTGGGTTTCCCGCTGCTGTGCGTTGAAGGTGTCGAGGCCGATGACGTAATCGGCACCCTGGCCCGCAGTAGTGCGGCTGCCGACCGCCCGGTGGTGATCTCCACCGGCGACAAGGACATGGCGCAACTGGTCGATGGCCACATTACGCTGGTCAACACCATGTCGGAAACGTCGATGGACGTGGCTGGCGTGAAGGCGAAGTTTGGTGTCGCTCCTGAGCAGATCATCGATTTGCTGGCCTTGATGGGCGACTCCTCCGACAACATCCCAGGCGTCAAAGGCGTTGGCGAGAAGACCGCGGTCGGCCTGCTGGTGGGCGTCAATGGCGGCTTGAAAGAGCTTTACGACAACCTCGACCTAGTGCCGACGCTGCCGATCCGTGGGGCCAAAACCTTGCCGGCGAAGTTGCTGGAACACAAGGACATGGCGTTCCTGTCCTACCGCTTGGCGACCATCAAGGTCGATGTGCCGCTGGACATTGGCCTGGACGACCTGCACCTGGCCGAGCCGGACCGCGATAAGCTCGCTGAACTCTACTCTTTGATGGAGTTCAAGACTTGGATCGATGAGCTGCAACGCGACGTAAAGCGCGCCGAGCAGCAGGCCCAGGCCAAGGTGGCCGAAGCTGAGCCTGTCGAAGCGACGGAGGCAGAGGCCGATGAGCCCGCAACCGACATCCCGGCGTACGAAACCATCCTCGACCAGGCACGTTTTGACGTGTGGCTGCGTAAGCTCAACGACGCCAAGCTGTTTTCCTTCGACACGGAGACCACCGGCGTAGATGCCCAGCAGGCGCAATTGGTGGGGCTTTCTTTTGCCGTGCAGGCTAACGAAGCCGCTTATATTCCGCTGACGCACTCTTACATCGGCGTGCCGGATCAGTTGGACCGCGACACCGTGTTGCGTGCGCTCAAGCCGTTGCTGGAAGACCCGAGCAAGCTCAAGGTCGGCCAGCACGCCAAGTTCGACATGAACATCCTCGCCAACTGCGCCATTGGCGGCGACCCAGCCTGCGGCATCATGGTGCGCGGAATTGCCTTCGACACCATGCTCGAGTCCTACGTGCTCAACGCCACCGCGACCCGTCATGACATGGACAGCCTGGCGCAAAAATACCTGGGCTACACCACCACCAGTTTCCAGGACATCGCCGGCAAAGGGGTCAAGCAGCTCACCTTCGACCAGATCGCCCTCGAACAGGCTGGGCCCTATGCGGCCGAGGACGCGGACGTGACCCTGCGCCTGCACCTGGCGCTGCATGAGCAGCTCGCGGCCATTCCGAGCCTGGCCAAAGTATTGACCGATATTGAAATGCCATTGGTGCCCGTGCTGGCGCGGATTGAGCGCCAGGGCGCATTGGTCGATGCCGCGCTGCTGGGCGTGCAAAGCATCGAGCTGGGGGACAAGATGGTCGCCCTGGAGCGCCAGGCCTTCGAGATCGCCGGTGAGGAGTTCAACCTCGGTTCACCCAAGCAGCTGGGGGTCATCCTCTACGAGAAGCTTGGCCTGCCGGTATTGAAGAAAACCGCCAAGGGCCAGCCGTCCACTGCCGAGGAAGTGTTGGCGAAACTGGCCGAAGATGACTACCCGCTGCCCAAGGTGCTGATGCAGTACCGCTCTATGAGCAAGCTCAAGAGCACCTACACCGACCGCTTGCCCGAGCAGATCAACCCGCGTACCGGGCGCATCCACACCTCCTATCACCAGGCCGTGGCGGCCACGGGGCGCCTGTCTTCCAGCGACCCGAACCTGCAAAACATCCCCGTGCGCACCGCCGAAGGGCGGCGCATTCGCCAGGCCTTCGTTGCGCCCAAGGGCTACAAGCTCCTGGCGGCGGACTACTCGCAGATCGAGCTGCGCATCATGGCGCACCTGGCCAAGGATGCGGGTTTGCTCAGTGCCTTTCGCAATAACCTGGACGTGCACACCGCGACGGCGGCGGAAGTGTTCAAGGTAGACCTAGCGGCCGTCACCTCCGACCAGCGGCGCAGCGCCAAGGCGATCAACTTCGGGCTGATCTATGGCATGGGCGCGCAGAAACTGGGCAAGAGCATTGGCGTCGATACCAAGCAGGCCAAGGCCTACATCGACACCTACTTTGCCCGCTACCCCGGTGTTCGCGACTACATGGAGCGCACCCGCGCCCAGGCCTCGGAGCAGGGCTACGTGGAGACGCTCTTCGGGCGGCGCCTATACCTGCCCGAGATTCACTCCAATAAACCGCAAGAGCGCGCGGGTGCTGAACGCACGGCGATCAATGCGCCGATGCAGGGTACTGCGGCCGATATCATCAAGATCGCCATGGTGGCGGTGGATAACTGGCTGGCCGAATCCGGCCTGGACGCCAAAGTCATCCTGCAAGTGCACGACGAATTGGTGCTGGAAGTGCGCGAGGACTTGGTGGAGCAAGTCAGCGAGCAGATTCGCGGGCACATGAGCGCAGCAGCGAGCCTGGATGTGCCGCTTTTGGTGGAAGTCGGGGTGGGAAACAACTGGGATGAGGCCCATTAAGGCCATCTGAAGCGTTTTTTTGCTGCGGCATAGTGCCGCGGCAAAAGTAGGCAAATGGCTATTAGTTCAGAAAAGTCTTTCGGCTATCGCCAACTGTTTTTGAAGGGCGTCGGAACTAAAACCGTGAACCACCACTCAGAGTATCTTGAATGGGTGGTGAAGCCCTTCAATGCTCCTATGTTGTGTTAAGTGTTGGCAGATATCCGGATTGCGCCCTAGCGGTCTGGAACTTGGACCCCGAACTTCCCCTCCCCATACGAAGTCCGGGGTTTTTTTTGCGTGAAAACTTCCTATGAATTGAGCACGCTGCGCTAAAAGCGCGGGCCGAAATGCTCATTTACAGCCAGTAAACTCCGCTTTCGACCCGCGCTTTTGCCTTGCCTGCTCATCCCACAGAAAGTTTTTGTCCTGCGCTCACGCCGGGGTTTCTGTGCCTTTGTCGGCCAGTTCCATCCAGCCCGCCAGTACGGTGTAGGCGTCTTCCAGGCCCATGCGTTTGGGGGCGGAGAAGAGTTGGATGGTGATTGCGTCGCCCCAGCCCCTGCGGATGTCGGCCTGTACTTTGAGCAAGGTGTTCTTGGCGGCGCCGTAGGTCAGTTTGTCGGCCTTGGTCAGCAGGATGTGCATGGGCATGCCGCTGGCCACGGCCCAGTCGAGCATCAGCAGGTCGAAGTCGGTCATGGGATGACGGATGTCCATCATCAGAATCAACCCTTTCAGGCTTTCACGCCCGCCCAGGTAGGCTTCCAGGTGGCGCTGCCAGTGCAGCTTCAGCGGGATTGGCACCTTGGCGTAGCCGTAGCCGGGTAGGTCCACCAGGCGTCGCTCGTCGTCCAGCTTGAAAAAGTTCAGCAGTTGCGTACGCCCGGGGGTTTTCGAGGTGCGGGCCAGGCTGGCGTGGGTCAGGGTATTCAGGGCACTGGATTTGCCGGCGTTGGAACGCCCGGCGAAGGCCACTTCAAAGCCTTCGTCGTCGGGGCATTGGTCGACTTTGGCGGCGCTAAGCATGAAGGTGGACTGTTGGCACAGGCCGAGAATGGGGTTCTTGAGTTGCATGGGATTTCCGATGTGGGCGGTGCCGGGAGTGGGTGCGGCAAGCAGTGTCGTTTCCGTTTCAGTAGCGCCAGTATATAATGTCGCAGATTTTGTGTGTGCTTTGTCCCGGCGTAGGATGAAGTCACGGGAGCGTTGACCTTGATTGCGCACTTAGAACGCAGCACGCTCTCAACCCTGAATAGGTCGTTTTATGACGAAATGGCTGCTAGCTGCCGGTGTCTTGATGCCGCTTTACAGCGCTCAGGCTACACAGGATCCGGAAGCTGTGTACAACCGTGTTTGTGGAGCCTGTCATTCCGGCCAACTCCCCATGGCGCCCCGCAAGGGCGATCGGGAAGCTTGGGCGCCACGATTGGCGCAAGGTATGGAGACGCTGGTGCAACACGTGACCCAGGGTTTCAAGGCGATGCCGCCGCGTGGTTTGTGCATGGACTGCAGTGCCGAGGATTACCAAGCAATCATCCACTGGATGAGCGAGTAAGCCCGGCCCATAACTCTTTTAACCCTTAGCCGTAGTTGGATTAGCTGATGAACAAACTGATCGTGAGTCTGCTGTTGACCTTGGGCATCACAGGTATCGCCAATGCTGCAGGCGAGAACGTGAAAGGCGATGCCGCCGCCGGCCAGGCGAAAGCTGCCGTTTGTGGTGCTTGCCATGGCCCTGATGGCAACAGCATGGCGCCAAACTTTCCAAAGCTGGCCGGCCAGGGCGAGAAGTACCTGACCAAGCAACTGCATGACATCAAGTCGGGCAAACGCACTGTGCTGGAAATGACGGGCCTGCTGACCAACCTGAGCGATCAGGACATGGCCGATATCTCCGCTTACTTCGCCAGCCAGAAAGGCAGCGTCGGCGCGGCGGATCCCAAACTCGTGGCGCGTGGTGAAGCCTTGTTCCGTGGCGGCAATCTGGAAAAAGGCCTGCCAGCCTGCACCGGTTGCCACTCGCCAAATGGCGCCGGCAATGCTGCCGCAGGTTTCCCACACATGGGTGGCCAGCACGCGGCTTACATCGCCAAGCAGCTGACTGACTTCCGCAAAGAAGAAGGCGGGCGCACCAACGATGGCGACCTCAAAACCATGCAGACCATCGCCAAGAAGCTCAGCGATGAAGACATCGCCGCAGTGTCGAGCTACATCCAGGGCCTGCACTAAGGCCGGATCGGTTCGCGCGGCGCGGGCTTGAGGCCTTTGCCGCGTTAACGCTCGATTAATCCATCGAGCATAAAAAGGGCGGCCCTGGCCGCCCTTTTTTGTGGCCGCTGCCGTTACACTAGCGAACTCATGCCCGCCGGGACCTGTCTGAGTACAGGCCTGCGAGGCGACCCAATTTTCCAGGAGTAAAGCATGCGTAATCTGATTCTCAGCGCCGCGCTCGTCGGTGCCAGCCTGCTGGGCATGAACGTCCAAGCGGCCCAAGAGCCGCTTGAAGCCGGTAAGCAATACATGGAGCTGAGCAATGCGGTTCCTGTCTCTGTTCCGGGCAAGATCGAAGTGGTCGAGTTGTTCTGGTATGGCTGCCCGCACTGCTATTCGTTCGAGCCGGTCATCAATCCGTGGGTTGAGAAGCTGCCTAAGGATGTGAACTTCAAGCGCATCCCGGCGATGTTCGGCGGTCCTTGGGACGCGCACGGCCAGATGTTCCTGACCCTGGAAGCCATGGGTGTGGAGCACAAGGTGCACGCTGCCGTGTTCGAAGCCATTCAGAAACAACGCAAGCCACTGACCAAGCCTGACGACATGGCTGACTTCCTGGCCACCCAAGGCGTCGATAAAGACAAGTTCCTGGCGACCTTCAACTCCTTCGCGATCAAAGGTCAGGTCAACCAAGCCAAGGAACTGGCCAAGAAGTATGAAATCACCGGTGTACCGAGCCTGGTCGTCAACGGCAAGTATCGCTTTGACCTGGGCACCGCTGGTGGTCCGGAGGGTGTGCTGAACGTGGCCGACCAGTTGATCGTCAAGGAGCGCGCCGCTAAGTAAGCGGCGCCTACCATGCGCCGCTGGAGTACTGATCGGGTCGTTGGCCATCACGACCCGAAGGTCAACGAACATCACTTGGAAGAAACGGGCATGCCCGCGGGCAGCCGTCTGCGTTTGCTCAGTTTCAATATTCAGGTGGGCATCAGTACCGAGCGGTATCGGCACTACCTGACCCGGGGCTGGCAGCACCTGCTGCCGCACACCGGGCGTGCCGATAACCTGCAGAAGATCGGCAACCTGCTGGGGGATTTCGACCTGGTGGCCCTGCAGGAGGCCGATGGTGGCAGCCTGCGCTCGGGCTACGTCAATCAGGTCGAGCACCTGGCCCAGCTCGGTGCCTTCCCCTATTGGTATCAGCAACTCAATCGCAACCTCGGTCGCCTAGGCCAGCACAGCAATGGTGTGCTCAGCCGTATGCGGCCGTGGGTCATCGAAGACCACCCATTGCCCGGCCCCAAAGGTCGCGGCGCGATCTTGGTGCGCTTTGGCGAAGGTGCCGACGCGCTGGTGGTGGTGATGATGCACCTGGCCTTGGGGGCTCGCGCCCGTACCCTGCAACTGGCGTACATTCGCGACCTGATCGGCGACTATAAGCACCAAGTCCTGATGGGCGACATGAACACCCACGCCAGTGACCTGCTGCAAAGCTCGCCGCTGCGGGACCTGGGCTTGCTCGCACCGCAAGTCGAGGCGACCTTCCCCAGTTGGCGCCCGCAACGCTGTCTTGACCACATTCTGCTCAGCCCCAGCCTGACCCTCGAAAAAGTCGAAGTGCTGGCGCAACCTATTTCCGATCACCTGCCGGTCGCGGTAGAGATTCGTTTGCCGGGTTCGCTCACGGCCGATGCATTGCCCGCGTTGCGCCCTGCCCCTCGCGGACCCCTTGCATGAGCGACGACGCCCAGCGCTGGAAAGAGAAATACCTCAAAAGCATCGAACAACAGGAAAAGCTAGAGCGGCGTTGGAACGCCCGTCTCGACCTGCTGCGCCGTGGCCTGGTGCGTAGCACCCTGGCGGCCGAAGGCACCGACCGCGTGGTCGACCAATGCATGAAGGAAATGCGCGAAGTGGTGCGCACCGACGACATGGATGCCCGTTTGGCGGCGTTGCTGCCGCGTCTTGAAAAAGCCGTACTCGACTCCGAGCAACGCCGCGAAACCCGTGTGGAGCAAATCAGCACTGCGCTGACCTCGCTGGTGGCGCAGCTGCAAACCCTGCCCCTGCCCCGCGACGTCAGCCGCCCGCTCAAAGCTTTCGCCAAGCAACTCGATGGCCGCGTCAGCCAGGCGCGGGAGATTCCGCTATTGCTGGGTGAGCTCAGCGGTTTGCAGAGCAAGGCCCTTAGTGCCCTGGAAACCCCAGCCGAGCCGAGCCGTCCCGGGCTGTTGCAACGCTTGTTTGGCGGCAAGGACGACGATTCGGAATTGGCGCAAGCTGAAGAGGCCGCCACGGCGGGCCAGCGCCCGATGCCTGCCTCCGTGGTGGTGGCGCCCGTTGTGCACTCCCCCCCGGCGCCTGCCGCTGTGGCGGTCCCCGCCGCGCTGCCTGCCGAGGTCGTCATTGAGCCCGCCAGCCTGAAAATCGAAGCGCTGCCGCCCGTTCCTGTAGCAGAACCCGCGCCGCAGTCTGAGCCTGAGCCTGAGGTCGTGGCCTTCGTTCCGCCGGTCGTGTTGGCAGAGCCGGCGCAACCTCGTATTGAGCCCGTGGTTGAAGCGCCGCAGGAGGCTTTGCAACAGCCCCCGGCCGACCTGCCTCTGGCTGAGGCCGAGCCGGTTGTTGCCGAGCCACCGCCCGCCGACCCCGACGCGCAACCCGCCAGCGACGCGCCTCTGCCGGACCAGGAAGACCCGCAGTACACCCTGCCGGACAGCCCCGAGCCGTCGTATAGCTCGGTGGCCAAGCACATCGAAGACACCTTGCTCGGCCTGTTGGACGACCTGTCCCTGCCCGAGCGCCATCGCCCGCAAGCCGAAGCCATGCGCGAACGGCTGCAACATGGGCTGAACTGGTACGAATTGCTGCCGATCCTCGACGATCTTGCGGTATTGATGTTGGCAATCACCGACAGCGGCCAGCATGAGTTCGAGGTTTACCTCAAGCAACTCAACGAGCGCTTGGAGTCGTTCCAGAGCAACCTGCAAGCCGCCAGCGCCGGCCACGACGACAGCCGCTCGGCGGCGCGTGAGCTGGACACGCAGATTCGCGAGCAGGTCGATGGTTTGCAGAGCAGTGTGCAGGACGCCGCGGACCTGGAAGGCCTCAAGCACGTGCTGGAGAACCACCTCGAAGGCCTGCTCGGCACCATGGATGAGCATCAGAAGCAGCGTGACCAGCGCGAGCAGGAAGTTGCCGAACGCCTGCAAGGCTTGGCCGAGCGCGTGGCGCACATGGAGCAGGAAGCCCAGGGCTACCGCGAACACCTTGAAGAACAGCGCCAGAAAGCCTTGATCGACCCCCTCACCGGGCTGCCCAACCGTGCCGCGTGGAGCGAACGCCTAGAGCATGAAATCGGCCAGTGGCAGCAGCACGGCAATACCCTGTTGTTGGCGATGCTCGACCTCGACCACTTCAAGCGCATCAACGACAACTACGGCCACCTGGCCGGCGATAAAGTGTTGAAAATCATCGCCACCGTCCTGCGCAAACGCCTGCGCGGCGCGGATTTCATCGCCCGTTTTGGCGGCGAAGAGTTTGTGCTGCTGTTGCCCGACACCTCACCCGCCGTGGGCATGAGCCTGATGGAAAGCCTGCGCGCGGCCATCGAGGCTTGCCCGTTCCACTTCAAGGGCGAGCGCGTGACGATTACGGTGTCCATCGGCCTCAGTGCGTTCAAAACCGGCGAACGCAGCGAAATTGTGCTCAAAAGAGCCGATCAGGCGCTCTACAGAGCCAAAGATGCAGGGCGAAATCGGGTTGAAATGGGCTGACCAGCATTTGTTCCATTTTGTTTAAAACGGCGCTTTTTGCCGGATCTGACTGGGCGCTACGTTACACTGTTGCGTTCTTTTCCCATGCGTACCCCTGCCGCCATGAAGTCTTTCCTGCTCGTTCTGTCGTTCGTTGTGTTGGCCGGTTGCGCCAGCGGCCCGCGCATCGATAAAAGCCATCCTTCGGTCAATTTCGACAGCCGTATCCAGTTTGTGGTGGTGCACTACACCTCTGCGTCGCTGGAGCGTTCCCTGGCCCTGCTGACCCACGGTGAAGTCAGCAGCCACTACTTGATTGGCGATGACCGCAACGCCACGGTTTACCAATTGGTGGATGAGAACCTGCGGGCCTGGCACGCCGGGGAAAGCGAGTGGCAGGGCCGTACCTGGCTGAACTCCAGCTCCATCGGGATTGAAATCGTCAACCCGGGGTTCCGCGATACACCCACCGGGCGGGTCTGGTACCCGTACAGCGAGGCCCAGGTGCAGGCGCTGATCGCTTTGCTCAAGGACATCAGCGCGCGGTACAGGATCGCCCCGCAGCACATCATCGGCCATAGCGACATCGCGCCGCTGCGCAAACTCGACCCGGGGCCGCTGTTCCCGTGGAAGCGCCTCGCCGATGCGGGCCTGGCGATCTGGCCGGATGCTGGGGCCGTAGCCCGTGAGCAAGCGCGGTTCGCGGCCCAGATGCCCAGCGCCACTTGGTTCCAGCAAGGCCTGGCACGCCTGGGCTACAGCACGCCGCAGACGGGTGAGATGGATGTGGCGACCCGCCATGTGCTGGCGGCGTTCCAGATGCGTTTCCGCCCGGCGCGTTTCGACGGTTCGCCGGATGCCGAGAGCGCGGCGATCCTCCAGGTGCTCAGCCAGACAAAAAACTGACGCTGCCCGGCGGTTGGCGCATTTTTTCAAACTGTTGCTATAACTCATTGGTAATTCTTTGGATGTCCCAAGATGCCGGCCGCTCGCGAGACCCTGCGCAGTTGGTTTCATCGCCCCTGGTTTTTGGCGACGCTGGCGGCTGTCCTGAGTGCGGGGTTGCTGCTGTTGGGCAGCCTGGGCGTGGCGATGCATCAGGTGCAGTTGCGCGAAAGCCAGCAGATGAACGCCCAGGGTGAGCGCTTCCTTGAGCGTCTGGAGCAGTTGTTCGGCCAGTTGCGCCAGGGCCTGGACGAGTTGCAGGCCCAGCCCCTGCGCGGTTGTAGCGAGCAAATGGTGGCAACCCTGCAAAAGGTCGGTTTCAGTTATCGCTTCATCTATGAGGCCGCCTACATCGAGGCGGACCGCATCTGCTCCAGCGGCCCGCCACGTAATGGCCTGCCCGCCACCCGCCCCGCCGACTTTCGCGGCCCGACCTACAGCTACTGGCTCAACACCTCCGCCGAACCCAATGAAAACCTGGCCGCGCTGATGCTGGGCCGGGGAAATTTCCGCGTGGCGACCTCGCGCGGGCATTTGACCGATGTGGTGGATTTGCCCGAGGGCAGCAGCCTGATGGTGGTGCTCGATCGCGGCATGCGCGCGATACCAGTGTTGGGGGCGGCCCAATCCTGGCCACCCTTCGAGCCCTGGCCGCCGCAAGCCAGCGAGCCGTTGCTGGTGACGCCGAACCAGTTGATCTACCGCATGCCCACCGACAATCAGGAATACCAACTGGTGCTGATCGCCCCGCGTGCGCGCCTGACGTTGCAGGTGGCCGAGTCCTGGCGCTGGTTGCTGCCGGTAAGCCTGACTTTGGCGCTGTTCATCGGCGTACTGGTGTTGCAGTTGGCGCGCCAGCGCCAATCAATGGGCGGCGAGTTACAGGGCGCGCTGCGCCGGGGGGAGTTGCAGGTGTTGTATCAGCCGATCTTCGACCTGCGCAGCCGCCACTGTGTGGGCGCCGAGGCGTTGCTGCGCTGGCGGCACCCGGACGGCACCCTGACCAGCCCGGACCTGTTCATCCCCATGGCCGAGGACAGTGGGCAAATCCGCCAGATCACCGATTTCGTCCTTCAGCGCCTTTTGGAGCAACTGGGCCATGTGTTGCGGGCCAATCCGCACTTCTATATTTCGGTCAACCTGGCGGCGTGCGATGTGATGGTGCCGCGGGTGGGCGAGGTGATGGCCAAGTTGCTGGACCAGCATCGGGTGCAGGCCCGGCAGATCGCCTTCGAGGTGACCGAGCGGGGGCTGATTGATGTGGTGGTCGCGCGCAGCAACCTGCAAGCGCTGCGGGATTTGGGCCATCAGGTGCTGATCGACGACTTCGGCACCGGCTATTGCAGCCTGGCGTACTTGCAAACCCTGCCGGTCGATTGCCTGAAAATCGACAAGGCATTCATCGACGCCCTGGGCCATGACGCGGCCAGCAGTGGCGTGGCGCCCCATATCATCCGCATGGCCCACGCGTTGCAGCTCAAGGTGATCGCCGAAGGCATCGAGCTCGAGTCCCAGGCCCAGTTGCTGCACAGCGAGGGGGTGAAGTTCGGCCAGGGCTGGCTGTTTTCCCATGCCCTGAGTGCGATGCAGTTGGTGGAGTTGATGACCCGGGGCCGGCGCGTGGGCGCCCGGCGTGTGGCGGATGAGATCTGAGCCCTACAGCGGCAACGCCATGTAGAACTGCGTGCCCTGCCCCGGCCGCGAGTAAACGCCCATGCGCCCGCCGTGCAGTTGCACGATTTCCTTGCACAGGGCCAGGCCCAGCCCGGCGCCGCCCTTCTTGCGCCCGACCTGCACGAACGGCTCGAAAATCCGCCCCTGCTGGCCGTAGGCGATGCCTTCGCCATTGTCCTCGACGCTGACAATGACCCGCTCGCCATGGCGCCGTGCCTGGAGGCGGATCTGGCCGTTGCTGGCGGTGTGGCGCAGGGCGTTGTCGATCAGGTTGTCGAGCACCCGCTCCAGTTGCGCCTGGTCGGCTTGCAGGCGCGGCAAGGGTGCCTGCACTTCGATCAACAGCTCCACGCCTTTTTCCTGGGCCGGTGCGGTGAAGCGGGTCTTGGCCTGCTCCAGCAGCACTTCGAGGTCGCACGGTGCCAGGGTGAGTTTTTGCAGGCCATTTTGATAGCGCGAGAAATTCAGCAAGTCGTTTATCAACTGCATCAGGCGCTGCATTTCTTCATTGACGGTATTGAGCAGGTCGGCTTCGCGCGAGTCATCGGCGAAATGCACGCGCTCTTGCAACAGGCCGAAGGCCATGTGCATGCCCGTGACCGGTGTGCGTAGTTCGTGGGAGGCGCGCAGGACGAATTCGCTGCGTACCCGCTCGAAGGCCCGCTGCTCGGTGACGTCGTGCAGCACCATCACCGCACCGAGGATGTGGCCCTGGGTATGGCTGACCGGCGTGAGGCTGTAGGTCAGTAGGCGCGACTCGCCGTCGACCTCCACGCTCAAGTCTTCCGGGGCCCGCTCCAGGCTGCCGCCGCGCAGCACCAGTTGCAGCTCTTCGTCCAAGTCGGGGCGCTCCAGTGCCGCGCCCAGGCCTTGGCCCAGGCGTTCCTCGTCCCAGCCCAGTTGCCGTTGTGCTACGGGGTTGAGGTGCTCCAGGCGTCCTTGGCGGTCGATCATCAGCAAGCCGTCGTCGATGCTGTCGAGCACCGCTTGCAGGCGTTGTTGGCCGGCGAGCAGTTCGTCGACGTTGGTCGCCTGATGCTGGCGCAAGGCCTCGGCCATGATGCCGAAACGCCGGGTCAGCAGGTTCATTTCCGCAGCCGAGGAAATCGGCAGGGTCACCTCGAAGTTGCCTTGGCCGATCTTGTCCGCCGCTTTGGCCAGGGCCTCGATGGGTGCGCCGAAGCGCTGGGCGATGCCATGGGCGGTGATAAAGCCGATTATCAGCACCGCCAGGCCCACCAAGCCCAGCAGGGTGGCGATCAGCAAGGCCCGCGCGCGGGATTGGTTCTGGGTGTCGCTGATGTTCTTCAGGGCCTGCTTGTGCTCGACGATCAAGCCGTTGCGCAGCACGTTGAATTTGTCGCTGACTTCCTGGCTGGCGGTGAGTTTGTTCGGTGCGCCGTGGGACTGGTCGAAGGCCTGGAGGAAGCTGAGGTAGTCGCGCCGGGCCTGCTCGAACCCGAGGCTGGGCTTTTCGCCGGTCTGTTCGTGGGCGATGCCCTCATCCAGCAGCTCGAAGTAATGTTTCTTGGAGGCTTCGAGCGCCGGCAGGTCGGGAGTATCGCGCAGCATCATGACCAGTTGATCGCCCAGGGTCTGGCGCAGCTTGAGGCCCAGGTCGAGGGTGACGAAGTTGTGCCGGATCAGGGCTTCCTGGTTGTTGGCCATCTGCATCACGCTGACCAGCCCCAGCAGCAGGCCCAGCAAGGCGACGGTAATCAGCGCAGAGATGCTCAGGAACAAGCGGGTGCGCAATTTCATCGCGAGTTTCATCGGGCGCGGCTCACAGGTTGTATTGCTTGCGTTTGCGGTAAAGCGTCGAGGCGTCGATGCCCAGGGTTTTGGCCGCTTGGTCGAGGGTCTCGGCAGTCGCCAGCACGGCACCGATGTGGGCTTTTTCCAGTTCGTCCAGGCTTAGGGCGGCGCCGATGCGCGGGACGTTGGAGGTGCTGGCCGGGGCCATGCCCAGGTGGCTGATTTCCACCCATTCCTGGGGGCAGATGATGCTCGCCCGTTCCACCACGTTGCGCAGCTCGCGGATGTTGCCCGGCCAGCGATAGTTGAGCAGCGCTTCGCGGGCCTCGTCGCTGAAGCCCCGGGCGGGGCGCGCGTAATCCTTGACGAAGCGCGCCAGGAAGCGGTCGGCCAGGGTCAGGATGTCTTCGCGGCGCTCGCGCAGGGGCGGCAGGTGCAGGGTGATGACGTTCAGGCGATAGAGCAGGTCTTCGCGAAAGCGCCCGTCGCGCACCATGTCTTCGAGGTTGAGGTTGGTGGCGGCGAGGATGCGCACGTCGGCGCGGCGGGTTACCGGGTCGCCCACGCGTTCGTATTCCTTGTCCTGGATAAAACGCAGCAGCTTGGGTTGCAGGGTCAGCGGGAAGTCGCCGATTTCGTCGAGAAACAGTGTGCCGCCGTCGGCCTGGTTGACCCGCCCCAGGGTGCTTTCGCTGGCGCCGGTAAAGGCCCCTCGGCTGTGGCCGAACAGTTCGCTTTCCATCAGTTCGGCGGTCAGGGATGGGCAGTTGATGGTCACGCAGGATTTTTTCGCCCGTTTGCTCCAGCCGTGGATCGCCTGGGACAGCTCACCCTTACCGGTGCCCGACTCGCCGAGGATCAGGATGTTGGCGTCGGTGCCGGCCACCTGGCGGGCGGTTTCGAGCACCACTTTCATCGCCGGGCTGTGGGAGTCGAGGCCGTCGCGGGGTTTGCGCACTTCGCCTTCCAGGGCCTCCAGGCGCGCCGAGAGCTGGCGCACTTCCAGTTGCTTGGCCGTGGCCAGGCGCAACTGGTCGGGGCTGCACGGCTTGACCAGGTAATCGGCCGCGCCGGCCTGGATCGCATCGACCGCGGTATCGACCGCCGAGTGCGCGGTGACGATGACCACGCGCATCCATGGCGCCTGGATACGCATTTGCGCCAGCACATCCAAGCCGTTGTCTTCGCCCAGGCGCAGGTCCAGGAAGCACAGGTCGAACACCTGGCGTTGCAGCAGCGTATCGGCCTGGGCCGCGCTGTTGGCGGTGGCGACGCTGTAGCCCTCGTCTTCGAGGCAGTAGCGGAAGGTGCGCAGGATGGCGGACTCGTCGTCCACCAGCAGAATACGGCCCTGATTCTCCGTGGCTGATTCCATTGTCCCGTGCTCCTTATTAATGAATGAATGGCGTTAGTCCCGCGCAAATCGGGCAAGTTGCATGGTCGATTCTGCGCGTTTACGCGGGGCGCAGGTTAGTTCTCTGCCGAACTAATAGCTAACTTTATGAATTTAATGAGTTTTTTGAAATTGTCAGGCCATTGGCCAGCGTTCGCTCACAGTTTCTGACAGTGCGCCGGCGTCTGCGATCCAAAAACTTTGCATTTTTCTTCGCTTGTATCGTGCATTGCGCACGATGCCTGAAGGCCCATCGTGCAAGATGCGTCTGCCAGTGATTTCTATTTGTTTGTAACTTGTTGATTTTATTGAATTAAATTCCTGATAAAAACTGGCATGCAGGCTGCAATAGTCTGTTTGTCAGCAGCGCAGTTACCGGCGCCGCTCCTTGAGTCAACAACCTGTGTGAGAGGAGTTTCAGGATGAATCGCCAACGTCTCGCCCAAGTGCATATTTCGCCACTGCATGTACAGCAAGGGCTGTTTGCCCTCCTGGCATTGCTGGTGACGCTGGTGGCCGGTCAATTGCTGCAACGCATGGACCAGAGCCCCCAAGTGTCGGCGCCGCTGCTGCCGGTGCAGCACACCACCCAGACCCATTTCAGTGCCGTCAGCAGCCGTTTGGCTGACAGCGCGCCCCCGCAGATGCTCGAAGTTGAACAGATCCAGTCGCTAGACGGGGTTGCCGGGCAGGAACGCTGGGTGTTCTAGGCATAAGGCTTGGTGCGGATCGACCGCGCCAGGAAACGCAAAAAACGCCGCCGTGCGTTAAGGAGAATCACCATGTTGAGCTGGGCTATCACATTCCTGATTATCGCCATCGTCGCTGCTGTCCTGGGTTTCGGTGGTATCGCGGGCACCGCCACGGGTATCGCCAAGATTCTCTTCGTCGTGTTCCTGGTGATGTTCATCGCTTCCTTCTTCTTTGGCCGTCGCGGTCGAGGCTGAACATGCGTACCTCTATAAACACGCTGGCCGCCGCCCTGTTGCTGGGCGGCAGTGCCGTGGCCATGGCGGCCAATGACGGCCAGTCGCGGGCCAACGAACTGTTGAGCGCCGACCCGCAATACCGCCAGACCTGGCAAGGCGTCGTGCAAAAAGAAGAGCGGTTGCCGGAATGGGTGATGAACCTCTCCGGTTACGCCGAACAAATGAATGCTGTGACCGAGGACGGTGACCCGTATCTGGTCGGCCCGCTGTGCGAAAACCAGCAGAGCTGCCTGAACAATCGCCTGATCGTGGCGTTCAGCCTGGATAAGAAAAACGCCTATGCCATGTGGGTGCAGGTGCCGACCGGGTTGCCGTCCGACAAGTCGCCGACCCGCCATGCTGACAAGCGCTTCCTCGGTGAGCCGGATGCAGGAATGCAGGCGTTGCTTAACGAGCAACTGAAGAAAGACCCGAATTGGTATTAAAAGCTTGAGGGTTAATAGCCACTTATGTGGGAGCGAGCCTGCTCGCGATAGCCATCTGCCAGGCGCTGTGCGATTTGGCTGATGCACCGCTATCGCGGGCGAGCGGCTCACTCTCACATAAAACTTGCTTACAAATGACGGGCGGCCAGTGGCTGCCCGATGATTTGTTGAAAGCCTCGTCCTAGAGCGGTTCTCGCCGCTGCCATCGAAAAATCCCCACGCTGCGTCGGACTTAACCGTTTCGCGGTGTTTCTTTGCGACCGTATATCGAGAAACTTGTCTTCGATCAGGGTTTTGTTTTTGCCTCTGGATGTAGGCTGTCGCCCGGTTTTTATGAAGGCACTCCCAAACCCGAAACCCCCCGCATTCACCGCAGATGGCCGGTTCACGGTACTTTCGACTGCCGAAATGTCGTATCCGAACCTGCTGGGACTATGGTTTTGTTTGGGAAATCTCATGCCGATTCGGCATAGGGTAGGCGTTTACGGCATTAGACGGCGCTCCCTTGCATCGGAATAGTTGCGCCTTTTTTCGCCTGCCAGAGAGCCGTAAATACGCGCTCCGGGGCACCTTATACGGGGGCAGATGCCGAGACTTTTACGCTATCGAGCGTTCCAGTTCGTGCATCCGCCCGAGTCAAACTGAAGTAAGGGTAACGATATGAAGAAGGCAAAGCTTAGCCTCGCCTGGCAGATCCTCATCGGTCTGGTCCTGGGGATTGCAATTGGTGCGTTGCTCAACCATTTCAGTGCCGAGAAAGCCTGGTGGATCACCAACGTCTTGCAACCTGCGGGCGATATCTTTATCCGCCTGATTAAGATGATCGTGATTCCCATCGTGATCTCGTCGCTGATCGTCGGCATTGCCGGGGTCGGGGACGCCAAGAAGCTGGGGCGCATCGGCCTCAAGACCATCATCTACTTCGAGATCGTCACCACCATCGCCATTTTGGTGGGCCTGGTGTTGGCCAACGTGTTCCACCCAGGCACCGGCATCGACATGAGCACCCTGGGTACGGTGGATATCTCCAAGTACCAGGCCACCGCGGCCGAGGTGCAGCATGAACACGCGTTCATCCAAACCATCCTCAACCTGATCCCGTCGAACATCTTTGCCGCCATGGCCCGTGGCGAAATGCTGCCGATCATCTTCTTCTCGGTACTGTTCGGCCTCGGTCTGTCGAGCCTGCAAGCCGACCTGCGCGACCCGCTGGTGAAGATGTTCCAGGGCGTCTCGGAAAGCATGTTCAAAGTCACCCACATGATTATGAATTACGCCCCGATCGGCGTTTTTGCCCTGATCGCGGTGACGGTCGCCAACTTCGGTTTCGCCTCGCTGCTGCCATTGGCCAAGCTGGTGGTTCTGGTCTACGCGGCCATTCTGTTCTTCGCCTTCGTGGTGCTGGGCCTGATCGCACGCCTGTTCGGCTTCTCGGTCGTCAAGCTGATGCGCATCTTCAAGGATGAGCTGGTGCTGGCCTACTCCACCGCCAGTTCCGAAACCGTGCTGCCGCGTGTGATCGAGAAGATGGAAGCCTACGGCGCGCCGAAAGCCATTTGCAGCTTCGTGGTGCCGACCGGTTATTCCTTCAACCTCGACGGTTCGACCCTGTACCAGAGCATCGCGGCGATCTTCATTGCCCAGCTCTACGGCATCGACCTGTCCATCAGCCAGCAACTGTTGCTGGTGCTGACCCTGATGGTCACCTCCAAAGGCATCGCCGGCGTGCCGGGTGTGTCCTTCGTGGTACTGCTGGCGACCCTGGGCAGCGTGGGCATCCCGCTCGAAGGCCTGGCGTTCATCGCCGGTGTCGACCGCATCATGGACATGGCCCGTACCGCATTGAACGTAATCGGCAATGCCTTGGCCGTGCTGGTCATCGCACGTTGGGAAGGCATGTACGACGACGCCAAGGGCGAGCGCTACTGGAACTCCCTGCCGCACTGGCGCAGCAAAGAGCCGCTGCCGGCGGGCGAACCCTCCAGCCACTGAGCCGCCCGCTTGCTACAACAGTTGAACCTCAAACCCCGGTGATTCCGGGGTTTGTCGTTTCTGCCCGCCCCGCTATCATTCGCGGCATCTTTCGGGGGACTTAACTGATGCTCAACGGCCTATGGCTTGGCTTTTTCATCGTTGCAGCCGTTTCGGCCATGGCGCAGTGGCTGATCGGCGGTAACGCCGGGATCTTCGCGGCGATGGTGGAAAGCATTTTCGCCATGGCCAAGCTCTCGGTGGAGGTGATGGTGCTGCTGTTCGGCACCCTGACCCTGTGGCTGGGCTTTCTGCGCATCGCGGAGAAGGCCGGCATCGTCGATTGGCTGGCCAAGGCCCTGGGGCCGTTGTTCCTGCGCCTGATGCCGGACGTGCCGCCCGGCCACCCGGCCATCGGCCTGATTACCCTGAACTTCGCCGCCAATGGCCTGGGCCTGGACAACGCGGCCACACCCATCGGCCTCAAGGCCATGCGCGCCCTGCAAGAACTCAACCCCAGCCCCACCACCGCGAGCAACGCGCAGATCCTGTTCCTGGTGCTCAACGCCTCGTCCCTGACCCTGCTGCCGGTGACGATCTTCATGTACCGCGCCCAGCAAGGCGCGCCGGACCCGACCCTGGTGTTCCTGCCGATCCTTCTGGCCACCAGCGCCTCCACCCTGGTGGGCCTGCTCTCGGTGGCGGTGATGCAGCGCCTGCGCCTGTGGGACCCGGTGGTGCTGGCCTACCTGATTCCCGGCGCCTTGCTGCTGGGCGGCTTCATGGCGGTGCTGGCGACTATGTCGGCCACGGCCCTGGCGGCGTTGAGCTCGATCCTCGGCAACCTGACGTTGTTCGGCCTCATCATGCTGTTCTTGCTGGTGGGCGCGCTGCGCAAGGTCAAGGTCTACGAGGCGTTCGTCGAGGGTGCGAAGGAAGGCTTCGACGTGGCCAAGAGCCTGCTGCCGTACCTGGTGGCGATGCTCTGCGCGGTGGGCGTGCTGCGGGCGTCCGGGGCGCTGGATTTTGGCTTGGACGGCATTCGCCACCTGGTGGAGTGGGCCGGTTGGGACACCCGCTTCGTCGATGCCCTGCCGACTGCGCTGGTCAAGCCGTTCTCCGGCAGTGCGGCGCGGGCGATGTTGATCGAAACCATGCAAACCCAAGGCGTGGACAGCTTCCCGGCACTGGTGGCAGCGGTGATTCAGGGCAGCACCGAGACGACGTTCTATGTGCTGGCGGTGTACTTCGGCGCCGTCGGCATCCAACGCGCCCGCCACGCCGTGGGCTGCGCCCTGCTGGCGGAGTTCGCCGGTGTGGTGGCGGCGATTGGGGTTTGTTATTGGTTTTTTGGTTGAGTCAGGCGCAGAACCACCCTCCCGCTCCCACAGTGGATCGCTGGTGTAGTTGAGATGAGCGTTAGGCACCGCTTCCTCAGGGAGGTGGCTGCACAGGCGTTAGTTATTCCCAGGCTTGGGCTGCTTCTGCCCCTGCGCCACCGCCCACGCCACCACTTGCGCGGTCAGTTTGTCGCTGGCCTGGCCGAACCCGGCCACCACCGCGGGCACTTGCACGTCGCTCAACGGCTGGCGCACTTCAAAGCGGCGGCTGGCGAGGATGCGTTGGTCTTTGCCGCCCACCAGCAGCGCATCGAGGCGGATCACCACGCTCGCGGCCGTGCCCTGGTACTCGGTCTGGAACGCCTGCAACACCCCGCCCAGCTCGAAGTCGGCTTGCAGGTTGCTGTCGTCGATGCTCAGCAGTGGCACGCGGCCGTCGCGAGTGAAGGCGTCCAGCAGGCGGTTGCGCAGCAGCACCGGCGCGGGGTCGCTCCAGCGCGAGGCCTTGTAGCTGCTCAGCACGTCCCCTTGGGGGATGACCGCGATTTTCGTGCTGTTGAGCGCGTCGCTGGCCTGGGGCTTGGCCAGGCGCAGCGACCAGGGCTGCGCCTGAGCCTGGGCCGCCGCGCCAGCCTGGGCCGAGGGCAAGCGGTAGACGTCGGCGGGCGGCGCCTTGGGCAGGATCGAGCAAGCGCCGGTCAAGGCAAAACTGGCGAGCAGGGCCCAATGGCCGGCGATGCGGTAGGCGAGTCTCATGGGGTGAATTCCTTGTTCGTGTCGCTGCCCAGCAGGTAACCGCTGGGGTTGGCTTCCAGGCGACGGGAGATGGCGCGCAGTGAACTCAAGGTGTCGCGCAGTTCGCGCACCGCTGGCGCCAGGCCATTGAGGCCCTGCATGCCGTTGTTCAGGGAGTCCTGGTTGTCGGTCAGCAGCTTGTTGATGGTCGCGGTGCTTTGCTCCAGCGAAGCCATGGCGTGCTCGGCGCTGCCGAACATCTGCTTGCCCTGGTCGTTGAGCAGGCCGTTGGCGTTGCGCATCAGCGCGGTGGTCTGCTCCAGCGCGGCGGTGGCTTGCTTGCCGATGGCGGCCAGTTGCTGCATGGCCTGGCGGATATCGTCCTTTTGCTCGGCGATGGTCCCGGTAGTCTGCTCCAGATGCGCCAGGGTGCTGCTGACGCGATCGACGTTCTCGGCCGAGAACATGCGGTTGGCGTTGTGCAGCAGCAGGTTGACGCTGCTCATCAAGTCATTGCTGTTGTTGAGCAGGCGCGCGATGGGCGACGGCGAGGCGACGATCACGGGCAACTTGCCGCCCTTGCCGCGCAGCGTCGGGCTTTGCGGGGTGCCGCCGCTGAGCTGGATGATCGAGGTGCCGGTGATGCCAGTCAGGGCCAGTTTGGCCTGGGTGTCTTCCTTGATCGGCGTCTCGCCGCTCAGGCGGATGCGGGCCAGCACCCGGCGCGGGTCCTTGGGGTCCAGGCGCAGGGTGACCACATCGCCGACCTTGATCCCGCTGTACTGCACCGCGCTGCCCTTGGACAGGCCGCTGACCGCCTCGTTGAAGACGATTTCGTAGTCCTTGAATTCGCTGTCCACGCTGGATTTGGTCAGCCACAGGCCGAACAGCAAGGCGCCGACCACCACCAGAACGGTGAACAGGCCAATCAAGACGTGATGGGCTCGGGTTTCCATGTCAGACCTCGTTGAGCAATGTAGCGGCTTGGTACGCCGCGCGGCCGCGAGGGCCATGGAAGTATTCGTGAATCCAGGCGTCGTCGGTGTCGGCGACCTTGTCGATGGCATCGGCCACCAACACCTTTTTCTGCGCCAGCACCGCCACGCGGTCGGTGATGGTGTAGAGCGTGTCCAGGTCGTGGGTAATCAGCAGCACGCTCAGGCCCAGGGCATCGCGCAGGGTCAGAATCAGTTGGTCGAACGCGGCCGCGCCGATGGGGTCCAGGCCGGCGGTGGGTTCGTCGAGAAACAGGATGTCCGGGTCCAGGGCCAGCGCCCGGGCCAGGGCGGCGCGCTTAATCATGCCGCCGGACAGCGACGCGGGGTATTTGTCGGCGGCCGACAGCGGCAACCCAGCCAGGGCCAGTTTCACCGCCGCCAGGTGCTCGGCGTCGGCGCGGCTCAGGCCGGCGTGCTCGATCAGCGGCAGGGCGACGTTCTCGGTGACCGTCAGCGAGGAAAACAGCGCGCCCTTCTGGAACAGCACACCGAAGCGCCGTTCGAGCAACGAACGCTCGTGCTCCCCCAGGCTGGGCAGGTTTTGCCCGAACACCCGCACCGAGCCGTCGCTGGGCTGGCGCAGGCCAATGATGCTGCGCAGCAACACCGACTTGCCGCTGCCCGAACCGCCGACCACGGCGAGGATCTCGCCCTGGTACAGGTCCAGGTCGAGGTTTTCATGCACGCTCTGCGGGCCGAAGCGGTTGCACAGGCCGCGCACTTCAATCACCGCCTCGGCGGGCTCAGGGGTACTCACCAGCCCATCTCCATAAAGAACAACGCCGCCACGGCGTCGAGCACGATCACCACGAAAATCGACTGCACCACGCTGGAGGTGGTGTGGGCGCCCACCGACTCGGCGCTGCCGCTGACCTTGAAGCCTTCCAGGCAGCCGACGGCGGCGATGAGGAAGGCGAAGATGGGCGCTTTGACCATGCCCACCAGAAAGTGCTGCACGCCAATGTCCGCTTGCAGCAGCGAGAGGAACATGGCCGGCGAGATATCCAGCGACAGCGCGCAAACCACGGCGCCGCCGATGATCCCCGAGAGCATCGCCAAAAACGTCAGCATCGGCAGGGCCACCAGCAGGGCCAGCACCCGCGGCAGCACCAACAGCTCCATCGGGTCCAGGCCCAGGGTGCGGATCGCGTCGATTTCCTCGTTGGCCTTCATCGAGCCGATTTGCGCGGTAAAGGCACTGGCGGTGCGCCCGGCCATGAGGATGGCGGTGAGCAGCACGCCGAATTCGCGCAGAAAGGAGAACGCCACCAAATCGACGGTAAAGATGCTGGCACCGAAGCTCTTGAGCACCGTGGCGCCGAGGAAAGCCACCACCGCACCCACCAAAAAGGTCAGCAAGGCGACGATGGGCGCGGCGTCCAGGCCGGTCTGCTCGATGTGCGCCACCACCGGGGTCAGGCGCCAGCGTTTGGGGCGCAAGGCGCCGCGCACCAGGGTTTCGAGGATCAGGCCGATAAAGCCGAGCAGTTGCAGGGTGTCTTGCCAGACCGCATCCACCGCCCGGCCAATGCGGCTGAGCAACTGGATGCCGACGTTGGCCTGCGGTGCCTTGACCGGCACGCAGAAGTCGGTGAGCGCGCCATACACGGTCTTGAGCAGCGCCCGGTCGGCGGCAGGCAAGGTGCAGTCGGGGTGTTCGGTGGACTGGCCGAGGCGCTCGCTACCGAGCAATTCCACCAGGAGCGAGGCCCCGGCGGTGTCGAGGGCGCCGAGGCCATTGAGATCGACCCGGGTGCTGGCGTCGTACTGGCCGTGCAGCGCGTCGCTCAACTGTTTGAGCGCCGTGTAGTGGGCCAGCGTCCAGTCCCCCGCCACGCGCAGTTGCGCCGGGGTGACCGTGGTATCCAGTTGGGCGCTGCCGGGCGTCGTGGGGGTCATAAGCTCCGTGCTTGTATTTGGCTATTACGCGAGCCTACGTAATAGCACGTTACCCATTACTTTGCCTGGCTCGCGGCCACGCTGCCTTGACCTGGGTCGGTCACGTTAAAGCGCAGCACGCCGATTACCTGGCCGTCTTCGGTGAGCACGCGCACCTGCCAGCGGCCCACTGGGTTGGGTGGGAAGTTCTGCTTGTGGGTCCAGGCGCGGTAACCCTCCTTGCGCCCGCCGCGGATATCCAGCGCGATGCGGTCGACCTCTTTGCCGTTGAGCTTCCACACGTGGTAGATGCGCTCGTTCAGGCCCCGGGGCGCGTTGATGGCGGTGAAGGCGTACAGGCCCGTGCCGCGCAACTGGCTGGCGCTGACCTCATCGAGGCTGTCGCCGGGGGTGCGGTCTTGCAGTTCGGTGCTGATGGCCACCTCGGTCATCCACAGCGTCGCCGGTGGCACCCAGGAGCGCAGCAACCACCCGGCGGCGCCGATGGCCAGGGTCATGCCCAGCAGCATCACCGCGCCACGCCAATGGCGGATCGGAAAACTCGACGCCAGGCTGGGAAACGACAGCAGCATGGCGATGCCCAGGGCCAGTTTGAAACTTTGCGCGGTGGTCAGGTGCAGGATGATCGGCAGCGCCGTGAGCAGCACCGCGAACAGGGTCAGGGTGTGCAGCGCCAGAAACAGCCAGCGGCGCGGCGCCAGCCACTTGTAGTAGAGCGGGTCGATGATGGAAATCAGCGCCGCCGCGCCCAGCAGCCCGGTGAAAATCAACTGGCCGCTGTTCCAGGTGGTGGTGATGAAGAAAAATGGTAGGACGAAGAACAGGCTTTCCTGGTGGATCATCTGCGTCGCGTAACGCAACAGCGGCTGGGGGATTTCCTTGTTGAACACCTTGGTGAACAACTGGGTCAGGGTGTTTTCCAGCATCAGCCAGACCCAACTGACCAGCATGATGACGGCAATCCAGGTGGCCAGGCCTTGCTGGCGGTCCACCAGAATGAAACTGCCCACACCGGAGACAAAACCGCCAAGCGCAATCACCCCTGGATAGCGCTTCATCAATTCCAGAAGGCGCTGTACGTATAGGTTCCAGTTAGGCATTGGGCTGTTCACAGTTTGATGTAGGAAAAATCTCTAACAGAGTACCGCCGGTGGTGTGGGGTGGCGAGGTCGAAAACACCTCGCCCATGGCCCCTACCCTTCGTCGTCACTGCCACTCAGTGCCGCCATCGCGGGCAGGCTCGCTCCCACAAAGGAAAAATGAAACCTCACCCGCACCCCCGTTCAACTGTGGGAGCGGGCCTTGCCCGCGATGGCGGACTGCCTGTTATTGCAGGGTTGTCTGAGCCACCGCTCCCACAGGGGGGCCTTTGCCACCGGGGGTGTTTGGTTAGCGGGTACGGCGCTTACGGCGCAGCCCCGCCCCCATCAAGCCGATCAGCAGCAGCCCCGAGCCCCCGCCCGCCCACATCAGGGTGTCGTCACTCATCAGCGGTTGCTCGATGCGCACATACCCCGGTTGGCTAAGCAATTGGCGCAGGACTTGGTTGGCCTGGTCCAGGCTGACCGCTTGCAGGCGCTTGGCGGGGTTGGAGAAGTGGCCGTCTTCGTAGTCGCCCAGGGCGCTCCAGTAGTAGTCGGCCAACGCACTATTGCCCTGCACCGCCCAGGCCTGGCGGGCGACGGCGGCTTGTTGCAGGCGGGCGAAGGTGGCCGGGTCGAGGCCGTTTTGCAACAAGTCGGCTTGCAGCGCCTTGAGCACTTGCCGGGCCTTGGGCACGTCATCGCGCGCGAGGTCGGCGCCCAGGCTGAGGAATACCGTGTCGCCAAACACTTCCCGTTCGCTCCACGGCCCATAGGACAAGCCGTGGGCCAGGCGCAATTGGCGGTACAGCGCCCAGCCCAGGTAGTCCTTGAGCAGGTCGAGGGTTTCGTAGGGTTGGTCGTCCAGGGCCGGCTCGGGGAACAGCCAGTGCAGCTTGGCGCCATTGCCGACCCAGCCTCGCAACAAGGTGCGCTGGGCGGCGGCGTTATGCTCGATCTGTGCCAGAGGCGGGTGCTCGCTGGGGTCCACCGGGTCCAGTTCGGCGAAGGTGCGCTCCAAGTAGGCCGGCAGCAGGCGATCGAGGTCACCGACCACGATCAGGGTCATGTTGTTGGGCGCATACCAGTGCTGGCGCACCTGCTCCAGTTGTTCGCGGCTCAGGTCGTGGACCTCGGCGCGCTCGGCGCACTTGAGGCCCAGTTCCACCGCCAGTTGATTGCTGGCCTTGTGGCCGATGTCCTGGCGGTCGAGCCAGCGCTGCAAGTGCGAGTAGTGGCCGCCGTCCTCGCGCTCGACCACTTGCTTGGCGGCTGCCACCGCCGGGTCGTCGAGGCGGGTTTCGGTGAGCAGCGCCAGCAGCAGGTCGAGGACCTTGCGCTGGTTTTTCGCCGGGGCTTCGATCACGAAGGTGGTATCGGCGTTGCTGGTGTAGGCGTTCCACTCGCCGCCCAGGGCTTGCATGCGTTCTTCCAGGCCGCCTTCGCCGCTGGCGTCGATGCCGCTGAACAACAAGTGCTCCAGCAGGTGCGGCAGCTCTTTGTCGGCGCAACTGAAGTCGTCCATGCCCACGCCCACCACCAGACGAATCGCCACGTGGCCCTTTTGCGTGCCCGGTTTAAGCAGCACTTGCAGGCCGTTGGGCAGCATGTAGCCCTCGACCTGGAAGCGGTCAAGGGCAAGGCTTGGGGTGGTGGCGAGCAACAGGCAAGCGAACAGCAGACAGCGCATGAAAGGGTTCCTGGCGGCTACATAAGCGGCTACAGCCTAGACGATCAAGGTGAATGAGTGACGTCACTCACCTCGTCCACCGCCAGTGCTCCGGTGTCGGCGGTTTCCAGCACCACATAGGCGCTGCTGCAGAAGAGTGAGTTGAGACGTTTCATGTCGGCGATCAGTTCCAAATGAAGCGAGCTGGTCTCCAGGCTTTGCACGATTTTACGTTGCAAGCGGCTGACATGGGCGTGGGCAAGGCGCCGTTCCTGGGCGCGAAAGCGGCGTTTTTCGCGCAGCAATTGGCGGGCGCTTTCCTTGTCGGCGCTGAGGAACACCGACAGGCCCAGGCGCAGGTTGGCCATTAATTGGCTATGCAGGTCGGCCAACTCCTCCAGGCCCACGTCGGAAAACGAGCGGCGCTGGGAGGTTTTCTGCTGCTGGAGCTTACGCAGCATGCGTTCGATCAAGTCCCCCGCCAGCTTGAGATTGATCGCCAGTTCGATCGTCTCGGCCCAGCGCCGGCTGTCGTTTTCGCTGAGGTCTTCGCGGGGCATTTGCGCCAGGTACAGCTTGATCGCGCTGTACAGCGCCTCGACGTCCTCGCCCAGGCGCCGTACTTCTTGGGTCACAGCGGTGTGTTTGCCGCGCAGCACGTCGAGCATGGCTTCGAGCATGTTGTCGATCAAATCGCCCATGCGCAGGGTTTCCCGCGCGGCATTGGCCAGGGCCAGGCTGGGGGTGGCCAGCGCAGTCGGGTCGAGGTGGCGCGGGCGGGCCAGGCCATTGGCCTCCGGGCGCTCGGGCAGCAGCCAGGCGCATAGCCGCGCCATCGGCCCGACGGTGGGCAATAGCAGCAGGCAGCGGGTGGTGTTGTAGAGCAGGTGAAACCCGATCACCAGGCCCTGGGTGCTCAGGTCCAGGCTGTCCATCCAGTTCACCAGGGGGTCGAGCACCGGGATGATGAGCAGCAGGCCGATCAGTTTGTACAACAGGCTGCCCAGGGCCACTTGGCGCCCGGCCGCGTTCTGCATGCTGGTGCTCAGGAACGCCAGGATGCCGCTGCCGATGTTGGCGCCGATCACCAGGCCAATGGCCACGGGCAGGCTGATGACGGCGGCGCCGGCCAGGGTGGCGGTGAGCAGCACGGCGGCCAGGCTGGAATACGAGACCATCGCGAACAGTGCGCCCACCAGGGCATCGAGCAGCAGGTCGCCGGTCAGCGAGGCGAACACCACCTTCACACCTTGGGCCTGGGTGATGGGCGCGGCGGCTTCGACGATCAGTTGCAGGGCCAGGATTATCAGGCCCAGGCCAATGCCTACGCGGCCCATCTGGCCGACGCGGGTCTGCTTGCGCGACAGGAAGAAAATCACCCCGAGGAAAATCAGCAGCGGCGACAGCCACGACAGGTCCAGGGTCAGTACCCGCGCCATCAACGCGGTGCCGACGTCGGCGCCGAGCATGGTGGCCAGGGCGGGCGTCAACGCCATCAGGCCTTGGCCGACGAACGAAGTCACCAGCATCGCCGTGGCGTTGCTGCTTTGCACCATGGCGGTGACGAGGATGCCGGCGACAAAGGCCAACGGGCGGCTGGCCATGTTCTGGCCGATCACGTGGCGCAGGTTGGAGCCGTAGACCCGCAGGATGCCGGTGCGCACGATGTGCGTGCCCCAGATCAGCAAAGTCACGGCGGAAAGCAGATTGAGCAGGGTCAGCATGTTCAGGCCCCCTGTGGCGGAATGCCCCAACGGGGCTAAGTGAACGGTGCAGCGCAAGATCTACATTGTGTATTTAAGCTGTAGTCGGCTTACCGGCGAGGCGCCAGCATTGCATAGCTAAAGAAGGGTTTGAAACAAAAGTGTCATGTGGGGGCGGGTGAAAAAGCTGTTAAGCAAGCCCCCTGTGGGAGCGGGCCGGGCGGCGCTCCGCTCGCCCGCGATGGCGGCAGTACAGCCAACACAGTTGTTGGCTGACTCACTGCCATCGCGAGCAGGCTCGGTCCCACAAGGTTTAGCCGTTACTGGCCCGGAATGTCCTTGCGCAGTTTCACCGGGTCGGTCTGCTTTTTCTTCTTGGCGATGGCGGTGCGCATTTTGATGTTCACCGCTTCAACGGCCAGGGAGAAAGCCATGGCGAAGTAGACGTAGCCTTTTGGCACATGCACTGCAAAGGCTTCGGCGATCAGCACCGTACCCACCACCAGCAGGAACGACAGCGCCAGCATCTTCAGCGACGGGTGCTTGTCGATGAAGTTACTGATGGTGCCCGCGGCCAACATCATCACCAGCACGGCGACGACGATCGCGGCGACCATGACCGGCACATGGGACACCATGCCCACGGCGGTGATGACCGAGTCCAGGGAGAACACGATGTCGATGATGGCGATCTGGATGATGGTGTAGATGAAGTTGCCACCTCGTGGGTTTCGTCTTCACCTTCCAGGGCGTGGTACATCTCCTGGGAGCTTTTCCACAGCAGGAACAGGCCACCGAAGAACAGGATCAGGTCGCGCCCGGAGATACCGTGGCCGGCGACGTGGAACAGGTCGGCGGTCAGGCGCATGACCCAGGTGATCGACAACAGCAGCAGGATGCGCGTGACCATCGCCAGCGCCAGGCCGAAGATCCGCGTGCGGGCCTGCATATGCTTGGGCATACGGCTGACCAGGATCGAGATCATGATGATGTTGTCGATGCCCAGGACGATTTCCAGGGCGGTCAGTGTGAAGAAGGCAACCCAGATCTCCGGGTTGGTCAGCCATTCCATGTGTATTCCTTTGAGCGAGTGTTAAACCGCGACGGGCCTGAACCTTGAGAACCCAAAGTCTAGACCCGGCGTAGTGAATGTAGGGCTTATAGAGTGCTGAACAGCGGAAAAATCCCCATCAGCAAAGCGGCAAACATTATGCACAGGCAAACCAGCACTGCCCACTTCAAGGTGAAGCGTTGATGGTCGCCAAACTCGATTCCGGCCAGCGCCACCAGCAAATACGTGGACGGTACCAAGGGGCTGAGCAGGTGCACGGGTTGGCCGACGATGGACGCGCGGGCCATCTCCACGGCGCTGATGCCGTAATGGCTGGCGGCTTCGGCCAAAACCGGTAATACGCCGTAATAAAAAGCGTCGTTAGACATGAAAAAAGTAAACGGCATGCTCACCAGCGCCGTGATGACCGCCAGGTACGGGCCGAGGAACTCCGGGATCACCGCCAACAGGCTCTTGGACATGGCATCGACCATGCCGGTGCCCGACAGAATGCCGGTGAAAATGCCCGCAGCGAAAATCAGCCCGACCACCGCCAGCACGCTGCCGGCATGGGCCGCGACGCGGTCCTTCTGCTGTTGCAGGCAGGGGTAGTTGACGATCATCGCGATACTGAAGGCCACCATGAACAGCACCGGCAGCGGCAGCAGGCCGGCGATCAGGGTACCCATCAGGCCCAGGGTCAGGGCGCCGTTGAACCAGATCAACTTCGGCCGGCGGGCGTCCGGGAACTGGGAAACGCTGATTTCGCTGTGGTCCACTTCGTCGCCCACCAGGTGCAATTCGCCCAGGCGCGCGCGCTCGCGCTTACCGTAGAAGTAGGCAATCGCCAGGATTGCCACCACACCGGCCAGCATCGCCGGGATCATCGGCACGAAAATATCCGACGGGTCGACATGCAGCGCACTGGCCGCCCGCGCCGTGGGGCCGCCCCAGGGCGTCATGTTCATCACCCCGCCGGCGAGAATAATCAGCCCGGCCATGATCCGCGGGCTCATGCCGATGCGGCTGTACAGCGGCAGCATGGCGGCCACGCAGATCATGTAAGTGGTGGCGCCGTCACCGTCCAGCGACACCACCAGGGCCAGCACCGCGGTGCCCACCGAAACCTTGAGCGGGTCGCCCTTGACCAGTTTGAGGATCTTGCGCACGGCCGGGTCGAACAGGCCCGAGTCGATCATCAGGGCGAAATAGAGGATGGCGAACATCAGCATCACCCCGGTCGGGGCGAGCTTGGTGATGCCTTCGAGCATCATCGGGCCGATCTTGGGCGCAAAACCGCCGAACAAGGCGAAAACGATCGGGATGATAATCAGGGCGATCAGCGCGGAGAGGCGCTTGGTCATGATGAGGAACATGAACGTGATGACCATGGCAAAGCCAAGGAAAGTCAGCATAGGAATACTCCAGGCGTAGCGCGGCTAGGGGAAAGGCGAACCGGGGGGCGGTCAGCGCAGAACGGCGAGCACGGGGCTTACGGGGGGAGTAGGGGTCAGGCGCATAGGAGTGAACATCAGAATCACCATTGTTGTTGTTAATTGGGCCGCGTGCGCTGCAATGGCGCGTTTGGCCAACCGGTCTGGTGCCGGTAGTGGAGGCGATCCTAATAGGGCAAGCTTTCAGCCAGCTTTCGCGGAGCAAAGGAGCGGATGGCTGTCTGTCGGATAGCATCCATTATTTGAGTAGGAAAATTTTCTATTGGAGATCGGAGATATGGAGATTGCTGAGCTTCACACCGGTGGCTGCCAGTGCGGCGGGTTGCGGTATCGGTTTATGGGGCCGCTCAAGGACATTGCCCATTGCCACTGTTCGATTTGCCGGCGGGTCAGTGGTGGCATCGTGACCACTTGGATCACCCTGCCCGGCCGCGCCTTTGAATGGCTGACGGGCACGCCGGCGCGGTACGAATCTTCGCCGGGGTGTGTGCGGTACTTCTGTGCACGCTGTGGCGCCCATGTGGCGTTGGTGACCCAACTGAGCCCGGACAGCATCGACGTGACCGTCGCCACCCTCGACCACCCCCAACTGGCCCCCGCCGACCGCCATATCTGGACGCAAAGCCGTTTGCCTTGGCTGCACCTGGATGAACATTTGCCCAGGGAAGCGCAGGAAGTGTTGTAGCAAACGGTAGGGCTCAGCCCGCTGCTTTTGTGGGGGCAACGGTCTTACCTCTACCACTCGTCACCGCCATTCCGTGCCGCCATCGCGAGCAGGCCCGCTCCCACAGCGGAAAAATGAAAACCTCACCCGCACCACCGTTCAACGGTGTGAGCGGGCCCGCCCGCGATGGCGCCGGTACACCCCACACACCGCTACTGCCTGGCCCACTGCCATCGCGGGCAAGGCCCGCTCCCACAGAAGCCCGCTCCCACAGAGGTGCTGGTGCCGATTATCAGTCCAAGTACGCGAACTGGTAGGTATCCGCGTCGATCATTACCAATTGCAGGTCATTGCTGCGGGTGTTGACGGCTTTGCCGTTGAGCAGCACCGAGGTTTCGACGCGGTAGACGCCTTGGGGCACCTGGTCGTCGAGGTTGACGGTGAAGGTGTTCTCGTAGCCGCCGCTGCCGGTGGTCTGGTTGGCGACTTTGGTGCCTTCCTTGAACGGCGTGGTGGCGCCCGGCTCGTAGAGGCGCACTTGTTCCTTGATCTCGTTGACCGCCTGCTGGCTGCCGTTGATGGCAACGATGTTGGAGACGATCTGGATCGGCTGGCCGCGCTTGACGGTGGCGCCGGGTTTGATGCTGGTCTGGTAGCTGACCAGTTGCGGGTCGCTGGTCACACGCTTGCCGGCGGCCTTGTATTGGTCTTCGACTTGCTGGCTGCTCTGGGTCTGCACGGTTTTGGCGTTGATGACAAAGCACACCGCCAGCCCTGCCGCGCCGCCCAGGGCTGCGCCTGTGCCGCGATCCTTCTTGCCGCTCACGGCGGCACCCGCAGCGGCGGCGCCGGCGATGGCCAAGCCACATTTGACCCAGTCACCGCCGCTCCACTTGGTTGGGTCCATATCGACGTTGGCACAGCTTTGCAGGCCGAACAGGGAAACCAGTCCGAGGACGAGAAGACGCTTGTTTGAAGGGCGGCGGGTAGCGGTCATCGAGTCACTTCCTTAAGGGGCGAAAAGGGGCAGGCACGGTCCGGCTCATCATTCGATGGTGGTCCGGTTCAGGGCCTGGGTACGCTGTTGTTCGGCCTGGCGGATGATGTTGAGCGCCTGGCGGTTGCCTGGGTCCATGGTCAGCACCACGTTGGCCACGGCAATAGCCGATTGGTAATCCTTGCGCCCCAGGGCCCGTTTGGCCTGCTCCAGGGATTGGCCGAGCACACCGGGGTTGGCGCCGCTGTTGTTCTGGCGCGGGGCGACGGGCCGGGTGGTCGGCAGGGAGTTTTGCTGCTGTTGTTCGCGCAGTTTGTCGGCGAGCATTTTTTGCTGTTCTTGCAGGCGCTTGTCCAACTCGCGCTGTTGTTGTTCGCGCTCGCGGTCGGCGTCCTTGGCCAGTTTGTCGCGCTTGGCCTGTTCTTGTGCGGCCAGCCGCGCGGCTTCGGCGGCTTTTTGCGCCTGTTGCGCTTGCTGCTCGCGCTCAAGCCCAGCCTGGGCCCGTTGCAGCAGGCTCACGGCGCGGGGGTCTTTGCTGTCCTTTTGCAGGGCCTGTTCGGCGTTTTCCAGGGCGCAGCTGTACTGGTTGCTGCGCAGGCAATCATTGGCGGCCTGCACGTGCTGCTCGAACTGCTGCTGGGTTTGGCGGGCGCCGGTTTGGTAAAGCCAATAGCTGCTCACAGCACCGAGCACCATCACGCCCAGTAGCACTTTCTTCATGCCGCGCCCGGAGGGCGGCAAGGGTTGCACGTTGGCGGTGGGCGGCCGCTCGGGTGCAGGGGCTTTCGCCGCTGGCACTGGCACTGGCTTGGCGGCGGGCGGTTTTTCCACCTGCTTGATATCGAATTCCAACGCCGGTGCCGGCGTTTCGGCCTTGGCCACCGGCGCGGCAGGCTTGACCACTGGCGCCACTGCGGGCGGTGCCTTGGGCGTGGGCGCCACGACAGCGGCCACACCGCAGAACGGGCAGTGTTTCACCGGGCCGCAGAGCGCCTTGCCACAGGCGCTGTTGGCGCAGGTGGCGGGGAACCCGGCGGTTTTTGCAGACACGGACATAGGGCTCAGGTCTCGGTTCAGATAGCGGGCGGCGGTGCGGCACCGAAGGCGACGGGCGGGCCGCCGACGGCCGGGGCGAACAGGTGCGCCAGCTCAGGCATCTGCCCGGCGCTCGCCCATGCGGCCATGCCTTCGCGCCACAACTGGCTGTCGCGGGTGATTTGCCCGGTCTGCACGTATTGCTGCAACTGCGCGACGGTGTACGGCCCGTAGTTGGTGCCGCTGACGCTCAGGTGGTAGTTGAACTGCGGCACGTTGAGCGGTGGCGGGGCCATGCCCAGGCCGCCCGGCGGTGGCGGTACGGCCGCGCCCGGTGCGGCAGGCATGCCCGGAGCCTGGGCAGGCGCCGCCGCTACCGGGTTGAGCAGGCTTTCGAGCCAACCGGCAGTGAAGAACTCTTTGCGCAGGGCGATTTTCTCGCCGTGCTCTTTGTGCACTTCGTCGACATAGACATCGCCCAGGGAGCCGTCGATCGGCTCGGCGAACTGCGCCAGTAGGCCCTTGGCCTGTTGGATCAGTTGCTCAGCGGTGTCCGGCGCCAGGCGCTTGAGGCGCTGTTCGTATTCTTTTTTCAGCAGTTCGGCGATTTTGTTCGGGAAGGTGCGCGCCAGGGTGGAGCGGCCCTTGATGTCCAGGCGCATGTTGGCGCGGTAGGCATTGCGGGCGTAATCGTCGAACAGCACATGCAGCGCAGCCATTTGCAGCGGCGTGCTGAGGGCCGCTACGCGTTTGCGCAGTTGCTCTTCGATGTCGCGGTGCTGGTTAGAGCTGATGCCGCTCTGGCGGATGGCGAATTCGTCGCCCACCGAGAAGTAGTCCTGGTCGAGCACGAACTCGTAGCGCCCGTTCTTGGCGCGGCTCAGCACGCCCAGGCCGACGCAGTGCAGGTAGAGTTTGAAGTCCTCGGCGAACTTGCGGTAATCCTCCTGGCTGAACTGGATCGGCTGCACGAATTGGCTGATGCGCTTGTGCACATGCAGCGGGATGCGTTCGCTTTCCTTGCTGTAGCAGGCCTCGTAGGTGGACATCGGCGTCAGTGCCGGCACCGGGAAGCCGCTCAGTTCGGTGTAGCAGATCAACTTGCCGGGGGTGCCCGACTCCACGAAGTCGATCTGCCCGGCGGTCATGCCGGTGCCGGTGGGCAGGCACTGGCCAATCATGGCGCCGTACATGCGCTTGAACTCGCCGGCGTCATTCACCCCGATCAGGCAGGTGAAGCTGTCTTTGTCGGTCTCAAAGCCGCCATTGCCGCTCAGTGGCACCCACGGCATGGCGCGTTGCAGCAGCAGGCGGAACTTCTCGCGTTGCTCGTCCGGGGTCAGGGCGCTGAGGGCCACCAGCAGCGGGTCGGTGCCGACTTTTTGCGGCGGCATCTGCTGCACGGCTTTGTTGCGCAGCTTGCCCAGCAGTTCTTCCTGGCCTTTGTCGGTTTGCAGTTTGTCGAACAGGGTCTTGGAGCCGCCGAAATCCTTGAAGGCGTCTTTGGCCCATTCGCGTACCTGCGGGCCGTCCACCGGCTCTTCCTCGCCGCCCTGCACCAGTTTGAGCTGGATCAGGGTGGCGTGTTCTTCCTTGATGCTGGCGTCGATCTTCGCGATGTCGGTGTCGATGCGCCGCAGCAGGCTGTCCACCGCGTTGCGCCCGTCTTGCAGGCGGCCGACGAAGCCGTTCCAGATGGCGCGGCCGTTGTGGTCCACCGAGGCTTTGTTGCCCAGCCACTCGGAGATCTCACGCAGCAGTTGCGCCGCTTCGCGGGCCGCGACGTGGCGCACGTAGAACAGCAGGCTTTCGCGCAGGGTGTCCTTGACCTGGGTGAGCACCGTCTCGGCTTGTTTTTCCTTGCCGCTCAGGCGTGCCAGCAGGCCTTTGCCGGTGGTTTCCTTGAGGCGTTCGAATTCGCGGGCCAGTTCCGAGGATTCCAGCTTCTCGGACAGCTCCTTGAAGCGCGCGGCGTTCTTTTCCAGGGCCGGGATGATGCCGTTGCTGCCGTTTTCCAGGCGATCCTTGAGCATCTCCACCAGCGCCAGGGTGTAATCCAGGCCACCGCGTTCGTCATCGTCGAGGCGGCGGAAGAGTTTTTCCGGCAAGGCGTCTTCTTGCACCAGGGCGGCCAGGCGTTTCTGGCGGTTTTCCTTGATGCGCACTTCGTGGTTGCGCTCGGCGCTGTCGATGCTGCTGCCCTTGGTGTCGCGTTCCAGTTGCTGCTGGATTTCCCGCACGTGGGTCAGCCACTGGTCCTTGTCGGCGCCGCCGTTTTGCAGGCGCTCGAACAGGGTTTCGACCTTGTGCTCGATCTGCGCGGTAACGCTGTTATCGCCCTCGACTTGCAGCAGATCGTCGGCGATCTGGTAGTGGGTGAACTCGCCTGTGGCCAGGGTCAGTTCGACCTTGGAGAGGAAGTCCGGCAGCTCGGTGAAGGTGCGCGGGGTGACGTTGAGCTGTTCCTTGAGGAACTCGTCGCGCTCTTTGTCGGTGGGGCGGTTGCCGTTGGCACTGGCGTTGGCCACGCCGAAGAACGCCTTGAGCATCTGCTGCACCTGGCGATTGAGGCGCACGTTCTTGCGCGCGTCGATCTGGGTGTCCAGCACAGCCTGGCCCACGGAGGAGTAGGCGCAGGGGAAAGTCAGTTGGATGTCGTCGCCGTAGTCCTGGGGCAAGCCGACGATGTAGTTGCGGATCTTGAACTGGTTCTGGTTGACGGCGATGGAGCGCTTCTTGTTGGCGAAATCCTGGGAGGTGAAGTCGGTGAACAGCACGTCCGAGAGCATCTCGTAGATGTCTTCCTGGTTCTCGGTCTTGGACAGGCACAGGTTGGTGTTGTCGATGAAGTACACGTCATCGAAGGGCCGCGAGTCGATGAACAGGTTGTCCTTGGCGTCCCAGTGCTTGAGCAGCGGCGCGCCGCGCATGCAGGTTTCCAGCTCCATCAGCGCCGCGTAGCCGTTGGCCTGGACGCGGTCGCTGTTGTGCCTGAGGAAGCCGCCCGGCATCACGCTGAACAGGTCAACCTTACCGGTGATGTTGTTTTCCTTGAGGATCGCCTTGGCCAGGTAACCCATGTCCAGGAACGCACCGGAGCCGGTGCCGCCGGCGATGGAGCCGGCGATGACGATGCGGATCTTGCCGGGGTCGATCTCCAGGCCCAGTTTTTTCAGTTTGTCGGCGCCGCTGCCGATGTTGCTCAGCAGGCGGCTGACCTTGTCGCGCAGCTTGTTACGGATCAGCGGGTACTTGTCATAGAAGTACAGGCGCGACAGGGCGCGGATCTGCCCGGCGCCCTTGGAGGGGTCGATGCCCAGTTCGCGGATTTTCTCCGGCGTCAGCGGGAACCACTCGGCCACTTCGCGGTGCTTGTTCAGCTCGTCCAGGGAGTGGGTGTATTTGCTCAGGTTGAGCTGTTCGATGATTTTTTCTTCGGCGGTGAAGGCCACTTGCTCGGCCAGCACGTCGGTCTTGATCGACTTGCCGTCCTGGGTCACTTCGCCGGAATCGAGGTCCAGGTTGATGAACTGCACCAAGGGGAAATCGGAGATGTTCTGGATCTGGGTATTACCGCCCCAGATGGCGTTGAGGATGCGCCGGCGCAGACGGATGTTGATCTTCATGCCGGTGCCGCCGAGGGCGATGAACAACGTGGGATGGATTTTCTCGCTGACCTGTTTGGCGGCGGTTGCCTGGCCGTTGACCTGTTCGTTCTCGTTCATCTGAAACTCCATGAGCCCACGTTGGGCTGGCCTTGTTCTCGGCGTTTATCTGTTTCTGGCAGGCGCCCGGCAAGCCAGGCGCCCACAGGGGGCTTAGCGCTTGGCCGAAAAGGTCATTAACCAGGCAATCAGCGACAGCAGCGCCACGCCGCCCAGCGGGGCCAGGTACAGCGGCACCAGGAACTGCCCGGAATTGATGACCGCCAGCACCGCCATGGCCGAAACCATCAGCAGGCCCAGGAACAGGAACCAGCCCGAGGCGTTGGCGCGGCTTGGCGCGACGCGCTCGCGCACGCGCCAGTTGGCGTAGGCGTTTTTGATGACGAAGAAGACGATTGCCAGCACCACCAGCACGGCCACACCGATCAGCGCATCGCGGCTATCGACTTTTTTCGGGCCCAGGTCCAGCCCGCCCGGCGTCGGCACGCTCAGGGTGGTGGTCGTGGTGACGGCGGCCGCAGGGGCTTCGCTTTCAATCGGGGCTGGCAATGCGCTGGTTTGGGCCATCGGTGAATTTTCCTTGGGTGCTGATAGGGGTTACTTGAGGCGTACGGCAATGTCGGGCGATTTGTTCTCGAGCTTGGCGCCGAACAGGCCGCGCTTGAGGGTCGCCACTTTGTTCTGCTGCGCGTCGTAGACGCTGGCGCTGCTGAACGGTTTGAGCGGGTAATTCTGGGCCAGGCCTTCGACGATCACGGTGAAGGACTTCTTGCCGGCGATCAGGGCCTTGGCCAGCAACAGGCCGGCGAGCAATAGTACGAACAGGCCGAACAGCAGCAACACCGGCCCCAGCGGGTAGCTGATGCGCAGTTCGATGGGCAGGCGGGTGGCCGAGGCGCCGGCTTCGTTGGACGGCACGAACACGTCGGGCAAGGCGTCGCCGGGGAAGAGTTCGTTCATGCGCGCGACGAATTGCTGGGAAATGCGCAGTTGTTGCTCGCTCAGGCGCACTTCAATCGCCCCGGCGCGTGAATAGCCGCTGGAGAACAGCACTTCGCTGGACCACTGGGACGGCAGCGGCGGCAATTGCAGGCTGATGGCCAGCTCCGGTGAACGGGCGCCGGGCTCAAGGTCGGTCAGGCGATCCAGGGAAATGCTCGACTGCAAGGCTTCGCCGGGCATGTCCAGGCGCATGTCGATCTTGGCGTCGTGGATCTGGTAGGGGTTGAACTGGTTCTCGAACTTACCCAGCAGCACGGCGGTTTTCGCCGAGCCATCGACCTTGACGTTGAGGATCACGGTTTGTTGGTCGCCGGCCAGTTCGGCGCTGACGTCGGGGGTGTCTTTCACGCCCGTGGGGATGAAGCGCACGGCGGCTTCGGTCAACGGCTTGAGGCGCACGCGGTCGTCGTTGAGCAACGTGGCCAGGGCCGGTTGGGCCAGCACTTGCTCCAAGGCCACGCCGGCCTTCGCGCCGTAGGCCAGGGCGTAGATCATCAGGCCGTTGGCTTCGTAGTTAGTGCCCTTGACCGGCATTTTCTGCGGGAACGCGGCGATGCGGCTAATCACCGCTTCTTTGTGCAGCAGGTCGTAGAACTCGCGGTTCTTGGCCTGGGTTTCGCCGCTGTTGTTGGGGCTGTTCTTGTTGTTGGTGATGATCCAGACGATCCCTTCGCGCCCTTCCAGGCCGGTGGTGATCGCCGCCATCAGCGCTTCCTTGAAGTCGGTGTCGGCGTAGGCGCCGCTGGCTTTGCGCGCCAGGGCCAGGTTGTTGACGCTCTCGGCCAACTTGGCGTGGGTGCCCGGGCCGCGGAATTTCCAGTCCGGCGAAGGGTGCTGGGCGTCGGCCTGGTTGAAGCCGCCGATCACCACTTCGCTGCTGCCGGCGGCGGCAGCGGCCAGTTGGATCACCAGGGGTTTGAAGGGCGACGCCGGGTCCAGGTAGAAGGGCTCCATCCAGCCGGAGTTCTGCACCAAAAACACCTGGCGCACAGGCTCGGCGGCAGCCAGGCCACTGGCCAGGCTCAGGACGATCAACAGGCCACGGCGTAGCAACAGGCTTATGCCTTCCATCGAAAAAGTGCTCCGGATGAGTCGATGTACAGCCACAAGGCCTGATCGAAAAAGAACCACTGGGCGTTCCAGGGTTTGCTGACTTTGAGCGGCAGGCGCAGGGCCACTTCGCCGATGCGTTCCAGGCAGAACTCGCTATCGACGGCGGCATCGCTGTCAAACAGGCTCTGCACGCTGCCGCTGTCACGGTTGACCCGCAACGACAGCAGCAGCCTGTCGCGGCTGAACTCGATGAACGGGTAGCGCACTTCCCGTGTCATCGGGTTGTTGTGTTCGTCGTGCTCGTCCCAGGGCTGGTCCAGGCGCACGTTGAACATGTAGTTCAAATGGCCGGTGCCAAGGCGTGTGCCTTTGATCGTGCGGCGTTCCTGCGAGCCCAGTCGTAGGTAGCTCTGGCCGTCGGCGTCGAACAGCAGTTGCCACCAGCCGTAGCCGTCGAGGAACGGCGGGCCGAGTTCGGGTTTGGCCGTGGCGCCGATGGGCCACGGCAGCCATTGGGCCTGCACGCTTTCGCCCAGTTGCGCCACCAGGTAGCCCTGCTCGCCGATCCATAGCAGGCGCCGCGAGGCCGGGTCGCGCAGCGGCGCCGAGAGGCGGTTCATCTGCGCTGCCGTGGCGTTGGCTACCGGGTGCTGGGTCCAGCCGCCCTCGGCGCCGGGGCTGGCCAGGCACACGCTGCCGTCGGCCAGGGCCAGCGGCACGAAGGTGTGCTCGGCCAAATCCCCTGGCGCGCCGAGGGCACGGCCGGCGCAGCGGTCCACTTGGTAGCTGAGGGCCAGCGGATCGACGCTGACCCGCGTCGCGCCTTCGTCACCGGCCACAATCAGTTTTTGCTCGCGCCCTTCGCCTTGCAGCGCCACACCCCAGGCCCAGTTTTCCAGGCTGGTGCGGCCGATGGGCGTGGTGCGCGGCAATACCGCCAGCCATTTGTGCGAGCCGCGCTGCCAGAGGAACAGGCCCCCTTCCCGGCTCAGGCTGAACAAGGCGTCGCGGTGCCCGCCCAATTGGCCGACAAAGAAATTCAGGCCGTTCTTGCGTGGCGCAGCGAGGGCTTGTTTGCTGCTGTCCAGGTCGCGGCCGGGGCTGGCGAGCAAGTGCTGGTAGAGGCTGGCCAGGGTGCGCTCGGCGCTGTCCAGGTCGCATTCGTCATCGACCACCCGGCGGCCGCTGCCATTGCCATAGGGCGGCAGCCAGCGGCGGTCTTTCTGATAGGCCACGGGGGTGAGCTTCTGGCCAGTAAGGGGGCAGAAGGCAAAATCGGCAGGCAAGTAGGCATCTGTACTGCTCGACGGGGCGCGTTTGGCCCCGACGGCGTAGTCCAGATCGACCAGATCGGCGTCAGGCGTCACCCCAGCGACATTCACCAGGGTGAAGGTGCTGTCGCCTGTTTGCGCCCAGAGCTGTTCGTCGAGTTGCCACGCGTACGCACGGTCGTCACCGGCTACATCCATATATACCTACCGAAACCCATAAAACATGCGTGCTGGCCATTGCCTGGAGGGGTCAGGCAACCACTTCAAAAAGAGGGTGAGTGCTTGGCGGCGCTGCCGGGGCGAAACCCGCTGACAGGCGCCAAACTGCTGGCGTAAAGCCCGCTAAATAACGGCGGAATAGTGGCACACTGATAAATGTTGTCAACCTTTGCCGCTCAAGGCTGTAGGAGGTTTCTTGCTCTGTAGGATCAGGGCAGTTCCAGGCCACCGGCAGCCTTGTGCAGTGCGCGCAAATGCTCGCCCACGTACTTGACGTTGGCCTCGTTGGCGGCGATTTCGGCGGCGCGGCTGGGTTCGAGCAAGGCGCGCACTTCCTTGTCCAGATCGCCGGTCAGGGCTTGTAGTTGCTTCTGGCGCAGGCTGCTCTGGGATTCCAGGCGTTGCCACTCGCTCGGTTGCGGCAAACCGTAGCCGCTGCTGTCGAGCAGTTCCGCTGGGCGGCTGAGAAAGCCGCTGTTGGCGAGGATCTGCTGCAAGGTCTGGTTGGCCTTCTCCATGCCGCCGTTTTTCAGGTCGCGGGCGCCCAGGTAGCGCTGCTTGACCTCGTCCTGGGCCAGCAGCAATTGGCGGCGGAAACTCGCCTGTTCCAGTAGCAACAGCGCGGCGCTGGTGCGCAGGTCGGCGCGGTCGAACCAGGGGCGGCGTTCGGCGGCGCTGAGGGAGAGCCAGTCTTCGACCGTGTCCTGGGGGATGGGCAGGTGTTTTTTCAGCACCTCGAACATCGCCTGGTAGCGGTCGCGGAAAGAGTCGAAGCGATAACCCAGGCGCAAGGCTTCGCGCGGGTCGTCGAGCACGCTGGTGTCGGCTAGGCCGCGGCCCTTGAGCACTTCCAGCAAGCCGTTGGGCAGGATGCTGTCCAGGCCGGTGAGCTCAGGGTTGTTGCTGCCGGTGCGCAGCAGCTTGAGGTTCTCCACCGCGCAGTTGTTGGACAGGAAGTAGTAGTTGCCGTCGTAGCTCCAGTGCATCTCGGCGGCGCGCTCGACCGTTTCTTCGACTTCGCGGCGCGACAGGTTCAGGGGCACGGAGGCGAGGCTGCGCAGTTCGGTCTTGGTGTATTCATCGATCACCTGCGCCAGCGGCAGGACGAACAGGCGCGAGGGGTAGGCGCCGGTGAGGCCGTCCCAGCTCGATAGTTGCACGTCGCCGACGAAGGCGCGGTACGACAGCACCAGGTGTTGGTCGAGGTCGAGGCGGCAGTCCGGCCCGCGCGGGCGGCCGGGGGCGCAGATCACCAGGCGCAGCATGCTGTGGCCCCAGCGGCTGACCCAGTTCTGGTTGGCCTCGGCCAACAGGTAATCGACGGCGTAGACGCGCTCCGGGTCCACCTGGCCCAGTGGCTGCTTGGCGAAGTCGTTGCCGGCATTGAGGAAGGCGAACGCCTTGGCGCATTCGGCCTTGGCGGGCGGTGCCCAGCCGAAGTGTTCCTTGAAATAGCGGTACAGCGCCGGGCGCCGACAGGCGTAGCTGGGGTCGAGGAGGAAGTATTCCAGGTTGACCGCGACGAATTCCTTGGGGCTGCTGGTTTCGTAGAGGTCGGGGCTGCGGGCGATCTGGCGGTTGTGCTGCTCGCGCTCGCCGCGCCGGCCGACGTACTGCTGCCACCCGGCCAGGTCCAGCAGGCGCGGGTCGTCGCTCAGGGTGAAGCGCCGGGCGTTCTGGCCCCGGCATTGGTCCGGCAGGCCGACCAGCCCGGCGCTGTCGCTCTGGCGGGTGCAGCGTTGGATCAGGTGCCGCTCGGCGTCGGGCCACAGGCGCGAGCGGTCATAAATGTGGGTCAGCTCATGCACCACGGTGGCGAGCATTTCGCGGCGCACGGTGGCGTGGGGGCGTTGGGTCTTGCGGGTGGCGGCGCTGCCATCGGTGAGGGTGGCCAGGAGGTTGCGGTTCAGGTCCAGCTCTGACACCAGCGACGCCTGGCCGTAGGCGTTGGCGGGCATCTTGTCGGTCCAGCCAACAGCAATGGTGCGATCGAGTTGAGCGATGAAGCGCGGCGGCAGGGCCTGCATCGCTTCATCGATCAGCGCCTGGCTGGCGTGCTGCTCGGCAGGGCTTAGGCCTTCGGCCTTGAGCTGTAATTGCAGGGCAGCGTGGGCGCTGTTGCCCAGGAGCAACAGCGCCGCGGCCAGCAGCCAGGTGCCAACCCGCCTCACAGGGCGAGGATGGCTTGCGCGAGGTCCTGGTCGCTGGCACCACGGGCTTCGGGCACGCGGGTGCGCAGGGTGTCGAAGGCCGCTTCCAGGTGCGCGCCGCGAATGTCGCCGTTGGTGGCGACGAAACTGGCGGCGTCATCGTGGGCTTCGCGCACCACTTTCGAATCGCGGATCGAGGTGGTGGTGTCGGAGGTGAAATCGATTGCGCGGCCAAAGGCGCGAACAATGATGTTACTGGTGGCTACCAGTGTTTGTGCCTGGGCCACGTCGGCCAACAAGAGTAGGCCAAGGGTGGCAGCGATCAGCGGGTTACGCATGGAACAACTCCGGAAAAACGTAGGTGGTCATTGGACGAGGATTGCCTGTGCCAGTTCAAGGTCGCTGGCACGAAGTTTTGCGTGGGTGTGCCGCAGGTGGGCCAGGGCAGACTCCAGTTGCGCTCCTCGCAGTTGGCCATCGCTGGCAATGAAGGCCGCAGCGTCATCTTGGGCGGCGAGCAGCAGTTTATGGTCGAAGGGCGCTGACGTCACTTTGCTTGAAGCGTAAGCGGTGACCACGAGGTTCTGCGTGGTCAGGTCCAGGGCGGGGGCCGAGGTTGCCCAGCAGGCGGCAATCAATACGGGAGCGATCAGCGAAGGTGAGAAAAAGCGCATGGGACTCGACAGTTAAAAGCGAGCGCCAAGGCTAGCGCAATGCCCGGGCCAGAGCCAGGCCGCATCGCGCTAGCCGCGATCCGAACGGGGCGTTCAGATCACCAGGATGGCCTGGGCCAATTGCGCGTCGCTGGCACCCAGTTGCGGCGCTTGCTGGCGGATGTAGGCGAAGGCGCTTTCCAGCTTCGCACCCCGAATGGCGCCTTCGCTGGCGACGAAACTGGCGGCGTCGTCGCGGGCCGCTTGCACGATCTTGTTATCGCGAAACGAAGACGACACATCGGAAGTGGCATCGGACGTGGCCTTGAGCGCGCCGACGATCGAGTCAGTGGTGACGATAAAGCTGCTGGCACTGGCGTTGGCGGCCACAGCCAGCAAGGCTGCGGCGCTGAGCAGGCGAAGACGGGACATGGGGGTGACTCCTGTGGATAAGCCGAAAAGACGTTCACTGCCGTTAGCGCGGTGAGTAGAGCCTCTGACGCACACCAGGCCGCGTTCGCCACGTACTTGTCGGATATTAGGCCGGGTCTGGGCGGCCCGATAGGGCTGGCCGCAGATTTATAGCGAGCGCCTCTTGCTCTGCGCGCGGCACGGCGTAAGGCGTACGAGAACGTTCGATTAAATTGTACTGGTCAATTTTAAGATATTTAAAACTGTATTCGTCAGGTGGTTTTGCGAGCCCGGAAACGACAAAGCCCGCCGCAGTGATCTGCGACGGGCTTTGTATGTTCAATTCAGTGCTGGCGGTGGACCCGGTGGGTCAGGGCCAGCAGCGCTAAGTTAGCGCCAGAACGGCTTGCTCAGCTCTTCGTAGCGTTGTGCTTCGCTAATCCCGGCGTCAGCCAGCAGACGCGAATCCAGACGAGCCAGTTGATGGCGGCTGGAGATGCGGCGCTGCCACAGCATCAGGTTGGCGAGAACGCGCAAAGGCATGGAAGCCTGGGTTTTTACAGCGTTGTCTTCAAAAAACAGTTCGGAACTGAGTGTACGTTCCATGATTGACATCCTTCCGCTTGTGGCGGGATTAGGTAGTGGTTTAACTGATGCCAATGATCCTCTCGTTGCACAAGTCTCTCTAGATACAGTTCACCTGTATTGTGAGGGGCCAGTTAACTGTTTATAGGGGCTGTACTGCTCGTAAATGAGGCAACTGTACCTGTCGGCACCTATTTGGTGCGTTTTTGCACGGATGGGTAGTTTTGGTAGGACGTTTCGGTAGGAAAATACCAGTACAGCAGTACAGTTTTCGTCAATCAAAGGGGTTGATGCCGGCGGCTGATGAAAGTGTTTTTGCATCAGCCGCCAACTGTGTGAATTACACCGCGAGCATCCGCCCCGTTTCGTCCAGGTTGATGTGCCACTGCAGAGCTTGGCGCAGGATATGCGGGGTGTGCCCGCCCAGGGCGCACGCGGCTTCGAAGTAGTGGTTCAGCGCCTGGCGATAGTCTGGGTGCACACAGTTGTCGATGATGACCCGCGCCCGCTCCCGTGGCGCCAGGCCGCGTAGGTCGGCCAGGCCGATCTCGGTGACGAGGATGTCGACGTCGTGTTCGGTGTGGTCCACGTGGCTGACCATCGGCACCACGCTGGAAATCGCGCCGCCCTTGGCAATCGACTTGGTGACGAAGATCGCCAGGTGCGCGTTGCGCGCGAAGTCACCCGAGCCGCCAATGCCGTTCATCATCCGCGTGCCGCAGACGTGGGTGGAGTTGACGTTGCCGTAGATGTCGAACTCCAGGGCGGTGTTGATGCCGATAATGCCCAGGCGCCGCACCACTTCGGGGTGGTTGGAGATTTCCTGCGGGCGCAGTACGAGTTTGTCCTTGTAGCGCTCCAGGTTGCCGAACACGTCCGCGTTACGGCGGTTCGACAGGGTGATCGAGCTGCCGGAAGCGAAGACCAGCTTGCCGGCGTCGATCAGGTCGAAGGTGGAGTCCTGGAGGACTTCGGAGTACATGGTCAGGTCTTCAAACGGCGAGTCGATCAGGCCGCACATCACCGAGTTGGCGATGTTGCCGATGCCGGCCTGCAGTGGGCCCAGCTTGTTGGTCATGCGCTCGGCAGCCACTTCTTGCTTGAAGAACTCGATCAGGTGGTTGGCGATGGCTTGGGTCTCGCTGTCCGGCGTCGACACCGTGGACGAAGAGTCGGCCTGGTTGGTGATGACGATGGCGACGATTTTTTCCGGCGGGATCGGGATCGCGGTGCTACCGATACGGTCGTCGACCTTGACCAGCGGAATCGGTGTGCGGGTGGGCCGGTAAGTGGGGATATAGATGTCGTGCAACCCTTCCAGATTGGGGTTGTGCGCCATGTTGATCTCGATGATGACTTGCTTGGCGAAGATCGCGAAGCTGGCCGAGTTGCCCACGGAGGTGGTGGGCACGATGTGGCCTTGCTCGGTGATGGCCACGGCTTCGATGACCGCGATGTCCGGCAGCTTGAGCTGGTTGTTGCGCAGCTGTTCCACGGTTTCGGACAGGTGCTGGTCGATGAACATTACCTGGCCGGCGTTGATGGCCTTGCGCAGGGTGCTATCTACCTGGAATGGCATGCGCCGCGACAGTACGCCGGCTTCGGTGAGTTCTTTGTCCAGGTCGTTGCCCAGGCTGGCACCGGTCATCAGGGTGATTTTCAGGGGTGATTTCTTGGCGCGCTCGGCCAGCGCATGGGGCACGGCCTTGGCTTCGCCGGCGCGGGTGAAACCGCTCATGCCGACGGTCATGCCGTCTTCGATCAGGGCGGCGGCATCAGCCGCGCTCATGACCTTACTGAACAAGGAAGGCAAGCGAATACGATCACGGTACATGGATTATTATCTCGGGCATCGAAAGCAAGATGCGCAGTCTAGTGATTTGTGCCCGGTTCGTCCCGCTACCATGGTCGAATGCAGGGCCGCCATTTAGAGCCTTTTGTCGGGTTTTCAACACGCATAAAAAACCCCAGCCTAAACAAGGCCGGGGTTTTTTGTGTTGCGCTGGAGCAGGGTTTTACTCGACGGCCTTGACCATGTCTTCGATGACTTTCTTGGCGTCGCCGAAGACCATCATGGTTTTGTCCAGGTAGAACAGTTCGTTATCCAGGCCGGCATAGCCGCTGGCCATAGAGCGCTTGTTGACGATGATGGTTTTGGCCTTGAACGCTTCGAGGATCGGCATGCCGGCAATCGGCGATTTCGGATCGTTCTTGGCGGCCGGGTTGACCACGTCGTTGGCGCCCAGCACCAGCACCACGTCGGCCTGGCCGAACTCGGA